>Ga0182030_10009094_pt1 | contig 20406 bp, 15 predicted proteins | sample 812S3MmetaG_FD_121299 | JGI IMG/M metagenome (GOLD analysis project Ga0182030, IMG submission 121299) | Permafrost microbial communities from Stordalen Mire, Sweden - 812S3M metaG (Illumina Assembly) | ecosystem: Environmental > Terrestrial > Soil > Wetlands > Permafrost | place: Sweden... | reverse complement strand
GTTGAGTTATTCTGAACGAAAAAGTGGATATCAGAATTGAAGTCTGGTGTTACACCAACTGGTAGCGGGAATATATAGTCGTCTGGATTGGTAGAGGTCGCATTGACCGACGTATTCAATACATACGACGTCCTTCGTGGTAGCGGAGGCGCGGCTTGAACTGCCAATACTGATGGGGCTCCGTTAGCAAAAGCTAGCTGACATCCTAACGATAGGTTATTTCCATTATTATTGGAGCCTGAACTTGGATAGCTTGGAACGCCATATGCCGCCGTATATTGATTGACACTAGTTACCGTTGTTGGCGAATTTAGATTGAGCGATGGAATCTCAGTTGTCGTAAGTGTATCTCCCTTGACTAGAACTCCGCTAACGACCTGAACTGTAAATGCATCTCCTTGAACGAATGGTGATACTGCCATTCCCATAGACTGAGTTTCACCAATAGCAAAACTCAAAATACCATTAGAAACAACATTACCATTAGCAATCCATCGAATTGGATTGCCGTTAGCATCTAAAAGTGATCCTGAAACGGAGCCGAATGCCAAGAATGTAGCAGTTCCTCCGATTGGCTGGTTCAATGAGTTTCGTTGAACACTAACACATCGAATTGTCCATATCTCTGGTGGGGCATTCTGGTCTACTAATTGAAGCGCGTTTAGATATCCATCTCCTACGTTAGTTGATAGTGGTGTATAAAAAGTGCCTCCAAGATCTTGAAGGGCTGCCGATTGAAGTAATAGATGGCCCGTTGTTGGATCTAGCATATAGCTGAATGTGCCGCTAAAAGTAGTTGTGGATGTAATTGTTCCCTCAATACCGGTTAGCGGAATACCATTCTTGAATATTGTGGTACGATTAGATATCAATGGGAAGTTTTGTAGCTGAAAATGCCTTCCGTCTGCGCCCACCCCTGATGTATAAGAGGGATTTAATCCATCTTTACCCCCACCGACTGCGGATGAAATTAGCGTCTCATTGGCAGAACCTTCGCCGATGATTGCGGCTATTCGCGTTCCACCTTGAACGTTAGCTCCGCTTGCTATGGTTTGGACGTTAGAATAGACGCCTGGAAGGGCATTATTTACAGATGGGATATTGGACATTGAGTTGCTCCTAAAAATCTGGACATTAGTTATGCTTAGTTATTACCTTGTTAGGAATGCTTTTTTATGCCCAGCAACATATCAGTTAAGCTTATTTCCGAGTTTATTGTCATATTTGGCGCAAAAGTTGGTTCAGGTTTAGATAAGTCTCCGAATTGAACGGACAAAAATATGGCGTCAATGAAACTGCAAATCGGTATACAGCGCTTCCACTCCGTCCTTATATCCAAAGTTAGTGTTTGCCTAAATAGTTTGTCGTTTCTATCATCCATCTCCGACGCACCACCAATACTAATTGGTTTTACGACAATGCCGATATCTTCAAGGTTATCGAATTCAATATCGGTAAAACACATGGCAACTAACTCGGTAAGATCATCTCTTGAACGCAAGCTTCTGGTCATAACATCAATAATGATTGACCCTTCCCATGCACCTGTGGTATAAAAATATGCAGGTCTTGATATCATGGTTTGATTGCCATATCCATCTACATAGGTTATTAACTCATTTTCAATTCCATATGAGTCCCTGTTAATTGAAATTGGAACATATCTGCTACCACCGCTTTTAACCAGGATACATGGGTAATAAATACCATCATATCGATAATTCTCCCCAATAAATAAGCGGGTAGATATACTGTCTTGGTTGGCTCCGTTTTTATTGAACTGAGTAGGGATATCTGCGCCTAACGGCAGATCGGTATGATCTATCGTGTTAGCAAATCCCCACTGATCTTTTGAATAGTGGTAATAGCTGTCCTTGGAAAAAAAGTCGCGCAATGTGGCAATGATCATTTCCTTTGGATACACGATCATTGATGATTGGATTATATGGTGTAGTGAAAAAAGGTCCGATCTAACCCAGTTATTACTTGACATATCTCACCACCTATATGCAACTAATATTGGCGAGAAATACAGGGTTAACGCCGATGCAGCTCCAACCCTTGTATAGACTACATCCAATTCAGCCGCAACGCTATAATTTCCACCGGCAATGAAGTTATTTGGTGATACTATTGGTACCGTTATGTACTGTGTATTTGAAATTAGAGACGATTCGGTTATTACACTATATGTATTGCCATTACCATCTGTAGTTGGGCCTGATGGCGAAGATCCAATTATAAGTGTGTTTTGTTGTGTAATTCTAACGCTTTCATCCAGAAAATATTCTTGATTAACATTGCTCTTTACATCTAGAATGCCATTAATTGAGTTAGATGTAAGCGAATTGTTATGCGAATACGCCCAAAGAGTAAATTGGTTACCCGTCGTATTGGTTACGTTTAGAGCTGAACCATTTGTTTGAGCATATGTCCCAACGCTAAGGCTAATAACCTTGGCATTTGTTGGTAGCATAGCGTCCAATTGAACCATGAATGATATGTTTTTAATTAGAGCAAGATCTCCACCATTAACTGCATCAAATATGACAACATAATTTGATCCTACGCCACCAATAGGTCCAAATCCAGATGACCCGTACTCATTAACTGCTCTAATGACCTTTATAGTTGGATCGTTGAATAATGGCTCTTGTGGCGATACTGGCCCATTAGCATTAGCAGATGGCACGGCTGCGACAGATGTTGGTGCCGTCCCTACATTTGTTGAGACGCAAATCTTTTGATCAGATAATGGCACAACTAAATACGCCGTCTGATTGATATTACTATGAAATATCCAATAAATAGATATATTATATCCAGTATTGGTATTATTTATACCATCAACTGTTGGACTATCAAAAGTGTTGTTCGTTATGGCTACACTATTAATGGCAGCAGGATCCGCACCACTTATATATGCCCCTATCGTATATAGGCCTCTTGTGAGAATATTATTGCAGCATCGAATTGTTGGGCCAGCAAATGGAGCGGATATATTTTTGCCATCCAAATAAATCATATATGAGCTAGCGCCATTACAAACGCTACTGATTGAGTTATTAGTTATAATTGCGCTTGCGTAACAAGATATCCCAATAGAATAGGAACCATAAGATGTGAAATCTGATTGCGATACTAGGAACTTAGTATTCAGGATATTTCCTGAAATAATGCTTTGTGATAATGAGTAGTCAGATTGGGACGACTCAACGCTCCTTAGTAGAATCCCTATATTTGGAGGGGTTACACCGCTATTTTCATCAGTATATATTGCTAAAAACCCAGGATCTATCGGTGAAATCTTATTTTCGCTAATCAATATGCCATCTGATGCATTTGTGCCAGCAGCATTCCCACTTTCATAAACAGATGTTCCCACTAAAATAAAATTGCACGTATTCCTTACAATTGAAACTGCGCCAGTGCCAACCTTAACCCAATATATGTCCGATGGGGTAGATGACGTTAATGTGGTCCCTGACTCATAAGCATTGAATGCTATATATTGGCCAACGGAATCCAAATTAGTTATTAGCTTGCATGAGTTGTCAATGATGACGAGTTGATCTGACTTATCTCTAATTGCAGTCCCGCTATTTACAGAATTATTATCGCTTGAAATGATATCGGCTGCCGTAATGTATCCAATAACTCCGCATGTGTTTTTGGATATACTGCAATTTACGCAAGTCAGCATTGAGCCAGTAATAGCTTGTGACTGAGTCCTGACCGTAGAAACCAATATCATTTGATCGTAATTGCATGCATTATTGCTTATATCCAGATTTACTAATTTGGGGAATGGCGCATATGCAATTCCAGCAGACGTTGTAATTGTGGATGTGATTGCAATAACTGCCCGAATATCATTGATATCTTGCTGACAATTAAATGTGTTATCAGATATCGTTATATTCTGCGCTATCGCATTATAAACAAAACCATTTGCAGACGTACCTCCCAACTGCAAACTAATGAATGGGAAATGATCCGAAATACTATTGTTGAACGTACAGTTGGTTACACTGAAATTATTCAGATACCCAATTGCACCAGCATCGCCAATATTTACGTACATTAAACCCGAACCAGCATTAACATAGTCATTAGTTGAATAACTTGGTGTACCGCCAATTGGATTATATGTATAGTTGAAGGTGCATTTATTGAATGATAAACCCGAACCAATTGAAAATGCCTGAGCTATATTGACATTTATGATGCAATTGTCAAAAGATACTGCGGATATATTGGTAATTAGCCCACTAATATTGATTGTTGAGTTAGTAAAAGTTACGTTACCTATATTAGATGTGCCTATATCAACTGTGCAGCTATCGAAATTAACGTTTTTAGCCGTAAGCTCAGATGAAAAAACAACCATTACATTGGAGAAATTTATTGGAGCCGCACTAGAAATATACATAGGTGCGCTAAATGTTAAAGACGACGTTGATCCAATACCCTCAACACTTAGTGGGAAATTTATACCAGGATCCGTATTTATAGTGAAACTGCCCTTCACCTCCAATACGTCTTGGAACGCGCTATTCAATTTGAGCCAATTTAAAGCAGAAGATAGCGATCTGAAATTTCCCTGAGAACTGTCATTCGTCAAAACCGCAGAGTCGGTAGAGTCCGAATCGTTGATAAATCTTCTAACATCCCGAGAAGTTAATGAAGTCGTTACTCCCGTACCAGTACCGGTAACCATAGATGAAACTATGTATAGTACGGTTAAGTCTTTCCTATTATTCAGTATGTAGCTAAACAAATTCGAATCAACTACATATGAATTAAGTGTAACTGCATTGAGTACCGTCATTACACGATCGCCAACCGATGGCGTTCCCAAAGAGGAGTCATAATCAGTAATAGGCTGAGCTATTAATTCTCCAACTGAATTGATACATAGTGCAAAGTTGATTGGATATGGTGCGCCGGATATAACTTCTTGAATACCCGGTATCGTAATTACCTGATCATTGGCATATATTAATCCGCCATTAACTAATGCTAAACCACCGGATATCGATATTGACCCATTAGTTATTCCAGAAACGTCGAAACCCCTAACAACACCATTGAAGTGCAGTAATCTATCTGGCGCAGCTATATAATCGATAGCCGATGTTGTAAATTGCTCCTCACTAGTATTGCCAAACTCACGACGATCTTGTATGTGATTTACTATCTTCGTACCATCATTAACTTGACAAGAACTAATAAGCATAATATCTTCATCTAAACTCAAACTTGGAAACAGCTGAATATCAATATATTGAGTCGTCGAGAAGCTACTTAATGAACTAGATGTGGCTGGTAGATTAAACAATACATCAATATAGTCCGTATCAGTATAATCGTAAAACCTAATTACTTCGCCAATTTTGCCGGTAATCGTTGGGCCAATATTTGTAAAACTAGATCCATCAAAAGAAGATAGGTACCCTGAAAAAACTCCGGTAGAAGAATTGAAATTGAGAACGCTTAGATTAATTTTCGTAACTGACGATGATAAATATCCCCTTAATTTTGGAGATATAGTAACTACATCCATAACGCTTGCTAGCGATAGATTGTTATAAAGAGTAATGCCATTAACTGATATCTGACCGCTTGGATTAAATCTACCTCTTTCATGAGTAAATGTATTGGCATTCTGATCTATATAAACTTCGAAATACCTCTTAAATGATGGCGACGGTATTGGGGTAGTAAAATCGGTTGAACTCTCACTATCGAACGATACTGAGTCAGAGCTCAAATACAAATCTACCTGGGTTCCCACTGGTGCGACTGCAACTGGCGTAGACCCGGCTGCATGAACACCGTCATAAACCGTAATAACCGTCTGTATTGGATTGCAAGTGAATTCAATGTTGCTAATTACAAACCTGCCATAATTAACACCGACCGAATAACCATCTACCGGCTGAACTACCAATGTCTTTCCAAGCTTCAATCTAGATGTGGAAAGATCTTGTGTAACCAAATATGACACACTTTCATAACCTGGTGGCCCCAAATATGGGGACACTTCGGTAATGCTTGCTGTCCAATATCCATCACCATTGGCATCTAACGCTTGTCCTATATCTAGATTCAACCGATCTAGCTCTGTTCCATTGACATAATAATTATTTCTACGCAATGGTATAAAAACCTTGGTAGCTACTTCTGCTACCTGTGCAGATGAATATGAACTTTGGAAAGGTGGGCTAGCTACATTGGCATTAAATGGTCCAAATCCAAGTGGATCTGGGGCAGAAGATATGCCAGATGACGGGAATAAATCTATTACGTTGTTAGCATATGCCGATTGAGTTAATGATTGGCTGTAAAACCCAGTGGCATCTACAATACCGCTAACAATTGAAAACGATGCGTTGTTATACGAATCAGCTAACATAATGCCAAATTCGCCTTTATATGAGAACGCTATAAACCTATAATTGAATCCTGGCGATCTAAAAGCACTGTTAGTTGCATTCACTATGCTTTCTAATGTATATGCGCCTGGCGTTGTACCTGAATTGCCGGTAACATCAATAGCTGGTAAAATCGTATACCCATCTAATGGATTTCCATCTGGATACATAGCCAAATATAATAGATAATGCTTTTCGTTGAATTCATCTGGGGAAAAATCCAGACCTAAACACTGAGCTCCGCCTGGTGTGCCAATAATTATGCTCGGTGGAACGCCATCTCCCGCAGTTACTCCGGAAGCCGTTGCCAAAACACCATACTTATTGTTATTGGATAAAGATCTTGTAATGCCAGCCATGGCAGTAGTTGAATACATTATGTTTTTGCCGGCAATTCTTACGACATATTGTGATCCTGGACTATATTTTTTCTCCGATATAACGAATTGAACTTCAATAGTTCCATAATTTACCGTAATAATATCACCAACTTTAACCTGTGAGAACTGTTCATCAAAAGAATGAGTAGCGCTTGCCACTGGAACGAATTGTATGATATCGTCGCCATAATTAATGTCATCAATAGGTTGGCCAGCTATACCGGTCTGCCCCTTCAAGTATGCATAAACTGGCGTCATCGGCACTATGGATTGACCATATCCGTCGGCAGTTAGACTCGATGATTTGGAATTGACGGATATGCCGTTCGCATATAAATTTTGTACCCTACCACCCAACGACAATAAACTAGATTGATCTAAATAATCGGCAAATAGCTGCAAATTATTGTTCGTCTGAGGAATCGAATCAAATCTAGTTGGGTCTATAAATATACCGCTTGCAGTGTGAGCATAATTAGATGGATAAGAAGATCCATCATTAGTAATTACAGACCTAATTGTTCCGAACGGAGACCCATCTGCCCATTGGTGAGCCAATAACTCGTTGTTAATGTCGTTAATTAAATCGTAAGCCTCGGTATTGTCCCTATAACCTACGCCACTTGGTGACGCAGATACTAATCCCCTTGTTGTCCCAAACTTGCTTTGTAGATACGGAAAATTAACCAAATCATGACTAACGTCGATCTGGTCTAGGGAATGTCTATATCCGGTAATACCTAAAAGATGCGGTTCTAATTGAATGCCGGTTGTAGCAATCCATCCGATTGCCGTCTTAACATCGTCAGAAAGATCGTTGATTGAGGCGCTTAAACTAGCTGTGGGGTAATCTAAATGAAGTTTCGACTCTTCTATTCCAGCAAGTGGTGCAATACTTTCATTAGTAATTAGTCCTAAACTGGTTATTGCTGATGATATTATGGATGGATTGATTGTGCCATCTGGTAGAATTGATATGCCTAGACGTGCCGCAATTGATGGAAGCGAACCATTAGCTCCCAAACCAATATATTGCTCGGTGTTAAAGGCAAAATCCCTTAATTGATTAATTGCGGTCCCGCCTATTTCGGTGATGTTGTCATTAATAGGAGGTAACGAAATGTCCGTGTCATATGAGGTTGGAAATTGAGACATAGTGCTCCAATCAAATTAGCTGCATCATTACTTATGCCGAATTATGGGCATCGAACACTGCTAATTATTTGCCAGAAGTATCGCTTGGCGGGGCAGGTGGTTGAGCCGATGGAGATGGAATTGGCAAACCCGGAAACATGGCTTTTGCCTGTTCCAATAACGATTTAGTCACATCTGGCCTAGCCGCTTCAATCGTCATTCGCCTATGTTCCTCGGAACTCTCGGCAATAGTAATTAGCGGAACTACAATGCCCAGAAACGTTATTAATGCCCCGGATCCCAGAGATGGAATCTTATATGTCATGAAGCATATAATTAAAAACGCAATTAATGCGAATGTACTGGCGCCCGAATCTAAAATTTGAAGTATGCCGTTAGTAAGCCTGCTTGCCATATTATTTCTCGCTTTCACGTCATACGACGTATTGTAATACGAAATTAATACATATCCTCTTTTTTTCTATACACAAATTTACCCTCATATTGGCATTTATCTCTAAAAAACATCTTGTATTCTGCTTTTAGGTGTATATCCAATTCGTCATATGTACTTGCCCAAGTTCTCTTTCCAACATAAGGGTCATCCGCACCTTTTGACCAATCGATATCCATGGGATCATCTTCGCCAATATATGTTTTGGACATCCTCCACTTCGATGGCTGATTGCCTATTAAACTTTTGTCATACCCAATATGCTCTATTAGGCTAGGAGTGACACACCAAATTGGCTCCTGATTGCAAATTGCATAATGATCCAGCCTTGTATCATCACATATAGGGCTAAAATCCTGCAAATATCCATCCGCCCATTCGCACCATCCAAAATGCTTTCTAGGCAAAATTATCGATCCTCCCCAACTACCATCTACCGTAGTATACCAATGCTTACCTGCCGTCAATGACCTTTTTGCAGCCATATTGCTAGCAAAAATGTGGACAATATTTTCTGGTTTCGTCCGTATAACCTCATACAATGCCGGAATAAAATTCTTGCACGGCAGCATATCATCTTGCAAAACTAAATGATGAGTTGATTGCGCAGGAATATTCCCCCACGATTGCTTACAATTCCACCAAATACCTTTCTTTTCCATATCGTCGCAAATACGAAAACCACTAAGTAATGATTGATCGATCCTATCCACAACATCATGTAGCATTGATACTCTATCTTCATTCCACGAACAATGCATAATGGCGATAGATAGCTTCATTTTTTGATTGTGAATCTTTCTAGGTAGATATTACTGGACCAGAACCAGTTCCAGCGGTAGATTGACTAGATGAGAAACACTGAGATCCACCGTAATACGCAAGGACATAGAACATATCATCCGCTATATTTAGCGCGCTTCCAGGTATTGTGAAGCTAACTTCGCACACATAATATCCTGTTAAAAACTTAACAACTGCCTCACTCGTGCCCAATCTAGTAAGATTGTCTATATCATATCCTCCAATAAACTCGACGGTACCTATATCTACCCACAAATTTGTTGCGTCAATTCCATATGGGGCATGAATTTGGCACGTTACCGTTACAGGCGCCCCAACTGTAGAAGTAATATCTATATTTCCTATCCATGATATTCCGGTAGTATTTGTCGTGTAATCATATACCTCTATAACTTTTCCATTAGTGCCAGATGGAGAATTACTATTATAGTAACATATAGAGTTAGCATTATATACAGCTTCTATAAACCACGCCCCATTATATGGGAATGCACCATTAGGAATTGTTAGAGTGATGTTGCCGGCAGTTGGTGTTCCAGATGCCAAAACAACAACGTCACTCCCATTACTTCCGTATAATATAACCGTGCCAGCCGACGGTGCTGGTAAATTTGTTGGAGAAATGACTACGGTAACAGCCGTAGTGCTATACTGGCATACGTTTGCGGCAATTTTGCTTATAGTAGTAGTTGTTACATCGCCATTTACCTGCATAACCTGAGCATTTGATGTGCTACCGGTATATTGAGCGGCACCAGAATATACGGCTTGTATATTCCACGGACCAAATCCAGAAAAACTAGTGAAATTACTAACCAAAATAGTTAGACTAGCAACGCCATTTAAAACATTTGCCGTACTCAATATCTTACCATATGATATTGGCTCCGTCCCTTGTGTTGCATATAAAGAAACTGTACCAACGGATGGCGTACCAATAACTGATGCAACATATGATGTAACCGATATATTAGGCGATGCACAAGTTATTGACGATGGTACCGCAGTCATTGAGGTGATTGTAGATCCCTGTATTATATTGACAGAAGTGGATGCCGAAGCAACTGATGCGCACGAATTTCCGCCATAATTAGCTTGCAAAGAATATGTGCCCTGTGAAGACAGCGAGCTTCCAGATATAGTAAATGATGCTTGTCCACCACTAATGGTTCCAGATCCCAAGTAATATAGTATACCATAATAACCGCCATAAAACGCCACCGTACCAGTTGGTGAACCATAGGTCGAATTTACGTCCACCTCAACCAACATATTAGTCCCTAGCGGAGATTGGCCTGATGGACTTACAAATGCTACCGACGATGTATTGGTGCTAGAATTATATACGGTCACATGGTTGCTAGACGTGCTTGAACTTGACATATAACAAGATCCGTCTGTATAACTTGCGCTCAATGACCATGTACCAATAGCACTAAATGTATTGGATGGTACATTTATGGTCAAATACCCTGTGCTAGGTGTTCCAGAGCCAAGATTTATTGTAGCTCCTGATAGACTATTGGTTGCCGACAGAGTCACTGTCCCAGATGAAGGGTTAGCTAGCCCACTTGCAACAACACTAATACCAACTGAAAGTAATGATGATATACATATGGCGGATGCGCTAACTGACGCTATACTTGTAGTCGTTGAAACTTGAACTATTTGTGTAGCTGGCGCACTACTACCACCTGGTGATGAGCTGGATCCATAACACGTGCCAGCCAAATAATTAGCCTGTATTCGCCAAACGCCAACACCAAGTTCACTGGTTGGAACATTCTCGCTAATTAGACCATTAATTGGTGTTCCTGAAAATAGTGTAACGACATTTGATCCTTGTGTTGCAATTACGGAAACAATACCAATTGATGGGTTAGCTGCACCAACGGAATTAGTTATGCTTACAGCTATTGGTATTGATACGGTAGAACAATTAACGATAGCTGGCAAAGATGACGTTATCGTTGTAGTAGTAGGTATTACTGGGGCATTGATTGATATGCTTTGGGACGTTGACGGTCCAAAAATAACTGATCCAGTTGTTCCATCATATTTAGCGACAACAGAGAGTGGACCCGACGCTATAAAAGTGCCGTCAAATACTTTATGACCGTTGCTAAAAATTAATGGTCCCGATGCCAATTTAGTCTGAGTATTAGAGTCAAAAATCTCAACATTGCCGGTAGGCAATGGAAGGTTAATTACATCCGTAGTTGTATTGGCTACCTGCGCAGTAAAATGTATCGTCTCACCGCAATAATATGGGGCAACCTCCGTAATTAATAAGGTAGTACTGGTATCATAAACCGTGAACCTATCCATTATCATCATACCACGAGCTAACGGCATATCTTCCTTTATTGTTGTGGCGACAAAACTATTTGGGTAATAACCGTCCAATTGGCACTACCAGATGCGGTGTATCCAGTATATATCTGTAAATTGCCGCTGCCATCTGACAAGATATTTAGTACATATGGCGACGTATAACTCTGATTAGTCCATGTACCAATTACACGAGCATCTGTACTTGAAGTTGTTCCAACTGGTGTTACCACGCCAGAACTACTAACCACAAATCCCATGCTTAAATTATGTTGAGCGCAATTCGTTGATCCAACTTGCTTACCAACTAAAATGCAATCAACCCTAATTGATGTATTTGTGTATTGCGATAGATTGAATGTTGGATTTGGTGAAAATGTAACGGTAGCTGCGGCAGATGATGAACTAACCGCTACACTTCGATATGTAATGCTTTCGCCAGATGTAGCACTTAAAGTTCCCCAGGTACTTGGGTTAGGTATAGATCCAACCATAAATGCTCCGACATTTGCGCTTGTGCCGGGCATTACCCAAAGATTTCCGCTACTATCTGACCAAAGAATGGATCCCGTAGGTGATGATGCTGTCGGAGGAGTGGATGTATTGCCTATGTAGATGACTCCACTTCCAGTATTGGCTGGCATTTGCGAAGTTGTTATTCCAGAAGGTGGCGGGAAAAATGCGGCAACAGTCTGTGGAGAAGATCTGTTTATTTGTGTAACCTGAAATATTTTATTACCGCTTCCACCAACCGACAATGACACACCACCTAACGTAGCTCCCCCGCCACCACCGAAACCACCTCCAATAATTACTTCACCACCAGGGCCACCAGGTGATCCGGTAGCTGGAATACTTTGTGCAGTAATTACCATGTTTTTGGCAGTTATGGACCCTTTTGCAGCATATGCTTGCGTAATATTTGGCGTAGCAGATTGAATGAACTCTATATAATCGGCAGAAGATTTAACAGTATGATATCCTACATTAGTTGTCGTATCGCCTGTTAAACTAATAACGTTTTGCGATGTATTGCTTCCAGATAGATCTCCATTAGCGGTGAAAGTTCCTATAGATGAGGGCACCCATTGTGACCCATTATACGCTAATACTTGGTTAGTAGTCGGAGTCGCTCCGGAAACAGGAAACCCTTGAATACGAATGACTTTCGATATGCCAGGCCCTTCATTACTTATATCTAGGTCGTTACCAGGTCCACCAAATATAATAGAGCCGTATACTGATTCTGTGGCCTTTTGAGTTACTGGATTTAAAATTGCAACTATTTCATCTAGTGCCGTATTAACATTATTGCACGATACATTATTGATCGTTAGCGCAGGAACGACGTCAACCTGATCTGCCGTATGTCTAAAACTATGTGTCCCAGGAAACATTATCGCCCTATTTGGCGGGTCAATTCCTTGCAAGTGCTGCTCAAAAGATCCTCTATCTGCTGCTAGATGAGATCCTTTGCCGGGCGTAAAAACTGGTGGGGGTAATGGTGCCATTATTTTCTCTCTAAACTCTATATATCACGACGGCAAAATAATTGTATGTGTATGGTCAAGAACTTCCATAACGATCCCTGAATTAATAGGATGATTATGACCCTGTGCCACGCCAGTTATTTCATTCAACTGCGAAATGCTCGTTATTTTCTCGGAAGTTTGCACGGTATGTGTATGCGGAGGTATTCCAGGGGCCATGCCAATACTAGTGTTGAATGTTGTTGGGAAATCCGATGTATCTCCGAATACCGGAATTTGATATGCAGTGTCGAACTTGCGAATTCTGAACGTATTCAGATGTTGTCCGCCATCTAATCCCAAAATAAGATTGTTCCTAATTACGTTCGACACTTCATATCTAAACGATTCGTTATCATCCTGATCGTATAGAACAATAATATCCCTTGTTTTTATTGTTGGAACGGTTAGCGTCCACATATCTAACGGGAACTCTGATTCTAATCCAGCCTCATGCATTTTTAGGTTCTCCGCCGTCGGACTTAAACGAACCATAATTCTACCATCTGAACGTCGCGGATTAAAGAACTGATCATAACCAATTACGAATTTTGTCCCCAAGCATCTTGGACATCTATCATCTTGGTATTCACTAGAAGGTAAGTAGCACGAACATGTTATACCTGTCTGAACTCGCTGTATCAAAGATGCCGGCTGACCTGTCAACGATAGCAACATGTCCTGTCGTTGTGTATTCATATCCTGTATTGATAGGCCACGATAGATATTGTAGTTACCATATTTGTCAATACACCCTGCTTGGCCTCCAATATAACTACCAACACATGTTCCATTCAATAGCAAGACTGGATCCGTTCTATGGTATCCAGAATAATCATACATAGGAAAATCTTCGTTAGCCGCATCTGCTGCCGAATCATCGGTAGATAGTATGTCCTTAGCAACCTGGTGATATCCAGCCGCCTCCGTATAAGCATAATGAGGATACTCGAAACGAGATTGACACTCAAATATACGATCAAACATATTTGATTCGCCAGTCGTATAAACGCTAACTACCGAGCTATTATAGTTGTATCCGTCGAAACCGCAAATTGTATGCTCCGTAATTGGCGTGCCGTCATATCCCCTACCACCAGTCGATCCTATTGTAGAGCCAATTGTTTCTAGCGTGAACTGATCACCGGCTGCAAATGTTTTTGTTTCGGTGATTGAAAAACTGATGATGCTTCCAGTCATAACGGAACCATTAGCGGTCCAAATAATAGGATTGCTATATCCATCTCGTTGAACACCAGTAATAGATCCAATTGCCTCAAACCTAGCGGCACCTTCTTGAACAGAAACGCACCTTACAATCCAGCTTTCTGATGGTGCATTACCAACGACTGACAAATTATTTAGTGCGCCTTTACCTATATTATTTGGCGCTGGTGTATATAAATAACCATCGCTTTGAGGAACAAAATTGGCAGAACTACCAGGCGCGAAACCGGCTAAAATCAAATTGCTATTAACCTGATCGACCGCTATATACTTAATAAGTTCTACGCCAATCTTTATTACGCCAGTTGATGGGAAATCCGCAACATCCATCAGCGGAATAATAGTATCGGTTGACCCAATATTTTGCCGAAGAACACTCGTAGGATATACTCGAAGATTGTCGTAAGCGACTGGTAATAGTGTAAGATTGAAGATTGATGGGTCATATTCGACTGGTCTTGCAGCCACGAAATATCTTTGTCCAGGTGTAAGTTCCACTAGGTTAGCACATAATGACCCATCAATAGAAACATACTTGATACCCTCGTAAAATACATCTTCTTTTACCGTCGAGTAGTAAATGTTATAGGCTATCTTGAACCCTGGTGTATCAGTATGGGCTTGAAACCACGATACAGTTATACTAGTGCCATCTCCTAGCGCTTTGACAGCATTCGTTCCGCATAATGTATTAGGAACACTTCTATTGGGCAAACCATAGTACAGCATATGCTATATGCCGAATTATGCCGTTAGTAGCACTAAAATCAATGGCTTTAGTCGTTAGGAATTGAATTGTATCCATCCAGTTCCATCAAAATTAATATGTTCTTTTGTAGCTCTTTATTTATATCAACTATGATTTGAAGTTGTTCTTTCATGCCATCGGAACCTTTCTTTATCATGGATGTACGAACAATTTGGCTGCGCTCTATACTACCCGTTATCAGATTGTTGGACCTCTCGAACTCAACCATAGCTGTTTCCAATACATCATTTAACTTACCGCCGACGAATGCCGTATTCTTGATATCTGCCAACATACATTCCCTACATGACGTAATTACCTTTTCCCGCAATTGATATGTTGTTGCAACTAAAATATTACCGCACATGCATCTACAATTCCAATATCTATGACTTTTATCACTAGATTCCAATTTACTCAATACCTTTATCATACCAATCTTCTTTCCAGTAAGATCTGGGGTATGATTACATCCGCAAGAAGTGCTGTTTCCAGACCTTAATGAATTAGATGTTACTATTTTTTTAATACCACAATCGCATTTACACAGCCATTGTGACTGCCCGCTAACGCTATTGGGTACACGCTTTTTCACTAACCAAAAACCGAATCTTTGGCCAGTTAGATCAATTAGTTTCGACACTTCCCTCCCATCACATAGCTTTTATCAAAAGTGTAGCGGAAACAGCACTGGCACCCCCTGCATTTGGTGTAATTGTTAATGCGGTAGAGTTGCCGCTAGGATTAATTACACTAAGAATAGAGTTAGGAGATACGGTAGTTATTAATGTGCTTCCGAATAATTGACTTGAACCAGTGGCGCGACCTACAACAGTGTTCGACAACCCAACGCCACCAATAGCTAATTGAAGTTGTCCCGGTTCATCAATGCTTACCTGCCACGTTACCTCATACGTTCCAACGCTCAACAAATTGAATGTTGATACATTAATGCGAGTTATGCCCCCATTATTAGGACCGTCTTGCGGAAATTGTACTGGCGCCCCAACCGCAACAGTGGCTGAGTTATCACCAGGCATTAGCGCGAAAAATAGTGCATATGAATTAGAGACGATGGGTTGAGACCATGCCAAATACCCGTCATTATATGTCAAAACTGCGTTCGTACCAGATGGAACGGGCAAAGCATACCCATCAATACTAGTTAACTTAGTAGTGCTTATATTACCGGTTATGTCACCGCTTATTAATTCATTGGTGTTGTAGGCCATATAATTTCCTATGCGGAATAAAGAGATACGCGCAGTATCCAACGACCGAAGTCGTTGGATACGGCGCACCATTAGATGTTATATTGAAGCTAAACGAAGCGAGTATCAAGACTCAGAAGTTATTCTTACTCCCGTTGGTGCCGCAGGTGGGGTTGGAGGCACGTTTGGCAATGATGGTGGTAGTCCAGTAAGAACCACTGCTCCTGCCGCGTATAATGGCGACCATAAAGAAGTACCGTCGGTAGTTGTCGATGCCACCGTATTGTTCCATGCTGGCACCGTAGCTCCCGATAGACCGCTTGTAGTAACCGTCTGGTATGCGATTCCATCAAATATGATCTGGCCAACGGTGTAATACGTACCGGCAGACCATGTTGTAAGAGTACCAGTTTGGAATGTAATTACCTCGTTATCATCTAGCGTTACTGCACCAGTCAATGCAAATAATCGACCATTTATATAAGCGCCTGTGTTGACGGTAATTGATGACTGCGCAATTACGTTTCCTGCGAAGAATGTTCCAGCGTTAAAAGTTGCTGAACTACCAACGATCCAGAAAACGTTATTTGCCTGTGCGCCGTTGAGAAGAATAACTGAACTATTTGTAGCAGAGGTCGTTAGCGTAGTTGGGATCTGGAAGAACCAAGTTGCATTGGCATTGCCTTGTGCATCTAAAACTAGAACGCCAGTGATTGCCAATGAACTGGACGCTGAATAAACGCCTGGTGTATATGTATGTCCACCGATATCTGCAAGTCCGAGTGCTACGGCTCCAGTTAGTGCCTGGCCCGCATTAAACATTGATGTAGCTGCGGTCATTGCAGCGGCTGATACGAAGTCGCCTGGATGAAACACTCCTGAAATTGAGGCTGGAGTGGTGAAACCAGTGATAGATGTTCCTGGGCTGGTGCCTACGTCACCTGTAATAGTGGTAGCGGTTCCTGGAACGTTTGTAACTGTGGATGCTGCCAAAATTCCGAAGCTTGATGCAGATCCAAATTGTGCTGCAAGAAGGACTTGATTTGAGTTCGGTGTAAATGGTACTGGCGAAGAAACGACACTAAGTGATTCTGCGCTCTCTACCCCATTATATACGGCAGTAATTTCGTAGCTGTATACTTGACCAGCAACTACCGTATTATCGACGTAAGTTGTTCCGACGATTGGTGATGCGTTGAGGGGTGTAGCAGCTTCATTTCCAGATGCAGTTCCCCTACGAATGTTATACCCTGAGATTGGCCCAGGGCTTGCGTTCCACATAATTGTGATTTCATGCGACATATTAGACTCCTATTTTGTTTAGTTATGCTCTTTATTCTTCCTACTAGAATACCAAATAAGATACCTAATTAGAGACGTACATACATCGCTCGCGCATAATTTTCGCCATAACCATATGATACCAATGTCTAATACATATCGACAGATATTGACTAAGTTGAGTCTATGAGCCTCTATGTCTCATTCTTTATCTTGGATAATTCATACCAATCACCCCACGGATGGCCCTTTATTACTGGTTCGGGGTTTTCAACAACTGGGTTGTACTTTTCCTCGAAATGCTGAATAGTAGATGGATTTATGGCGGGCAGTGGGTCATCAAGATCGTCTTCGTTTTGTATCCTCAATAGTTCGTCTTTCAATATCTTGAACTTAGATAGGTCTCCAGTATCTTTGTTATCTGGATGATATTTAGAGATCAGTTGACGTATTTGGCTAATTCTGGCTTTATTTTTAGGAGATCGGTTGATTGACGCCTCAGATATTATATTGTAGTATTCAGTAGCTTCGACTTTTTCTAGTAGAACAGCTTTTAGTTCGTCCGCCTCAGATCCGTCTTTCTCGTGGTGTTCCAATAAGTTATCTACATAGTCGTCAGCTTCTTTTTCCCCTTCATTCTCGGAAATATATTCGATTTGGTTCTGAAATGCACCTACTTCATAAGGATTGTGCAGGTAGTCGCCATCATCGGCACTTTGAGTTGCGTGATCGGAAAAACATTGCTGGATCCAATGTGTGCTTTCATGTAGTATATATGAGCACAGTCTGGTAAAATCTTCTTCACATAGAAGGCGCCAGTTCAATATCACTACGCCATGTAGGGTCTTTGCACTGACATCCACATTGCCAAACTTGATTGGAACGAAGTCAATGATACCAGGATCTTCACCACACTCATTACATGCTTTTTGCCAAGTTTCATCTGTCTTTAAATGATTTTTGGCCTTATTTATCAGCCTATTTAACTTGTTGTACGGTAGTTTTTTGACGTCTTTTAGTGACATCTTTTCCGATTTGGTTGCCATATGAATATGTCGAAATATTAGCCAGCGAATAATTCGGCATTACTTCTAGAGGTTTTTATGGCGTTCCTAGGTATCAGAGTTCATCCAGATGTCGGTAGATTGATATCCAATATTGAGGTTCCTGGCAACAGGGAGTATCCATCATCATATCATATTACGATATTATGCTTCGAGGACAATTGGCCCATCCACAAGGTAGCGAAAGGATTGGAAGCGGCATATGATGTAGTATCGAAGTTCGAGCCATTTTTAGTCAAGGCGAAAAAAGTATCGCACTTTCCAAAACAAGATGGCCACCCCACTCCAATCATTGCACCAATTGATTCGAAGGAACTTAAAGACCTATACAAGAAATTAGCTAAATCATTCGATGCTTACAAAATTGAATTCAAAAAGACGTTCAAAGAATATATACCACATATTACACTAGCATATTCTGAAGATGAGCATGACGATTTCAAGATCGACCCACAGATTGAATTCGTAGTCAATGATATCGTTCTATTCGGCGGAGACGATGGAGATAGCAGGGTATTTATCACTTTCCCATTGAAGGCCCCCGAACGAAAGAAACGTTCAACATTGATGAACAAGGTGGATTTGTTCGAGAAGCTAGCGATTGGATGATACCGATGTACGTTAAAAACAGATCAATGTTTCTTGAATAATCCAGTAATTTTGCCCCATACCCATGTAGCGGTCTCATCGACATTCATGGCGTTGTATAGGAAATTGTATATCGGTTTCACAACGCTTATGATGCCCTCAATAATCTTTATTTCGCGAATTAACAAGATTACTACTCCGTACTTATCCCAATTTGCCTGCAAATGAGTTAGAAGATGATGAATTGACATACAGTTAATGCGAAAATATGAGTATCAAAAGAATGCTTTTAGCTTCGATATCCTTTCTAGATATGGAATTTCGTGCCTATTTAGCAGTTTGATTATGCTGTTCCTGCATTCATGACTAGATATATATTCCATTGCCTTTTTGCGACTATATTGATCTGCCTGATTTAACGATGATTTAATATTGCTGATATGTATCTGCCACAATTCTTCTGTACAAAAATTAAACCATCCGAGCATCATATTACACGGATCGTCATGCATACAAATATCATAGCCATCTTGACCCATCATGTCACAAAGCATTATCCATATATTGCTGTATGTATTCACCATGGTTCGCTAATACCAACTACAAAATCTTGGTTGCACGGAGGTATTATGGATCCCGGCTGTATTGAGTTCGAATTGAATACCAGTTTCTTGATATACTTGCATTATTATTTGATGACACATTGCTTTTAGTTCCTCAAATGTATATGCGGTAGCTGGCACTCTATTAAACTGTGGAGATTGAGCGAGAAATCTTTCAGCAATCATACTCATAGCCTCCTCTTCGCGCATAGTCAGATCGCGATCGAATGGCTTGGAAAAATCAGCATATATAGAGCGGCTGACATGATCGTAAGAGATGCGAAAGATGGGCGCAACGATATTGGTTGTTGTAGTCATAGTATAGAATATAATCACTAAAATTATGGATGCAAGCTAAAAGATGCGCCTCGCGCGAAGGTGTTGCATATTTTTAATCGCAGGTATAATTGCACCACTATTAGCATTGAATACACCAAGACCAAGCGGATGGGGGCGAAGTGAGCTCTTGATCTGTTTTAGTTTCTCATTATATGCCGTAAATAACGCCGAATATTGCGTCATCATAAGCTCACTCACAGTCGGCGGACTAAATGAGACCCCCGAATCCGTTATTTGATACTCCCTACCCCGCTCAATAAGCGCCTGGCTAGCTAAT
>Ga0182030_10009093_pt1 | contig 20408 bp, 25 predicted proteins | sample 812S3MmetaG_FD_121299 | JGI IMG/M metagenome (GOLD analysis project Ga0182030, IMG submission 121299) | Permafrost microbial communities from Stordalen Mire, Sweden - 812S3M metaG (Illumina Assembly) | ecosystem: Environmental > Terrestrial > Soil > Wetlands > Permafrost | place: Sweden... | reverse complement strand
CTCTGAATAGCGCCCAGCAATCAAGTCCGCCAAAAGGGAGTTCGTCGAGTCAAGGGCTAGTCTCTTGCGAGTCTGGCCAATGGCATGGTTATGCTGCTGCTATTGTGACTTTGCCATTCAGTTGAGCTCAGAATTCGGCTGAAGGATCCTACAAAATGCACGACGCGGGGTCGAATATGGGAACAAAGTTCGCGCTTGACTTGAGGCTCAATGAACGTTCGAGCACCCCAGCAAACGCCAGTTATGCTACAGCAGTGGCCTATATTTGAAGAGAGCTCGGACTGCAAACCCATGTAGTAGAATCCTTCGCACTAATCCTCCACGAGTATCAACCCTTGTCCGCCACGCCCCATTGTAGTGCAAGACATGACGCTCAAAATCATCGATATCTTCTCTCCTCGTTCCAAGATATGGCGGTATATAGGATAACAATGGCAAAATGAGTTTCGAGAATTGACTCAGATATCTCCCTGACGACCGGAGAATATAAATCTCGTGGTTGTTGAGAATTTTCAGTCCACATAAGTTCTGAGAAACCAGTCATTGATTCCGTCTGATCGATCGGTTCGAGAATTTTAAAATATTGGGGAAAATCTTCAATTTTCAAGTTCCCACGTAACAACCTCGAAAAGTCCTTTGCGTTTCCATATCATATCGTTCCTCCCTTCAAGTGAAGGCTCAGTGGATGGAACCAATGCGATTGGCGACAATGGCGAGTGCCGACCGCGCATACAGATGCTTGGCCGGCAAGCAAAATGCTATCTGTATTTCATTCATAATTATAGAAAACAATGCATTTGACTTTCAAAAAGAAAAAGAAAAAAATGGGGGGTCGCCGTTTGTGATCCAGTCTTGTTGCCCCTTTTATCCTACTAAAGCAAAAACCTGTCCCAGCAAAATTGGATCTGAATTAGAAGAGCTCAAGTCACGAGACCATGAATAGTTTCATGAAGATACCAACAGCAAAGATGATCCTTCAAAATGGGAAAAGGCATGGGGGTGATATCTGTACGCAACTGCATTTTTGTATTGGATTTTGTTACGAAAGCGTTGTGCATTGCATAACTTCATGCATTGGGGCCCGTGCCTGAGCCAATTGTACGAGATCAGGGTTGCCTAACCGCCCACTATGCCTTACTATTTGCGCACCAACGAAAGAGTAATGCAGACCATCTGCAATATCCAATCAGGTTCAACCTTGGGAAGAGGTATACAAGTACCCCAGGAGAAAGAGAGCAACATAATAGGAAGTATGCAACGCCGATATGGAGTCAAAAGGTTGAGCCTCTCGGTCACGACACACGAACATTCAGCATGGGGAGATGCAAGGAAAAGAAGACATCGACAGGAAATAATGATAATGCAGGGAGGACTACCTCCAATATTGTTGCGGGAAACGTCGCTGATGGGAGGAAACCCGGTGGCAGCACTACTGGTATATATAGGGAACATCCTCCGTGCGAATCTCGTGCATAGACCTAGCAGGGAATCACAAAGGAGGAAGCTGCTCTGTCAACCTTCCATTCGTTCTCGATCTGCCGTATTGAAAAGGCTGTTGTTTCCGGGTTGTGATTCGTGGGGCTTATTGATCCTAGAGGCGAAGGAGGTGGAGATGCCACGAATGGCGGCGGATTTTTGAATACTTTCCTAAGACACTATTGAGGATAACCCTTGGAGATCTGGTCGAGGGACAGTTTCAATGTTCCTTTCTTCTCTTTTTGATTGCTTCCTGAGCATCATATCTTTCATTCTGCGAGACGATCGGAAGAGTAAAATAACAGTCTTCTCGACTCTCTCTGACCACGCACTTCGTCAGCTGGATCCTAGAAGGCCTGCCTCTCGAGAGAAAGCTTACAACGAAACTTCTCGGCCATGGGCGTCAGTGTGAGAAAGCTTGCAGAGTTACAACTTGGACCATCACAATCAAAGTCGGGTAACCTTCTCAGATGCTCGACACTCTATCGAATGACGTCCGGTGTTCTCGAGCAGTCGTCGACTCTGCTATTCGTTTCTTCTGAGCCACGTCTCTCTGGTTTCAACGCGTGAATTGTTTCTTCAAAACTTCTTGACCTTCGAAGGTCGGTCGAACTGAGAGAAAGTCCACTTTACGATTGTTAACAAGTTGTGAGCTCTCTGAAGCTGCATCGAAGAAACATGTGGGTAACACGTTGGCGATTGCGGACAAAGCGAATTCGGCCTCTCTCACCGGAAGGTTAGTTCCGGCATAGAGACGTGGCTCCAAGACTTCATCACATTCCAGACCAGAATACTCACACAATGGTTTTTTCAAACAATCTGGGTTGCAGAGAACGGTGCATGATACGTTTGTTGCTATTACTTTTCAAATAACGACGAGGCAGAGAGAGTTTCCAAAGTCGGAGCTGAAATCCATCCAACTTTCTCCATAATTGGGTCCAAACTAATACAAATGTTATAGTATTTCTCTCTACTTTACGTACTTGTGTCCAGCACCACCTCTTCTGGATGATTCGGCGACGAGGCAACGCAGCGATGGAGAGTTTAGTCTCGCGAAGCAACTCAGCGGTACCATTCAAGGTAGCTATCCACAGCAAACCTACAAGACACTTGGTGTCATCTCAATGTTTGAAATCCGAATTTCTATCCCTTCGATAAGAAAATCTCCTTCCAACACCGAGAGATGCAGAATACTCCTTGAGCCCTCGACTTTCTCAAGCGAGACTGCAAAAATCGAGATACACATTCTACTTCTCCTAGACAACAGGTTTGGAAACCTACGAGACACAAGCTGTACACCAGAAAATACAAAATGTGTCTTTGGAGCCGGGGCACTATTAGCGCGCAAGTTTCGTCTTCCAAGAGGTGTGCTGAATGCACGCACTTCCCAATCGTCCAGACGAGGGATCGAAGTTGGTTTGACCGAAGTATATCAATACATGGGCCAAAGCTCCCTCTGGGAAGTGTTGGCTAAATAGGATGGGTCCCAAACTCCCAGAGAGCCTTCATCATGGGCAACAGGAGACAACAGCGGCTCCTAACAGCACAGATTTCAAATCCACGCCATACACCTCGATCTCGCAAAACTCCTCTACCTCCCCAATACGACACGGGAATGTCATGAAGAAAAAATTGACACCGTGAGCAGATTCATTAAGACTAGCAAACTCTGCGGCCAGGCAGACCCCAAACCCCCAAATTCAAAAATATTGCACATATTCTGCTCTTTTTTCAATCTCAACTCATTTATATCCACTCGTCCCCAATAACAGCCACAAATTCTCATTCTTACGAATTCGAGAAGACTACGAGGATACACAACCCGGGTTCTCGACGAACCCCTGTTCTATTTCGCGTATCGAGGATAGATCGCCTAGGAAGCCAAAGTATACCTCTGCAGATACACTAGTCCCCAAGAGGATATATGACAAGGAGGCCCTTTTGTCCCTTATTCTTGAGTCATTGGAATGCACTACCCCCCAACATTCTACACAGGAAGTGTTATGACGTACCGGTAGTGTATTCCCTCTTCAACCTCCAGGGCGTGGAAGTGTCAGTTCGTTATTTTCACTTCTCAACTCCCTTATAGTCTTTCCACTGGCGGGATTTTCTTTGCAAAGCCTCTTCACTGAGCCTCCCACATTCATTCCTCCACGAAATCTCATGCTCATAGTATCTTAATAGAATCTCCGCAGTCAAAATACAATCCCGCTTTATTGAGTCTCTCTCTGCGTTAAAATATTTTTAATTCATCTCTAACACTCATCGGCGGCTTCCAGGGACTTCCAGTGATCTTCAAGGAGCTATACCCCGCCATATGGTACCTTCTACGGGGGATTTTAGTAATACCTTCCAGTTCGTCCAGTCATCTCCTCAGAATACACAGAATTCATTTGCGAACAAATCAGGCAATTACAAAGTCATATCTTGAATTAATTATTATGTACTGCACGGGTATCGTATCATAAAGTCATGATCCTACTCTTTCCCAATTTACGCCACCAATTTTCCTTTTCCACCATATCCCAATCATGCAAACCGAAGCACAACCCGCCACCCCAGCGCCCCAGCTTCTCTAATACTACAAGCCAAACACCCTCTTCCTCTCCTGCTGATCAATGCATTCCAACCTTGCTCCGCACACAATGCTCTAGCCAGCATTTCCATGTCACTCCCGAACTTAGGCTTACTGTGGCCAAGGTGTGGGCTCGGTGATGGTCTGATGGGAAAAGCAAGGGTTGTGGAGTCGGTGCAATCGATGACGAGAACTTTAGGAATCTTACTGTTGGTTGTGTGAGTGCTAGATCCGTCGGCTGGTGGTGACTGTGGGGGTGAGAGGAGTGTGTCGAAGGGAGTCATCCGAGGGGAGGAGAGGAAGGTCGATAGTGACACCCGAGTGAAAGTAAACGCCTTGTGAAGGCAGTGACCTGAGGGCACGTATTAGCTTTATATATCAAAGAGGAACATGCAACAGAGGCGCATTATGGATTGCATACCCGTGAAATCCCTTGCAGACCCGGTTGGACTGTGAGGTGGACTCTGGAATGATGTGCTTGTAGGCGACTTCACTATCTCGGTATGTTGAGAAGAGATACACGGAAATGCAGTTACAAAATGAACATCGTGTTTCAACTCCACATTGATCTCCTTTGGCGCTTCTCCTTCAGCATCAATAGAGAATCTCATCAGAGCGGAATATGTTTGGATTCCAGTCGCCTCGCTAAAATCACTTAGAGGTGTTGGTGTATCTTTGTCTTTCGTGGGTGTGGTATGAACGGAGTCCATAGTGACAAATAGATCAAGTGATTCAAGCTTGGTGGAAAGCGCCTGTTGCTGGGTTGGTTCTTCTGAGGGGAGGATAAAGTCTCCTGGTAAAACTGAGAGGGCGTCTGCCCCTCCAATAACATTCCCATCATGTTCGATAGCTGCCTTATGCCATATTCTAGGTTTTTTGTCCTCTTCAAACCCTATGAGGACGGGTCAGCATTCTTGCCGCCACCAAACCTTTCGATCAGGCACAGCGGCGCAGACAATTAGGGATAACGTACCTTTCTCCGAGAGCTGCTCGACATCAATATTAACCCAAACTTCACCGGTTCCGCGCGGAGTGATCTCAGATGATATCCAACCCATGCACTCAGTTGTTCCTTTCCCAGCAGCCAGTACCCTTCCCACAATGCACGATGTACTCCAGAATGACCTGCCGGAGAAAGAAAATCCGCCGTAGAGATTTGCTTCGCGTCCAAGTTTGGATAGCGCAGTCTCATCATTCTCTAGCAAAGTTGAAATAAGAAAGTGACTAATTCCTTCTCCTGGTAATATTAAACCACTGATGTAGGAGTTCGAAAGCCACCCAGAAGAATTGATCACGGCACATCCTAGTTGATGTTTGGACAGTCCCCTTCTAATTCCTGGCCGATTATTCGAAAAGTAGGAGGTAGAACGCTGAGTAGAAACTGACATTGGAGTGCCTGCCGCGGTGCTATGTGCACTGCCCGAGAGTTTGATGCCGTTTGAGGAGATTTTGAATGCAAGTGATTCGGAATCCCGCCAATTCAATCTACGGGCAAAATGCAGAAGCCCGTTCAACTGGCGTGCCTGGTGTCTACCCTCAATTTGGAAATTATGAATAATATCTTCGGGAACGACGCCTTCCACAGGCGGAGAACCCGTCAATGTGGCCAGCCACCCAGGTTGAGGCTTCTTTTCGGGGATGGTATCTGGGATAGTTTTCACAATCCGTATGTTCTCAAGCCAAAAGCGCGCAAGTATGTGAGACCATTTCACGCTTGGGGTAGCAAGTTTCTCGAATCGTTTGATCACGTCTGGAGTGGGTTCGTTGAGGCCGTGGTCTAGATTCGATGCTACTATATCGAGGCGGAGTAGTAATTCGCAAGACAGAAGTATCTGAAGTAACAGCCAATACTTTTGAGTTCCTGCTTCATGCACCACTTCGTTGTTGACTGTGATATCATCCTCAGCGCCAGACTCAAATGGAGGTTCCCAGAGGATCTGCCCAAGCCTAATCCGCCATTCCACAAGGCTGAAGTCGACCCAGATGTCTGGTGTAGCTAGTACTTTTATTAGAGACTCGATCTGCACCCTATAGGTAAATCAGTATAGGTTTATCACAGACGTTTTGGGAGCCGACGAGCTCTGAAGACATGTTCTGAGAGCTCGGCTCCTTAATCATCGTAGAACCAAGGGTAGAATATCACATACTGAAGGCTATATGGATCGTCTGAGTCTGTGACCCGTGGAGGGGGAAACAAAACCTGCAAAAACAGCTGCGTGTAAAGCTCTACCGTGGGCCGCCGATGTTTTTGAGGGTCATCATGGTAGGTCGTGCTGACATCGATGAGCCGATCAATAAGGACAGACTCCGCCAGAGGCCTTACGTTCTTTCCATTGAGAAACTTCTTCCGAATATCTGCGTGGGACTCTTGATCGTCGAGAAAACTAGCCTCTTGCTCCTGGAGGGCGTCCGCTACTCCCATCTCTAAGGCCGCTTGGTATCCCATTGATCCTCGTTCAATGCCTTGCATGCTAAGCATATTCGGTCGCTCCCTACAACGAGGTAAGAAATGCGCCCTTTGTTTCTCATGATGTTCCTTGACGGCCTCCAAGCTCCTTTGCACGTCTCTAGTGACATGAGGCCATGCCGTCACGGAGCTCCAAGCCTCATCGTGAATCTGTACATGATCACACAAGTCTCTTATTTCCAACTCAATATCCCAAGGAAAAGCTACGCTGGGATGCGGCGCACCGGTATGGTGTCCCTCTGATCGCGCAAAGAATTGGGGCGCCCCAGAGAAGAGTTTGTGTAGATCCCCGACCGCGATTGGAGACATGATCCGTCGAAGGTTTTGGACGGGTCTCACAACAGCTGGCTCGGGTTTCGACTCCGGCTGTGTCTCGACTGTGCCTGGAGGAGGAGGAGGAGGTAGAGGTTTGTTAGAATCGAGCGGTGACGTTGGTATTTGTACATTGGATCCCTTTAGAAGAACGATGAGCCTTTGCAAGATAGAACAAGCTTGAGCTGCGAGGTCAAAACTGGATTGGACCATACCGGAAACTGACTGCTTTTCTGCTTCCCGCTTGAATTGAGACTTGATCTTTTTAACAGATGTCGAAAGAAATCGCGCTTCGATTTCCTCCCCTCTCGGCCTTTCTCCTCGTTGTCATTATCCAGACTAGACATAATGCCATTTCGTGCTTCACTATCGAGCTGCGTACTTTCCCTTTTAGGATGCCTCATGAGGTCGGCGAAAGAAGGCATGATTGCAAAACAAAGTTCAAATCAAATCCAAGGAGTCCAAAGGATCAGCGGACCTTCGACTTGAACAGAGAGAAAGAAAAGAAGTAAAATCATGGTAAGGATGGCAAGTAAGATGCGGGGACTCTCCACTTCTTATTGGTAAGGAATAATGATTAGTAGTATGCCGTCTTGTCCTTGCTCAGGATTAGAAGAAGTAGGAACTTGGTATTGACAAAGCAGCTAGCTGTACGAAGGGAATGCCAAACCCAGCATCTGCAAAGTGCAAGGAATACCGCGGTGACGTTTATCGGCACGCAAACACCAGCAAGAAACCCATGGCTGATTTCAGCCTTACAGGGATGGTCGGAGCTTGGATTCACCTCATCCTTTACAACCTCAGTGTATTGGTGCTTTGGCTCACACAAAACCTGTTTCATAGTCACAACGGTAGTCCCTTTAAAGGCTGGACGTTGACTTAGGGTTTTGCTAAAAACAACTATTCTATTCGGGGGGTTCAAGTGCATTTCCGCGAGCCGCCAGAATGGTGGCATTTTCTCAAAGCTCTCGGTGCAACAGACATAATCCTTCGCAGAAAATAACGTGTATCGGCAATTAGTTAAATAACGATTGGGCATCGTTCCGATTCTACCTGAAGGTGAGACTTTAGTATGATTGAAATTACTGATATCACTTGAGGTAAATGCCCAATTCAGCCTTGTCTTTGGGAAAAGAGCCTTGTATGACACTATTGGTTACTGGCGAAATTAGCTAACCCTTGACCCTACGCCTCTCAACTGATTCATGTATTGAATTGACCAGTGATTAGGCCCTTCAATTCCATGACTCTGTGAGCCCGAAACAAAAGAGTATATTACGGGTGGAAGTATTTGGAAGAGTATTTCGTTTCATATTTACGCCGAAGAAAAGTCCGCCAACTCCATTTTTGGGTATCATCGCTATGCCTTAACAACATCCTTCTACCATGCCAATCGCGGGCCATATCATACCTATTCCCTATGCCGGCGGTGTCTCATGAACAACAATAAACGTGTATTTTGCATCGGGTACGATCACAAGCTCGTGCTTCTTGGTCCGCAGTCGAAGTAATTTCGTTTCGTCCTACTCGACTTCTCAGCTTACCGCAGACTTGACCGGAAAGGGTATATCCTACCTCTGGGTCCATGTTTTGTACCAGGCCTCCTGCAGCTTTCATGAGATGATATGCCATGGTTGCCAATTCTTCCAATCCCTCATCTGCTTGTCGAGGAACTTCTGGATCGGCTGCCGCGGCGTTTGCTGGCCTTGAAAGAGTACCCACAGGCGAAGCACGCGAAGAAGATAAATGACCTGATTTCTGAATTAAGGAGCCATTCGAGGTTGATATGAGTATAGTAGCAATGACACCAGGTTTGCTGGACAACCTGGCGAGAGCATCCCTAAAGTTTTCGTTCTCAGAGTTCGAGATCTGAAACGATTGAATCAGTAATTGGTCAATACCGGAAGTCTCTGATTACTTGGATATACTTACTCCTGAGAGATTATCCATCATGGTCAATTAAAAAATTGCCAATTGTCCCCAAATGTTGTATGCTTCGGGGATGGCAACGCGACTTTCCGCTAGGCTTCGGAGCGGATTAACTACTCGGAGCAGCCCTATACATTATTTCATACCCCACACTGAGTCCATCTGAAGTATTTGTCTTGAAGATGGGGTCGAGTACTAAGAAGAAGAGAGATAAGAAGAAAGACTTTCAAGTAAGTGATTAATTAGCTTGAACATTAATCTTACTGACGACTGGCAGAAACCAAAATTAAAAGTTGGGAAAGCTCGAGCAAAAGCAGATAATTTTACAGATACCAGCTTCAAATCCAAATGTATGTTCCCTTGATAGGCAATTGTCATTAGGCGATGAATATATATACTCCCTTTGTCTACTTTTATCTGTACAAATATCAGAACTGACGTCCACCAGCAATTTCTATCACCCAACAATCCCTCACCACGACGGCTCCTTCCTCCTCCGCTCAATTCGACCACTACCTGTCCCTCGCCTCCTCCTCCCGCTCCGATGTGCAACGCCGTGATGCACTTTCCTACCTCACCACACAAATTGCGTCTCAACCCGTCAACGCCCCCCTCCCAGCTCCCGTAGCCGTTCTCCTCCCTAAGCTCCTGCCCCTCATCCTCGACGGCTCCTCCTCCGTTCGCTCCAATCTTCTCAAGCTTTTGCGCCTCCTCCCTGCTTCTGATATAGGAGACCGCGCCGAATCCGTACTCTTATACACAAGAGCTGGGATGACACATCTCGCGGTCGAAATAAGGATCGATGCTCTAGCGGTGCTGGAATGGTTATTAGAAGTTGCGAAGGAGGACGCAATAACATGTCCTGGTGGCTGGTTCAAGACATTGAAAAGTTTCATGTCAATGATGGGATGGGCAACAATCAAAGATTCATCGAAATGGACGTCAGCATCTCAAGCGTCGTTTGGAAAAGGCGGCAAGGAATTTGCAAGACAATTACTCGTTTTCGCGCAATTTTTGAAAGCAGGATTGGCGAAGGAGAATGTTGTGGCGGAGAATTTTGATAGGAGAAAGATGTTTCCGCTTTGGGATGTGCACTTGCATATGATTCCTAGGGTGTCGAATCCGTTTGTGTATTTGAATTTGTTTGGCATACCGAGGGATGAGGAAGGGGAGATGTATCTTGATAGAGAGGCTCGGCAGAGGGTCTTTCGTGCGAGGTTTCAGGATGCTGTGGAGACGGGAATTGCGAATGCGAAGAAACAGGCTGGGGAGGTGGGGAGAGCGACTGCGGTTTTGGCGAAGGTTTTGAAGGAGGGGATGAGTGATTATAGTGATGTTCATGATACCCAATAGATGGCTCTGGGGCGTTCATGGAGCAAGGTTCGGCTTGATCACAATTTCTATTCTGTATTTATATATTCATACATTTCACATTGTAGACCATGGTGCCACATTGACTCAAGTCATTCTGTTCTTTTAGGAAATTAGGGCTTCTGGACCGCATATCGAAACATTTCTCACATGTACTAACACTCCTTCATGTCTCATTGATTCATTTATTTCTCACAAGCGATGTAGCTATGTACATCATCTTCTAGACAAAAATCAAGCCACCAGTCATCTGAGTTCCATTGATGACACCGACAACAATATCCATTAGCGAGGCAAAATCTCCATGACTTTCCTTCCATGAAATTGACTTCTCGAACTCCAACATCCTTCGTATCCATCAACTCCCAGTTTCGATAGTATATCATACAACCACCATGATCATTCTCCAGAGCATGCCCACCACAGATAATGAGCACCCAAACGAGCTACTCCGTACAAAATGAGAAGGAAACCCGCCACAGTATCAACAATTCCACAAACGCTTTCATTTCTCCCCAAGCTGAAACGTGTCCTCGTTCCAGCCGAACCACTTGTTCATCCGCTTCCCGAAAATACGAAGCATGATGGGATCGATTGTTGGATCGGGATGCGGTGGATGAAAGAGATACTGCCTTGCCCATACCACCGTGATGCTGAGGTGGGCTCAAAATTGACAGCCGATCCACCACCATAGCGAGGCTCAAATCCTACTTCGACCATAGCGAGTACAAAGGTATCCCAAGATACTGATTTTGATTCCAGTTCACCAGTGAATAGCATTCCGCAAAAGGTATCGAAAGCGCGCTTCTTCACAACAACTTTAAGATCTCGTGTTAGGGCTGGTGCAAGGTCTGCCTTGAGGGTATAAATCGAATCTTTCTCCTTCAGGACGCTAGCTAGCTCCTTGCAGGGGTTTTCGGGACGGCCTCTTTGGCAGAAGCGGCAGCCTTTATTCTAGCAAGGATCTCTTCTTTCTCGGCTGCGAGTGCTGAGAGATGCTCTTCGGTGCTGGCGGCAGAAAGAGCGTCCATGTCCTTATCGATGTCTGCTTGATCGATCCCTCTCAACTTCATATGCTCTGATTGTTGGTTCTTTAGCGTTGACCAGAATGCGTCTAGAGCTTGGCGCTGCTCTTCATCTCGGCGGAGCCAACTGTGGTCTCGAGTGCCAACTGGTGCAGCAATATTTTGAAAGATTTCCAGCTTCTTAGCAAGCGTCCTCAAGCCTCCTCAAGCCTCCCATGTCCTCCCCTGGAGCCCAGTATAATGCATCCTAGATCACGTATCTCCAGGCTCTTCCTTTTTCTTTTCTCTCAAAAAATAGTTGAGGAAGTCTCGGAACGCGAGGTCGGTGAAGGTTGATCATCGAGTACATTTCGTGGGTAACAGCAAAATCGGAGAGGTGATTGTACAACAGATCGTCCAAGCGTGCACGTTCCATCTTACTTCCCTTCGAGAGGTACTCATCCAGGAATTCGAATAGTATACCGTAATCCATGTGGAGCTCGCTGAACGGATCGCCCATCAAGTGATGAACGCACCAGTCAAAAGGGTCCTTGTAGAAAGACACCTTATCTGCGCGCTTGATACAACCGCGTCTTTATTGTCATACACAAATTCCCAGTGACCCCTTAAGCCAGGACGGTCAGGAAGAATTTGCGCAAGCTGTCTCGCGGACCGATCCATTTACCCTGCAATAAGAACCTCAAGGGTTCCCAAAGCGGTCTCCAGCGGCGTGGTCTCTTGCTATCCAGGAAGAATCTTGGCACGCGGAACATCAGGCAGTTTCATCAAATATTTAACTTCTTCCAGAATCATTCTCCACATCCAGTGTATCTCCACACAATGTTCGATTACAAGAGTGATACTTGAGAACGGGTTGCTTGACTTTTCTGAAAGAATGATTTCGCCCTTACTAGCGAGATTGACAAACCACCGCATGTAAGAAGGCTCTGTTTGAAGGAGCCAGGTATGGTCGCTGGTTATGTTCACCCCACGCCTAGCAACCAATAAGAGTCTCTCAATATCTAAAGTTTGAGGGGCATGGAATGGTTGATAGAGATGTGGAAACCGAAATCCGATTTGGCTAGAGCTCAAGTGATTCATGTTCGAAGCCAAAGCGCTGGTCTGATCCTCTGATGATGTGTTCTCCTCAGGCAGGTCATCGACTAAAAGTTCCACCACGCCTCGAAGAAGACTCATAACGTAATTTTGAGTTCTAAGGATCAGATGGCCCCGTGGAAACCCGACCATCTCCCACATTTGGCATTCTTCGTGACAGCGTTCCGCCCACTGTCCATACTTTTCCTCGTTCATAATGACGCAACCCATATTATACATCATGTAGAATGTACCACCTTCCCATTGAAGCTTTACACGAGCCGCATCGTAAGCAGCCCATTGGCTGGGAGAAAAGCTGACCCGAGCAAAGAGGAGACCCAAAAATTTAGATGGGTCTGTCTTGAGAGCTTCAAGGCTGATATAAGGAGCAAGACATGTAGTCTCGAAGTCCTTCCATTTCATGGCAGCATGGCCAAGAAGCTCTTCTTTGAATCGACCCTCACACCATTTGTGCGGATACATTTCTGAATCGATCTGCAGCAATAAATCCTCTCTTTTCTTGGTAGTCTTCTTCTTCCATCGATTTCGAATTGCGATACCATGCTGGGAGCATTCCTCTTGAAGTTAGAGCCGATCCTCTAAAATGCTCGCGGCAAGTTCTTCTATGACCTCTTTTGCTTTCCAGTCCACGTATCTTAATTCGTGATACATCAACGCTTTCCACATTTTCTTCTGCTCCGCATGTGTCAGCCACTGTTGGGAACATTCTCCACAACTGCATGTTGCGCAAAAATGCCATGCTTTGAGATCTGGCGGAGGGCAAGGACGCTTCTTGCAGAAGGAGGGTAAGTTCGTATCAATATGACGGCAGTAGGCGATGGTTGAATCTACTGTGCACGGATCTACCGAGGAATTATGACTGTGAGAAGCCATCAGAGGCGTCCGAAGGGTTTGGAGACTTCTCAGGGAATTGATTTCGAGAAAGATTTCGCTGATGAAGAAAGAGTGCGGACCGGGCAAGTCTTGCGAAACGACGAGACTTGCAGAACGGTACTTGTTTGAAAGTTGGAGTAAATATCTTGTGCGACAACCGATACTTCAAACGAGATCTCAACGAGGTGAACAAGAGTCTATCACAAGGATTAGAAGTCGTGTTGTTTGAGAGGAAAAGGGAAAACTGACAACGAATTTTCTCAATTGTGAGGCCGAGTGTTATGCTTAATTGTTGTTGTTAGAGAAGGAGGAATCCTTGTGAACGCGTAGATGGATTGGGGATGAGATGGCTTTAAAATGGATGTAAATAACGTAGGACTTTTGGGAGTGGTAAGCGAGAGAATGGTCGTTGCATCGAATTTGATTGGCGTATTGAGATGACCTACCTTCGAGTCCATGCACTCCAAACCCATTTGATACAGAGGTTGTGAGGCTCTTTTAATTGAGCTGGTTAGCATTTGATGAGCCCAAATGTCAATACTCTCAATGTATCCCTAATGGTAATGCTAGGTGGTAAAGCATCCCGTCATCAAATGAAATGCATCAAAATTCTCTCCATGCAGTCTGCGTCGCAGTAAGAGGATATCTGTTGGATTATATTCAACCTTTGGAGGCTGCTCCACAGACTAGATGATATCTTGTTCCTCAGGTCTGAGGTTGGAATTCGTGTAAGAATAAGTCTTCATTCAGTTCAGCTGAGATTCTCAATTTCAGAAAGTCAAGAGATTCTCAAATCCTTGCTACGCATTTCAGCAAAATCGATAATCTAGAGAAGCAACAATCTCCAATTTCTTGCGATCTTTCTTTAAGTCAAGTATACTCCAAATTTATATTAAACAAGACATGGCTGGGCTCAAGCTTCCGCTTCTGAGGATCATACTCAGCTTTGAGCAATGTTCTATCACTTTTGTACACTTGGACCAATCTCAGAATAAACCTGAACACGACCGAGTGTCAAGGTTTGAATATCCCCTAGTGATAATACATTGTGCAAAGATTCGCATACTAGATCCGAAGTTATCTTCACCAAGAACGGAGCTCTTTCTGAATGATTAGGCTAAGGGGAAGTTGAATTCTCAACTTTCTCAAGAAGCCTAGGGGTTCTATTTTCACTGAAAGAATGATATGTTACACTCTCAGGAAGAGCTAATGAATCAAGCTACAAAACGCATTGGTCACTAATTTGAACTAGTTGGTCCAAGATGGGAGTTGAATCTGCATTCGGAAAACATGTTTCGTAATAAACCTCACACCCAGCCTATGAAATGAAGGCTTTTCTCTAGTTAAAAAAACTGATGTTGATGAGACCTTTGATGCATAAGAAAACTATGATTGAATCTGTCCAAATCTGACAAGCAGATTTTCATGGGTCCCGTGTATTCAGAGAAATGCGTGCATTACTCCATGAACTTGAGACTGTGGCATCTGACAGCTAAGTCTCTGCTCTTTCCAATAATATCAAACAAAGGGTCTTGTTCCTCTCGCCGGCAATGTGTGAATTTCCTATTGAGGAGTGTATCGTGACCGCCATTTCTTTCTGTCGTTATTTGCATTGGGTATGACTTAGATCATGTTGCTTGCCTGATCTTTGTACCCCGCTTGGGATTCAGATAACACTACTATACAGAGGTTGTATATGCCCTTCTCAAATTTATCTCAAGATAGTTGTGAGACAGCTGAGGAGCGGGGGATGATCATTTGTACTTCCCATTAAGTTGCAAATTCTCCTTGATGGGAAGTTGTCTGCCATATTCGCTCCTTCCAAGACCCTTTGCTCCCAATTTGAGACCCAGCTTCAGCACCATGCCCTTCATAAAGCGTTATTATGAGCAAAATCTTTCTTGCAGTCCTCACTCAGATCTGAAGATGGTTGAGAATTGTCTGAAGCTGATTCGACCAATGAAGGAGTCAAACACTGTGTGCGCACCTTCCAATGACGCAACCTCAACTATACTCATCTGAACGAATGCTGGAGATGCCTTGGCGCTGTAGAGAGAAATTTGTAAGGCCATTCGACTGTTCTAAATGGAATTTCAATATCTATCCAACATGTGTCGGAATTAAGGTGCTCATGAACGGAGCAGAAACAAATCCACAGCCACCAACCCAAATCTAGAAAAAGTGGGCCGAAGGACCCCTCCAAAAAGAACCTCCACATTTGTATGCCACCTCGAACTTTTCCTCCGCATCAGCATCTCCTGAACCACATCACCTTGTCGAAAAAGTCCTCGAGATATTCGTACATGCTCGAGCCTGCAGTTTAATAACTTGATCTTCTTAGTATGTATAAACCATTTGCTATGTTCAGAAAGATTTGCCACGTTGTGTTTTGCGACAGGTTGCAAAGTCGCGACCGTGATCAATTTCATTCAGCCTTCGTACTTCAGGGGTATCTACAGAAATCTTTCAACAGGAGCAAGGCTTCTCATGTTCCAGACTCCAGAATAATACGTGTCTCATCAGAACCCTTACCTCTATCTTAATTTCGTTTTGATTGTCTTATGCAGATACAGGACTTTTACTTCTTAGTCCAAAGTGGAAGTGGAAGGTGGTATCAAAAATATTGGACAACATACCCAGAGTCTGTCCTTAAATTCGCACATCATTAGGATGTATAGAATTAGCGCATTTCTACTGCTAGTATCCTTGATCTGTGTCTGCTATGGCCAAATGTCAAAGTGCATCACGAGAGCTTTCTCTCTATTATCCATGCTGCCTTCATTGTGCCAGCGCTCCATCTTGTCGACGGTGAGACTTTATCAGCGCCTCACTCTGTCGACAAAGAGACCATATTGCCGCTTCACCCTATTGACAGCGAGATTATACCACTATTTCACTGTGCCAGCGCTTCGCTATGTCGATTATGAGTCACATCGACTTCCATATTCCAATTACAATATTGATTACCCGTCTTCTAAACCTTGTTACAACTTCCTTCCCAAAACTTTCTTTCCGACACGGCTTTCTTGTCAACAAACGTTCAGTTTATTCAGTTGCTCATCTATGATGAAAAGTACTTCCAGGCTCTTACATTTGGAGATCACCCCTCCCTTTGCCAAATTACTAACAAGAAGTGCTAGAACGCTCAAGCTCGATACTTCGCATGACAACAAATATGCCGCCCAGTTCTGCCAAAGGAGGCAGCCTCCTAAAATCTGAGGTTAAAGCAGATCCTGATGGAGAGTCGAAGCCTAGTACCGCCCAAGGTAGCAGCTTTGGCAATCCCATCAGATTCAAGAAGGAAGAGCCTGAGGATGACAAGATCGATCAAACCATACCAGAGGCGAGTGACGGCGAGGATATGTTCAACGACGTCGATGAGGAGGATGACAATTCGGATGGGGATGTGATTGTCGACTTAACTTATGAAGGTTTGGTTACGATATCTGGCGTCGAGCACTTCGTCTGCGAAAGTACTTCCCCTCATCCACTTTTAGTCAAAACGTGTTCCTCACACTACATATAGCCTTCAAGATTCGGCAGATTCCGCAGCCTAAGGTTCTTTTGTACAGCCTTAAAGATCTTTTCGGTATGTATCTCTATGACTCAACAAGGGATTCTACTAAATATTGGCAGGCTGTCTTCAGTATGGCAGTATTGTACTCAACCCAAACTATCAGAGAGAAGTGGTATGGGATGAGCACAGGGCTTCCACTTTGATCAATTCAATTCTGAGTCAGTGCATTTTACCACTTTAAGCGCCCGCGTTATTGACCTTCCTTAGTGGGCTACTTTGTCCCACCTATCATTTTCAATCATAAATTGATCATCAGAGTTACTCCTGAGGGCGATGAGGTCAAAGAGAAGAAACGCATCTGCGTTGATGGAAAGCAGCGATTAACCTCACTTCAAAAATTCATGACTGGCCAAATCGGTATTGCCGATGGAAATAACCCTCAGAAGAAATGGTATGCCAATCATTGTTTCAGCTAAGGTCTCCTGTTAAAATTTGATCAGGTATTTCTGCCACCCGGTCACAAACGGTCAGGAATCTGCTAGCACCCACAATATCATGCCAAAGGCTGTCAGGGATTTCTTTGTTCAAAAGACTTTGTGCTGTTATGAGTATGATGATTTATCCCAGGATACCGAGGAGAACATGTTCCAGCTTGTCCAAAGAGGAATCGCACTCACTCCCGCCGAGAAAATGCGTGCCTTGTCAACCGATTGGGCAAATTTTGGACGACAGTATGAGGAAGATTACTCAATGATTGTTAATCGTAAGAAACAAGTCATTTTATTATATCCTAGCTGACAATCAGACAGTTTCCAAGCAAAATCGCGCCTCTGGATTCAGACTCGTTGTAACTATTTTTGCGATGGTTCAAGAAGTAATGTCCCAGAGAAAGACCAGAAACTCTGCCCCTACGTTACAGGCTAGTCCTCAAGCTCTTAACAGATTACTCGAAGATAAGAAACCCCTAAGTCCGGCCCTGAAGTTGAAGTTCAAGGCTATCTTTGATAGAATCGAAGCTGTTGTAAAGCTTTCTTCTACTCAAATTACGTCCACCAAATACGTAATTGATGAAAACTCGACATTCGACCCCGCCCCAGATTTCCTGCGAGGAGATGATGTTGCTCACGTTCGCACCTTCTCGCCCTTGGAATTGGTTGGCACTGCCATCCTGGTAGCGTATCATATGGAATCTCGAACAAATGAGCAGATGCTTATGGATGTGAAGGAGATGCGTCGCCACCTTCGTTTGAATCACAAGGATCTACGAGTCAATGCACAATGCTGGAGTACAGTGTGGGAGTATATTCGAGACCTGGGTAGGGAGAGGTCAAGCTCCTTGAGCGAACCTCCAAGCGATTCAGATGAGAGTGCTTCTATGACTGACAATGGGGCTCAAAGCTCTTCAGCTACTGCGCCATCACGGAAAAGTACCAGATCTACGCATAACAAAGGAAAGGCCGCTTCTAAAGCTGTTCCAAAGCCCCTCCAAGGCATTGCAGCGAACAGATATGTCTCCCCTTACAATAGCTCAAGCAACGCGATTACTCGTTCAAGGACTTCTCGGCTCAAGTCTTCCTCCGGCAGTGAGGCAAATGGAGATGCCAATGCTATGACTCCGGCCACTGGTTCAAAGCCTATTTATGGTTCTATACCCTACAACGTCAATGCTCAAAAGACTTCTCCCAAGCCGACTACCGAATCCACGTCCAAGGATACATCTCAGGTTAAGAAGGTCGGAAAAGCTCAGCATGCTCCAAGTCCTGAGGAAACTAAAAAATTTGAAGATGCTCCAACCTCTAAGGAGGTTCAAAGTGCTAGTGATGCTCCAAGCGCTGAGGAGGTTCCAGATCCAAAGGAAGTTCCAAGTGCTAATGAGACTCAAGGTGTTACGGAGCCTCGAAGTGCTAAGGATACTCCAAGTGCTAAAGACGTTCCAGGTTCTAAGAAGATTCAAAGTTTTAGGAAAGCTCAAACTGCTGAGGAGATTCAAAGTGCTCAGGATACTGCAAGTGTCAAAGAGGTTCCAATTGCTAAGGAGGCTCGTAGCGCTCAAGTAACTCCACATAGTAAGGACATTCCAAGTTCTATTCGTGAAGACGAGCTTGGTGGTCCTGTCAAAACCCCCAAACAAAAGTCTCGATTCAAGCCGAAAGCTCCAATCAGACGAAATATTCCTTCAATGGCGGATGCCACCGGAACCAATGGAAGTCCTCTAAATCAGTTGAAGCGCCCTAATGGAGGCCTTCCAGACGACGATTCATCTCTACCAAAGAAGACAAAGCAAGGAGAGACGAAACCCTCCGGCTCCATCATGTGACACTAGGGGATGTGCTTTTATAGATTTGGGCGTTCTAGAAGGTCGTGCATTTACATCGGAGTTTGTCCTTGGGTCAACATCTGCATATATGCTTAGATGTACATTGCCCTGGCGTTCTATGATTGTAGGGTATGTTGTTATTAGCATTTTCATAGGAGTTTACAAGATCCTGAGTTGTAAATTCTAGACTCTATCGAAGGATAAATCGGCGTATGTGGGTTTGCTGCACAATCCTTCATCTGTAAATAATAAAATTCGCAGATATCCAAAAATGAAAGTTCCTTTGAAAATAGAAGAAGCATACAAGATTTGCCCTTAACAATGAGGAGGAAGGCATCCGACCCTCTTCTCCTCGCCGTAAACATTCACCCCCTTGATGCTCGTATAAATTCAAAAAGGAGATTTCCCCACAATAACCTGACAAACAAGGCGTACTTCGAGCAGCTGATTTAGATGGTACAGACATTCTCAGATAAAAGAATGAAAAATAATGACTATCTGAGGCTGAACTATCCCTAGAGTAGGTGAGTTTACGTGCGATTAGGAATTGGGTAGAAGATACAATTGTAAAGGCCCAGTAAGGACATGATATATTCTTTTGGTATTTGGAGCTTGAGTGTTGGATTTAGTTTTGGGGATTTTCGGTATTTCTTTGAAGGGGAGCATAATCTTTACTGTGTAAATACAATCTAAAGAATTCCAATATTCCATTCCACATCCCCTCCCATCTAACCTACAAATCCCACCGCCCCCCTACCTCAACAGCCCACTCCTTCCACCCCTTCTTCTCTCCCGGCAACCTAACCCCTTCCCACTCACCCCTCGTCACATTCCTCCACTCCTCAACCGGAATCCACCCAATATACGCGCGATCCCCAAACCCACCAATCCAATACACTTGCTCTACGACCAATCGCACCCACTCGCTCTCATGGATACTATTCCCCGGCAACCAGTATCTCGCATCTTGATGTTTCTTCGTAAAACATTTGCCTATCTCCAGACTCTCAACCTCCCTCTTCTGTATCTTCTCTAAATGGCCTAGGAGCGCAAAGCGTGGGAGGTTGGCTGCTGAGTAGGGGAGTGTTTCTTTTTCATGATTTATATTTCCCCATGGTGAAAATGGAGATGGGAAATATGAGGAGATTCGAGACTTAGGAGGATAAGGAGGCGTCCACTGCAACGATAACGAAATATTTGACCCAGCAGCCACATTCTTAAACGAAGTCGCAATATTAATTGCGAGGATCGTTGGGTCTCCAGAGGTTTCGCAGTCGGCAATGTAATCCATCAGACCGATTGGTAGACCCTCGAGGCCTGAGGGTCGGTTCTCGAAGCTGGAGGGGGAGGAGGGGAAGGTTGTGGAGAGGGTGCCGAGGGGGGTTAGATGGAGGATACGGCGGGCGAGGATGGCGGATTCGTAGGAGGTGGGGATTTTGAGAGTTGAGGAG
>Ga0182030_10009092_pt1 | contig 20411 bp, 16 predicted proteins | sample 812S3MmetaG_FD_121299 | JGI IMG/M metagenome (GOLD analysis project Ga0182030, IMG submission 121299) | Permafrost microbial communities from Stordalen Mire, Sweden - 812S3M metaG (Illumina Assembly) | ecosystem: Environmental > Terrestrial > Soil > Wetlands > Permafrost | place: Sweden... | reverse complement strand
TTCGACGCGCAGCGTGCCGCCATAGTGCGGCCGGGTGGCGGCCAGGGTTGCAGCTCCGGTTGCGGCCATCAGCAGAAGCGCGACGGCGATGCGCTTAGCCACCACAGACCACCGTGACCACATACGCCGCATATTCCCCCGTTCGCAGATCCCGCGCCACCGCGGTTGCCGCAGTTCCGCCCGACGTCCACAGCGCCACCACCGGGCCCGGGAAATCCGCGGCTTCCGTCAGCGGCTCGAGCGCGCGGTCGATCATGGTGAAGGCCTGGATCGCGTCGGGCCGGTCGCGGTCCCCGGGGCGCGTAGCCAGCACCTGCGAGCCGGCGCCGCAGTGCGCGTCAGTGCCGGCGATGTCGCTGCCCCACTGGATTGCCGCAGTGCCCGCCGGATCGAGTGCCGCGTCGAAAATCCGGGTCTTGCCGTCGATCGCCGCCAGCAGCCACCACGTCCGCCCCTGCGATTCCACGCTGGCCGCGGAGTAAAATGGCGCCACCGTTTTGGCCTGGCCCGTCTGGGTGGTTACGTTTCCTCCGAAGTAGTTGCGCGTGGCGGAGAAATCGGCCAGGAGCAAGGCCCGGCTGCCCGATTCCAGCACCCAGGGATCGTCGCTTGCACGGCATACCATGGATAGCGCCGGTTCGCTCGCGCCGTCGCACTGCATACCCGGCAAAAGCGCCTGAAAGCTGGTTCCCTTCAGGCGCAGGCGGCCCCGCAGGTCCGCGGGCCACGGCTTGGCCGGCGCCAATGGGACCGCTCGCTGCGCTTGCCATTGCGTGCCGTTGCGCGCGTAAAGTGTGACATTCGCCGGGGAGAGCACCAGCATTCCCGCCGGCGGAAAAGCGATGTCGAGAATCTGCTCGGCCTGCTCCCACACCAGTTTTTTCTCCAGCGCCACTCCCGGCCGCGCCGCCGCCGTTTCACCGCGCTTCCAGGCGGCGATCCAGACCTCATGATCCTCGCCTTTGGAAGCCTCTTCCACCAGCAGGAATTGCGACGGGTTCTCGGACACGGTGACGCGCACCTCCGCCGCGGGAGAGAGATCGCTGACGCGCAAGCCAGCGTCCTGCAAGGCTGCTTCGAAGGCGGTCCGCGCCTGCGCCGCGGCCGATTCCCTGGTAGTGAGGTCGCGCCAGGTCAGCGCGATCGCCGCGCCTTGGCCGGCAAAGGCTGCCGTCTTGCGGACCAGTTCCCGCGCGGCGCCGCTCACATCGTCAGCGGCCGTCGCGCCCGGAATGAAGACCAGGAGCGCGGAGAGAACCGCGTGCCACCGCCTCACGGCTGCGATCATAGCACATCGCGGTTCTCTCCCCCGGTAACGATCCGGATCACGCCGCGCAGGCAGCTCCGCGCGAGAAAGAACGACACCGGAAACGTAATCGCCGCCATCAGTACGCAACCTACAACGTTGGCCATCGAAGTTTCTCCTTGTCAAGACTCATTGCGCCGCTAACGCCCCGGAACTCTCGCCGAAAATCCGATCCAGCTCCGGAGTGCGATCGGCATAGAGCTCCACCTGGTCGCCGACCGCCACCATGCCGAACAGCTCCTCGACGTCGTGGTTGCGCATGCGGACGCAGCCGTGCGAAGCGCTTGTCCCGATAGACGCCGGGCTATTGGTTCCGTGAATGCCGTAGCCCTTGATGCTCAGTCCCAGCCACCGCGTGCCCAAAGGGTTGCTCTTTCCGGGGCCTATGACCTTGCCTCTGTAGTACCAGGTGGGGTCGGGGATGCTGGTGACAATCTTGTAGCTGCCGGCGGGGCTGGGCGATGCCGGCGCCCCCACCGCTGTCGGGAAGATCTTTACCACGCGGCCCGATTCCATGACCGCCAGTTTGCGATCCGGAATACTGACCACGATCCGCCGTGTGGGCCGCGCTGCGTTCTCCTGTGCCAGCGCTTCCGCGGTGGCCATCAATATAGCGCCGGTGAACGCCGCCAGCCTTCTGATTTGATCTTCTGCCCTGAGCATCTTCCGATCCTCCTTACGCGGATGGCAGATGCAACTCGGGCACCACGGGCTAAATGGTTTCTGTCGCGAAACTCAAGTCAAGAGACAAAGACCGCTTGCTGACGCGCGGCTCGGTAACGCTGCGTTGATTCCAGGAGACTTGTTACTGAAGCCGCGACCGTTAGCGGCTCGAGGCGACAGAAACTAAATAGCTGATCGGAAGGAACTTATGATTCTGGCGCCGCGTGTCAATGGAGACACGCGTGGATGCCGCGACGCGGAAATGGCCCCCCGGCACCGCCCGCGCCGTACGCAGTCGTTAGATCGTGACCGGATCCATCAGCCGGATGACCTTCTTTTGGATGGCGTACTGCACCAGTTGCGCCTTGTTGTGGATGTCCAGCTTGCGCATCAGGTTGAACTTGTGGGCTTCCACGGTTTTGACGCTCAGGTCGAATCCCGAGGCGATCTCTTTCACGGACCTGCCTTCCGCCAGCATCTTGAGGATCTCGCGTTCGCGTTTGGTGAGTGTGCCGAAGCGGGGCTGGCGCACGGCGTTGTGTCCCTGGACGCGGAAGCCGTCAACCAGGCGCGTCAGTAAGCGCGGGCTGAGGAAACTGCCTCCCCGGTGGACTTCGCGGATAGCGGTAATCAACTGGTCCGCGGGGCTGTCCTTCAGGACATAGCCGCTGCCACCGATCTCCACGCACTCGGCCAGGTAGTCTTCGTCGTCATACATCGACAGGAAGACAACCTTGGTCTCCGGATGTTCCTTCCGGATCTGGCGCGTAGCCTCGAAGCTGCTCATGCCGTTCATCCCTATGTCCATCAGGACCACGTCGGGACGGACCTGTCGGGCAGTGGTCACCGAGTCGAAAGCGTTAGCCGCCTCGCCCACGACTTCGATATCCGGTTCCGCCGCAAGCAGCGTCCGGATACCCTGCCGGAATAAAGTGTGATCGTCAGTCAACAATACACGAATTTTTGCCATGAAGTGTCACCGCGGCTGAGTCTTGCGGCAACTCGAGCACCACCGTGACGCCCTTACCGGCCGCACTGCGGATGGCCAGGTTCCCATGCTGTAGCGCAGCCCGCTCCCGCATGCCTGCCAGACCGAATGACATCGGCTTGCTCCAAGCCTCTTCTTGTACGAAGCCGGCTCCGTTGTCCGAAACGCTCAACCTGATATTCTTATCGGTGGAATGCAGCAGAAGGTTTACACGGGTCGCCTGGGAATGTTTGGCGATATTCTGTAGCGACTCCTGGGCGACCCGGTAGATTACCTCCTGAGTTTGCCGGGAAAGCCCGTCGCAAGCACCCGAGATTCGCACCCGTATTCCCGCCGGATGCGATTTCCGGAAGCGCGCCGCCAATTGACGGATGGCGGCCTCCAGGCCGAGCCGCTCGAGGACGGCGGGGCTCAGCGCCGCCACGATGCGCCGCAATTCCTCCACGGTGCGGTCCGCAATACCGCGCGCCTCCGCCAGGCGGGGCCGCATTTCGGCGCCGGCGTCGCGTTCCATCATCTCCAATTGCAAGCGCAACGCCAGCAGCAGTTGGCCGGACTCATCGTGCAATTCGCGCCCGATGCGGCGGCGCTCCTCTTCCTCGGCGCGCCGGGCTTCGGCTTCCAGGCGGCGGATTTCGCCTTCCATACGAGCTTTTTCGATGGCCTCCTGGCAGCGTTCCGCCACCGCATGGAGCATCGTCACCTCTCTCGGCAGCCATGGATAGCGCCCGCCAAAACCGAACTGCAGCAAAGCCGCCGGACGCATCGGAAAAGACCAGTAGGAGGCGTACCGGCCGCGCATTTGCGGGTCGGCAATCAGCTTTTCCGCCGGCTGGCCGCTCTCGATATATAAGGGCTGCGCCAGTTTGCCGCGCGGGGGGCGATCCAGCAGCAGCAAACGGCCGGTGCGGGCGCGAAACGCGCGGGTGAGAATGCGGACGAAGCGCCGCAACAGGTCGTCCAGGCCGCTGGCTTCGGATTCTGCGCGATACAAGCCGAAAAAAGCCTGCGCTTCGGCTTCGCGAACCTGGTAGAAGGCATCGTGGAGAGCCAGGACGGTGGCCAGATGGAGTTGTTCGCGCGCCGGCTCGAACCGGCCAGCCAGGGCCGCATCGAGCAAGGGGCCAAACGCCTTGAGAGTCTCCTTCGCTTCGCCCGGCTGGACGTTCAGCTTGGCCAGACGCCGGCCGTTGTATTCCACCTGTTCCAAGAACTGGTTAAGGGACGGCAGACGGGAGGCCGCCGCCGGCGTGATCGCCAGAAACGCCCGCGCCTGTGCGGCATCGTGGCCCCGCCGCCGCAGAACTGTACGGAACCGGCGATCCAGCCGGTCCGCGTGGGGCGCGATTGCCGACGTCATCCGCGCCACGTAGCGCCGCGCCGCGGCGGTAAGCAGTGGATCGGTCATCCACCTGAATATCGGCCGCCATACTCACGCACTTTAGGTGGGTTCCGTCGCGAAGCGTCGTTTTTTCGGTGGGACCGAAGCGTTCTCTGCGGCCCGGCTCGGTGACAAGCCCGAAGAATCGGCACAGCCTTACCGAGTCGCGCGCGCCGTGGAATTACCCGCGGCTCAGTAACAAGTCTCCTCGAATCAACGCAGCGTTACCGAGCCCGGCCCGGAGGGCACCCCGTCAGCAAGCGGTCTTCGTCATTCTACCCCGGCCATCCGACGTACTGCACTTCTTCTTCCAGTTCGATGCCGAAGCGCTCCGCGACCCGCGTCTTCAGTTCGCGGATCAGGGCGCAAAGGTCGGCTGCCGTCCCCGTGCCGCCGTTGTAGATGAGGTTGGCGTGATAGGCCGCCACGTGAATATCGCCCCGCGCCATGCCCTTGGCCCCCACCTGTTCCAAAAACCAGGCAGCCGGCACTTTGCCCTCGCGCACCGCCCGGGCGGGCACTTGCGCCGCCGCGTCCGTGGGCAGGTCCGCAAGCAGCAGGTTCTTGAAGATACTGCCCGCGCACTTCATGGTGACCGGGAATTTCTCGTTGCGTATTTTCAGGATGGAGCCGGCGGTCTCCCGCAAAGCGTGAGCGTCGGCAGCATCCAACTGCAACTCCGTCGAGAAGATGATCCAGTCTTTGTGGCGTTTGAAGATGGACTCGCGATAGTGAAACCGGCACTCCCGGTTGTCGAAAACGCGCACCGTCCGGCCGTCGTAGAAGCGGACCCCGACCACCCGTTCCGAGAGGGAGTGTCCATAGGCGCCGGCGTTTCCGTAGACCGCCGCGCCCACCGAACCGGGGATGCCCGCAAGCGATTCCAGCCCGGCCAGACCGCGCCCGATGGCGAAATCCACCAGGTCCTGCAGGACCGCTCCGGCGCCCGCCGTGACGCGCCCGTTCGTCTCGCACAGCCGGTCGCCCCGGTAGCGCAACACGATCCCGCGAAAGCCGGCGTCGGACACGATCAGGTTGGTGCCGCCGCCGATCACCATGGTTTCCATTCCGCTGGCGCGCGCCAACGACAGCGCGGCGACGAAGGCTTCCGCGTTTTCGGTCTCGGCGTAGAGATCGGCCGGTCCGCCAATGCCGAATCGCGTGTAGCGCGAGAGCGGAACGCCGGTGAAAACGGTTAGATTAGGAAGTTCGGCGAGGCGCAGCCGCGTTTCTTCCGTGGTGGGCATTACTTCAATTATAGGGGAGGTATTTCATGCGTTCGCGATTTCCCGGCTTTCCGCCGGAAGCCCTGCGGTTCTTCCGCGCCCTGGCGCGCCATAACAACCGCGATTGGTTTCAGCCGCGCAAGGCCATGTTCGAAGAGCAGGTCAAGCAGCCGATGCGGGAGTTGGTGGAAGCGCTCAATGGCGCCATGAAAAGCTTCGCTCCGGAATACGCCACCGACCCCGGCAAGGCGATCTACCGGATCTATCGCGACACGCGCTTCAGCAAGGACAAGACGCCGTACAAGGACCACGTCGCCGCCAGTTTCTTCCGCGGCGGGACCGGTCCGCACAAGTACGGCGGCTATTACCTGCAGGTCTCGCATAAGGACGTTGCGGTCGGCGGCGGGGTATACATGCCGGAGCCCGAGGTGCTGTTTGGGATCCGCCAGCACATCGCCGCGCACCACCAAAAACTTCGCAGGATTCTGGCTGCGCCGGCCGTCCGGCGTTCGTTGGGAGAGTTGCAGGGGGATCAACTTTCGCGCGTGCCCAAAGGCTTTTGCGCGACGCACCCCGCGGCCGACCTGCTGCGCTTCAAGAGCTTGTTTCTGTACGTGAATCTCGATCCGGAACTGGCCACGACCCCGCAATTCTTCACCGAAGTGCTCGCGCGCTTCCGCATTATGAAGCCGTTCCTGGATTTCCTGACCGCGCCCGCCGCCACCAAACGGGAGAAAATCGATCCGCGGGATTTACTGGCGTGAGCGTGGCACAGGCCTTCAGGTGCGGGATCGCCGGTCAGAAACTCCCGACGAACATCAAATATGGGTAGTTGTAACTGAAGTCGTCTTGGGACTGCTTCAAGTAGCTCCCCGCGAACAGGCGTCCGTAGCCGGCGCCGAACTTCCAGATTTTGCTCCACTGGTACAGCGCCACGGCGTTGACTTCGGCGCCGATGTGGCTGCTGGTAGCGTTGCGGTTCAACACCAGGGAACTGCCGCTCGAGGCGTAGAGCGAATCCTGCACGGTGGCCAGGTAGAACTGGTTGAAATCCATCCGCAGTGTGAGTTTCTTCAGCGGTTGACAGTCGAAGCCGGCCCGCCAGTTCTTCAGGTTCTTCCAACCGAACTGGTCGATCATGCCGTAGTAGCCGTGATTACTGGGGTAAAACTGGTCGAAGGTCGCACGAATTCCGTCCTTCTGGGCGGCATCTCCGGAGGCGTAATTGTACTCCATGCTGACCCTTGGCTTGAGCGCGGAATCGGTTATGGTCCAGCCCGCAACATAGCTCTGGCCCATCGCGGACACCCGGTCCGACGAGTACGAGCCGCGCTGGAGGACGGCTTCGACGATGTAGTCCAGACGTCCCGGCGCCTTCCCGAACACGCGGACACCGGGGCTGGCTATCAGGGCGTCGCCGGGAACGCCGGTCTCGCTCTTAATCAAGAGGGTTTGCTTAAATAGCAGGTACGGTTCCACGGTCATGCCTGGCAGAACTCCGCCGAGCGATCCGTAAGCGCCGTAGAAGTGTTCGCCCGGCTTGTGGCGGTCGAACCGGGTAGGGTCGATTTGCACCGCCGAGCCGGCCAGAAAGTCTACCTTGGCGTTGCCGCGCTTCAGCGAAAGGTCCAGCGCGTCGAAAGTTCGCGACATGCCCCAATCGGCGGGGCCGATCAGCCGTTCCCCGCCGAAGATCAGTTCCTGGCGTCCGGCCCGCAGTCCCACGCTCACCGTACCTTCGAAATTCAGCGCCACGTAGCCCTGCCGCAGGTCCATGGGATTGTAAATGGTGTTAGGCGCAGGCGCGGTGTTGTAGCCGCCGACCCGGGCGTCCTGCGCCTGGACGAAAAACTTCAACCACGGTACCGGCACGATGCCCAGGTCCAAGCGGATGCGGCTCAGATAATACGTATCGGGACTGGCGTCGATCAGGGACGTGCCGGAGGGATTCTCGAAACGCCCGCGAATCTGCCCGCCGAGTTGCAGCCAGCGCGGTAGTTTCCGGGCCGGGGACCGGTCCACCATGAGTTTTTCGGCAGGCGGCTTCGCGGCGCCTTTCGGCGGGTCGGCCGGTTGCGCCCACGCCAAGGGCGGCAGGAGCAAAATCAGCACGAGCGGCGCCGTGCGGAGTGGAATCACGATGACCTCCAGGACGATCTCGTTCTGTAGAGTATACCCTGTGCGGAAGACGGAAACTCGATCCTGTCTCTGAACTCCTGATGTCGCCCCGCAATTTGGACGCGCCGGGGAATCAGACTGAGCCACCGCTCGCAAAAACGTATTTAGCCACGGATGAACACGGATGAACACGGACAAAACAAGGTCTTTTCTTATCTGTGTTCATCTGCGTTCATCCGTGGCCATTAATTAATGTTTCTTGGCTCGACTCCCAGGAGAGTCTCACCCTCATTCCATGAGATCAGGAGGTCAGTGTCTACTTCGCTCGCAGGATCGTAGCTGCCGTCAGCAGGTCGAGTTGTGTTGGGCGCGGAAGTGCTGGCGCACGGCAATCGGCGAGCCCCATTCGCGCAGGCGATCGGTGGCGGCGGAATAGGGCGGCCATTCCGGGATGCCCGGCGGATGCCCGTCATCGCCGGGCACTCCGGAAACCGCGGGTTGGTTGGGACTGCCGGTTTTGGCGAAACGTCTCCTGGAATCGACGCAGCGTTACCGAGCCAGACCCAAAGGGCACCCCGTCAGCAAGGGGTCTTTGTCCTTTGACTTGAGTTTCGCGACAGAAACCAGGGCAGCGGCGCGGTGAGATTTCCGCCGGGGATAAACGCCGGCAGGACTCCGTTTTCAATCGGCGTTCATCGGCGCCGATCCGCGGCCTGCGTTTTCTCTTTTCGCCCGTTTACGGGACGCTGATCACCGTGGTGTAGCTGGTGGGATCCAGCTTGAGCTCCGCCTTGCCGCCGGAGACGGGAATGCGCGCGCCTTCCTCCATGCCGCGGGTGCTATCGGTGACCCACACGCGCAACTCTTTCACGTTGGCAGGCAAGCCCGTAAGGGTTGCCTGGCGGGAGGCGCCGTTGTTCACCATGTGGATGGTGTAAATTCCTTCGGCGATGTTGCCGAGAGCGGCGCAGTTCAGGTTGGGGCCATTGCAGGCTACCGGCAGCGAGAACGACCGTTCGGGGGTCGACGCCAGTTGCTTGAGATTCCAGAAACGCCGCGTCGGCCGGATGGGGCCGTTGTCGCCGAAGGCCCCGCCGCCCGCCAGAATGGAATAGTCGGACGTCAATTGCCATTGCAGAATGGATTGCGGCTGGGCGATGGCCAGGATGCGCACATAAAGGTTGATCTCGTAAAGCGCAAAGGATTGCTCGGCGAAGATCTGCGGGTAGCGGTAAGCGGCGGCGTCGGTGCTGCCTTCAGCCACCAGCAACGGCACGTTCAACTCCCGCGCGGCGGCGTACCACTGCTTCAGGATTTCGTCGGTGCATCCGCGCCACGAATGGAAATCGACGGCGGCGATGTATTTGGCCGCTTCCGGATCGTGCAGCGCGGGCTGGATGAAATCGACCGCCGTGGCGTCGGAGGTGTCGCCCAACGCCAACTTGGTGGCCAGACCGCGGGAGGCGAAGTACGCACCGAAAGTCTTGATCATCTCGTCGTGTTCGCGCCCCGTCTGCCGGACGTTGATGCCCAGGTCGGATTCGTTGAAGGTGAACATGGCCGCTTCCACGCCGTATTTGTCTTTAAGAAAAACCAGGTAGTCGGCAATGGACTTCTTGATCTGGTCCATCTTTTCCGGATTGAGGGGGTTTCCGCGCAGGCCCTCGGGTTGTTGCATCATGCCCGCGCCGCCGCGCCCGCCGCCGGCAGCACCACGCCCTCCACCGGCTGCGCCGCGCCCCGCGGCGTTGGGTTGCGCGCCGGCCGCCGGCGCCGCGCCACCGCGCGCCGCACCCGGTGCTGCCGCCGCGCCACCGAGCCCGGCTCCCCGGCCCGCGCCGCCACCGCCGCCGAAACCTCTCCCGCTCATGCCGAGGACGGCCCACGACGGCGCGGCCCACGCGCTCACTATGACCGGCATACCCTTCGCGGTCAGCCGCTGGGCCATCTCCATCGATTGTTGGATGTGCGAATTCAGCTTTCCAGCCCATGCATCTGCCATGGGATCGGAGTTTTCAACGGGCTGCCAGGTGCTCCACGGCATCTCCACGCGACCCCACGCCACTCGTAGGTTTTTCAGGTTGTAGTCGATGATGCCAGGGTCGGCATTGGCGTTCTGCAGGCGGAAATCGCCGCCCAGACCATCGAACAGTTGGCCCGGATGGTCGGCGTCCAGCGTCACCGTGACGGGATTATGGTCCATATCGCCGGCCACTTTGACGGCGAAACTCATGCTGGCCGTTTGGCCGGCCGTCGCCTTGCCTGTAAGAACGGCCATCATCACGTGAAGATCGAAGTCGCCCTTGCGACGATCGTCGCGGATGATTACCTGCGTGGGCGCGCTGAAGGCGATATCGATCTCACGCCGGCCGGAGGTGAAATGCAGGCCCTTGGCGGTGCCGCGCACGTACTCGTTCTGGTCCTTGAGGCCGGGCGCCAGCGAGACCCGCTCGGGCGCCGGCTTCACCGCTCCGGTGAGCTCCACTGAGCCGCCCGAAAAGAGCGCGGCCGGCAGGTCGAGGCACCAATAGGCGCCGGCGATGTTGGCCTCCTGCGGAGATTCGAACTGGATATCCACCTTGGCTGTGCCGGGGCCGGTATCTTCCACCACCTCTTTGCCGTTGAGGGCCCAGCCGTTTCCGTCGGCGTCGCGGAATTCGCGCGGGGCGCGCATCTGGACGGTGACGGTTTCGGTTTTGCCGTTGCGGGAGTAGTTGTTGGTCTGCTTCTCCCTGCCGGTGGTGAAGACACCCGACCAATCCGGCTGCACCACACACATGCTGCTGTTGAGCTCAAACAGGTGTCCGTCGACCCGGATGCCGGTGATGTTGCCCCAAGCCATTACTTCCGGCTGGCCGTATGCCGTGCCGGCCCAACCTGCCAGAAGCCCCACGCAAGTTGCCGCGAATATCAGTTGACGCCTAACGTTCCCCATGGCGATCATATTCTCCATCGCCGCGGTAAGACTCGTGCCAGGCCGCGGTGAAGCTCCATTTTATTACAATTGGAACTTTAATACCGATGGCGTGCGGCGGACGCGCTGTGCGGCACAACTCGCCGGCGCCGCGGCGTTATTGGTCCAGCGCGCCCCGGAGCCGAAACCCACTTCCCGACTCATTCCCCGGCTTAACAGGGTTGGCGCGTCGCTCAAACGTGGATCTGGGACGTGCAGTTGGGGCAGCGTCTCGCCGGAATCGGTATCGGTGTAAAACAGAAGGGGCAGTCTTTGGTGGTCGGGGCGGCCGGCGGGGGCGGTGGAGCGGGTGTGGGCGCGGGCGCGGGCGCGGGCACCGCCGCTTTGTGAAGTTTGTTGGCCGTTCGCACGACCAGGAAAATCACCAAGGCGACGATCAGGAAGTTGATCACGGTGTTGAGGAACTGCCCGTAGGCAAGTACCGGAGCGGCGGCCGCCTTGGCTTTCGTCAGGCTGTCGTAGGGATGGCCATTCAGGCTAATGAACAAGTCCTTGAAATCGATGCGGCCCAGGATCATGCCGACGGGCGGCATGATCACGTCGTTGACCAGCGAGGTGACAATAGCGCCGAATGCCGCGCCGATGATCACGGCAACTGCCAGGTCGAGCACGTTGCCTTTCATAATGAATTCTTTGAAGTCCTTCAGCATGTGTGTGTGTCCGTTTCTTCGCCCGTCCGGGGCGACTTGAGATAGTTTTCGGCGTTACCGGCTCCGGCGCAGTACGGCGAATTCTCCGGAGATTCCGGCCTCCTTCTTGGCACTATCTCACTAAAGTGATATATCGTGCATCTATTTTGCTGGCCTTGGGGGTGGTAGCCCTGGGCCAGACAGCCGATCGGGCTTACGAGCCCCTCAACCGGGCTTACGAAGCGCTCCGCGCGCGCTCCTACGATGAAGCTATCTCATTTTTCCAGAAGGCGATAGAGCTTGCGCCGAAACGCGCCGCCATCCACAAGGACCTGGGCTACACCTATATAAAGGTGGGCCAAAACGAACTGGCGCGCGATCAGTTCCGCAGCGCCATGGAAATCGACCCGGCGGACAGCCAGGTGGCCATGGAGTTCGCCTTCCTGGCATACGAGACCAAAGAGCAGGCCGAGGCGCGGCGGGTTTTCGACCGTATCCGCAAGCTCGGCGGACCTTCCGCCGCAACCGCCGAACAGGCCTATCGGAACATCGACGCCCCGCTGGCCGCAGGCATCGAGCGATGGCAGAAGGCGATCGCGATGGGCGCCGACAACTTCAGCGCCCACTATGAGTTGGCGACCCTGGCGGAGCAACGCGACGAACTGGCCCTAGCCGCCGAGCACTTCGAAAGAGCGTGGCGGCTGCTGCCCGACCGGCGATCGGTGCTGGTGGATTTGGGGCGCGTCTGGAAGGCCATGAATCGCACCGAGGATGCCACCGCGGCCCTGCTGGCGGCATCACGCGGCGGTGAGGCGCGCGCCGCCGAAATGGCGCGCGCGCTGCTGCCGGATCGCTACCCGTTCGTTCCCGAATTCCAGGCAGCCCTGAAGCTCGATCCGGGCAACGTGGAACTCCGCCGCGAACTGGCGTACCTGCTGCTGCGCATGGATTTGCAAGCGGACGCCGAGGAGCAGTTCGGCATCCTGGTAGGCGAGGCCCCCGGCGATTTGCTGGCCGCCACGCAGCTTGGCTTCCTGCTCTACGCCCGCGGCCAAGAGGACGCTGCCCAGCCTCTCTTCGACCGCGTGCTGGCCGGTGACGACGAGGATTTGGCCAATCGCGTGCGTGCCGTGCTGCGCATGCCGCAAGTGTTGCACGCCCGCACGGACCCGCAACCGGCGGCGACCGGCGCCAAGGTAATGGCCGAGCGCAGCATGCAGGCCGGCTACATGAAAGACGCCCTGAAATACCTGCAGATCGCCCAGGAGGCCGACCCGGGCGACTTCGACGTGATGCTCAAGCTGGGCAGGACGTTCAACATCCTGCATGACGACCGTCAGGCAATGCGCTGGTTCGATCTCTCGCGCCGCAGCCCCGACCCGCAATTGGCCGCGGAAGCCACCAAGGCGTGGCGCAACCTGCACGAATCCAATGAGCTATTTCGCACCACCGTATGGGTTTATCCGATTTTCTCCACGCGCTGGCACGATTTCTTCTCGTATGCCCAGGTGAAAACCGAGCTGCGCAAGAACCGGTGGCTGCAACCGTACGCCTCGATTCGCTTCATCGGCGATACGCGCGTGGCCATCGGCGGCGCGTCCCCGGCGGCGCTCTCGGAGAGCTCGTTCATCCTCGCCGGAGGAGTTCACACGGCGCCGTGGCACGGCGCGACGGGGTGGTTCGAAGGGGGGTCGGCCATCAGCTATGTCACGGGGCACATGTTGCCCGATTACCGGGGCGGCATTTCCGGCCAATGGCAGAAGATGCCCGAGTCGTCTGGGTGGTTCGGCGATACCAGCGCGGATGGACTGTATATCAGCCGCTTTAATAAGGACTGCCTGTTGTACAGCCAATCGCGGGCGGGGTATGCGGCATCGCGCCACTTGCAGGCCTACTGGAACGGCAATTTTACGGTGGACGCCAAGGGTCAGTACTGGGCCAATTTCGTGGAAACCGGGCCCGGCGTTCGTTTGTCGAGCGCGCTGCTTCCGGGGTCGATGTGGTTCAGCGTGAATGTGATGCGGGGAGCGTACCTGACTAACGCGGACAACCCTCGCCGCCCCAATTTTACGGATGTCCGAGTGGGAGTGTGGTATGCGTTTACGAGCCGGTAAAGGGCAGGCCCAAGGAGTGCTGTCCGGCCATGGGGACCGGGAGATGACATTCCTGCCCGTTGAGACCGTGGGGCACCCGGCACGTTTGGGGAACCCCGGAGCAGGCGATTGCGAGCACGGAACCCGTCGCGCCTGGGTTTCCGCAGGCAGAGAGTCTCTTGGCAGGGACGGCCTTCGGCTCTTGCCGCGCCGCGCGAGACAGCGGGCGGTCGCTCTCGGCATGCTGATTGTTCTGGCCAGCCCCACCCTCGGCGCCGCCGCGCTCCCATACTTTTCGATCCTCTCGGACGATGCCGGTGCCTGGCCGAACATCCTTTCGTCCATCGGTCTGGAGCGCCAACCCGCGTCTGTGGCACACATTTTTGTGGCGCGCGCGGGGGCCCCGGCGTCGCCCGAGTGGACGGCGCGCGTCGACCAGGGCGCCATTCTGATCCTCGAAGGCGAATCTTCGCTGGCCGAAATGTTCGGTTTCAAGCGCGGCAAGGACAGCGTGCGGGTGACCAGTCTCGAAGACGTTCACAATCCCAAGCTCCCCATCGTATGGGAGAAGAGCATGGAGCTGCCGGTATTCGCCATACCTGACAATGCGAAGGTTTTCGCCCGGGAACGGTGGAATGGAGTTCCGCTCTCGGCCGGCGTGCGGCGCGGCGCGGGAGCGGTGCTGTGGATCGCGGTACCTCCTGGCGAGCGCGGCTACGAGCGCTTTCCGTACCTGCTCCAGGCTCTCTGCGACCTCGGTTTGGAGCCGCCGTTCCGTTCCTCTCGCCTGTGGGCATTTTTCGACTCGGCGTACCGCTCACGGGTTGACCTCGACTACTTCGCCGCGCGCTGGCGCAACGCCGGGATCTCGACCTTACAGGTTGCCGCCTGGCATTTTTACGATTCCGCCCCGGAAGACGACGCTTATCTGAAGAAGCTCATCGAAGCCTGCCATCGCGAAGGCATCCAGGTCTACGCCTGGCTGGAGCTGCCGCACGTAAGCGACAAGTTTTGGGCCGAACACCCCGAGTGGCGCGAGAAGACCGCCATCCTGCAAGACGCCCAACTCGACTGGCGCAAGCTCATGAACCTCACCAATCGGGACTGCTTCCACGCCGTATCGGACGGCGTGAAGCAACTGGTCACGCGCTTCGATTGGGACGGCGTGAACCTCGCCGAACTGTATTTCGAATCGCTCGAGGGCACGGGAAACCCGTCGCGCTTCACCCCCATGAACGACAATGTGCGCGCGCTCTTCCACCGGCAGGCGGGCTTCGACCCGATCGAGCTCTTTGGCGCCCGTAAAGACGCGGCTTCGCGGCAGGCTTTCCTGGACTTCCGCGCCGGCCTGGCTCGCAAGATGCAGGAAGAGTGGCTCACCGAGTTGGAGAGCGTGCGGCGCCAGAAACCGCAGCTCGACCTGGTGCTGACGCATGTCGATGACCGCTTCGACACTGGCGTGCGGGACGCCATCGGCGCCGATGCCGCGCGCGTGCTGCCGCTGCTGAACGCGCACAGCTTCACGTTCCTGATCGAGGATCCGGCTACCGTCTGGAACCTGGGCGCGCAGCGCTACCAGGCGATCGCCGAGCGATACCGCGCGCTCACGCCGCACACTGACAGGTTGGCTATCGACTTGAATATCGTCGACCGGTATCAGAATGTTTACCCCACCAAACAGCAGACCGGCACGGAGCTGTTCGAACTGGTGCACCAGGCCGCGGGCAACTTCGCGCGGGTGGCGCTGTACTTCGAAAACTCGCTGTTGACGCCGGACCTGAGCCTCTTGCCGTCGGCAGCCGCAAGGGTTACGCACATCTCGCGAGTGGGGGCCAAGACGGTGGTGGAATCGCCGGCGGGAGCCGGTCTGCCCTGGAAAGGAGCCGCCATGGTGGACGACCAGCCGTGGCCGGTGGCCGACGGAGATACCGTGTGGCTGCCGCCCGGGGCGCACGCGGTCGAGCCAGGGAAGAAGACGGCCGGCGTGCATCTGGTGCGCCTCAACGCGGACCTGGAGGCGGCGCGGCGGGTGGGGGCCAATGGGCTGGAATTCTCCTACCAATCGGCGGCGCGGGCCTTTGCCGTGTTCGACCGGCGGCCCGTGCAATTGTCGGTGGACGGTGCGGAAGAGCCCTTACTGTTCGCCGGCCCGAAGACGATTCTGCTGCCGCGCGGCCAGCACGTCGTGACAATCACGAGCGAGTGAGCTAGGATGACGAATGGCTCATGACAGATGTCGCGTTACAGACCGGGCCGCCGGAGATCCCGGACAAGCTCTACTTCAAGATTGGTGAAGTGAGCGATCTGCTGGGGGTCGAGCCATACGTGTTGCGCTACTGGGAGACCGAGTTTCCAGTGCTGTCGCCCAAGAAATCCGGCACCGGGCACCGGCTCTACCGGCGGAAAGACGTCGAGTTGCTGCTGCGCATCAAGCATCTGCTGCGCGACAAGCGATTCACCATCGAAGGAGCGCGCCAGTCGCTGCAGGCCGAGGCGAAGGCGCCCAAACTGCGCGCCGTGAAGGCGAAGCAGTCGCAGCAGGAACTCTTTACCGACGATCCGTTACCCGAAATACGCCGGGAGTTGGCCGAGATCCTGCGGATGCTGAAGTAGGGTGACGTAGAATCGGAGCATGGCTCTCGAGTTCACCACTTCCTATCTGAAGGATTCGCTGGACCTGTTCCGGCATTACAAGAAACTGGCTGAGCGCGCCATGGAGCAGGTCACGGACGAGCAACTGTTCGCGCCGCTCGATGAGGAAGCAAATTCCATTGCCGTCATCGCCAAGCACATGGCCGGCAACATGCGGTCCCGCTGGGTAGATTTCCTGACGACCGACGGCGAGAAACCGGACCGCGATCGCGACGGTGAATTTGTGGATCCGCCGGCGACGCGGGAGGCGCTTTTGCGTGTCTGGGAAGACGGCTGGCAGCAGGTGTTTGGCGCGCTGGAGCCACTTTCCGAGGGGGATCTGGCGCATACGGTTACCATCCGCGGAGAGGCTCACTCGGTGATGCAGGCGATCAACCGCCAGGTGGCGCATTACGCACAGCACGTGGGACAGATCGTGTTGCTGGCAAAGCATTTCGCGCACGACCACTGGCAGTCGCTGAGCATTCCCCGAAATCGTTCGCGGGAGTTCAATCGGAAAGTTGCGGCGGGGGAAAGCAGCCAGCGGTAGGGTTATAACGCCAGGCTATTTGGTTTCGCCCACGATCACGTCGTAGATGCGGTTCAGGTCTTCCACGGAGTAATATTCGATCTCGATTTTTCCGCCCTTCTTGGCCTTCTCGAGAATGCGCACGCGCGTTCCGAGGACGCGCTGCATCTCTTGTATGGCCGCCTTCACGTTGGGATCGACCTGCACCTCGTCGACATGTTTGGGCTGGCGGTCGGCCATCATTCGCTGCGTGGTTCGTTCCGTCTGGCGCACCGACCAGCCTTGCGCCACGGCTTTCTCGGCGACTTCGCGTTGCAGGGCCACCGTGGGAAGGCCCAGCAGACAGCGGGCGTGTCCGGCCGAGAGGCGCCGTTCGGCCACGAGTTGTTGGAGATCGTCTGGAAGTTGCAAGAGGCGCAGGAAATTGACGATCGTGGTGCGGTCCTTGCCGGTTCGCTGACCGATCTGCTCGGGACTGAGCTCCAGTTCGGCCGAGAGACGGGCAAAAGCGTGGGCCGTTTCCATGGGATTGAGGTCTTCCCGCTGGATGTTTTCAATGAGGGAGATTTCGAGCAGGCGATCATCTTGGATTTCGCGAACCACGACCGGAACGTCGCGGATTTCGGCCAGTTTCGCGGCGCGCCATCGCCGCTCGCCAGCGACGAGTTGGTAACGGTCGCCGAAGCGCCGGACCACGAGGGGTTGGACGATTCCATTGGCGCGGATGGATTGTGCGAGTTCCGCGAGACGCTCGTTCTGGAACAGGCGGCGTGGCTGCAGCGGGTTCGGGTCGATCAAATCCACCGGCAGAGTTTGCGGGGCATCGCCCGTCGATGGGGCCAGGGGCGGTGGGGGCGCCGCTGGGGTGCGAGTCGGCAACAACGCGCCGAGGCCCTTACCGAGCGCCTTGCGAGGATTTTCGGTTTTGTTCATGGTCGAGGATTTCTTTCGCCAGTTTGATGTAGCTTTCGGCGCCGCGCGAGCGAGGGTCGTAACTCAGGATGGTTTTTCCAAAACTGGGCGCTTCGGCCAGCCGGATGCTGCGGGGAATGATGGTTTTAAAGACCTTATCGCCGAAAAACCCGGTCAGATCGGCCGCTACCTGACGCGTCAGATTGGTGCGGTCGTCGTACATGGTCAGAAGAATACCCTCGACTTCCAGGGGGTGCTGGAAGGAGGCTTGAATGCGATCAATAGTGTCCATCAACTCCGAAATACCTTCGAGGGCAAAGAATTCGCACTGGATCGGGACTATAGCGGCATCCGCGGCGATGAGGGCATTGAGCGTGAGAAGGTCGAGGGCTGGTGGGCAGTCAATGAGGACAAAGTGGTACTGATCGCGGATCTCCTGGATTCGTTCGCGGAGGCGGAATTCGCGGTTGGGCGTATCGACCAATTCCAGATTGGCGCCCACTAAATTCTTGTCTGCGGAAATCAGGTGGAGGCCTTCGAATTCGGTGGCGACGATGGCTGCGCTGGGAGGCGTGTCGCCGAGCAGGACGTGGTAGAGACTGGGCCGGGCTGGGTCTTTGGCCACGCCAACACCGGTGGTGGCATTGCCTTGTGGGTCCGAGTCGATGACGAGAACCCGGAAATCGTTGGCGGCCAAAGCGGCAGCGAGGTTGATGGCGGTGGTGGTCTTCCCTACCCCGCCCTTTTGGTTGACGATCGCAAAGACTCGGCTCAAGCGGTCATACTAGCATGGTTGGAGTTTCACGTGAAACAGGGGGTGATCGGCTCCGATCGGCTGAAGCGGCGTCGAAGGAGTGGACGCCTCGATTTCATCGAAATACGGGCATTGGTGGGATTGGGCCGCCCGAACGGTCGGCGCGATTCTAGAGAAGATCGTAGAACTGTTGCGGCGTAAGACCCGCATCGCGGACAATTCCTCCCATCGTGAACGCATCGACGGGATCATGCCTTGGGATCGTTACTATTCGGGTACCATCGGTCATGATGATGTGTTTGCCTTGTCGGGAAACTTGGAATCCGGCCTTTTCGAGCACCCTGACTGCTCGCAAGTGGGGGATTCCGGGTATCTTCGGCATTCGTTATGAGGAGATTTCAACTTCCCTGAGATTCTGATCGCTGACGAGTCCTTTAGCAACGGCCAGATACTCGCGGATCGCGTCTTGAATGTTGGCCAGGGCTTCTTCTTCAGTGTTGCCCTGCGACCAGCAGCCGGGAAGGCCAGGGCAACAGACACTATACCCCTCTTCCGTCGGTATCACAGCAACTTGGTATTTCATGCCTTCACTTTATCATGGGGGGCGGACCATTTCCGTTCGGTCCGTAAGTGATTTACATACGGCTGGCTTACGGTGATTCACTGGCCACGGGCCGCACTTCCGGCTCCCGTAGGCACACGCTTGCAGGGTAAGTTCCCGATTGGCGCGCCATGCAGATCGGAGCCAACTTCGGTTTGCACAAACTCCCGTTATGGTTGCATGCCGGACATGCACCGAGCGATCAACGAACTACAGGAGACGGTCATCGTGATGAATGGCGCGCAAGAGAAGAGCGCCAGGCATCGCTGCTGAGGGATCACGCAGAATGGTCGCATAGCCACGATCTCGCGATGCCCCGCCCCAAGGAGATGGCCGAAGCGCGCGAGCCTGGCCGCGAAATTGACGAGCGCATCGAAAAGTTGGTGAGCGCTATTGGCGAGTTTCTGCGCCGGGAAGGGAACTGACGTCGCCGACACTCACCAGGGCCACCGCCGTAAGATGGCCACCTCTTCGCCCTCGCAACTCGACCCGCCTGGGTTTGGATCATTCTGTTCCACGTGAAACAAAGCCATTTCCCGGGCGCCCTCATGCCCTCGTTTCACGTGAAACAGCCCGCCCAGTCCACAAAAACCGTTGCCTACCCCAGGGCAGCGCTACCGGCGGATCCCACACGAATCCCATCACCTCCGCTGGCCGTTCCGCTCCACCTAACAGATCGACATTCGGAGCCAATCGCTTTAGGAACGAACCCAAATCTCCATAACTCACCGCCCGAGAAATCACCCAATCGAACGCCTCTGTCACGTCCTCAGCCCTCTTCGCCGCAACCTTCACATTCGGAACCTTCCGCGACGCTTCCCGCAGAAAAACCGCTTTCCGCTGGTGTGACTCAATCAAAGTCACTGAGCACTCCGGCCGTAAGACCGCAACCGGGAACCCGGGAAATCCTGCGCCCGACCCAACATCGGCAATGCGCAACCGCCCCGCAGGCAACTTCGCGCCCAGGAATAGCGATTCGCAGTAGTGCCGCTCGATGGCTTCTTCCCGATTCCGAATCGCCGTCAGATTTAGCGTCCGATTCCAGCGCATAAGCAAATCCAGATGCGCCTCCAACGCCGCTTCCTGCTCTCCGGTGAGTACGAACTCAGCAAACACGGCCGACGCTCAAGTAAACGTCCAGAATCGCGATCGCCGCCGGAGTGACGCCCGGAATGCGCGCCGCCTGACCCAACGTCCCGGGACGAACCCTCGCCAGCTTATCCTGGATCTCCCGCGAGAGCCCCGGTATTCCCGCAAACTGGAACTCGCCCGGAATTGGCCGCCGCTCCGAGTCCTTCAGCCGCACCATCTGGCGCTCCTGCTGCGCAATGTACCCGCTATATTTCGCCTCCGTCTCCACCGTGGCGAGCAACCCGCGCGCCGGTTCCTCGCCCAGGACCTCGCGTACCCAGCCCGCAAGCTCTCCAATCGACGCCTCGGGACGCTTCAGCCACTGCCCATTCCGGTGCCCTTCCAGAGCCGCCGTCAGCCGCTCTTTCTGCGCCTGCTTGCGCGTGAAAACCTGCCACCGTTCGTCCGTCACCAAGCCCACGCGCCGGCCCACCGGCGTCAACCGCGCGTCCGCATTATCGATGCGCAAGTGCAG
>Ga0182030_10009091_pt1 | contig 20413 bp, 13 predicted proteins | sample 812S3MmetaG_FD_121299 | JGI IMG/M metagenome (GOLD analysis project Ga0182030, IMG submission 121299) | Permafrost microbial communities from Stordalen Mire, Sweden - 812S3M metaG (Illumina Assembly) | ecosystem: Environmental > Terrestrial > Soil > Wetlands > Permafrost | place: Sweden... | reverse complement strand
GCATGGAGCGGGAGCCGCTACCACAGCATGTCTCGGCACGAGTGCCGAGACGGCAGCCTAAGAGGCTGCGCCACGAACAGCTTGCGCAGTGTCGATTGAAAGGCGATGAGAAATCCGGGCTAAGCGTTTCGGGGTGGCCGCAGTCCGGCCCCAGCCTCGTTCACGCGCCCGCTTCTTCTTCTTTAGCGGCGCCGTATTCCTTCAGCTTGTTGTGCAAGGTTTTCAGGCTGATTCCCAGGATCTCGGCGGCGCGCGTTTTGTTGTTCCGGGTGTGCTCCAAAGTGCGCAGAATCAGGCCTTTTTCGGCCTCTTCCACGGTAGTGCCCACGGCGAATCGCACCGCTTCGGCGTCCTCCTGCGCAGCCGGGGCGGCAGCCGCGGCGGGTCCGGCAGCCGCTCCGCCGCTCAACAAAAACGCCGGCAGATGCTTGCGTTCGATGGCCCCTTCACCCGCCAGGATGACGGCCCGCTCCATCACGTTGCGAAGTTCGCGCACATTGCCCGGCCAGTTGTGCCGTTCGAAGGCTTCCAGCACGGATAGCGAGATCTCGGCCACGCGGCATTCGTGTTTGCGGTTGAGATCCGCCAGCAGCGCCTGCGCCAGGGTGGGGATGTCGGCCTTGCGTTCGCGCAGGGGCGGGATCTGCACGTGGAAAACGTTCAGCCGGTAGTACAGATCCTCGCGCAGATACCCGCCGCGAACGGCTTCCTCCGGCGCCTTGTTGGTAGCCGCCACCACGCGCACGTCGACCTCGAATTCATTCTTGCCGCCCAGCCGGCGCACGCGGGAATCCTCCAGGATGCGCAGCAATTTGGCTTGCGTCTGCATGGGCATTTCGCCGATTTCGTCGAGCAGCAAGGTGCCGCGCTGCGCCACCTCGAAGCAACCGGCCCGCCGCTCGGACGCCCCGGTGAACGAGCCCTTCTCGTGCCCGAACAATTCGCTTTCGATCAGCGATTCCGGCAGCGCCGCGCAGTTGATGGCGATGAACGGTCCCTGCCGCCGGTTGCTGAGGGCGTGGACCGTGCGCGCCACCAGTTCCTTGCCGGTGCCGCTTTCGCCGGTGATCAACACGCAGGCCTTGCTGGGAGCGGCCTGTTGCAGGAGCGAGAAAATTTCCTGCATCTTGGGCGAAGTGCCCACCAGTTGCCCGAGCGAGCCCTTATAGCTCAGTTGCCGCTCCAGGTTGCGCTTATCGGCCAACAAGCCGGCGTGGCTGCCGGCGCGGCGGATCAGCACTTCCAGCACCCCCGGCTGGATAGGCTTATCGAGGAACCAATAGGCCCCCAGTTCATGCACCGTCTGTACCGCCTTTTCGATGTTTCCGAACGCCGTCAGCACGATGGTGGGAGTCGAATCGCCGGCATCGCGCAGGCGCCGCAGCAGACCGAATCCGTCCAGACCGGGCATGTTGAGATCCGTCAGGATCACGTCGGCGGGAAACCCCGCCAGCTTGGCCAGCGCTTCTTCGCCATTGGCCGCGGTCTCCGGCGTCATATTCCAGGCCGAAAGCATCGCGGCGAGACCGCTTCTCTGGCTGGCTTCGTCGTCTACGATGAGCACTTTCACAGGGTGGGTACCCCCTCCAAGGAGGGATCATACCCATTTTACGCCGCGCGAAACCGCACCGGGCGAAAATGGGTGCTTCCAATGAGATTCGTCCTACCAGGCCCTACTGCTTCTTCGCGGCCGGAGCCGGTGGCGCGGGGTCTTGCTTGCGCGCCTGCTTGAAATATTCCTGCACAAAAGGCTCGATCGCCACGGGGATTTCGTCGCGGTCGATTTCGCCTCCGCTTTGCCCGTGCTGCGCCGCGCCCGGCGCGTACGCCGTCTTCAATTGCTGGCTGGTGGATTGCACTTCCACGGTGGCCTCGCCCGTAAGGTTGGCCGAACGCTTGCCCAGAATCTCGGTGATCTTACCCATCGCCGCCAGGTCCGCGGCCTGCTTAATGCGCTTGTCGCCATCCTGGTTGCCGGCGCCGCTGCCGGGCTGTCTGTTGGCCTGGCGCGAATCGTTCTTGCCGTTGCCCTGTTGACTCTGGTCCTGCTGGTCCTGTGCCTGTTCGCCCTGCTGACCCTCGGACTGGTCGCCCTTCTGCCCGCCGTTCTGCGGCTGGCCATTCTTGTCGTTCTGCTGCTTGGGCTGTCCCTTGCCCTGGTTCGGATCGTTGTTCTGCTGCTGGCTCCCCGGGTTGCCGGCCGGCGGTTTCAAACTGGAAAGCAGGTTCTGGAGCAGGTCCTTCGCCTTGCTCATCAGGCTGGAATTCTCGCCGGAATTGTTGGACTCGGGCTTCCCGCCAGACTGCTGTTTGGGCTCCTGCTTACCGGCCGGGTCGCCGGATTTCGCTGCGGGTTGCGACGGGTTGCTCTCCGCCTGCGCCTCCTGATCGCCATCGGCGCTGGCCTTGCCCGTGCGATTGCCGTCCTTCTTGTCGCCGCTCTTGGTGGAATCGCCCTTTTCCGCGGCGTTATCGCTGGAGGCGTCCGAGCCGTCATTGGCGCTGCTGTCCGGCTGCATCGACTGCGTCTGTTCGGGGTCGTTCACCGAGGCCGCGGCGTCGTCCGGCTGATTGGGGACCTGCGGAGGCTGCCGCCGGGCGCTTCGGGCAACCTCGCTGCGCTCCTTCCATCCGAACTGCTGTTCGAGCACGTGAGCCAGCGGCGGCCGCAGATCCAGATGGCCCAGCAGGCCATAGCGCAGGCCGAACAGGCTGCCAGCCACTAGAGCCAGCGCGGCCATCGGGTAGACGCCGCGCGGTATGGCATACGGGACGGCGCGGCGCACGTCGGCCGATTGGGCCGCCCGGTTGGCGCGCGCCAGTTGGCATTGCCGCACCGGTGCGGAGACGCGCGCGCCAGGCTCTTCCTGGAAGTAGACCGCGGTGGATATCGTGTCGGCCAGACCCAGCCGCCGGTCCACCACCTGCGCCGCGGCGTAGGGCGCTGGCAGACGCCTGCGGGCGCGGTAGAGCGCGGCCGCCACCGCGAGGGTGGAGACCAGCAGCATCAAGCGCCAGTCCAGAATCTGGGTGCCGAGGAGGAGCAGCAGGATCAGGGCGATCAGGATCGCGACCGCGGCTAGCGCACCCTGGCTGAAAAGTTCGTTGTGGAAAAGACGCCGTCTCGCCCGGCTGACCAGGGTCCGCACAATTCTCCCTTAGAGCTGTTCTTCATACTAGCATTAATTAAACGTTTTGGGGATCTCGGCCAGGGACCGCTGTTCCATTGTTTGCAGTAACTTACCGAGCCGCGACCGTCAGGGAGCGGTTTCCTCCACAAATCCCGAGAACGTTTCAGCACCCCCGAGGGAACGACCATCTTTTTCCGCTGGCAAAGGCTAAACGACCACCGGCCAAAACGCCGGTGGGTTGGGCGTGCGGCTGCAAGCCGCCTGCAGAAGCGTGGCGCAGACACTTCGTGTCTTGCAGCGTCCCGACTCTGCGGGGCGCTTACCTCCGCGGCGCGAAAGCGGTGTCGGCAAGAGTGCCGCCACGGCAGCCTGAAGAGTCTGCGCCACGTCACCCCGAAGCAAAGCTGATACCTGCTGGAAGCTATTCGCCTGAAAGGCGAAGGGATTGGACCCGGCGATGGAGGCTAAACATTTTGGCAGCCAGTGACGATTCACACAGGGGCGCGGTAGCCAGCGCCGGGAACCTCCGAGCCTGGCGCGGCGCCGCGCGATACATAACGATGATCGAGCCAGCCCATCTGGAGCCGACAAGCGGGCTCAAAATCACAGTTTCGCAGGCGCAAAACAAAAAAATGGCGGCGGAGGTCTTCTGAATGTCGTTCTCGGGTATAGTAAGGAGAACATGTTCCGGAGAACTGCGATCATGCTGGCGGTGTTCGCCGCGGCGGCGAACACCGCGGAACTGAGCATGGAGCAGAGAGTTCTGACGCCAGGCAAGCCGGTAACCTTAGATTTGAAACTGGCTGACGGCACGGACGCGCCCACCGGGATTCAATTCGATCTGGAATATGACCCTGCGTCCCTGGACGTCACCATCGAAGCCGGGCCGGCGGCGAAACAGGCGGGCAAGAGCCTGCAATCGGCGAAGCTTCAACCTGGCAGGCAAAGGGCCTTGATAATCGGTTTCAACAAGAATATGATATCCGATGGCGTGTTGGCTATTCTCCACGTGTCGTATAAAGGCCAGGAGAGCGGTAAGACCTTCCCCATTCACATTACGGGTGCTTCCGGGACGGACCAGAGAGCCGAGCCGGTGGCGGTGACGGGGAAAGATGGCGGAGTAACGGTCGAAATCGGGAGGAATGCGCAGTGAAACAATTGGCATGCATGACTTTTTTGCTGGGCATGGCGGTGAGCTTGCCGGCGCAAACGTTAACGGTTGGTTCGCCGTCGATTGCCCCCGGTGGGACGGCTACGATCCCGGTGACGCTGGCTACGGGGGGAGCGTCGATCGCCGGGCTTCAGTTCGATATCCCGTACCCGTCGAACGTCACGGTGAACAACATTACGTTGGGCAGCGCCGCCACTGCGGCCAATAAAGAAATCTCGCAAACTGCAATTCCCAGCCAGTACTACTCGTCAGCTCCCGGTCAGCGGGTCATTATCATCGGCGCAGGCTTGACCGACTCGTCCGTCCCATCCACCGCTGACAACCTCATCGCCGATGGCGTGGTGGCGAACCTCAGCGTCACGGTGCCCGGTACTGCCGTGCTGGGGAGCACGATTCTGTTGACTCTTGCGAATGTGGCCGCCACAACCGCCGGTGCGCTCAATGTTGCCCCGGTCAGCGTTACTCTGACGCCCGCCAACGGGACGATCACGGTTCAGGTGGTCAGTACCTACCTGGTCGGCGACGTTGCTCCTTTTACGACGAACACAGTGGGGGGCTTTGGCGATGGGGTGCTGGATATTCAGGATCTGATACAGGAGTTTTTTGCGGTCAACAATGTTTCCACGCCACCAACCTGTTCGGACCGCTTCGATGCGATGGACACGTCTCCGGCGGATTCGGGAACCACCCGTGGCGGCAACGGGATGCTGGACATTCAGGACCTGATTCTTGAGTTTTTCCGCGTCAACAACGTGGATCAGTCCCGGCCGACAAGAGCGTCCCGGGGCCTTTGCCCGGGATCGACGAACATGACTGCCAATGTGGCAACTCCCGCCCGTAGGGCTGTCGCGAAACCTCCGGCTGAGATCGGGGGCACACTGCTATTGGGAAGCGCGGAGGGGTCGGGAACGGCACAAGAGAGGGTCCCGGTGTATCTACAGGCGGGGCGCGACCTGGTTCGCGTTGCGCTCACTTTTGGCTTGGGAGATCAGAAGTCGCAATTGCGGTTTGAGGCGGCTCCGGGCACGGTGCCCTCTATGCTCCAGGATGGTCAACCGGGCTACGTCGTCGCGGCTTGGCTGGAAGGGCTGAATGTAAACGCTGGACAACGGCTCCTGCTGGGTTACATCGTGGGACCGTCTGGTTGGGCGGAGAATCTGAAAGTTTTTGGTGTGTCGGCCAGCGGACTGACCGACAACCGTTTAGTGGGCTTGAACGTATCGGGTGCGGAGCTAGTGCAACAGTAGTCTGCCGGCCGCATTTTAGCCGGCAATGGAAATCTCGGAGGAAATCAAAAACATGTCCTTGAACAGTCGTTTGTGCAAGTTAGGGCTCCTTGCCAGTTTGGCGGTAGCAGCCCCGTTATGGGGTGCGAACACGATCAGCATCAGTGGTTGTTCAAGCCCAGCTCTGGTTGGCGGAACCGTCACCTGTTCGGTGAACCTTGTTCTGGGATCGGGCGTCACGCTAGACTCCCTGACCTTCAGCGCATCCGTGACTAACAATGGCATCGCGCCAGCTCCGACCGGCGTGGCGTTCACGTCATCCGGGCATGGCATATCTGCCATCAACGGATCCACGAGCGGCGGAGGCTTTGGCACCTCCATTAGCCCGGTATTAAGTGGAAGCGTCGCGCTCGGCACGTATGCGTTCACGATTCCTTCCTCCGCGGCCGCTGGGCAAACCTATACGATCGCCTTCACTAACGCTCAGGGCAGCCTCAGCGGCAGCGATGTGGCTATCGGGACCAGCTCACCGATCATCATCACGGTGAGCACCGTTCTGGGGATTTCAACGTCGTCCCTGCCGGCAGCCACGGCAGGACGGGCGTACTCCCAGACACTGGCGGCATCGGGCGGCTCCGGCCCCTACACCTGGTCGTCGACCAATAACTTGCCGCCGGGGCTGACCCTCAATGCGACTACCGGCGTCATCAGCGGCAACCCAACCACGGCTGGTACATACCCAAGTATCGTGGTGACTGTAACGGACTCCACCTCAGCTACGGCAAACAAAACCCTCAGCATCACGGTGAACGCGGCGATGCAGATTACCACCCTCTCGCTGGCGTCCGGTGCGGTGGGCTCGCCGTACTCGCAGACCGTGTCGGCAACCGGAGGCACGTCGGCTTATAGCTGGTCGGCGCCGGCCTTGGCGGCATATGGGCTCAGCATCAGCGGCACTACCACAACGGCCACGATCTCCGGCACGCCGACGGCGTCCGCCTCCGGCGCCAGCGTGACCGTGACCATAACCGACGCGAACGGCGCTACGGCAAGCCAATCCTATAGCCTTACGATCATCGGCCCCCTGGGTATCTCGGGGCCGAACACGATCCCAGTGGCCACGGTTAACTGGCCGTATCCAGCCACCGCCATAGTGGCAGGGGGTGGTACCGCACCGTATACCTGGTCGGCGCCCAGTCTGCCAAGCCCCTTGACCATCAATTCGTCTACCGGCGTGATCAGTGGAACGCCGACCGCTGTCGGCGCCAGCCCTTACTCCGTACAGGTGACGGTGACCGACTCCGTACATACTCAGGTGAGCAAGACGTACTCCCTTGTGATAGACCCGGCGCTGGTGATTTCGGGGTCCAACACGTCCCTGCCCACGGGCACGGTCACCGCGGCTTACACCACTACCATTTCCGCCACGGGCGGCAATTCCGTCTACACCTGGACGATGTCGCCGACTCCGCTTGCCGGGTTGACCATCAATGCCACAACAGGCGTCATCTCGGGCACGCCGACAGCGGGCTTTAACGGCTCCGTCACGGTAACCGTGACGGACGGCAACCAGGTTGCGACCAGCAAGTCCTACACCTTGATAATCAACCCGGCGCCGATTATTACCACTGCCTCCATACACGGAGCCACGGTGAACACGCCGTATTCCGTGCCGGTAGTGAGCACCGGAGGCACTGGGCCCTACACCTGGTCGGCGCCGGCCCTTGCCGGGTTCGGGCTCAGCATCGGCGGCACCACATCCACGGCCACTATCAGCGGCACGCCGACAGCGCTCGGCGGTCCCACGAACGTGACCGTCACGGTGACGGATGCCAACGGGGCTACCACAAACACAACCTATAGCCTCACGGTCAATTCGGCGCCGACTATCACCGGGCCGGCTTCGCTCGCTACAGCAACGGTCAACTTTCTGTTTGCCCCCACTACCATGACGGAATCGAACGGCAGTGCGCCGTTCGTCTGGACCGCGACGGGGTTGCCGAGTGAGATGACCATCGATCCCGGCACGGGCATCATCACCGGCACGCCGGTATCCAACGCCGGCAGCCCGGTCAACGTCGTGGTGACGCTGACGGATGCGAATTTGGCGACGGGCACCAAGAACTACAGCCTGACCATCGACCCGGCGCTGGTGATTACCACACCGGCCACGCTGCCGACGGCCACACCCGGCGTGGCGTACACTCCGCAGACCGTGAGAGCTGCCGGCGGCAACGGAACCTACACCTGGTCCGCCAGCGGATTCCCCCCTGGCATGGCCATTAACGCCTTAGGGATCATCGCGGGCACGCCTAGCAGCGGCGCCAATAGCCCGTACTCCGTGGCAGTCACCGTGACCGACGGCATCGGGGCACATACAACCCGCACTTACTCGCTGGCGGTGGCGACATCGTTATCGATTTCCGGACCGGCATCCCTCCCGGCGGGAACCGTGAACGTCGCGTATACGCCGACCGCCGTCACGGCGTCCGGGGGAACCGCACCCTACACTTGGTCCGCTGCGGGATTGCCCCCGGGGTTGACCATTGGCGGCGGCACCGGCATTATTTCGGGCACGCCATCGAGCCTGACAGGCACTCCGTTTGCCGTAGTCGTGACCGTTACCGATAGCACTGGGGCCACGGTGCACGCCAACTTTAGCATAGCGGTCACCTCGCTCCCGCTTTCCATTACCACCAGCTCGCTGCCCAACGGGGTCCTCAACGCAGCCTATCCGGCTACGTCTATCGTGGCGCAAGGCGGGGTGGGGGCCTACACCTGGACCATAACCGGGCTGCCGCCGGGACTCACCACGGATGCCAGCGGCAACATCAGTGGCACTCCCACCAGCATTACGGGTAGTCCCTTCACCGTAACTGCCACCGTCACCGATGCCGCTTCCAATAGTGTGACCAAAACTTTCCCTGTGGCCATCAGCGCTGTGCTGACCGTGACCGGGCCCGCCACCCTGCCACCCGGAACCTTGAACTCGCCCTACCTCGCCACCACGATCATAGCCGGCGGAGGCACGGCGCCTTACACCTGGGCCGCCACCGGACTGCCTGCCGGCCTGACCATCAGCGCCGCGGGCGTCGTGAGCGGCACGCCGACCACCAACACCGCAAGCCCCTACAGCGTCACCGTGACCGTAACGGATAACACCGGGACCAGATCCAGTAAGACCTATAGCCTGGTGGTCAACCCGCCTTTATCGGTCTCCGGGCCGGCTTCTCTGCCCGCCGGAACCGTGGGGACGGCGTACACCGCTACGACTGTGACCGCCACCGGCGGGAGCGGGGTCTATACCTGGTCGGCCACGGGACTGCCTGCCGGGTTGACCATCGCCTCCACTACGGGCGTCATCTCGGGCACACCATCGGCAGGCGCCAATGGCACGTTGACCGTTGTGGTCTCGGTCACCGACACCAGCTCCGCCACGGCAACCAAGACCTACTCGCTGCTCGTGAATCCCGGGGTTGGGCCGACGATCACCGGTCCTGCCTCGCTCTCCGTGGCAACGGTTAACGTTGCGTACACCGCTACCACCATAACGGCAACGGGTGGCGCCGCGCCGCTCGTCTGGTCGGCAACGGGGTTGCCGAACGGGATGAGCATCGCGTCGGGCACGGGCATCGTCAGCGGCACGCCGACAACCAACGCCGGCAGCCCGGTCAACGTCGTCGTGACCGTGACGGATGCGAATTCCGCGACGGCCAGCCAAACCTACAGTTTGACTATCGACCCGGCGCTGGTGATTACCGCCCCGGCTTCGCTGCCGGCCGCTGTACCCAGCGTGGCTTACACGGCGACCACCGTCACCGCCACCGGCGGCAATGGAACCTATACCTGGTCCGCCACCGGATTGCCTCCGGGCCTGACCATTAGCGCCGCGGGCGTCATCTCGGGCGCCGCCACCAGCAACGCCGGCAGCCCGTACTCCGTGCAAGTCACCGTGACTGACGGCGCCGGGGCACATACAACCCGCACTTACTCCCTGGCGGTGGCGCCCCCATTGTCGATTTCCGGGCCGGCATCGCTTTCGGCGGCAACCGTGAACGTCGCGTACACGGCGACCACCGTCACGGCGACTGGAGGAAGCGGAACCTATACGTGGTCCGCTACGGGATTGCCCCCAGGGTTGACCATCGCTGCCAGCACCGGCATTATTTCGGGCACGCCATCGAGCCTGACGGGCACTCCGTTTGCCGTAGTCGTGACCGTCACCGATAGCAATGGGACCACGGCGCACGCCAACTTCAGCATAGCGGTAGCTGCGCTCCCGCTCGTCATTACCACGGGCTTGATGCCGAACGGGATCCTAAACGTACCCTATACGTATACGTCCATCGTCGCGCAAGGCGGCATCGGGAATTATACGTGGACCGTAACCGGCCTGCCGCCGGGTCTGACGACCGACGGCAACGGCGACATCACCGGCACTCCCACCAGCACCACGGGGAGTCCGTTCTCCGTCAAGGTGACCGTAACCGATGCCAGCGGGAATAGCGTGAGCAGGACTTTCACGCTGGTCATCAGCGGCACGCTGACGGTGGCCGGGCCGGCGACCCTGCCAGCCGCCACCTTGAACTCGCCCTACCTGTCCACTACTGTCATAGCCGGCGGAGGCGCGGCGCCTTACACCTGGGTCGCCACGGGGCTGCCTACCGGCCTGACCATCAACATTGCCACCGGCGTCGTCAGCGGCACGCCGGCTACCGCCGCCGGGAGTCCCTACAGCGTCACCGTGACCGTAACCGACAGCACCGGGGCGAAGGCGAATAAGACCTACAGCTTGCTGGTTAACGCGCCGTTAATGATCTCCGGGCCGGCTTCGCTGCCCACCGGAACTGTCGGGGCGGCGTACACCGCTACTACCGTCACCGCCACCGGCGGGAGCGGGGTTTACACCTGGTCGGCCTCGGGATTGCCCGCCGGGTTGACCATCGCCTCCACTACCGGCGTCATCTCGGGTACACCGTCGGTAGGCGCCAATGGCACGTCCGCTGTGGTGATCTCGGTCACCGACAGCAGCGGCGCCACCGCAACCCAGAGCTACTCGCTGCTCGTTAATCCCGGGACAACTACGTTGCCGGTGATCACTAGCGTCTCGACTGACGCCGGGGGCCAGACTCTGCTGACGCCCAATACCTACATGTCGATCTACGGAAACTACTTCACCGCCGTGGGCTTCACCGACACCTGGAGCCACTCCATTACCAACGGCAACCTTCCGACCAAGCTCGATGGCGTGAGCGTGATGATCGGAAGCCAGCCCGCGTATGTGGAGTACGTCAGCGCCGGGCAGATCAACGTGCTGACGCCGAATATCGGCTTGGGGCCCCTGACGGTGACTGTCACTACCACCGCCGGCGCCAGCAACGCGGTTACGGTCAATTCGCAGCAGTACATCCCGGAGCTCTTCCCCTGGCCGGCTGCTCCTGGCCAAACGGTTGGCCAGCCGGTGGCGACTCACCTCGACTTTAGCCTGGCGGTGGCCAACGGCACGTATCCCGCGACGACAACAGTTCCGGCCGCGCCGGGCGAAATCATCGTTCTTTGGGGCGACGGTTTCGGGCCGACGACGCCCGCGTTTCCGTTTGGGGTTGCCGTTCCCACCACCCCCACGTACAACACATCGAGCAACGTGACCGTGATGCTCAACAACGCGCCCGTCCCGGTCTACAGCAACCTGGCGACTCTGACAGCCACCTATGCGGGACTGTTCCAGTTCGCAATCACCATTCCGGCGTCGCTGCCCAACGGGACCTACCCGATTAACGCCAGCATCAACGGGGTGACATCGCCCACCTTGATGCTGACGGTGCATAACTAAGCACCGCGCACTACCCCGGCGCAGGACCGACCCGCTCGTTTGGGGGCGCTCCTGCGCCGTTTTCATTCCAGCGGCCACACCTCTGGCGACCCTCCTTTTGCCTGCACGCCGGAGTGCCGGGAAGCGTCGTATCATTAAGGAAGAGATTTTATGTTCTATCGGAACAGGCGCCAGGGCTTCTCCCTCATTGAATTGCTGATCGTCATCGCGATCATCCTGATTATCATCACGATGGCGTTGCCGCGGTTGACCCGCGCGCGCATGTACACGCAGGAGGTCGCGGCCCTCGCGGCCATCCGGACGATCCACACCGCCGAAACGGAGTACTATTCGCAGTTCAGCCGGTACGCCACATCGCTGGCGGAACTGGGTCCGCCGGCGAGCGGATCGGCCAATGCCTCCGCCGCCGATATGATCGGCAACGATCTGGCCAACGGCAAAAAACAAGGCTACGTCTTCACGGTGACGGGGAACCAGGGCGGGTATGTGGTGTCGGCGGTCCCCGCAGTCTTCAATACCGACGGTAGCCGCACGTTCTATTCCGATCAGAGCATGGTGGTGCACGAGCACTACGGCCCCGAGCCCGCCACGGCGCAGGATCCGGAATCGAAATAGCGTCCAGTCCCTGCAATTCACACTGCGGAGCCGCCTGTTTTTCGCAATGCCGGCACTACGCCGTGACCCTGTGAGAACTTGCCCCGCGCGAGTGAGGGTCCGTCGCCGCGCACCTCAGCCAGCCCGGAATTCCAGTCCGCACCACCACCACCACCACGGCGTGTGGCTTTTGGAAAATGCGGAAATCCTTTACACTATCAGTACAAACTCCAGAGGAGTTCCTGCCTACAATGAACGATGTGCCTGCCCCAGCTACTCCTCAGCCACCACCGGAAAGTGTCACCCGCCGAAACTTCTACGTCAGCGCTATCTATGGGCTGGGCGCTGCCATCTCGGCGGCCCTGGGGTTGCCAGCGGCTATCTACCTGCTGTTTCCTCCCAACGTGCGCAAGGCGGACCAATGGGACGAGATCGGCGACGTGACCCGCCTGGCGGCCAATTCCCCCACCGAAATGACGTTTCGCCGCAATCGTGTGGACGGGTGGAAAGTGACCAGCGAAAAGGCCACGGCGTGGGTGGTGAAGCATGCCGACAATTCCATTGTGGCCTTCGGCCCGCAATGCACCCACCTGGGATGCGCCTACCATTGGGACGACGGGAAGAGCGAATTCATCTGTCCCTGCCACAACTCCTTCTTCTCCATCGACGGCAACGTGCTGGGCGGCCCTGCACCCCGGGCGCTCGACCGCTATGAGACCAAGGTCGATGGCCAGAAACTTCTGGTGGGCCGTTTGATCGTGCCGGGGCAGCAGGCATGAGACGTCACTGGGACAGCTTCAACCAATGGCTCGACCATCGCACCGGCCTGCAGACCGCGGTGCGCAAGTTCATGCTGGAGGAAATCCCGGCGTCCAGCGGCTGGCAGCAGGTGTTCGGCAGCGTGGCGGTGTTTCTGTTTCTGGTGCAGGCCTTCACCGGCGTGCTGCTGGCCTTCAATTACGCGCCCACGCCCGGGGACTCTTACAACAGCCTGCGCTACATCCTCACGGAATTGACCGCCGGCCGGCTGATCCGCGGGCTGCATCACTGGGGCGCCAGCATGATTGTCGCGGTGGTGGTGCTCCATATGGTGCAGGTGTTTCTCTACGGGGCTTACAAGAAGCCGCGCGAGGCCACCTGGATGGTGGGGGTGGTATTGCTGCTGGTCACCCTGGCATATGGGCTCACCGGATACCTGTTGCCCTGGGACAATCGCGCCTATTGGGGCACCGTGGTCACCACCCGGATTGCCGCGTCGGCTCCCCTGGTGGGGCCGTACCTGACGCGCCTGCTGGGCGTCGGTGGAGGAGGGGTGGGGGTGGTGACGTTTGCGCGATTTTACGGCATGCACGTGCTGCTGTTGCCGCCAGCCACCATTCTGCTGATCGCACTGCACGTTTACCTGGTCCGCAAACACGGGGTGGCCCCCGAACCGGGCGATGAACTCGTGCCCCGCAAGCCATTCTTCCCGGCGCAGGTATTCAAAGACACGGTGGCCATCTTCATCGCCTTCGCCGTTCTCTATACCCTGGCGCTGGTGGCGCGGGTGCCGCTCGAACAGTTGGCCGACCCCACCGACACCGCCTACATTCCGCGGCCGGAATGGTATTTTCTGTTCCTGTTCCAGACTTTGAAGATGTTTCCCGGCCCGCTGGAAGTGGTGGGCAGCGTGGTGCTCCCGGGACTGGCCGTGCTGACTCTGATTCTGGCGCCGTTTCTGGATCGCGGCCGCCTGGTGAAAGTCACCCGGCGGACGTTCGCCATCGGCGTAGTTGTGCTGGCGGCGCTCGGATGGGGCGGGCTGACCGCGGTGGCCGTGGCGACTACCCCCAAGCCGGAACCGGCAACCGAGATCGACTATTCGGCTCCCACCGGCTGGATGCACCTCACGCCCGACGAGATGGCCGGCGTGGCCTATTTCCGCCAGGAGAATTGCGCCAGTTGTCACGCCGTGGGCGAGGGCGCTTCGAAGCTCGGTCCGGACCTCACGCAGACTTCCATCCACCGGAACGCTGCCTGGATGATCCAGCATTTCAAGGGGCCCTCGGCCATGCGGCCGGGCAGCGCCATGCCGCCGATTGAGCTCAGCGAAGAGCAGTTGAGCTCGCTGGCGGCTTTCCTGCTGAAACTCACCCCCGGCAATGCCGGCGCGCTGGCGAATGCCCCCGATTTCGCCGCCGCGGGAGCGTTGGTGTTTCAGGCGAACCAATGCGGGTCCTGCCACATGGTAAACGGCTTCGGGGCGAAGCTCGGGCCGGCGCTGAACGGGTTGTCGCAACGGCGCAGCCGCAGTTGGGTGGAAGATCACTTCGCCAATCCGGCGGCGCTTTCCCCAGGCTCCATCATGCCGCCCTATAAGCTCTCGCCGAAAGATATGGAGAACCTGACCACCTATCTGTTCGCGCTGCCGGAGTCCGGCGACGGCCAGTAATCGTTCCCTCGGCGAGTTTTTCAGAAGGCTTCGGCCGAGTGGATCCCTTCCGACTCCAGCACCGTGGCCATCTTCCGGAGCGCGATCTTGTGGATCTGGGATACGCGGCTTTCGTTCACCCCCAGCACTTCGCCGATCTCTTTCATGGTCATTTCGTTGGTGTAGTAGAGGAAGACCACTTTCTGATAACGCTTGGGCAGCGTTTCCATGGCGCGCGCCAGGGTAACCTGCAGTTGCCGTTGCCCGCACATACGGTCGGGCTGCAATTCCGCGGTGGCGCAGAAATCCATCACGCGGTCGCAGTCCGCATCGCTGTGAGTGGTCGCCGACACCGTGCCGACGGTACGCAGTTCCATCTGGATGCGGTGCCAGCGATCCGGGCTGAGGCCCATCTCTTCGGCGACTTCGCCTTCGAGCGGCGTGCGTCCCAGTTTGGCGGCCAATGCGTTAGCGACGGAATCCACCTGCTTCTGCCGTTTGCGCAGATCGCGCGAAGCCCAGTCGAGCTGGCGCAAGCTGTCGAGGATGGCGCCCTTGATGCGATGCTTGGCATAAGCGTGGAAGGCCACATTCTTCGCCGCATCGTACTTGGCGACGGCATCGAACAGCCCGAGTACGCCAGCGTGGTTGAGATCGTCCAGATCCACATGCACGGGGAGGTTTTCATGAACGCGAATGGCGATGGCCTTCACCAGGGGTAGATGATCGAGCACGATCCGGTCGCGCAGTTCCTGGGAGATTCGCGGTTTTCGCTGTATGGACACACTTTTGGCCCGCATCGTTTTTTCCTGTTTTTCCAGTTTTCTTTAGGATCTCGGGTTGTTTTCCCGACACCCCTAGGAATGCAGCCTTAGTGCCAAATAAAAAGAGATATAAAGGTATTGTTTTCTGTAATTACGGTCGATGCATAACGTTCCGAAGTGAACCGTGTTTCAGAGTGAAACGGGTCGCGTTCTTAACGGATCACATCCAGATCGTTGCCGTAGACGATCACCCCGTCGAAATTCCGGCGCACTTCGCCAACCACTTCTTCGGGCGTCTCACCCATGGGCAACTGATGGTACAGCACGAGCTTCCGGGGCCGCACCGCGGCGGCCACCCGGCCCACGTCAGGCGCGGAGGTGTGGTAGGCGGCGTGGTAGCGCTGCCAGTCCGGCGTGCGATTGGCCAAGCCCTTCGCGGAGTACACTTCGTGGACCAGGATGTCGCAGCCTTTGGCGGCCTGGATGAGGTTCGGACTGTAGGTGGTGTCGCCGGAGATGACGATCACCTTATCGGAGGCTTCCAGGCGATAGCCGTAGGCGTGTTTCCAGGCGCCGTGCGCCACCGCGAATGCCACAATCCGCATGCCCGCGTCGTGATAAATCTCGCCCGGCTTCACGTCGTGCGCCGCCACCACAAAACCGCGCGGAGTCACCGGCTGCGTGCCGTGCAGACGGATTTGCAGATCCTGCTTCCAGGCGGCCAGCACGTGCGCGGTCATGGACCGCAGGCCGGGCGGGCCGAAAGCCTCCAACGGTTCGGACCGGCCGGAGTTGGGCGGGGTGAGAATCAGGTCGGGGTAGCCGGCCGTGTGGTCGGAATGGAGATGGGTCACGAAGAGGCGGGTCAACTGTGCCATCTCGATCCCGGCCTCGGCCGCCCGGCGAACCACCCCGGGGCCGCAATCCACCAGGTAGACGCGGTCGCCCGAGACCACGGCCACCGCCGGACCCATGCGTTGCGGGTCGGGATTGGGAGTGCCCGTGCCCAACAGAATGACGCGGGTATCTTGCGCCCACGCCAGGGCGCCCAGCAGGAACAGGGTATAACGCAGCACGCCTTTCAGCGGATGTTCACCCTGACCATTTGAGATAAGCGATTCCAATTCAGCGATTTAGGTTGATTTTGGCCTGAAATGTGGAGACATGCGTAAGTTCCGCAAATAAGCTTGATTTATGTTGATTATTGGACGTTTTTGTCTTATATTGTGGACATGCATATCGCCCGCGCCCGCTGGCCCTCCTCCAACGGCAAGACCTACCAATCCATCTACCTCCGCGAATCCTTCCGCCAGGACGGCAAAGTCAAAAAACGCGACATCGCCAACCTCACCCACTGCGATCCCGCCGAGATCGCCGCCATCGAACTCGCCCTCAAGCACAAGGGCGACCTCTCCGCCCTCTCCGCCCTCGACGGCGTTCATTTGCAGGAAGGCGCTTCCGTCGGCGCCGTCTGGACCGCCGCCGAAGTTGCCCGCCGCATCGGTCTCGATCAAGCCCTCGGCAGCGACTTTGCCGGCCAACTGGCGCTGTGGCAACATCGCCCGCCTCTTGGACCAAGGCTCGCGTCTCTCGGCCGTCCGCCTGGCCCAGGTGCATGCCGCCTGCGACGTGCTGGGCATCCGGCGCGGCTTCGACGAAAACGACCTGTACGAGAATCTCTCCTGGCTGTGCCAGCACCAGGAGCAGATCGAGGGCCGGCTGTTCGCTGCCCGCCGCGCTCAGCGCAAGCCGGAGTTGTTTCTCTACGACGTCACCAGCAGCTATCTGGAAGGCGAGGACAACGCCCTGGGCGCCTACGGCTACAACCGCGACGGCAAGAAAGGCAAGAAACAAATCGTCATCGGCCTGTTGTGCGACGAAGATGGTGTGCCGGTCTCCACGGAAGTGTTCCGCGGCAATACCCAGGACCCCAAGACTTTTGGCGCGCAGGTGCGCAAGGCGAGCCAGCGTTTTGGCTGCGAGCGGGTGACCTTTGTGGGCGACCGCGGGATGATCAAAAGCGGTCAGATCGAAGAGTTATCCAAAGCCGGCTTTCACTACATCACCGCCATCACCAAGCCGCAGATCGAAACGCTGCTGGCCGGCGGTGTGCTGCAGATGGCGTTGTTTGACGACTCGCTGTGCGAGGTCGAGCAGGAGGGCGTACGCTACGTGCTGCGGCGCAACCCGGTGCGGGCCGAGGAAATCGCCGCCACGCGGACCGGCAAACAGGCTAGTGTGGCAGCGCTGGTCGAGCAGCGCAACCAGTATCTGGTCAAGCATGCCAAAGCCAAAGTGAGTGCGGCGGAGAAGAAAGTACTCGCCAAAATCGCACGTCTGAAAGCCACGGCTTGGTTGCGGGTGGAGAGCGCCGGAAGATCGCTGAAGCTTGTCGCGGACGAGGAAGCACGCACCGAAGCAGCGCGCCTGGATGGCTGCTACGCGCTCAAAACGGACCTGCCGGAGACGGCCGCTTCCAAGCAGGTTGTGCATGACCGATACAAAGACCTGACGGAAGTAGAGATGGCGTTCCGCACGTCGAAGACGGTGCACCTGGAGATGCGGCCTGTGTACGTGCGGACTGAAGAGCACACGCGCGGGCACGTGCTGGCGGTGATGTTGGCGTACTTGATTCGGCGCGAGTTGAGCCGGGCGTGGGAGGGCTTGAACGTGACCGTGGAAGAGGGACTGGCGCAGTTGGCCACGCTATGCTCGATGGAGGTCCAGGTAGAAGGCGGCGCCAGTTGTCTGCGCATTCCGATGCCCCGCGATGCCTCGCGCGCCTTGCTCCAAGCCGCCTCCGTGCGAACACCGGAAATACTCCCCCACCTGGGGACTCGTGTAGTCACGCGCCGACCGCTGCCGTCGCGCCGGAAAACCACTTTGCCAACCACCACTTAGCACCTGGAAGCGCTTGCTCGATAGGGGTGAACATCCGTTGTAGAGATCGGCTGCGCGGGATTACAACTGCACGGTGGATAGCAAACTCCCGCTAACCGGCGGCCGATACGGCGCGCGCGCGAGACAGACGGGGTAGGGCCATGAGCGCGGCTCCGTAGACCAGGAGCGAGAGAAACAGCGCCGGCTTATAGTCCTGGCCCATGTCCACCATGGCAAGCCGGTAGGCGCCCAGGATCATGGCGGGATAGATCAAGCGAGAGAGTTCCGCCCGGTTCCAGTGCGCACCGGTCCAGGCCAGAACCAGCGCGAGGCCGGCCAGGACACTGGTTCGCAGCGTGGCGCAGTAAGGATGGCTGGCCCCGGCGCCCAAGACCGCGTGATAGCCGGAGGTGAGCGCGCCCGCCGCCGCGCCGGCCGCGAGCCAGGCAAAAGTGCCGGCTACCGCCAGGCGAAACACCTGTAGACTGGGGGACTCGCCTCGGCGGCCGCCCGCCGCCAGCAGGTAACAGAGCGCCGCCGCCAACAATCCAGCCCACACCGGCGCGGTGTTTCCGTCCGAAAAGTGGGCCGCTCCCAAGGTCAACGCCGTGGCCTCGCGGAGAGCGCCGCTGCCGGCCAGCGCCAGCAGCAGGTATATGCCTCCGTGGACCTGCAAGGTCAATCGGCCGAACCAGACGCCCGCCCAGATGCAACCCAGGGCTAGCGCGGACCAGACCGCGGACGCCGTTACCCCGGCCAGCAGAATGCGGCTGCCCGCCAGCACCAGCAAAATGCCGAAGGTGGAATAGGTGTAGAAGTTGCGTCCCAGGCTGCCGCCGCGGTCGAGCACCAGGAAAGAGACCACGTAGCAGGCGGCGGCGCAAGCCAGGGCGAAGGCGGCAATAGCGTGCGCCTCGCCGGACAGCCGCAAGCCGCCGCCCACTCCGATGAGGAAGGCGGCGGCGCATTGCGCCGTCTCGAACCAGGTGAAGTTGAGGCCGCGGAGGAGCGTTCGCACGATGGTGCTGGCCAGGTAGATCGCCAGCAGCGCCACCTGCATGCCCAGCAGCCAGCCGTGCGGAATGGCGGCGTAGCCCTCCGGCAATCCATCCTGCCGGGTGACCAGCCAGGTGGCCAGCAGCACCGCCAGATCCGCCGTCAGGGCCGTCAGCCAGCGCTCGCTCAACCAATGTTCCAGGCAGGACGAGGTTTCCACGGCGGCGGCGATGGCCAGAAACACCAGGGTGAAGGGCACCACGTCGTGGGTGGCCACGAGCAATCCGGCGGCTGTCCCCAAGCCTGCCAGGGTGACGATGGTGGCCACGGTCAGCAGGTTCTTGCGCCACGATACGGCCAGGCCGACGAGGGCGAAAACGATCAGCAGGGCGGCGGCGGTCCAGGTGGAGATGGCGTGGAAACGGAGGGTAGCTTCCCACAACAGGGGGCAGAGAACCAGCACTGCCGTCAGGCTGTGGGTGGCGGCTTCCATACGGTCGCCGGCGGGAGTGCGGGCCGCCCAGAACAGCCAGCAGATGGCATACAGAATGCCGGCGGCCACTCCCGCTGCCGGGGGGATGGTGGCCGTTTCGGTGAGGGCGCGCAACAGGTAGGCGCCCGCCAGTCCGAGCAGCGCGCGGCCCAGGATGGGGAGTATCGCCGAGGTATTTACCGAAGGCCGGGCCAGGATTTCGACGGGCGCGGGGGACGCGCCGGAAGGCACAGGCGATTCGCCCACGCCCATGAGTTTCTCCAGGCGCGCGATGCGTCGCTCAAGCTCTTCCCAGTCCGGTTGCGGCATGGCAACCTCCTTGTAGGCGCATGCAGTGCCTGTTACGGAATACCCGCTCGCCTGAAAAACCGGCCTCCACGTCTAATCCCGTTCGCCGCATCTTCGCCACGGGCCGGCTTTTTCATCAACTTTGGTGGCGCGGCGCGCCATGGGCACTCCCTCACGGCCGGGGCTCAGAACCCGATTCGGAGCCGCGACCGTCAGGGAGCGGTCGCGCGTTTACGTCGTTTTTCTTGCCGGCCATGGCGGCAGGAGTTTGATCAGCACGAAAAAGATCGCGAAGGGCAGCAGCATGAGTCCGATGGCAGGCACCAAGCCCTCGCGCGTCACGAGATCCATCTTGTAACTGGTATATCCCAGGAAACTCTTGGAGAACAATTGTCCGCCGATGACCACGTTCCAGCGCATGGCGAAGATTCCGACCAGAGTGAGGCTGCACGCCACGCTATACATGGCGCGCCGGGCGGGCGCCGAGAACCTCCACAACTGGTTCGCCGCCAGCAGCGCCAGCGGAACCAGCGTGCCCAGCACGATCTGCAGGATGATTTGCGACACCAGCAGGCGGGTGTGCACCATAAAATCCAGGCTGCGGAAGGATTCGTCGGCCTCGTAGGT
>Ga0182030_10009090_pt1 | contig 20413 bp, 23 predicted proteins | sample 812S3MmetaG_FD_121299 | JGI IMG/M metagenome (GOLD analysis project Ga0182030, IMG submission 121299) | Permafrost microbial communities from Stordalen Mire, Sweden - 812S3M metaG (Illumina Assembly) | ecosystem: Environmental > Terrestrial > Soil > Wetlands > Permafrost | place: Sweden... | reverse complement strand
TCCGGCTTGATCGGACCATCGGTGTCCCCAAAATCGTTCTCACCGGTGTGCTCGTGCTGATGGTCCGGTCGAGCCGGACCATGACGGGGATGGAGGGTGCGAGCCTGCTTTCCGTGCTATTTTAGCGCGCATGGGGTCGAGCCCGAGGATGACGTTCGGGGGCGTCACGACCGACCGCGCCCACCTGGTCGCGGTGTCTTGCCGCGAGGCTCGGCAGACGATCGAATCCGGCCCGGCGATCCCGGCTCGCCCTGGCGTCCCCTCACCCGACGGCGGACGGGATCCGCCGCGCCCAGACCAGGCCGATGATCTTCGCCACGGTTTCAAAATGTTCCTGCGGGATCACATCGCCGATTTCAACAGTGCTGTTCAGCACGCGCGCCAATGGCGGGTTTTCCACGACGGCGATGCCGTTGGCCCGCGCGACCTCACGGATCCGCGCCGCGATGAAGTCAACGCCCTTCGCGACCACGACCGGAGCGGCATCCTCACCGCGCCGATAACGCAGCGCGACCGAGACGTGGGTGGGGTTGGTGACGATCACCGTCGCCTTCGCCACATCGTGCATCATCCGGCTTCGCGCCCGCTTGCGCCGCAACATCCGGCGCCGTGCCCTGACATGAGGGTCGCCTTCGGAGTCACGCAGCTCATCGCGCATTTCCCGCAACGTCATGCGCATTCGGCGGCGATGCATCCAATGCTGGTATGGCGTATCGATTCCGGCGATGGCGACCGAAATGAATGTCGCGACGGCCAGGATGACGAAGATCGCCTGCCGCAACATTTCAGGCAGCAGCGCGAGATCCATCGAAACGTAACCAACCGAGCGCTCGTAGATCGGCCGGGCAACCCAATAAGCCGCCACGGCGATCACGACCATCTTGATCATGCTCTTGCCGAACTCGAACAGGGCACGGGCGCCAAATATTCGCTTGAACCCGCGTGAGGGCGACAGGTTGGAGAGTTTCGGCTGAATTCGGTCGGATGCGACCGTGATGGCGTTTTGCAGAAGATAGGGCAACAGCGAGCCCGCGATGGTCAGCGCGAAGAACGGCAAGATCGCCAGCGCCAACGCGAACGCCACGGCGCGCCCGGCCTGTTGCCAGCCCTCCGTGGTAAAATCGAGCAGCATGTCAGGCTGATCCAGCAACGGGAGCACGATGTCGCCGATCCGTGGCGCGATCGTGCCACCCAACAGCATCACACCGATCGTCGCGGCGATATAAAGCGTCGCCACCGGAGCTTCCCGCGCCACCGGGACATCACCCCGCTCGCGCGCCTGATCCATCCGCCGTTCGGTGGCATCAAATGTCCGTTCGCCGCTGCCCTCGGTTTCCGCCATGATGCCGGGTCAGCGCAGCAACGTCGGCAGATCGTACCAACCGTTCAGGCCGGCGCTGAGCAAACCAGGCACGGTCGCGGCGAGCAGATACAAACCGATGACGACCAACGCAGGGCTGGCGATCATCAGAACCGGCATGCTCGGCAGCGCGCGATTCACGATCGCCAACGCCGAGTTGAAGACGAACGTCAGCAGCAGGAACGGAAACGCGAGTTGCCCGCCGGTGCGAAAGCACCGCACGCCGGCTTCCATCACGGCATGGGCACTGGCGGGCATGTTCGGCAAGCTGGCGGCCGGCAGGAGCGCATAGCTTTCGACCAACGCCCGTAGGATGACGTGATGTCCGCCCGAGGCGAACATGATCGCGACCAGGCCGGCATAAAGCGTGGCTCCCACGACGGCCGCCTGGTCGATCGCCATGCCGGCCGCGAAGATGTTGCCGATTCCGATATTCTGGCCAATGACCTGCCCCGCGACGAGTATCCCCGATACCATCGTGCGCGCGAGCGTGCCCAGAAGCACGCCACTGATCGCCTCGCCGGCGACCGCGAGCAAGGTGCCCCAGGCGCCGGGCACCTCGGCCGGCATACCCGGCACCGCGCCGGCGACTGCGGCCGCGATCGCCAGACCGGCCAAAACACGCATCCGGCCTGGCACCGCCGGTTCGCCGAACCCGGGCAGCATCATGAACGCCGCCGTGACGCGGGTGAAAACCAGCAAAGTATGAAACACTTCGAGGGTCAGCCAGCCGGTCAGGTCGAGCGCGATCACGCGGCGCGTTTCCTCGCTCCGGATCGCACGGTTCGCCGCGCGTTGAACCGCCGCGCGCGACGGCCGGATCGCCCCCCGGATCTAAGGCGACGCCCAACAATTATCGCGTCAGATCGTCGTTCCACTCTCGTCATCCCCGGGCTCGACCCCGTCATCCCCGGGCTCGACCCGGGGACCAATCGCCGCACCGTGCCTGGATGGATCCCCGGATCGAGCCCGGGGATGACGAGAAAGGCCGGCGCGTATCGTTGCGAACAAGGCGGCAAGAACTCCCTGCCGCGCATTCAGATCGGCTCGAGCATGCGCAGCTTGCAGCGCGGATGCACTTCGGTGTGCGAAATCACCGCGACAGTCCCGTTGATCCGCTCGACCAGACCACGCACGAACGGGCGTGCCTCGGCGCTGGTGAGGATCGCGGGCCACGCGCCCTGAGCCGACGCCGCCGCCAGCCGCGTGCGCACCGCCTGCACGAAATCCTGAGTGCGCGACGGGGCGAGCGCGAAACTTCTCTGGTCGCCATCCGAAACGATCGCCTGACTGATCTCCCGATCCCAATCGGGCGACAGCGGAACCACCGCGACCATTCCGTCGGCGCCCTGCAGCGAACGGCAGATTTGCAAAGCCAGCCGGCCGCGAACATGCTCGCTGATCAACCGCACATTGCGGGTAAAGCCCGCCGCTTCGTGGATCGACTCCAGAATCAGCGTCAGATGACGGATGGAAACGCGCTCCGCCAGCAGGTTGGCGAGAACCTTTTGCACCGTGGTCAGTGGCACCACCGTCGGCACCAGGTCCTGCACCAGTTTCTGATTTTCGGACCCCAGACCATCCAGCAATTTCTGCGTCGCGCCATACGACATCAATTGGCTCATATGGGCCTTCGCGGTTTCGGACAGATGCGTGGTCAGCACGGTCTCGATATCCACGACCGTCAGGCCCTCACGCCCCGCGTCCACGCGTTGCCTGGGCTCAATCCAGCGGGCCGGGATCCGGAACGATGGCTCGATCGCCTCGACGCCGTCGATACGAATCGCGTGTCCGCCAGGGGAGAAAGCCAACAGGCGGCCAATCATCATGGTCTCGCGCGCGATCTCTACACCGAGAACCTGCAACGCGTATTCGCCGGCACCGAGGTCCACGTTGTCCCTGATGCGAACCGACGGCAACACGAAGCCGTAATCCAGCGCGATCGCGCGCCGTAATTTGCGGATCTTTTCGGTCAGACCGCCATCGGAGGCGGTCGTCAGGGAAACCAGTCCCATGCCGAGTTCAATGCGGATCTCATCGACTTTCATCAAATCGGGCAGTGGTTCATCCTTTGGCCCACCGACATTTTCTTCCGACCGGGCGGCGACGGCAGCGGCCTGGGCAAGCCGCTGTTCCGCGCGACGAACAAATATCGCGCCGCCGCCGCCCGCGAGGGACAGAATCGCAAATGGGACAAGTGGGAGACCGGGGAGCACGGCGAATAACGCCGCGAGCCCCGATGCCAAGAACAGCGGTTTCGAATGACCGCCGAGCTGGGCGACGAAGGTGCGGTGGGTCGACCCACGCACCGATCCTTTAGAGACGAGCATGCCCGCGCCGAGACTGACGATCAGTGCCGGAATCTGGCTGACGATGCCGTCGCCTACCGTGAGAGTCGTGTAAAGCGTCGCGGCGTGGCTGATGTCCAGCCCGTGCCGTAGCGTGCCTATGACAATGCCGCCGATCGCGTTGACCAGCGTCACGATGATCGCCGCGATCGCGTCGCCACGCACGAATTTCGACGCGCCGTCCATGGCGCCAAAAAAGGAACTCTCTTCTTCCAGTTCCTTCCGGCGGCCGCGGGCCTGCTCGTCGGTAATCATGCCGGCGGACAAATCGGCGTCGATCGCCATTTGTTTTCCGGGCATGGCGTCGAGCGAGAAGCGGGCGGCCACTTCGGCGATGCGTCCGGCGCCCTTGGTGACGACCATGAAGTTGATGATGACCAGGATCGCGAAGACCACCACGCCGATGACGAAATCACCGCCGACCACGAACGAAGCGAAGCCGTGAATGACCGCGCCGGCGGCGCCCAGACCTTTGTGCCCGCCAGCCAGGATCAGCCGGACGGTCGCGAGGTTCAGCGCCAGCCGCAACAGTGTCGCGACCAGCAGCACAGTCGGAAAGGCCGAGAAATCCAGCGGCTTTTCGATCCAGATCGCCACCATCAGGATCAGCACCGAAAGGGTGATCGACGTGGCGAGGCCGATATCGACAAGCCATGTCGGCATCGGCAACACCAGCACCGCGACCAGTGCGACGATGCCCACCGCGAACAGAAGATCCTGATGGCCCAGGGCCTGACGCAACCTGGCAAGCCAGCGCGCCGACAGGGTGAACGACGGGATCAGCGGCGTGATGGCCACATCGCGGCGGGCCGGGACAATGCTCCGGGCACCGCTCATATGCCGACCACCATCTGCATGATCTGGTCCATGTAGGCCCGCAGCGCCGCGAACGAGAGCGGCAGGAAAAGCATGACGAGCAGCAGCGTCACGAAGATCTTCGGGATGTTCGCCAGCGTCATTTCCTGCACCTGAGTCAACGCCTGCAAGATGCTGATGCCGACGCCCGTGATGAGCGCCCCGGCGAGCGCCGGCCCCGCCACGACGAGCGCGGTGTACAACCCGGACCGGACGATCTCGAGCACGTCACCCTCGTTCATCGTACCGATGCTCCGGCGAGGTCGGCGTGCAAATCATGGAATTCGCCAAAGTATGGGCGCGATGAGTCTCGGGCGGGCGCCGCGCGAAGCGCCGCCCGCTTTAACGTCATCCTCGGGCTCGACCCGAGGATCGACCGGCCCAGACACGTTGTTCGACTTCCGACTTCCTTGGCGTGTCGAGAGATCCTCGGGTCGAGCCCGACAACCAGGCCGCGAAACAGAATCGTTGCTCCATCGGGACGGTACGGTCGCGGCGCCGCACCGGCCCGTGACCGCCGGCGGCCAGATCGCGATCGCGCCACCCGGGACGGATCGTTCGGTGCCTGACGTCGCATCAGATCGTCATCTTCATGATGTCGTTGTAAGCGCCCAGTACCTTGTCGCGAACGGCGACCACGCTCTGCATGGTGAGCTCGGCGTCGCTGAGCGCCTGCACCACCTGTTGGACGTCGGCGTTTCCACTGACGCCGGAGGTGGCGACCTGTTCGGAGTTTCGTACCGTCTGCAACGCGTTTTCGGCCGCGTCGCCGACCATCTTGCCAAAGTCGCTCGAAGCGGTTTGCCGCGTGGCCGTGTTGGTATACGCCGAAGCGATCTGCGAGGCGGATGAAAGTGGAGCGATCGGGAGCATGGGCGTCAGGCCTTCAGAATGTCGAGCGTTTTTGAAAACATGCTACGCGCCTGGCTCATGGTCGCGAGGTTCGCCTCGTACGATCGCTCCGCCTCTCGCCCGTCGGCCTCTTCGACCATTTCGGTCACGTTCGGCAGTTTGACATAACCGGTTGAGTCGGCGGCCGGATGCGACGGATCGTAGACCGTGCGAAACGGCGCGTTATCAGCGGTCGTCGGGCCGGGCCGCACGACGACCGCTCCGGTGGCCTGATCGACCGCCTGCGCGAACGTTATCACCTTGCGTTGATACGGTTGGCCGTTGGGGCCGGTCGCGGTGGAATTCGCGTTGGCGAGGTTCTCCGCCACCACCCGTGCCCGCAGCGCCTCCGCGCGCATTCCGGAGGCGGCGCTGGCCATGGCGCGAGACAGCGGCCCGGCGCCCGTGATCGGGGAAATAACATTCATCGGCCCGCGTCCGTTGCGATTTTCATGAGGCTGATGCTTTTCGCGTAAATGGCGCTGGCCATGGCGAACGCGTTCGACACATCGGCCGACTTCACCATCTGCTCTTCGACCGAGACGGTGTTGCCGTTCGGCTTTTCGCCGCCATAATCGGCTGTCGCGACCACGGGTGTGGGATCGGTGGACGCATCCGGCCGCAATTGCAGGTGCGCCGGGTTTGTCTGAGCGAGGACCAGCGCCGGATTTCCCGCCTGCCCTGCCCCGCCGGCCACGACCGCCGGTGTGAACGGCGCCAGATCCTGGGCTTTGTAGCCCGGCGTATCAGCGTTGGCGACGTTGCGGGCAATCAACGTCTGCCGCTCCGTCAGGTAGCGCATACGGTCGCCGGCAACTTGAAACAGGTCGATTCCAGAAAGCATTCCGGCTCGCAGTTCTTGCGAAGGTTTCTCGTGAGGGCAGTGGTAGCCTCCGATATGTTTCCGGATTCATACATTTTCGCACAGTAAGCCAATATTTTCGCAAAGCTTGCCAGACGGGTGCGAACTGAGTTATGGTGACAAAATTTCGCAAAGACAATCAGATGCCGGAAACCGACCTCGCGCCCCCGTCCGGCTCCCTGGCCGGGGCGACCGCCCAAATCGAGCGCCTGCCGAGAATTACCCGCTGGGGACGGCTGGATTCGGTCCGCGGAGCGGCGTTGATGGTGAATGGTTTCGGACAGGCCGCCGCGATCGGCGACCGCGTGAAGGTCGAAGCTCCCAATGGATCGGTACCCGGTGAAATCGTGGCGTTCAGCGGAGATTCCGTGACGGTCATGGTCGAAGGACGGGCCGAAGGGCTGACATCCGGAGCGAGAGTGGCGCTGACCGAGTCGTCGGACCTTTATCCATCCGCCGGCTGGCTGGGCCGCGTGGTGGACGGCTCTGGCCGCCCACTCGACTTCAAAGGACCACTCCCGCAAGGCAAGCGGGCGATGAAACTGCGCGGCGCCGCCCCAGAGGCGTTCGCCCGCCGGTTGATCGGTGACCGCCTGGAGACCGGCATCCGGTTGCTGGACGTTTTCGTGCCGGTTTGCCGAGGCCAGCGACTCGGGGTTTTCGCGGCCTCAGGCGTCGGCAAATCGACCTTGATGGGAATGCTGGCCCGATTCGTCGAGGCCGATGTCATCGTGGTCGGCCTGATCGGCGAGCGAGGCCGGGAGGTCAGGGAATTCCTCGACCGGATATTGGGTGAGGCCGGGCTGAGCCGGTCCGTGGTCGTCGTCGCGACCTCCGATCAACCTGCCCTCGCGCGGCGGCGGGCGGCGCTCGCGACATTATCGATCGCCGAGTGGTTCCGGGCCGAAGGCAAACAGGTGCTTTGCCTGCTGGACAGCGTCACCCGGCTGGCCCAGGCGCAGCGGGAGATTGGCCTCGCGGCGGGCGAACCAGCGACGGCTCGGTCCTTTACACCATCAGTTTTCGCAGAACTTCCAGCCCTCCTCGAAAGAGCGGGTCCGGGAGCCGGAGGCGAGGGAGACATCACCGGAATATTCACCGTGCTGGTGGATGGCGACGACCATGATGAGCCGGTGTCCGACGCCGTTCGAGGAATTTTGGATGGTCACCTCGTGTTGGACCGGAGGATCGGCGAGCGCGGACGCTGGCCGGCGGTCGATGTGCTGCGATCGGTCAGCCGCGCGTTGCCGCGCTGTCACACCGAGGCGGAAAACCACATGCTGACCCGGTCGCGGCGCCTCATGTCAGCCTATGAGGGCATGGCCGATATGATCCGGCTCGGCGCCTATCGGGCCGGTTCGGATCCATTGGTGGATGAGGCGATCCTCAAGCACGAGGTGTTCGAAGATTTTCTCCGTCAGGGCGTAGACGAACGCGCCGGGTCCGCCGAGGCATTCGGATTTCTGGCTGATATCCTCGGTGACGGATGATGGGCCGGGGGGCCGCCCGCGCATCCCCGCCGGAGAGGCAATCCTGGCGCCAGCCGGTCTCAGCCGTACGCCGTGGCTTGCAACAACGCGCTCGCCGAGTTGCTGGCAAGGCTGTCGGGCGATGACATCGTGGGAAGCGTGTTGACGATTTGTGTCGAACCGATCCCGCTCAACAATTGCACGGCCGGGGATTGTGAGGCGGATTGCGCCTGAAGCTGGCTCACGGCGACGAACTGGTTGAGCATCGCGTTCAACTTGGTCGGATTCTGGAAATTGGCGATATTCATCCGCGACGCCAGAACCTTTGCCTGCTGGTCCACGTTGATCATCGCGAAACTCTGCGGCAGCCCCAGCACGGTCTGGATCACGTCGGCCAGCGGGCGATTGGCGATCACCGAGTACCAGTTCGTGATCGAAGGCAGCTCCTGCTGGGCGTAGAGCGCCTCACGCAATGAATTTGAAGTATTGCCGACAACCTGTTGGAACTGTGACTCGATATACTGTTGCACGACTTGCTTGACGAAGGTCGGACTGCTTACCGCGGGACCGCCCGTCGCCGCCTGGGCCGGCACGCCGGCCACCACGTCCAGCGGCGCGCTCGCGGTTGGCGCCGTGCCGGTGTTGGTCGGATCGGGCGTGAACGTCATGTTGGAGGCCGAACCGCGGCCCGAGGTGTCACTGAATTTCAAATATAGCCCGTTGAGCGTGACCGAGATGTCGCTGGAGCCACCGTCCGCCTGTCGGAACGCGGCCTGCAGCGTGTCGGCCAGCCCCTGCCACGTGGTGGCGCCGGTCAGATCGACATTACTGAGTGTGATGCCCGCGAAGGTGCCGGAAAACTGCGAGAATCCGCTGCCCTGCCCCAATCCGCCGACCGGCACTTGCGCCGAGGACGCGGTCGCGGGTACCGCCGGAGTGGACGGGCCGCCATAATTAAACGCGTTCGCGATCGACGTGAAGCGAGGATCGGTCAGGCTGGCGGCGAAGGACGTCGTACTATTGGGCGCCGAGTTCAGCACCTTTTGCATGAACCCGTTCATGTTCTGCTCGGACGAGAGGCCGAACGCGGTCAGTACGAAGCTCTGGAGCTGGTAGTTGCTCAGAAGCGCCTTGGCCGTCGTGGCCTTCGGCGCGTTCTGTTCGAAATAGGCGATCTGCTGTTTCAGGACCGGGTCGTTGATGAATTGATTGAAAGTCGAGGGTGGCTTCGACTGCAGAATCTTCCAGCCCGCGATGCCGTCGGGAATGCCCAGGCTGGCGATCGCGAGATTCATCGTCCGTCTCCCGGTTACAAGCCCTGCCCTACTCGGCGGCGACGGACAATTCCGGGCGTGGAACCGGTTCGCGCGGGCGCGGCGGAAGCGAAAGCCGCACGGGCACGGAAGCCGGCGGCCTGGCCGGCGTTCCGTTGACCGCCGGACCAGGCGGGCTGGACCGACGCCATTCATGTTGTGGCATGTTGAGCAACTCCGCTTCATACGCGATCAGCGGATGCAGCTTCATCATCGCCTTATAGCAATCGCCGCTGGCGACGAAACGGTCCACTTCCGCCAGGATCGCCAGATTCTCATCCTTTAGGTAAGCATCGCACAATTGCGAGTGGGCGAGCCTGTAGCTTTCCATCAGTTCCGGCGGCGCGGGCGGCTGCATCAGCATGGCCTGCACGATGAAATACAGGCGTTTGGTTGGTGTATTCGCGCCCGGTTCCTGCAGCACATCCTTTTCGCGCATGATGTGCGCGAAGTTGCGGATAATCAGCGTCGTGCGGCATCCGCCATTGACCATGACCGCGCCATTCACGATCAGATGCTCGTGCGCGGCGAGTTTGAGTTTGAGGGGCATCTAACGGGCTCCTTCCGCCGCTGTCGCGAGGCCGCGTATGATGGAACGATTGACCTCAATGAGATCGGCGAGCGACGCCGCGTCCCGCATCAGGCGCTGGGTTTCATTCATCACCCAGATGCCGAGACCGATGATGCGAGCCCGCAAGGTTTTCGGTAACGCGTTCTCCTCGTCCGCCAGGTCGCAGGTCAGGGTAAGCCACAATTCCCGATTGCGGTGCATGGCGGCGATACGCGAGGTGAAATGCGCCCCGGGCCGTTCGGCTTCTTCCAGGGCGGCGGTGATTTGTTCGAACACGCGCAGTTCTATTTCGCGGGCGCTTTCGGTGTCGCGAATGATCTTGCCATAGACCGAGTTCGCGCCCGCGGGACCTGCCATTGGCAGGCCGACAGTCGGATAATACATGAGACGGGCCTTCTTCCTCGTCGCGTTGATCGCTGTCACCCGGCGCATTTCGCGCCCGGGCGTTGGAGCCGGCCTTGCGGGCCGGCTCCGCCGTGGTTTACGCCGATTGCATCAATTTGAGCAGCATCTGCGGCGCCTGGTTGGCGATCGTCAGAGCCTGGGTGCCGAGCTGTTGCTGAACCTGCAACGCGCTCAGTTTCGCGGATTCGGCTGTCATGTTCGCATCGACCATGTTGCCGACGCCGCTGGTCAGCGTATTCGCCAGATTGTTGACGAAGGTCTGCTGCGCATCGACGTTCGACTGCACCGCGCCGAATTGCGCCGCCGAGTTCTTCACGGTGGTCGCCGCGGTATCAATCGTCTTCAACGAGGCATCGAGAGTGGCGCTGGTGATCGACGCCAACCCACCGCCGCTGCCGGCGCTGTCCACCAGATTGAACAACGCCGTCATCGTCGCGTCCGTGCCGGTTGCCGACGTGGTGAGATTGGCCCCCGCGCCGGTCGAGATCGTGGTCGAGGCCGCGCCGGCCTGGGTGTAGTCGTTGGCGGTGGCGGCCAGGAAGCTCAGGCCGCCCGCGTTGCTGCCATCGATCAGATTGACGCCGTTGAAGTTGGAACTGGTCACCGTCGCGTTGATTTGGTTGACCAATTGATCGACCTGGTTCTGCGTCGCGGCGACGTCCGTCGAAGGATCCTGGGTGGACGTGACCGCGGTGCGGATTTGCGAAATCAGGCTGCTGATTTCACTGGACCCGGATACGGCGGTGCCAAGGATGGAATCGGCGTTGCCGAGATTTTGTCCGACCTGGGTCAACGAAGCGATGTTGGTGTTCATGGTGGTCGAGACGACCCAGGTAGCGGCGTTGTCTTTCGCAGAATTGACGGCCAGGCCGGTCGAGACCTGATTCTGGACGTTATTCAGGCTCATGTTCGTCGCTTCCAGGTTCTGGAGAGCGATCATGGCGCCGGTGTTCGTGAGTACAGATGAAGACATTGGTTGGCTCCCATTCAGGGTGGATATCGGGAGCGCCCTTCTGACGCAGGTGCCACACCCTCAGAGAGGGAAGTCCGTGGCGACATCGTGGTGTTTAGCGAAAAATCGCGGCGGAAGCAAGAGAAATATTATGGTGTTTCGCGATTTCTACGCGGTGGCATCGACGCGAGCGGCCAGAACGTGACGGGCGGACCCGCAGCCAGGACGTCCGGGTAACGTATAGGTACCCGGATCCGCGAGCGCCGCGGCCACCGCGCGAACCTTCCTCGCCAGATCCTGGAGCGTAGCGCTAACTGCCTCAAGAATCAGGGCATTTTCGTCCGCGGCCGATAACAGCCGGCGCAGGTCGGAACGTTCCGCGTCGGTTGCGGCTGGCGTGCGGCCGCGCGCGGCGCAGGCATCGGAGAATTGTTGAAGCGCGATTTTCTTGGCCTCGGCGGCGGCGGCCAGGTCACCCAGGGATCCCTGGCGGGCGAGTGCTGTTTCTTTTTGCAAAGATTCCGTCATCCTCCGGGCCGCGTTGATGAAAAAGGTCGGGGCTCCACTCATTTTCCGCTCCTCGCTGCCATTTGCCGTCCAAGCACTTGTTCGATCGACTGGGCGAGACCGGTTCCGCCGCGAGACGCCATCGCGTCACCCAGCGCCTGGTCCATGAAAGGCTGCATCGCGGTCTCCCCCTCACCGGCGCGAAACACCCCCGTCGCGCGCGATTTACCATGTGACTGGTGGAGCATTTCTGTCATGAACATGGCCTCGAACTGCTTCGCGACTCGATGCACTTTCGCCGCCTGCGCGGATGTTCCGTTGGCGGGAACCGCCGCGATGGCCTGCGCCGCGCTCAGGGTTGTCGTTGGTCCCATCCGGGCGGTCTTAGCCGGGGTGTCCTTGCAGCATCGCTTCAAACCCATGCGAAATTTTACGAGCGTACGGCCATTTCTTGTGATAGAATACTCTGTAAAGTGGGAAGCGTCTGAATTCGAGAGAATGTTCTTGAATTCTGGCGCGGCCGCCCTATTAAAGCCGCCGGCGCATCACCCGCGGAGAGAACCTCCGCCTTACACCGTGGTCGTGACGGGCAAAAAATGGCCTGGACACGCCAAAGAACGAGGATTTCATGCGGGACGAGCGTCCTCGCGCCGAACAAACGAATGTGCTGTCCGACCCGTCGGCGCCAATCCAGCCCGGCGGCCAGGATCAGCCGCGGTTTTCCGTCGTTCGGATCACGCCGGACATGGCCCAGTCCTTTCTGACGGTGAGGCGTTCTGGCACGCGACGCAACCAGGCCGCCGTCACCGCCTACGCGCATGCGATGCGAAATGGTGAATGGATCCTGAATGGTATGCCAATCATCCTGTCCCGCAAAGGCGTTTTGCTGGATGGCGTGCAGCGGCTTTATGCCTGCGTCGAAGCGGATGCGCCATTTGTCACCGTCCTGGCCGAGAACATTCCGGACGACACGGTGCATACCATCGACCAGCAGCGCCGGCGCTCGTTCACGGGCGTGCTGGAGACCCGCGGCATCCCGCATCCCGCCGCGATGGCCAATTTGCTGGCCAAATTGATCCGTTACGAGGCGGGAACCCTGACCCGCGGCACCGCCACCCCGCCATGGAGCGCGATGGAGCGAGCCCTCGAAGCCAATCGGGAGGAACTCGATACGGCGGTGAAATTCAGCCTCGACCATCCGGCGCGGCTACTGACGGAGGCGATCCGTACCCCGTTGAGTTTCATGGCTTTACAGGCGGACCGGACCGCCATTCGCCGATTCTTGGATGCGATCGCCCATCCCGACCGGTTCAAGGCGGACGAACCCGGCGTCATGATCCGCCGCCGCCTGGTCGAAGGCCGCGCCGATCCCGCGCGCCGGGTCCCGGTCATCACTTTGTTCGCGCTGTGTATCAAGGCGCTGAACGATACGGTCCACGGCACACGCAGCGATGCCTATGTCTGGACCGACATCAATCAGCCGGCACGCGTCGGTGAACCGTTCCCGAAGTTGCCTGGCTACAAGGGGTTGCGAGAGCCGACGGAGGCCAACCTCGGGACCGAAGCCCAGACGCGGTTGATGCGGGACACCGGCTCGGCGATGCATGATGCCGACGATTATGCGATGACGGTCGAGACGATCGGGCCGGAGCGTGCCGAAGAATACCTGGCCGCCAATCGCGGCAACCGGAACATCGTGCAGGCCCATGTCGCGGCGCTCGCACGCGATATTCGTAACGGTCAGTGGATGTTCAACGCGCAGCCGATTTGCTTTTCCCTGTCAGGGCGGCTGCTGAACGGACAACACCGGTTGTCCGCGGTGCTCGAGGCCGATCAGCCGATTGAAGTGCTGGTCATGCACGGCCTGCCCGAAGAAGCGTTCACGACGTACGACAAGCAGGCCAAAAAGGCGCCCGCGCTGGACGAGATGTTCGACGATTTCGGCGATAAGGCGCTGATCTCCGCGACCGCCGTGCTGTTGTGGCGCCGGGAACTACGCCCCGAGGGAGAGCCGCACGCCAGGCCGACATCGTCCGAAATTCGTGACGTCATCAGGGATCATCCGGAGTTGATGCGGTTTCGCGGGTTCGCGCGAAAACTCATGAGATACGGGCGCGCATCGGCACTCGTTTACGCCGCGTATCGGGTGATGCGCGTCAATCCAGTACTGGGCCGGGTTTTCCTGGACCGTCTGGAAACGGGAGCCAATCTGCCGGCGGGACATATCGTTCTGAAGTTGCGGGATCGGTTGATCGATTTGCGAAAGGCCGACCAGAATACTCAGATCGACGAAATCCTGGCCGCCTGGCAGCGCTTCCAGAAACGACCCGGCATCCCGATCTGAACGGCGCCACCTATCGTTGAGAGATGAATTCGGCCCAGCGAACCGCTTCAAGCTCATCTGCCATGACATCAGCCTGTTTCGCCGATGCGCGCCGTTCATTCGATCGCGCGGTATCCAACACGATTTCCAGCCGCTTTACCTGGGCAGCCGTGTCACGCAGGTTTTCCCGCGCCGCGTCGGCGCTCTTGTTCAGTTCCTGGAAACGGTCCCGCAGGCGTGCCCTGCTTCGAGTGGACTGGCTCATCCAGGCACTGAAAACCGCCATCCCGACGGGGTCGGTCATGGCGATGCTCGTCTCAGCGCTGATCGTTTCGTTGATCGCGTCGATCGCTGTCTCGGTGTCTGTTCTGGCGCGGCTTATGCAGCCCAGATCGGACCGGCGCTCCTCCAGATCATGCTGAGCCAGTCGGAGGAGCAGAGGTACGCCGCGCATGGAAACACTCCCGCGATTGCCATCCCGGACCTTTTGCCCGGCAGGTTCGAAACTATCAGCGAAACGTTGCAGCGCGCCTTCATCGGGACTCGGGCGTCACAAATCCGCCAGCGGGACCGCGGCGGCGAATGGATCGCGTCTGGCGAACCCACGGCGATGTCCGGTATAGGCGACATATGGAAATAATCACCGAATCCATCTCGATCGACGGCGTTGGCGGTTGTGGCGCGGCCTCCTGTCCGCGAGGCGACCACTCCCGGCGGGTGGGCACCAGAACGATGGTGATCTGCTGGATCGCCGGTCTGCTGGCGTTGACCCGGTGCGCGCCGCCGACGGAGGTGGTCGACGTGCGACAAGTGCCGCAAGCCACCGGTGACGCCATGGTGCACGTGAAAATTCTGCCGCTTGGCATGCCGGCGCCGCCCGGAGTCGGATCGATCAGCCCGATTTCTGGTTATGCTTGCGCCCAGACCCGGGAAGCCGCGAGCAGCGAGGCGGTACGTCAGCTCCAGGTCAAAGCGCTGAGCCTACATGCCACGGCGGTTGTCAACGTGCTCATCGGAGCCGGTGGCGAGACATCCTGCCTCCTCGGATTCGGGATGCTCGCGAACGGAACGGCGGTCGCGCCGCGGGGCATTCCCTCCTCGTACTAAGCGCGGATTGATTGACCGGGGCATCGGGTTCCCGATCAGGCGAACTGGCACCACGAATTGGCGCGGGTTCAGTGAATGCCGCTGAGGATCCCGGTTCATCGATGGGCACGGAACAGGGTTGGACCCCATAAGCATTTAGATAAGACCGGCGAAGGGAAAACCTTTCCCCGAACGTCATCCTCGAACCTTTCGTCGTCATCGTCGCGCCTTTCGTCGTCATCGTCGCGCCTTTCGTCGTCATCGTCGCGCCTTTCGTCGTCATCCTCGGGCTCGACCCGAGGATCGGCCCGTCCGGGTACCTTGCCCGACTTTTGACGTCCTTGGCGTGTCGAGAGATCCTCGGGTCGAGCCCGAGGATGACGTTTACGCGCCCGTGGATGACGTTTACTCGCCCGAGGATGACGGGAAGAGGGGCATTTTCCTCTCGCGGCTCTTATCTTCTTGCCTATGTGGTTGGACCCGGCATGCCCATCATTCGGTCAACGCGTGAACCGTAACGGAATTGACATAAGGCCTTTCGCATATGTGCCAGAAATCAATTCCAGCCCAGGATCCACGAATGCCAGAAACTGAAATTGTCAAACTCCGCGACAAGGCACGTGAGTGGCAAAGAATAGCGTCGCGCGAGGACGGACGACTGCGAGCGACCTATCAAAAGATGGCTGACATCTACAACCGCATGGCCGACGATCTTGGCAATGCCACGCATGGCAAGCAGGCCGGCGCCCCGCCATGCTTATCAACCACCGCCATGCCCATATAAAATTCCATTTGGCGAGCCGCGCGTGTCCATCATTCACCGCCCGGTCGATGAGGCCGGAGCGTCAGTTTTGATCCCACAGCGGAAGGAAAATTATCGGAATTGCGCGGCCGTCAGCCGGCGATTCCAATTCGCAGCCGTGTCCAGCCATCGGCCACGGCTCCGCGCCGCGTCGAAAAGCTGAGATCTGGCCTTAGATTAGTGCCCAGAACAACGGGATCCAGACGAATGCCGAAGTGAACACCCCGACCATGATCCCTTTCGCCGGCCCGAGGTTTTCCTCATCGAGGTCCGGGGCGAACAGGGTGGTTGGGTGACGAAACACCGTGATCAAGGTCGCTGGGGAATGTTCGATACGGCCCGGCTCGCGACGCTCGAAGGAGCGTTTCCCGGTTACCGGGTTGATAACGGGAGTGGCAACCGAAGACGAGCGATATGCAAGAGATGGACGATCGGTCGAAATGGTAGTGCAGCTCATTGAAAGACCCCTTCTGATTTTCAAGAGCGAAGTTCTTCCGCTGACCGCGCAGGGTGATATATGACGGCTCGGCGAGCATCGAAGATTTTTGGTTGCGGACAGGTTACAGGGAGGCGGGCCGCGAGATTAATTCGTGTTCCAAAGGCTGTTCGTTTGGTTGCCAGCCAGCGAAACATTGAGATCAGCCATGCGATAAACGACGATTGAACAAAGTCGCATCACAAGCGGCCGGGCGCCTCGTGAACCCGCGGCCGTGCTCCGATGAGCAGGGAGCGTTCCTGTTCTTTTTTCAATCGAAACCAATCGCAAACCGTTATTCGACTAGTACCATGCCGGGGTGCCGTTCCGGAACGAATGACGGCGGCGCGGGCTCCCCGATAAGGAGAATGGCATCGTGTCGACCAGTAGCCGTCCAATGAGCGAAGTGCCACTCGACATCCGGCTGGAGACCCGCGGAGCCGATGCGGCGCCGACCGCCAGACCAACTGAAATGCTGAACTGGATCGATGCATGATCGGAAACGCGGTGCGGGCGGCGGCCGTCAGAGGATTCCCGGAAACCACGATTGGCGGAGGTTCAACCGGTGATCCGATCGCGCTTGTCCCAACCGACTCCCCGGCGCCTGGTGTATTCCAGGCCATGGTTCGCGTGCTCGACGAAAGTTCTCGGGCGGTGATCGGACCGGCCCAACCGCGCCTGCTCGTGATCCCGATCCACGATGACAAAAACGCGGTCATTGGAGGTTTTTGGGGCACCACGATGTTCGAGTGGTTGCACGTCGGACTGCTGTTCGTCCCCGAAGCGATGCGCGGACGAAACGTGGGTTCCGCCCTGATGGCAGCCGCGGAGGCAGAGGCACGCCAACGAGGATGCCGCGGCGCACATGTCGACACATTCAGTTTTCAGGCGGCACCGTTCTACCAGAAGCTTGGTTTCACGTTGTTCGGAGTGCTGGACGATTACCCTCCTGGCCACAGCCAGTTGTATTTCCGTAAAGTCTTCGACGCTCCGCGGGCCAGTAGCGGGTAGCCCCGCGGCGATCACAAATCTGCCGGAGGCAGTGAGCGGAATGTTGTCACGGCCCGCGGGCCACTTTCGGCGCGAATGCCGCGACTGGGATTCTATCGATTGACGCCGTGCTGAACGATGGCGGCCTTGCACTGGAAGGCGGCGCGCCGGCACGCATCCAGGTTCGCCGGCGCCGGGTGTCCGACGGCGACCAAATACCAGTCCTGTCCTGGCGCGAGCCCGGGGATCACCGTGCGCTGACGACCTTGAACGGCAAATTTCTGGGCGCCGCCAGGTTGCCGGATGATACTGAAATTACAGACTTGCGATGGTCCCGAGGCGCACTCGAACGTAGCGTTTTCAGATGCCATGGCAGCGCCGGCCACCAGGTTGAGGAGCACGCAAATGCTTCCCATTCCGATCAGCCATCGCGGAATTCCCGACATATGGATGTCCTTCAAAATGAACACGGCGACGATTTGGACCGGCACATATCAGTCTGCCCGGCCGGTCGAGATCATGGCACCGTCACGCGGCGATCTTTTCCTGCAACTGATCGCGCATCGGCTCATTCAGCGTGTAATGAACCCTGAGGACTCCATCATCGACCGTAACGACCCAGCACAGCAACGGTGAGTCGAGCAAACCGGTGATCCACAACTCGTCACCGTGACTCAACCGGGTCGGCCAGGCCGCCGGCGTTGGCGCGTTCCAGCCATGGACGCGGATCGCGGCGCCACTCCACGATATGTTGATGACCGACCCGGCGACTGGCGAAATTCCCGGCCGTCTGAGATGCACGTTGAACTGCACATCGTGACGCAGCGCGCCGCGCCGCTCATCCTGGCGACCCATCGAGCCAAAGGTGCCAGGAACTCCGCCCCGCAGCCCTCGCATCAAACCGCGCAGCATCGGTGACATCCCGACCGGCTACGCGCCAAACTCGATATCGTCGAGGACGAACTCCGCCTCATCGAGCCCGGCTCCCATGCCGAACCAACCCGCGTTCCCGGCTTCTTCGCCGTCAGGCCCGACGCGGTGGCAGAAGCCCCAGCAAGGCGCGACCGCCGTGACGCGTCCGCCCGTCATGAGTGCCACATCCTGAGCGAGCGTGTAGATCTCAATGGGCGACGCCGGGGTCGGAACAGCGATTCCCAACCGGCCGCCGGAGCTGGCCATACGCGCCAGGAACAAAGCCGCATCGCAATGCAATGACACCGGCTCGCCAGGCAACGCGTCGTTATCACCAAAAGCCATGACTTCCGCGCGATCGAAGGTCCCGCGCAGGGCGCGCGTGGCGGCCAAAGGATCCACCAGGTTGTCGAGACCAAGCAGAGCGCGCGGATGCTCGATGCCATGGATCCAGGCGATCGCGTTCCGCCACGCCGGAGGCGGTGCGCCAAGCATCGAAGCAGGATCCGCGACGAAGCAGGGTGGAACCACCGCGAGCGCTTCACCGATCCGATGGGCCAGACTGTCGTGACCTTCGACGCAGGCTTCCATGAGGGCATGGCGCAGATCGTCGCCAATTCCGTCGGCGACAAGGTCGCTGATATGTTCCATCAGCGCGACCGCGATCAACCGGCAGCGGTCCGCGGCGTCGGTGGCCTGCCACGTTTCAAGAGCGAACACCGGACCGCCTTGGAGCAACGCCGGGCCTTGGGCGATCAACGGCGACGCCGCGAGGCTGGCGGCCAAAGCGAGCAGGGTGGGCGCCGGCACCAGTGGTCTGGCGATCGCCCCGCGGTGACCCCACTGGATCAGGACAGGACCGTTGAAAGCAATCCGGACCGGCAGCCTGGCCGGGTTCGGCACGATCGTAACGGTTTGCGGCGGCAGGCTTTTCGGAACACGGCGGCGCAGCAGCACACCGTCCCTGGTATGCACCAGAGTCGTGACGTCTCCCATTTTGCGCAGGGCGCGCCGCAGCAACTTAACCTCGGCATGAGTAAATATCGCGGACTCAAGCGGATCGCAAAGCAGGATCGCATCGGGACCTCGAAGCGTCACCGCGCCGCCCGGGAGCAACGCGACCTCGGTCTCGCCGATCGCGCGAGGTGGCAGGACGATCTCCCTGCGAGCAAGCCATTCGCGTCGCCGCGTGGCCGATAGCTGCCGCCAGATAGCGTCCATTCTCTCTAACTGAGCCATGCCCGCGGGATCGCGTAGATCCAGTTCGGTGCGATGGCTGGCCGCTCGGTTGACCGCGTAAGCGGTTGAATCCGGCGAGTCGAACGAAACAGCGAACGAACGAAACCCCGCTTCGGCTGTTCCCTTGGCGTCGAACGCCCGTGAAGCTGAAGTTACCATTCTGGTACCCCCGATTTCAATTCCCCAGGTCTGGGCTGACCAGCATTCTGCCGGCACCGACACTGTGGGTCGGGTCGAGTTACGAAACTCTTACACAACGATAAGGCAGCGAAACTTTTTCGAATTTGTCGCCTTGCGGGGGGTCAAACCAACCCGGCGCGGGCTCCTGCTTCGCTGCCGCGCGGCATCACTGAACCTGTCCCCGCCGGAATTGACTCCGTTGTTTTTTTGCCGCGTCACGATCCATGGTGCACGGAAAGCCCGCCGCCGCATAAGGCCCCCGGGCGCCAAACAGAGCGATCAGACAATACAATAATCGTGACATTCGAACATTCCATGCGCGATAAGACGAATTGACAGCACTCCATCGCCGCCGGGCGAGCGGCTTACGAGAAAAAATGCCGGTGGAACGCGTGGTCACTTCCGCCGCGTGGCTGCGCGACGGTTTGATCAGGGTGAAATGTCAGGCCTGGACGAACGCGCGGAGCGGGTCATCGGAAGATTCCTTCTATGTCGATAGAGCAAATTTCTTCCGCGGGCCGCGCGGCTGACCACCTCACGGCGTTGAGAGGATCAGGACACTTATACCAGCCAGCGTTGACACTAACTCTTGGTCGTGACGCCCCCGTAGCGTCATCCCCGGGCCCGACCCGAGGATCAGCCTGCACGGAAAATGTGCCCGGCCTGAGAGCACGGGGCCTGCGCCACGAGATGCCAGGGTCAAGCCCTGGCATGACGGACGGGTGGCCGGTACGTCATTTCTTTCGCCGATTGGTATTAGTTACCACCTGCATAACCGACCCGCCATGAATGAAACCTGTGCTACTGTATCCCGTCCGCCGGCGGAGAGGTCGGTCAGTTCATGGTGCGATTGAGCCCGCGTATTAGTTGGAT
>Ga0182030_10009088_pt1 | contig 20418 bp, 18 predicted proteins | sample 812S3MmetaG_FD_121299 | JGI IMG/M metagenome (GOLD analysis project Ga0182030, IMG submission 121299) | Permafrost microbial communities from Stordalen Mire, Sweden - 812S3M metaG (Illumina Assembly) | ecosystem: Environmental > Terrestrial > Soil > Wetlands > Permafrost | place: Sweden... | reverse complement strand
CCGCGGCAGAGGCGCTGGTGAAGCAGGCGGGCGGTGGATTCGCCGTGTTGCGCGCCGCGCTGGGTGCACTGGACCAGGCGCTGGATAAGAAAAATCAGACGCTCGCGCTGCAGGAAATCGGCAGAGCGGCCGCATTGTGTAAAGAGGTTTGCCCCAGCCTGCTGGGGCGGCTCAAGCAACACATTTCGGTGCGGGCGATGATGGCCGGGGCGAAGGCGGACCCGGTGGCGGCGGCGTTGGGCGGTCCCTCATTGAAGAACGCGTACTTTTGGAGACTGCTGGCGCGCGCCTACGAGGAAACTCCAGGCGACCCGTTGGCGATCCCGATGGCATGCAGCGTCTGGGAGGAATTTCGGCGGCACGCGGTGCATGAGAAATGGTTCCCCGCCAGCGGCCCCGAGATCGCCACTCTGTATCTGCACATGGCCGATTTGTGGCGCCGCATACCGGAGGATGAAGCGTTCCACGTGGTGCAGCGCTTCGCCGCGACATTCCGGGGGCACCGGGAGTACTACGCGGGCCAGCCGGCCGAGATCCGCGCGTTGATGCCCGCGCCCGGGCCGCCGAGCCTTTACTACGCGAGTCCGGATGGACTCTTGCAGCGCGCCTGCGAGGCCGACCCCTGCGCGGAGAACTTTGAGCGATGGCTGCATTGGGTCAAGCAGAATGGTCGGGGCCGCGCCGATTTGGTAGCGGACCGGTGGTGCGAAGCGCTGCCGCACGATATTCCGCCGGTGCTGCATCTGATGGAATCGGCCGAAGCATCCAACGCCTTGAAGAAGGCGTTCAAGCTGATGGAGCGGGCGGAGCATCTCGACGGGCTGAATCCCGAAGTGCGCAAGGCGCGGCTGCGTCTGCTGATTTCGCTCGCCAAGCGGCATTTGCAGCAGAAGAAGACGCACCTGGCGGAGCCGGAATTGCGGCAGATCGAAGCCCTGCCGCAAGCGCAGCAGGGCGACCGTCCGGCACTGGCGGCGGCGCTCGGCTGGGTGCATTGGACGCTGATCGGGGACGCGGCGCGGGCCGATGCCTCCCGCTCCGCGGTGGTGCGCGTGCTGGGCAGTGAAGCGGCGGCGCAAATCGTATTGAAGGCGGTTGCGGGCGCGTGCAGGTTCAAGGGAAAAGTGCCGGAGTTTGGGTCCACGCGAGCACCTCTGGCGGCCGCCTTCGGGCGGGCCTGCGCGTTGGGCGAAGACACGGGCGTGAGAGTGGAGATTCCGCGAGAGTTGTCCGGCCGGCTGGCACGGGAACTGCGGGATAGAGACGCTGTGGTGGACGCGGCGTATTTGGCGCCGCTCGGGGAAGCGGCGCTGAGAAGAAGCGATTTCGACCTTGCCTACGCGGTTACCGCGGCGGGACTGAAGCTCACACAGGATCGATGGGCGGAATTTCTGTTCCTGCGCGCCCGGTGTTTGGCGGATGGAGAAGACCGCCAGGGCCTCTGTGTGGCGGCGGCCAGCGAACTGGCGCGCCGGCAGCGCAATGCCGGCTTGTTGCGCAGAATCGGAGAGTGGCGTGAAGGCGAGATGGACTGGTTCGACCACAACGAAAGCGTCGTGGCGATGAGCACCAAGCAGATCGACGATTTCGTGGAGCGGGAAAGAAAGTTGCCGGTTTACGTTGAGCCGGATTTCATGGAGGAGGATGATGGCGGCCTATGCGACTGTCCGTCCTGCCGCGCGCAGCGCGAAATGGTGCCCCCGGAGTTGGAGCGGATGGTGGAAGAAATGGGGGAGGATGTGGTTCTGCAGGCACTGGACGAACTGATGCGCGGCATGGGGCGGCCGAAAGGAAGAAAGCGGCGGTCGCGCCCCGTTTTCGACGACGACGCGCCATTTTGACAGAGAGACGACGATGACGCACGAAGATCCGCGACAGGTTTTAGAAATCGAGGCAGAGGCCGGCGACGAAGAAATTCGCGCCGCCTATCTGCGCAAGGTAAAGCAGTACCCGCCGGACCGCTCGCCGCGCGAATTCGAGCGGGTGCGCGATGCCTACGACATGCTGCGCGATCCGCGGCAGCGCACGCGCCAACTGCTGGCGGCCGATCCGAAACAGCCGCTTGCCTCCTTGCTGGACGGCCTGAAACCCGAACGGCAATTCACTGGACCCGAGGCATGGCTCTCGGTCTCGCGGGAGAACCAGCCTTGATGGGGCGGGACGAGATTCTGCGCCGCTTCGAAGCGCGGCTGGATGCGGCGCTGGCATCGGAAGAAGCGCCGCGCGGCATTCCGGAGGAACTGCTGGCCGGCGACGAAACCGGCGTGGAAGACTCCACCGTGGACCGGTACCGGATGTGGGCCGCCCTCACGTCGCTCACCCAGGAAGTGAAGCTGCAGTCGCGCGCCTTCAAACAACTCAGCGATACCCTGGGGCACGACCGGGAAGCGCGGAGCCGCAAGGAAGTGCTGGACGGCCTGCTGGACCTTCGCGAGCGCCTGCTGCGAGGCGTGGAAGGCGCCGGAGCGCGCGAAAAGGTGCGGCCGGTTTTCTGGGACCGCTTGTTTCGCCGGCGTTGGGAACAGATCCGCCATGCGCTCGACGTGGTGGATGCCCTCGACCAGGGGTACCGGTTGAGCCTGAAATCGCTGGACGAACTGCTGGCCCGATTTGAGGTGCGGCCGATTGAGTGCAAGGGCGAGGTTTTCGATCCGGGGTCGATGAGCGCGGTGGACGTTGAGGAAACTCTCGACGCTCCGGAGGGGACCGTGCTGGCGGTCTACCGGACGGGATACGAATGGAATGGCGCGGTGTACCGCCCGGCGCAGGTGCGGGTGGCGCGGCGCCCGCGGAGTGAGAGCACGAATGAGTGATCCGATTATTGGAATCGATTTAGGCACCACCAACTCGGAAGTTGCGGCGTTTGTGGACGGCAAGGTGCGGGTGCTGGGACCGGGAGCGGTCAAGATGCTGCCCTCGTGCGTGGGCATCTCGCCCTCTGGCGAGCTATTGGTGGGCGAATCGGCGCGCAATCAGCAACTGGTCTATCCCGAGCGCACGGTGCGCAGCATCAAGCGCAAAATGGGCAGCGCGGAGACGGTGCTGCTGGGCGACAAGAGTTTCACGCCTCAGGAGATCTCGGCGCTGATTCTGCGGGAATTGGCCGGTTGGGCGGCCCGGGAGTTGAACCAGCCGGTGAAACGCGCCGTAATCACGGTTCCCGCGTACTTCTCCGACGCGCAGCGCACTGCCACGCGCGAAGCCGGCATGATGGCCGGGTTGGAAGTGGTGCGGATCCTCAACGAGCCGACTGCCGCCAGCCTGGCCTACGGCTTTGGCGACGGCGCGCGCCGCACCGCGATGGTGTACGATCTGGGCGGCGGCACCTTCGACGTCTCGGTGGTCATGGTGGAGGGCGATGTTACCGAAGTGCTGGCCAGCCACGGCAACAACCGGTTGGGCGGAGACGATTTCGACGACCTTCTGCTGGAGTGGTTGCAGGTGGAGTTCCACCAGCGGCACGGCATCCGCATCGACGAGGCCTATCCGCTGGCGCTGGCGCGCTTGTGGTGGGCCGCCGAAGCCGCCAAGAAGCAGCTCAGCTTCGAACCGCACGCGCAGATCCGCGAGGAGGCGCTGATCACGGTGGACGGCAAGCCGCTCCACCTGGAGGTGGAACTGTCGCGGGCGCAATACGAGAAGATGATTCTGCACCTGGTGGAATCCACGCTCGACAGTGTGTCGAAGACGCTGGAGGACGCGGGGAGGAAACCGGGCGACCTGGACGCCATCCTGCTGGTGGGCGGCTCCACGCGTACGCCGCTGGTAGCGCGCCTGCTGCGCGAGCGCACGGGGCTGGAGCCGCGGGAGGACGTGCATCCCGATCTGTGCGTGGCTTTGGGCGCGGGCGTGCTGGCGTCGCGTCTGGCGGGCCGCGAGGTGGAGCGCGTGCTGGTGGATGTGTCCCCGTACTCGTTCGGCCCCTCGTACCTGGGGATGCGCGGCGGGGTGGAGTATCCGTATTGCTACCACCCCATCATCCGGCGCAACACACCGCTTCCGGTGACACGCACCGAGAGTTACTACACCAGCTTTCCGGGCCAGCGCGAAGTGGAGATCCAGATTTTTCAAGGCGACAACGAAGACGCCTTGCAGAACATCCTGGTGGGCGAGTTTCACGTGGGAGGCCTGGCCGCAACCGACGAGCCCAACGAGGTGATGTGCCGCATGAGTCTGGACCTCGATGGCATCCTGCACGTGGCGGCCATCGAGAAGCGCACCGGCAAATCGAAGCACATCACGATTGCCAATGCGATGCAGGCGAGGAGCGATGCGGAGATCGCCGCCGGGCGTCAACGCATCGCCGAGCTGTACGCGCCGCGGGAAGCCGCTTTCGAAGAGGAGTATGACGAGGGCGGCGAAGAAGGGGAGTTAGAGGAGGCCATTGAGGAGGAAAGCGGCGTGGTGGAGGTGGCGGTCCAGAAAACCAACGGCAAGCTCGTCTCCATGGACGCCAACTGGGTGGAGCGGCGGCGCGAGGCCGTCGATCTCATCCAACGCGCGCGGCGCCTGCTCGACTCCATGCATGCGGAGGATAAGGAAGAAGCCATCGGGCTGACGGAGACCATCGAAACGGCGGTTGCCCAGCGCGACGCGCCGGCGCTGGCCGCAGCGCTGAAATCTCTCAAGGAGCTGCTCTTTTTCGTGGAGGGCGGGTGATGTGCCCGGTTTGCCAGGCGCGTTTTCGCGGCTCCCGGGAGTGCTCGCGGTGCGGCGCCGATCTGGGGACGATCATGGGCCTGGCGGCGGCCGCCTGGCGCAGGCGCGAGGCGGCGCGCCGGGCAATCGCCGAAGGTGACCTGGAACGGGCGCGGGCGTTGGCCGCGCAAGCCCAGGAAATCTGCCGGACACCGGCCGGCCGGGATCTGGAAATGGTCGGTTCCTGGCTCGCCGGCGCGGGTGTCGAGGCGGATACAACCGCTCCCAACCCATAGGCTACCCCGGCCGCAGGGCGGCTTGCGGCCGCGCGCGGCCGGTCAGGTACTCTCAAGGGCCATTGCATCAAGGCTCTCGTTTGCGGAACTTTTAAGTTTCGTGAACTTTCCCTCAACCCTTGTAATAATGGATGTAACCGACAGGGAGTTCGAGAGGTCTAATCTGTTTCTGCGTACGATGTCACAGGTCCAGGGAAGAACCGCCATTGGCCGCTCGGTCTCGCTTGCCTTGCTCCTGGCCGCCTTCGCCACCGCGGCCGATCCACCCATACCACCGCTCACGGTGTGCGAAGTCCTGGCCGACCTTCCGGCGCACGAAGGCAAGGAGTTGGCGGTGCTGGGCCGCTTCTCCTTCCGGCGCGAGGGCCGCTGGATCGGCGAGCAGTCCTGCGAACCGGCCGGCACCGTCCCGCCCCTGCTCTGGCTGACCGAGGATCCCTACGATGGTCCCAAGCCGCCCGCCGACCTGGCATTCGATGCCGCCGTGCTCAACAAAAAGTTCGCCGGGCTGATCCGCCACACCTCGCTCGGCAAGTTCCGTTTCGGCGACCCGGAGTACGACCGCTGGGCGGTGGTCTGGGGGCGGGTAGTCTCCCGAAAGGGCGACGCCGCCAAGAAAGCCCCCGCCGACCTGGTGTTTCGCGGCGACGGGGTGATTGTTTTTTTGACTACGGAGAGGTAGCCAGGGGCGACGCTGTGAGCAGGCTGACCCTTCGACGGTTCAGTTTCCACAGAGTGCCGGGTATCTGCCGGCGACGCCAGCAGGCGTTCGCCGTGAGGTCAAGGCGAGTCATGCTGCTACCGTGCGCCGCCGGACTTGTCTTTCGATTGTCTTCAACGACTTGTGCCGGGTCAGAAGCAATTCGTAGTCCTTCTGAATATTCATCCAGAAATCGGCGCTCGTGCCGAAGTGCCGCGCCAGACGCAATGCCGTATCGGCGGTAATCCCACGACGCTCGTTGACGATCTGGCTGATGCGGGTGACCGGTACGTGCAGTTCCAGAGCGAGGCCGTTGATCGAAATTCCCAGCGGCTTCATGAACTCCTCGCGAAGCATTTCGCCCGGGTGGACCCCGGGACGGGTGATATTCCAGCCGCCTTCAGGACGCAGGATGCTCATATTCTCGCTCCCTCCAATCAGTGGTAATCGACAATTTCCACATCGTAGACGCCATCCTTCTCCCATCGAAAACAGATGCGCCATCGATCGCCGATGCGAATGCTGTGCCAGCCGGCCCGGTCACCCTTAAGCGCCTCCAGCCGGTTCCCCGGAGGTACATTCAGTTCATCGAGCGTGGCGACCGAATCGATCTGGACCAGTTTGCGCACCGCTACGCGGGCGATCGAGTTCCAGCGGCGGCTCATTCCTGTCTCGAAGAGCGCCCTGGTTTGTTTTTCCGCGAAGCTTCGAATCACTCCATTCACATTCTATAACGAGTTCCGTTATACCGCCAGCGTTATAACACGGGCCCACGCAGCCCCCTCGATGCCCGCCAGGCGGCGCCGCCTGCCATCCTACTTGAACAGCTTTTCCAGGCGGCCGAGGGCCTCGTGCAGATCCTGCGGGCGCTCCAGCACGCCGCGGAACAGATCGCCCTTGCGCCGGAATCGCTCCCGGGCGTTGTGGATGTGGAACTGCTTCGGATCGAGGCCGGGCACTACCTCGGCCCATTCCAGCGGCGTGGCCACCGGGGCGCCTTCGTACGCCCGCAACACATAGGGCGCGGCGATGGTTTTCGATTGGCCGATCTGCAGGTAGTCGAAATACACCTGGTTCCTCTGCCGCTTGGCTACCATGCGCGGGGTGGTGAACAGGTGCGGCTGATCGCGCGTGGCCAGGCGGGCGATCAGTTCGGCGAAGGCGCGGGCCTCCTGGAAGCTGTAGATCGGCTCGATGGGGATGTAGACGTGCATGCCGTCGCCGCCGGTGGTTTTCGGGTAGCCGGCGAGGCCGATCCGGTCCAGAATGCCCTTGACCACCAGCGCCGCCTCCACGATCAGGTCGTAGGAGCACTCCTGCGGGTCGAGATCGACGAGGATGAAATCGGGATGTTCCAGCGAGCCCCAGCGGCTCATGGACGGGTTGTGATCGATGCATCCCAGGTTGACCAGATACAGCAGGCTGGCGCGGTCGCCGGCGAACACGTAGTTGATTTCGTCAATCGGTTCCGTGCGCAGCCAGCCGGGGTAGGTATCGGGCGTGTCCTTCTGAAAGAAGAACTGCTCGCGGATGCCGTTGGGGTAGCGTTTGAGGGAGAGCGGCCGGTCCAACAGGTGGGGCAGGATGAGGTCCGCCACGGCGGCGTAGTAATTGAGCACGTCGCGCTTGGTAACGCCGTCGCCGGGGTAGTAAAGCTTGGCGAGATTGGTGAACTTGAGGGTGTGGCCCCCGATGACGAGCGTCGCCTCCCTGGGGCTACCCGGCAGGAGTTCGCCGGAGGGTTCGGGCGCGGTTTCGCAGACAACTTCGCGCACCACCCCGGGCGCCGGCTTGTCGTTGCGCAGGCCGAGGAAGACCGGCGCGCGCAGGCGGTCGTCCGGCGTCCAGTTGGCGTATTTCACCTGGCAGACCAGTTCCGGTTTCACCCAGGTGATGTCGCGATCGGGCTTGGGACGTTCGCCGAAGGGGCACTTGGGGACGATCAGCGACTGCAGGCGCGCGTGCAGCCCGGCCAGCAGTTTCCGGTCGAAGCCGGTGCCGACATTGCCCACCCAGCGCAATTCGCCGTCCTGGTGCACACCGAGCACCAGGGCGCCGAAATAATCGCGATCTCCCTGCGGCTGGGTGAAGCCGCCGATGACGAACTCCTGCTCGCCAGAGATTTTGATTTTGAGCCACTCGCGGCTGCGGCGCGATTCGTAGGTGCTGCCGGCGTGCTTGGCGACGATGCCCTCCAGGCCGTTCTCTCGCGCCGCCTCCAGCAGTTCCTCGCCGGTGCCGGGGAAGGCTTCGGAGATGCGGATGGACGGCCCCGGCGTCAGCACCTGGCGCAGGAGTTCGCGCCGTTGATCGAGAGCGACGCCGCGCAGGTCGTAGCCATCGAGGTAGAGCAGGTCGAAGGCGAAATAGACGACGGGCGTGGAGCGCACCAGGTGGGCGATGGTGTTGGGGTCGGTATTGGCGATGCGCGGCTGGATGAGGTGGAACCGCGACACGCCCTTGGCATCGAGCACGGCGATTTCGCCATCGAGCACGGCCTGCGAGGCGGCAATCTGGTGGGGCATCACGGCGAGTTCCGGATATTGCCGCTCGCTGCGCAAGCCGCTGCGCGATTGCAGGCGGACGTCTTCGCGGTCGACGAAGGCCACGGCGCGGACGCCATCCCATTTCACCTCGAAGAGCCAGTCCGCGCCGCGCGGCACGCGGTCGGCGAGCATCGCCGTCATGGGCTCGATGGCCTCTGGCATTTCGGCGAGCTGCGCGCCCTTGAGGGTTGCCAGGTGGTGGGAAGATGGTGTTTTGGGCTTGGGGGGAACCACTCCCTCACGGTCGTGGCTCGGATTGGAGGCGTGGCTGTGGGCGGGGTCGGGGCGCGGGGCGGCGGCGCGCGCACGCCTGGCCGGCGGACTGGTGGCCCAGACGCGATCGGCCGCGCCCGCGGTCTCACGTTTGGTTTGGCGCGCCGGCAGGTTGCGGGCGATCTCTTCCTGGGTGCGGCCGGAGAGCACGCTGTAGGCGAGCGCCTCCACGTCCCAACCGGCGGCGGCGAACTGGTCTCGCTTCTTGATGAGCAGCCACTCGTTGCCTTTCTTGGTGCCCTTCATGCGGACGATGGCGAAATCGCCGTTGAGTTTTTCGCCATGCAGGCGGAATTTCAGATCGCCGCGCGCCAGTTGGGCATCGGCGGCGAGATCGCCCAGCAGGTCGAAGGTGCCCCGGTCCCACAGCATGACGCTGCCGCCGCCGTAGTTACCGGCCGGGATATTGCCTTCGAAATCGCCGTACTTCAGGGGGTGGTCTTCGACGTGGGCGGCGAAGACCTTGACGGCGGGGTCGAGCGACGGCCCCTTTGGCACGGCCCAGGATTTCAGCACGCCGTCGATTTCCAGGCGAAAGTCGTAGTGGAGGCGGGTGGCATCGTGCCGTTGCACACAAAAAGACGGTTTGGCCGGAGACGTGCTCTTGCCAGCGGCGGGAGGCGGCTCGGGCGTTTTTTCGAAACGGCGTTTGGCGGCGTACTCGTCGAGAGACATAACCCCCCTGCATCCTTCCATTTACATCTTATTAGGCTTTGTAGTATCTTGAAAACCATAACAACGCCCCCAGAGGGCCGGGAGGGACATACTATGGCAGCAAGCGTCTGGAAGGGCCATCTGATTTTCGGGATGGTATCGTTTCCCATCCGTCTGTTCAGCGCGGCGCGCAGCGAAACCATCAGCTTCAACCTGCTGCACAAGGACGATCACTCGCGCATCCGCCAGGTGACCTACTGCCAGCTCGAAGACAAACCGATCACGCGCGCGGAGACCGTCAAAGGCTACGAGTACGAGAAGGACCACTACGTGGTGATTGACGACGAGGACATCAGGAAGGTGGCGCCGCGCACCGCCAAAGTGATGGAGATCCTGGAATTCGTCAAGGCCGACCAGGTGGACCCGATCTACCTGGAGAGTTCCTACTACGTGGCCCCGGATGAGGGTGGCGAAAAGGCGTACGCGCTGCTGTTTACGGCGTTGAAGGACTCCGGATACTGTGGCGTGGCCAAGGTGGCGATGCACAATCGCGAGCACATCATCGTGCTGCGGCCGGGGGCGAAGGGTATTCTTTCGCACACCATGTATTACCAGGACGAGATCCGGCAAGTGGAAGAGTTTCGCACCGACACCAGCCTGGTGAAGGAGAAGGAACTGGCCATGGCGAAGATGCTGATCTCGTCGCTGGAAGAGAATTTCGAGCCGCAGAAGTACCACGACTCCTACCGCGACAATCTGAAGAAGATGATCGAGGACAAGATCGAAGGGCGCAAGGTGGTGGAGACGCCGTCGGAGCACTTCGCGCCGGTGATCGACATCATGGAAGCGCTCAAGAAGAGCCTGGCCGAGAAGCGGAAGCCGGCGGCGGTGGCGACGGCGGCGGCGGCGGCGGCCGGGGGCGACGTGGAAGCGGCGCCGAAGAAGCGGGCGCGGAAAAGCCAGGCGGGGTAGGCCGCGGATGGACAAGCCGGAGGCTTATCCCACCTGCTTCAGCACCGTCTCGGCATGCAGGGCGCCTTCCGGACTCTCCTCGTGCTTGAACATCAGGTACAGATCGCGTCCCGCCGCCAGCACCTCCTTCGATCGGGTGACGATACCCTGCACGTCGTCCGCCGTGTATTGGGGCTTGCGGAGGCGGTAGTAGACGAAATCCGCCGTGATCACCGGCGGCACTTCGAGTTTCTCCGATTCCGCCACGCACAGCGACACATTGCGCTGGCGGAGGGCGTCGTACACTTCCTCCACCAGCCAACTGGCGTGGCGAAATTCGAAGGCGTAGCGCAGGTCGCCGGGCAGCAGTTCCAGGTAGCCGCGCAAGAGTGCCACGTCGCATTTCATGGCCGGCGGCAACTGGAACAGAATCGGTCCCAGGCGCCGGGCGCTGCGCAGCGGGTCGATCATCTTCAGAAAGAGTTCGGTGGCCTCCGCGGCGTTCTTCAGGCGCAGGATGTGGGTGATGCGCATGTTGGCCTTCACCGCGAACACGAACCCGGCGGCGGTCTGCGCCACCCAGTTCTCCAGCGTGGAGGCCGAGGGCAGGCGGCGAAACGTGTAGTTGATCTCCACCGAGTTCAGCCGTTGCGCGTAATATTTCAAAAACTGGTTGGCCGGAGTTTTGGCCGGATAGAAGCCCGGTTTCCAGGCCGGGTATGCGAAACCGGATGTGCCAGCATAAAGCGTCGCCATGGCTTATCATAATCTCTGGCTGGAGGCCGTATCTCCGGCTGGAGGCCCTTAGTGTTTTTGGTCCATTGGATCGTGAACTGGCTGTTGGGCGCGCTGGCGCTATGGCTGGTGGCGCAGATCATACCCGGGATTCAGATCCGCGGTTTCGGAACGGCCCTGCTGGCCACGGTGATGATCGCGCTGGTCGATATCACCATCGGGCCGGTGTTGCGATTCATCGCGTTTCCCCTCACGATTCTCACGCTGGGCCTGTTCCGGCTGGTCTTGAACGCGCTGCTGTTGAAGCTGGCGTCGATGTTCACGCCGGGCTTCCGGATCGACGGGTTCCTTAACGCTCTGGTGGGCTCGCTGGTGCTGACGATTCTGGATATCGTACTGCACCGCGTCGTCTGGGCTACTCTATAAACGTGCTTGCGCCATCAAATTCCGCCGAGTTGGCCGAAGCGCTGCGCGATGCCGCGGCGTCCGGCCGGACCATCGCGCTGGCTGGGAATTCCACCAAACGCCGTATGGCGGGCCCGGTGGAGCCCGCCGACGTGGCGCTGACGACGCTCTCGCTGCGCGGCGTGCTGCAATACGAACCGCGCGATCTCACCATCAGCGTCGCCGCCGGATTGAGCTGGTGCGAGTTCACCCACCTGCTGGCGGAAAATCGCCAGATGGTGCCGCTCGACCCGCCCTTTGCCGAGAGCGCCACGGTGGGAGGCGTGATTTCCGCCAATTGCAGCGGGCCGCGGCGGCGGCTGTACGGCACGGCGCGCGACCTGGTGATCGGCATGCAGTTCGCCACCCTGGAAGGGAAGCTGGTGAAATCGGGCGGCATGGTGGTGAAGAACGTCGCCGGCCTGGATATGGCGAAGCTGATGATCGGATCGTTCGGCACGCTGGCCGCCATCACGGTGGTGAATTTCAAGCTGCAGCCGATGCCCGAAATGGAGCGCAGCTTTCTCGTGCCCTTCGATTCCGTGGCCGCCGCCATGGCGGCGCGCAACGTCATCCTCACCGGCCCGTTGCAGCCGGCCGCCATCGACCTGCTCAATCCGGCGGCCGCCCGGACGCTGGGCCACTCCACCTGGTTGCTGGCGCTGCGCGCCGCCGGCAACCCTGCCGCGGTGCAACGCTACGAGCGCGAATTCGCCCACTTCGCGGATGGCCAGGCATTCGAGGACGAGCACCAGCAGACGCTCTGGCGCCACCTGGAAAACTTCACGCCGCAGTTCCTGGCGGCGCAGGAGGATGGCGCCGTGGTGCGCGCTTCGTGTACGCTGAAAGACTCGGAAGCGGTGATGCAGTCGTTCCCCGGTCCGGCGGTGGCGCGCGCGGGCTCCGGCGTCTGCTATGGTTATTTCGAGCGATCGCAAGCCGCCGCGGAGTGGTTAAGCGGGGTGCAGCCCTCCGGCTGCAAGGCAGTCATCGAGTTTGCGTCCGAGGAGAGCCGCCGGAGGCTCGACCTCTGGCCTTCCCCGGGCGGCGATTTTGAAATCATGAAGCGGGTCAAGCATCTGTTTGATCCCGGGAATCTGCTGAACCGTGGCCGACTTTACCGTTTTATCTGAAAAGACCGATTTGGGACCCAGGCAGTTCGATCTGGACCGTTGCGTGCATTGCGGCCTGTGTCTCAACGCCTGCCCCACCTATCGCGAACTCGGCCTGGAAATGGATTCGCCGCGCGGCCGCATCTATCAGATGGTGCAGGTGGCCAACGGCGCCGCCATCGGCGATTCTTATCGCGAGCACATCGGGCTTTGCCTGGCGTGCCGGGGCTGCGAATCGGCCTGCCCGTCGGGCGTGCGCTACGGCCGCATGGTGGAAGACGCGCGCGCGGAACTGGAAGCGCACACCCACCGCGGCTGGTTGGCGCGCAAGCTGCGGCACCTGGTATTTGTGCGCCTGCTGGAATCGCGGTCCGCCCTGTCGGTGGCCGGCACGCTGCTCTACCTTTTCGAGGTGAGCGGCCTCAAGGCGATGGCGCGCGGACTGGGACAGTTGAAGCTGTTCGGCCTGCTGGGCGACCTGCAACAGCTCACGCCGTCGGCCGAGCCGCCGTTCTTCTTCAGCCAGATCGGCCGCACGTTTCCGCCGGAAGGCGAGCGGCGGCATCGCGTGGCGTTTCTGGCCGGATGCATCGCCAACGTGAGCTTCGCGCGGCTGAATGAGGCCACGGTGCGCGTGCTGCAGCGCAACGGCTGCGAGGTGGTGGTGCCGGAGGGCCAGGGCTGCTGCGGCGCGCTGCATCTGCATACGGGGATGCGCGGCGAGGCCCGCAAACTGGCCTGCCGCAACATCGACGCCATCCTGGGGGGCGGCTTTGACGCCATCGTCACCAACGCCGCGGGCTGCGGGTCCACGCTCAAGGAGTACGGCGAGTTGCTGGCGGACCTGCCGGAGTACGCCGAAAAAGCGCGCCAGTTTTCCAGCCTGATGCGGGACATCACGGAGTTTCTCGGCGGGCTCGAGCTCAACCCCAAACTGGGTCGCGTGGACGCCGTGGTGACGTACCAGGATTCCTGCCATCTGGCGCACGGGCAGCACATCCGCCAGGCGCCGCGGCAGTTGTTGGGCGCGATTCCGGGATTGACTTTCCGCGAGATGGCGGGCGCCGATATCTGCTGCGGCAGCGCCGGCGTCTACAACGTGGTGCAAAACGAGATGGCCATGCGGATTCTCCAGCACAAGATGGAGAATGTGAACGCCACGCACGCGGAAATCATCGCCACCGCCAACCCCGGCTGCATGCTTCAGCTTCAGGCGGGCGTGAGGCTGCATGGCAGCGGGCAGAAGGTGATGCACGTGGTGGAAGTGCTCGATCTGGCGTATAAGAACGCCAAGTAGGGCGGGCCGACGCGCGCGAAGCGTGCTAGATTTACCGCCATGGGAATCCGAAATTCGGTCCTGTCCTTGATGCTTCTCGGCGCCGCCGGCATGTACGCGGCGGACGCTGCCTTGGATTCTTCCATCGCCAGGAATCGCATGGGAACGCTGGCGATCCAGGCTTCTGCCGGCGCCAAAGTCACCGTGGAGCAGGTGCGCCATGAGTTCTGGTTCGGCGCGACGTTGCCCGGCGGCGTCTTCTCGGGGCGCACCTCCCCGGAAGATATCGCCAAATGGAAGCAGATCTTCACCAGCCACTTCAACGCCGGCGTTCCGGAGGCCGACTTCAAGTGGGACGTCATGGAACGGCAGCAAGGCCAGGTGAATTACAGCGTGGTGGACAACATGCTCGCCTGGGCCGAAAAGGAGGGCATCGCGGTGCGCGGCCACTGCATTTTCTGGGGCGTGCCGAACCATGTCCAGCCCTGGCTGAAGGAGATGAACGACGACGATTTCAAAACCACCGTGGCCGCGCGCGGGCGCTCCATCGGCGCGCGCTATCGCGGCCGCTTCGCCGAGTACGATCTCAACAACGAAATGATGCACGCCAACTATTACGAACAGCGGTTCGGCATCGACTTCATCCGGCAGATGGCGCTCTGGGTCAAGGAGGGCGACCCCAGCGCGAAGTTGTTCGTCAACGATTACGACATCACCACCGGCAACCGGCTCGACGACTATGTCCAGCACATCCGCAAGCTGCTCGATGCCGGTGTGCCGCTTTCCGGCATCGGCGTGCAGGGCCACCTGCATGGCGATTCGTTCGACGCCGCGGCGTTACAGAAGTCGCTCGACGATCTGTCGCAGTTCCACCTGCCTATCCGCATCACCGAGTTCAACTTTCCCGGCCAGCGCTCCAAGTACTACACCGACGACCGGCGCGCCGCGATGCCGCCGGAGGAAGAGCAGGCCAAAGCCGAGGCGCTCACACAGTTCTTCACCATCTGCTTCGCCCACCCCTCCGTCACCGGCATCATGATGTGGGGCTTTTGGGAAGGCGCCAACTGGATTCCGCAATCGTCTCTCTACAAGCGGGATTGGACCCCGCTGCCCGCTGCGAAGGCATACGAGGATCTGGTCCTCAACAAATGGTGGACCCGTTGGACGGGGACCGCCGACGCGCAAGGGCGGGCCGAGGTGCGCGCGTTCTACGGAAAATACAAAATCACGGTGAACGGGAAGGAGACGTTGGTGACGCTGACGAAAGCCGAAGGGAGTAAGACGGTGGACCTGAATTGAAGAGCCGGATGGACAGGCCGGGAGGCCTGTCCTACGCTACTACGCGCTCCTGGTCCTTGTACTGCAATTCATACAGCGTCCAGTAGATGCCGCGCTGCGCCAGGAGTTCCTGGTGCGTGCCTCTCTCTCGCAGCTTGCCTTTGTGCATCACCAGAATGCGGTCGGCGCGCTGGATGGTGGAGAGGCGATGGGCAATCACTACCGAGGTGCGGCCTTCCACCATGCGGTTGAGCGCGTCGCGCACGCGGAATTCGGTCTCCGTATCCACGCTCGAGGTGGCTTCGTCCAGAATCAGATACCGCGGATTGTGGGCCAGGGCGCGCGCGAAGCCGATCAACTGCTTTTGCCCGGTGGAGAGTCCGCTGCCGCGCTCCCTGATGGAGTGGCCGAAGCCCTCCGGCAAGCCGCGGATGAAGTCCATCAGATTGACCTGCCCGGCCGCCGCTTCCACGGCGTCGTCGTGGATGCCCTCCGTGCCCAGCCGGATGTTCTCCGCCAGCGTGCCGGTGAACAGGTAGGGGTCTTGCAGGACCACACCGAACATGCGGCGCAGTTCCAGCGGGTCGAAGGCGCGCACATCCACGCCGCCCACGCGGATGCTGCCCCGCTGCACGTCGTAAAAGCGCAGCAGCAGGCTGATCAGGGTGGTCTTGCCCGCTCCCGTATGGCCCACCACGGCGATGGTTTCCCCGGGCGAGATGGTGAAACTCACGTCGCGCAACACCCAGTCTTCGCCCTGGTAGGCGAACCAGACGTGGTCGAACTCGATGGGGGAAATCGTCTCTCCCGCCGGATGAGGGCGTTGGGGAGCCACCACCTCCGGGACGGTGTCCAGCAGTTTGAAAATGCGCTCCGAGGAGGCCATCGCCGATTGTAGGATGTTGTACTTCTCGCTCAAATCCTGAATGGGACGGAAGAAGCGCAATCCGTATTGCAGGAAGGCCGCCACCACGCCCATGGAGAGGGCCCCGGTGCGTACGCGGAATCCGCCGTAGGTCAGAATACCGGCCAGCGCCAGCATGGAAATGAACTCGACCACCGGGTAGAACCAGCCGTACGCCGTGATGGCGTCCTTGAAGGCGTCCATGTGCTGGCGGTTCACCTCTTCGAACTCCTGCGCGGAGCGGCGCTCCCGATTGAAGAGCTGCAGCACCACGATTCCGGTGATGTGCTCCTGCAGGTAGGAGTTGATTTTGGCGATGGCCACGCGGATCCGCCGATAGCTGTCCGTGACGCTCCGCCGGAAAATCACCGTGGTCACAATCACGAAGGGCATGGCGGTGAGCATGATGGCGGTCAGCACCGGGCTGAAGCTGAACATGATGGCCAGGATGAAGACCAGCACCAGCACATCGCCCAGAATGGTCACCAGTCCCGAGGCGAAGAGATCGTTCAGCACGTCGACATCGGTGGTCACGCGGGTCACCAGGCGGCCCACCGGATTGCGGTCGTAGAATGCCAGGTCGAGGTCCTGCAGGTGCTGCATGAGCTGGCGGCGGAGATCGAACATGGCGAGCTGGCCGGTGTACTGCATCAGGTACATCTGCACGAACTCGCAGACGAAGCTCCCGGCCAGCACCGCCAGGTAGAGCAGCCCGATGCGCGCCAGGCCGCTGGCCGCGCTGGTGGGCAGATAACGGGCGAGAAACCCGGGTACAGGCCCCGTGACGGGGGCGATGTACCGGTCCACGGCGGTGCGCGTCAACAGCGGCCCGAGCACTTGCATCGCCGATTGCGCCAGCAGGAACACCAGCGAAATCGCGATCCGCAGGCGATACGGGCGCATGTAGCCCAGCAGGCGGCGCATCAGCCGCCCGTCGTATGCTTTTACGGGGACTTCCTCTTCCACTCACTCCAGTGTAACGGTGTAACGGGGACAGACGGGACCGGCAGCGAATTTCCGGCAAAGTGCGCCGGAAATTCATGTCAGTCTCGTCTGTCCCCGGGGTTGCTATGATAACGGTTGGTTCGCCTGTGAAGATCGTATGAGTCCGGTGTTGGAATCCCCATCGAAAAACAAGTTGCCGTGGACGGGTATCGCCTGGTTCGGCATTCTGCTGGTTGCCTGCTATGCGCCCGTATTGAGAGCGCTGGTGCGTCAATGGAACAACGATCCCGACATGGGCCACGGGTTTTTCGTCCCGCTGGTCGCCGGTTTCATTATTTGGCAGCGGCGCGAGGAATTGGCCGCCATCACACCGCAACCCAATTGGTGGGGACTCGTGGTGGTTGCCTGGGGCGGGCTCCAGCTCCTGTTCGCCACTTTAGGCGCCGAGCTGTTTTCCGCGCGCACCTCGTTCGTCATCACGCTGATTGGTGTGGTCTGGACGCTGGGCGGCACGGTTATTCTGGAAGAGCTCGCGTTTCCGCTTTTTCTGCTCTTTTTCATGGTGCCGATTCCGGCGGTGATCTATAGCGCGGCCACCTTCAAGTTGCAGATTCTGGCCAGCCAGCTCGCCGATGGCGCGCTCACCGTGCTCTCCGTGCCGGTGTTGCGCGAGGGAAATGTTCTGGAACTGCCCAATCAAAGACTCTCCGTGGTGGACGCGTGCAGCGGCATCCGTTCGCTGCTCTCTCTGACCTTTCTTTCCCTGGTGTACGGCTACTTTTTCGAGCGCAAGACCTGGGTGCGGGTGGTTCTGTTCTTCTCCACCATTCCCATCGCGATCGTTGCCAACGCCAGCCGGGTCACCATTACGGGCATCATGACGCAGATCAAATCGGAGCTCGCCGAAGGGTTTTTCCACGAGGCGGAGGGCTGGGTGATATTCATGGTGGCGCTGGTCATCCTGATCGTCTGGCACCAGGTGCTGGTGCGTGGGTCGAATTTCGTGGCAGCGAGGAGGAGCCGGTGAACTTTCTCACCAACAAGTACGCGCGTATCGTAACCGCCATCCTGGTCCTTCAGGGGATCGTGTTTTACACCATCGCTTTGCGCGCCGAGACCGTTCCGCCAACCTCACCGCTGGCCAACTTCCCGGCCGGCATCGCCGGCTGGCAGATGTACAAGGACGTGCCGATCGAGCCGGAAACGCTGGAAGTTCTGAAGGCCGACGACACGCTGAACCGGATCTATCTCAGCCCCGCGCACAACGCCAACGCCTTCTTGTTTGTCGCGTTCTTTAAGACGCAGCGCTACGGACAGGCTCCCCACTCGCCGAAGAATTGCCTGCCTGGAAACGGCTTCGAGCCGATCGAGTCCGGGCCGATTACGGTGGCGGTTCCGGGCCGGGCCGAACCGGTCCGGATCAACCGCTACCTTACCGCCCGCGGTGACGAGAAGAGCGTGACGCTGTACTGGTACCAGAGCCATGACCGGGTGATCGCCGGTGAATTCACCGCCAAGTTCTGGCTGATCGCCGATTCCATTCGCTACCACCGCAGCGACACCGCGCTGGTGAAGGTCGTGGTGCCGGTCAGCAACGGCGATGCCGATGCCGCCACGCAGACCGCAATCGATTTCGTCAAGGCGGTTTTTCCCTCTCTGGCGCGGCAGTTGCCGGCGTAACCCCCAAGAAGAAATTTGGCCACAGATGAACACCGATAAACACGGATAAGCACATTACCTTTTTATCCGTGTTTATCTGTGTTCATCCGTGGCCCATTATGTTTTCTTCTTCTTTTTCTACCTGGTTCTACCTGGGGTGGGTGAATTCGTTGGCGTGGGGAATCAGCCGGAAGTAGATGTCGCTGGGGAGCTCGGTGCGCCAGTAGCCCGCCCACTGCGCCAGGCCGCAGATGCCCAGGAACAGCGCCGCGACACCCACCGCCATGGCCCAGGCGGGCACCGGGCGGCGGCGCGGCGCGGCCATCATCAACGCCCCCGCCGCCGGGCATTCGGCCACGCACTCCAGGCAGCCCGTGCACTCCGCCGACCGGATGCTGACCAGCTTATCCACCGGGAGCGCCGCGGGGCACGCTTGGGCGCACTTGCCGCAGTCGATGCACAATGCTTCCTGGCGCCGGATGCGCAACGGGCTCGCCAGGGCGGCCAGCCCCATCAACGCGCCGTATGGGCACAGGTAGCGGCACCAGAAATTCGGCACCAGCACCGAAGCTACCACCAATAGCGCCACCACCATGCCGCCGGCCAGACCCAGAAAGCGGAAGAAGTTGAGCATCTTGACGTCGTCCACCATGCCGTACGGGCCTTCCAGAAACGCGCGGATGGCCTCCACGCTCATGGAGCCCACCGCGTATAGGAACAAGCCCAGCAGCAGGTATTTCAAGCTGCGCAACCCCACATCCAGCTTGCGCGGCAGGCGGAAATTCCGGCCGAACGTCTGACGCCCCAGCCGCCATAGATACTCCGAGACCGTCCCCACGGGACACAGCCAGCCACAGAAGCTCTTGCGAAAGATCCAGGAAGCAGCCAGAAAGGCGATCAGCAGGAACATCCCGGCGGGGTGCAGACGCGGCATCTGTCCGCTGGCCAGGAGCACCTTCAGATTCATCAGCGAGGCGATCGGCAGCCAGCCCTCGACCCCAGGGGGGCGACTGGCCCACACGCTGCGTCCGCCGGTCTCGTAGTAGCGGACAAAGAGGTAGAACTCGATCCCGATCCACGCGTTGAGCGCGAAAAACGCCAATTGCACGGCGCGCCGCAGGGTTTGCGAGCGGTCCGGAGCGGTGCGCCGGACCAGTTTTTTGCGGATCGGCGCCGGGGACGGAGCCACAACGGGGGACATGTCTCTCTCTACTCCTCTGATTCCAGGCTAATCTGTCGAAAAATGCGGCGCTGTGACTCAAGTCACGAAATCAATCAAGAACGACGCGTTTTTCCCAGGTGGCATAGAGGTCGCCCCGCTCCACCGCCGTCAGAGGCGCCGGATTGGGGCTGGGCTGGTCTTCCAGGCAGTGATTATTCAGGTAGCAATCCAGCTTCTGGCGCATCGCCGCCCGCCCGCGGTGCAGGCGGGTCTTGACCACGTCGATGCCCAGATCCAGAATCTGCGCGGTCTCTTCCGTGGTCAACTCCTCCAGGTCGCGCAATAGCACCACGGCACGGTACGAAGGCGGCAATTCCATGATTACGCGGTCGATCACGGCGCGCAGTTCGCCGCGCAGCAGTTCGCTCTCGGGAGCGCGTCCGGAGTCCGGGACCTCGTCCGCGGGCGGCAATTCGTCCAGCGAAAGTTCGTGGGCAGGCGCGAAAACGCTCTTGCGCCGCGCCATCAGGCAGACATTCCTGGCGATCCGGAACACCCAGGCGCGCACCCGTTCCGGCTCGCGCAAATGGGGGAAGCTCTCGAACACCTTCAGGAGCGTCTCCTGGGCCACTTCCTCGGCGTCTTCCGGGCTGCCGCACATCAGCCAGCTATAGTGAAACACCTTGGACCGGAAATGCTCGACGAACCGCTCGAAGGCATTTCTCTCTCCGGCGAGCAGCGCCCGGGCCAGTTCGGTTTCAGCCAGCTTGTCCACGCCCTCGATTGTAGCGCCCCGCCCGGCCAAGTTGTTTGGTACCATCACGAAGGGCGGCGGATGCTGGCGG
>Ga0182030_10009087_pt1 | contig 20420 bp, 26 predicted proteins | sample 812S3MmetaG_FD_121299 | JGI IMG/M metagenome (GOLD analysis project Ga0182030, IMG submission 121299) | Permafrost microbial communities from Stordalen Mire, Sweden - 812S3M metaG (Illumina Assembly) | ecosystem: Environmental > Terrestrial > Soil > Wetlands > Permafrost | place: Sweden... | reverse complement strand
TACCGGCCCGGACCAGGACCGAAACGCTCGTGTTGGCTGGCACTGTAGCTGAGTAAGTTAAGTTACCCCAGTTCTCACCTAGCCCGGTGTTATATATGTTGGAGACGAGGGAGCCGGTAGTGGGGTATTGCACTTGTTCCGAAGCAAAGCTTGCAAAATTATTAGACTCCGACTTATAGCTGGCCGCGATCCAAGCTGAGTCTCGAAGCACTGTTGAAATTCTAAATTCATCAAGTGCCCCCCATTGCTGCCCGCCACCTTGATAATTACCAAAATAAGCAATAGTATCGTTGGATTTCCAGTTAATCGTTCCTACTGACAGACCATCAATATAAAATGTGGAGGTGCCATTTGAATTATTCCCGGCTACAGCTATATAGTGCCAGCCTGTAGTCAAACCAGAAATTGTATATCCTGAATAAATCCAGGCTCTTCCACCGGCATTATCATAAGAGCCAAGTTGATTACTGCTATTAAGTAATAACTGGTGGTCGTTAGCTCCCCTTACTAAAGTCCGCCATCCTGAAGAAGAAGCTACTAATGGATAATAGAACCAGCCCTCAATAGCATATGAAGTGTTATTAAGGCTAATAGGTGAGACTGAATCCATGTCACCGCTACCGGCATAATCCATAGCACTTCCCAAAACACCGGTAGTAATTCTTGTAGGAGATCCTTCAACTACCCCAGCATTGTTGTTTAAAGTTGAGTCACTATTATTTCCTGAGGTTTCATTTAGGTGCCAGATTCCAGCATAGCCAGAATCCCAGACTCCTGTTTTATTTTGGGCGTCAGTGGCACTTGAATTGCCGTAATACATATAAATACTGTCTATTGTTGTAGAAGCATCTATCTCGGGGACATTGACCCAGATGTAGGCCAGTTTGTTGGTCGAACTCCATGATTCTATCTGATAACTTAATACGGTATTGCCGTCTGAAGCTGAAAAACGGATATCCTGGCCGAGAGATTGAGCATGCGAAAAATTGAAGTTTGAGGCAGTCAGCTCAACCAATAGAGGGAAATTAGTCAGAGTATCCGGGGTAACTCCCAAATTGGCGGCGGTGTTGTTGAAGGTTATATTTTGGCGATATCGCCAAGAACTAAATGAACTACCCCAATTACTAGTTTGAGCCAGTGCCGCTTGATTGGCGGTACTGGTAGTAACATTACTTGCGGATGAGTATTGGTTAGAAGTACTGGAGCCTACTCCGCCGCTCCAGTCAGTCTGGATCCAGGTAGATAGAGCAAGTACGCCATGCAGCTGTAAGACGACGACAGTCACTAGGGCTAAGGTAGCTAGGATAGAGCTGACTATGTAAAGGTGTTTATGGTACTGCCATTCTGCCCAGCGGGCATACCAGCTAAACTTTTGCTTCAACAACCTATGTATAACCCCAGCCGCTTTAAGTAGGTTTAACACTGTCAAGCGCCACAGTAAAAGGAACGTCCGATTAATACTTTTCGATCGTCTATTTAGTATCAGTTTTAGTTTTACTAATTTTATTTTGAAACGGGTCACCAAAAAATCACTCCTATCTTGGAGTTATGATTAAAGCTTACGTTAAAACCTCTGATACTTCAAGTGGTGGCAAGGTAAGCAACTATTTGAGTTCAAACTTCTTAACCAAGGTTAGCCAATAATTAATTAAACTGGCTTAATTGTCTAACTATGACCGCGCTCAATAGAACCAATCAATCGCCAACCACAACTCTATATACAATCTTAGCTAGGCTGGGACGTTGGTATTAAAAATTAACTAGTTGTTTTAATACTAAATTAGAATCTGTTGTCAGATTGGCCGTCGTGTCGGTCATTAGAACCGCGGTCGTTATATGAAGGTCGTCGGTCTTCCCTTGGGCGGGCTTCATTTACTGCAATGGCTCGGCCTTCAAGTTCTTTGCCGTTTAAATCAGCGATAGCTTTCTTCGCTTCGTCATCGCTGCCCATTTCGACAAAACCAAAACCTTTTGAACGGTTTGAGTACTTATCAACAATTACTTTTGCTGATTGTACTGTCCCGACAGTTTCAAATAGTTCGCGTAACTGATCATCAGTTACCGTATAAGCTAGGCCGCCTATAAATAAGTTAGTTGCCATTTATTACCTCTTATTTCTCGAGGTAACATGGTATTCCAGTTAGCTGCTCCTCATCGAAAACTTTTAAATATTATTCCTAGAACGATTCTAAAAAACGAACACGTAGCAGCTTCTTTTCTAGATTCTTTACTATAACACTATAAAAGTCATAAAAGCAAGAGATTTAACAGAGAAAAATCATTTGAGTAACCCTACTGGATAATATTAAGGGCTTCTTTTTTATCTTTTTCGCTGACGAATAACTTAACCCCTGACGAAACTGCCAAAGAAGGATAACTACTACTGTAGCTACCGCCAACCACAAAAGCCTTAATGCCATAACTTTCCAGTAAATTCTTGCTGAGCTCAGCCAAAGCGACGGAATCATAAACTTTAATACAAACTGGTTCAGCCATGCTTTAAAATCTCCAATTTAGCATTAGTATAATAAGCCTCAACTAGTAGCATCACGCCGGAGAAATAGAATCCAGGCCACAATCCAACACACGACTAAGTAGCCGCCAAAAATAAATGCTCCTTTTAGGGGGGAAATACTGGTGTTGTAGCTCTGTCCTTGCCCGATAACTTCGTGAAGCGCGCTAAATGGTAGGTAGATGACATGTTTTTTAAGTAATAGACTGAGCAATCCCTCCACAGTATCCGGCCCGACCAATAAAACAATGATAGCTCCGACTTGATTTCTGATCAGTGCGCCAAGCACTAAACCGGCCATGGTATAGCCCCAACCAAAAAACAAGCATCGCCATAACAGATTGCCATAATTGAGGGTTTGGTGGACCAGTTTCAGGTGATGGGCATGAATTCCAAGTACGGATAAAACGGGTGAAATAGCAGAAAAGAAGAGCGTGAAAACAACCGCTAAGACACTTGCTGCCACAATTTTTGCTAGCAATACCTTATTGCGGTTATTTGAAAGTGTTAGTGAATACATGATGGTGTTGTAGCGGTATTCGTTCGTAAAAAGTAAGAGCGCGATTAGTGCCGCAAAGATTGAGACGGCAGCGGCTGTACCCTTTATGTCGTTGGCTAAGGTATTCGGGTTGAGCAGGTCGAGTTTATCGATGTGCCACCCCGAGACAAAGAAAGCGACAAAAACCATCAAAACCAACACAAACGCAAAAATAAAATAGGTTGAACGGACAGTGAATAATTTTTTTAGTTCTGCTTTTAGCTCAACGATCATAAATTACCGCCTTTCTGGTCGTGAGCCTTAAATTCCTCAGAACCTTCTGTCAATTCCAAAAAGACATCTTCAAGTGAGGCATGACGGTTGGCCAGTTCCAGTACTGTAATGCCGGCCCCGTAGGCCAGTTTTCCGATTTCGTCGGTTGTTGCTCCCGAGATTTCCAGCCCCCCATCGACTGGTTTGGCAATTTTTGATTTATCCTGCATGATTTTTTCAAGCTTAGTAAGACTGCCGGCACGGACATAGACACTAGATTTGGCGTTCCCCGAAACCAGACTCTTGATTGATGTGCTGGCAATCAGCTTACCTTTTCCGATGACGATGACGTTATCTGCCATCTGCGACATCTCACTAAGTAAATGACTTGATACGAAAACTGAATTACCATCATCGGCGTATGCCTTAAGGAATTCTCTTAACCAGACTATGCCTTCAGGGTCTAACCCATTGGCTGGTTCATCAAGCAACAGATGCTTGGGCTTAGCTAAAATCGCTGCCGCAATTCCCATTCGCTGGCTCATGCCTAAGCTAAATTTACCAGGCGCTTTCTTGGCGACATCTTTCAGACCAACAATTTCAAGCACTTCATCTACTCTGGTGGCAGGAATATTACCAGCAGTTGCTAAAATTTTTAAATGATTCCGGGGGGTACGGGTTGGATGGTAGGCTTTAGCCTCGAGCAATATGCCGACAACTTTTGATGGCTCAGCATAATTGCTTAAACGTTTTCCGTCAAACTTAGTTGAACCTGGACCACTAGCCAGCCCCAACATCAGTCGCATAGTTGTTGATTTACCGGCGCCATTAGGCCCCAGGAAACCGGTAACTTTTCCGGTTTCGACTTCAAATGAAATGTCATCAACGGCAGTTGTTTTCCGGAAGTTTTTACTTAAATGGGCGGCCTTTATCATGTAGATTTACTATACACTACTACGGTGTTATTCCGATCTGACGGCTCGAAAATCAACACTTACATCCAGGGCAAGTATTTGGGAAAAATAATTTTCGAGACTAAATTGAGCAGGTTTAGTGCAGTAAGTATCTACTAACAACGAAATAGCCCACAATGAAAAAGGTTATCTCGGCATAAATTCCCCAGGGTCTCTCGCACCACTGAATTTTTGCATGGAACTTCCCAAAAAACGATGAAACATATGGCTTCCCTTTATGCCAAAAATAGAAGTATCTGCTTAACCACTCAAAGTCTGGTGATACCGCCAATACAGCCGCCGCGAAAGTAGTCCAAACTGTGAAGTTAATGGTAAAAACCAGAATAATAAGCCCAACTAGATCTAAGACTTCCATAACCATGAAACGTCTTTGCCTCAGGGCATAAGCAAATCCTCTTGGGGCATAACCAAAGTGCGGCAGGGCGTCTAACACAAAATGCGATGCAAACGCTAAAGGAAGAGCCAAAGCCGGCTGGTGAATAGCTAAAGCAATCGCACTACCAGCAAGGACGTGGTTAGCAGCAGTCATTACAAGTTAGTATAACGCTGCCGGCTCAGACTCGAATGCAAATAAATTTGATATGATCTAAATATGTCAGATTCAAAGTTCCCAAAAGATTTTTTTTGGGGGGCCAGTACATCCAGCCATCAAGTTGAAGGTGATACAAACAACCAATGGACAAAATGGGAAAAAGAAAATGCTGAAAAATTATCTTCTACTGCTCGTAAAAAATTAAGCTGGTTGCCAAATTGGCAAGCTATTGCCAAAAGCGCTTCAGACCCCAATAACTACATATCAGCCAATGGGATAGAGCACTACTCTCGCTATAAAGAAGATTTCCAATTTCTAACCGAAATGGGAATGAATGCCTATCGTTTCGGGATTGAATGGTCGCGGCTAGAGCCGGTTAAAGGTCAATGGGACAAACACGAATTGGCCCACTACCACGAATATATCGCAGAGCTTAAGGCGGCCAATATAGAGCCATTTGTGACGCTATGGCACTGGGCCCTACCGCTTTGGTTTACCGATAAAGGTGGTTTTTCGAAGCGGGAAAATATCAAGTACTTTGTTAATTATGCGAAAAGAATTGCCAAAGAATTCGGTGACGAAATTCGCTATGTCATTATTCTAAATGAGCCAAACGTCTACACCGGTTTTAGCTATCTGGCTGGTGCTTGGCCGCCACAAAAAGTGAATCCCCTGGCCGCTTATAGGGTTTACCGAAACCTGGCTATTGCGCACAACGAAGCCTTCATAGCCATTAAAAAGCTAGCCCCCGAAATTAACGTCGGAATCGCGGCCCAACTGAGTGATGCTCGAGCTTCCCATCCCTCCAACCCAGTTAATGCTATCTTGATCAAGTCATATATCTATATTGGCAATTGGTGGTTTCTCGACCGAATTAAAGACAGCTTAGATTTTATTGGTCTGAATTATTACTTCACTGAGTATAGAAATTGGTGGGGAAAAACGGCTAATCCCAAGAGCCCAATCAACGATTTGGGCTGGTATATGGAGCCGAGCGGTATTTATCCCTTACTAATTAAACTCTGGAACCGGTATAAAAAACCGATCATTATTACAGAAAATGGATTAGCTGATGCTAAAGATACTCATCGGCAGTGGTGGCTCCAAGAAACCATCCAAGCATTGCAAAAGGCGCTGGCTGACGGGGTAGACCTCAGGGGCTATTTACACTGGAGTTTATTGGATAATTTTGAGTGGGCCTATGGTTGGTGGCCAAAATTCGGGTTGGTAGCTGTTGATCGAGAGACAATGCGACGCACTCTGAGACCCAGCGCTAAATGGCTGGCCAAGACGATCAAAACGACATGTTCAAAAAAGTAAATAATTATCAGTTAATTGCCGCCCTAGTTTTTGCGACTTGTTTTGCTATTGCCGGTATTCATGTGTTATCAAATTCTAAAGCTGCTTCTCCCTCTGTTGCCATGGAAGCTGAAAATGGAAGCTTGACGAGTCCGGCTACGGAACAGGCCGACGTAAATGCTTCTGGCGGGGAATTTGTCCAGTTTGGGCCGTCAATTCCGACTGGTGTCCCCGGCAGCTGGGCATTAGTTTTTGACGATGAGTTCAATGGCTCATCATTGAATACAACGACATGGTCGCCTGACTGGTTTGGTTCTGGCAATACCCAAAACCAAACAGTGATGGACTCATCAAATGTAAGTGTCTCGAGCGGTGATTTAAATCTTGTCGTTACCGGTGGCACTGGCGGTCTAGTCTCGACTAATCCATCAGACGGGCAATCTGGACATAGCGGTTATCAATTTACCTATGGTTTTGTTGAAGCGCGCATCTACCTGCCTGCCTCGGGCAGTACGATAGCTAACTGGCCAGCTTGGTGGACGAACGGCCAGAGCTGGCCGACTGACGGTGAAATGGACGTCATGGAGGGGCTTGGCGGTTCTGCTTGTTATCATTTCCACGACTCATCAGGTGGTCCCGGCGGCTGCGCCAGCGGAAATTACTCCGGCTGGCACATCTATGGCGCCAACTGGCAACCGGGGGTCGTAACATACTACTATGACGGGACTGAGGTTGGATCTATTAACTCCGGCATAACATCTCAGCCGATGTATCTTATCCTAGAAAACTCCACTGGCTCCTACGGAGGAACAGTCGTCACTCCAGCTACAATGAAGGTTGATTACGTTCGAGTCTGGCAATAATACCCGTGCGGCTTTAAATATCAGTTTGAGCTGTCAGATGCCCAAGTGTCATAAAAACACGATCGACCACTTTGTTATCACTCTTTCGGGTCATTGGGACTCTGTCTACTTCTATGAACCCATTTTGGTCATAGGGTCTTAGCGCATGTTCATTGTCGCCCCAAGCCGCCAGCCACACGCCCTTGTTGCCAATTAACGCGCCATGCGTGTCCAGAATTGATTTGGTATAAAAACGGGCATAGCCATGCCCGGCAGTTTCGCCGTAAATACGAATAGCAAACGTCGTCTCTGCCCCAGGAATAATGGGTTCTTTTTTATTCTTGTCTGGTTTTCCCGGCCTCATCCAACCTAAGCCGGCTAATGTCAATGCGCTGTCTCCGGTATGTCTCACAAGCGGCAAAGATAAACGTCCTTTTTCTGCCCAGTCTATTATTGACTCAATGCTCTCAAAACGGATCTCAGCATCATCCTGGCAAAATAGTCGGACTGCTGCTTCGTCCGAAGCTTCAACAAGCTGTTCTGCTAATGCAAGGTCCAACCCCTGCACCACAAACAAGCCGTTTTTATTAAGTTCGGTCTGATCGATGGTCTCTGGGATAGGAATGACCTCTTTGACTAGCCCGGAAGGATAATTAGCCACAATAATCTCCACAGTTTAAACTTACGATATTATGCAACTAATTCATATATTAATCAATAACCATACGGGGCGACTGCCTCCACGACAAGTAAACGGCTAGCTGTAGATTCATTGTGCCCAGGGATAGGAATATCAATCAACCAACTTTACATACAATTTGCCGCTTGCTAATATCAGCATAAGGATAAGCGACAATAATGCAGACCGAGACACAAACAAATAGTGAGTTGCCCGCCCCAAGAAAACGAAAATTGCCGGGCGGATTTAAGCTGTTAACTGTTATTTTATCGGTTATTGTTATCGGGCTGGTACTAGTCATTGTGCTTGTCTGGAAACCATGGCAGCAAAACATTAAAGCCTCGGACAGAGTGGTTACGGTTACCGGTGAAGCAACACTTACCGCGACTCCGGACGAATATACATTTACGCCTACGTACGATTTCACGAGTTCTGATCAGCAAACTGCTCTATCTCAATTAACAGCTATGAGTAATCAGCTTGTTAGCAAGTTAAAGTCACTAGGTGTGCCATCTAAAGATATTCAAACCAGCTCGAATGGCTATAATTCGGGTAATAATTTGCCAGTACTACCGGTACCAGTCTCACAAGACAACGGCCAATACACCTATGAGCTAGACCCGACAATTACTATAGATGGCAACACTAACCTTGCTCAGAAAGTCCAGAACTATTTAGTTACAACTAATCCAACAGGTGACGTCAGCCCGTCAGTAGATTTTAGCGCCGCTATGCAAACCAGCCTTGCAAATAAAGCTAGAGGTCAGGCTGAACAAAATGCTAGAGCCAACGCTGAACAATCCGCCAAGAATTTAGGATTTAAAATTGCAGCTGTTAAGACCGTGGTCGACAATGGCCTGAACAACAACAATTACGTAACACCTTGCAGTGCTACACCGGGTAGTAGCGGCGCGGCATCAAGTAGTATTTGTGCCGGATCAAACTTAAGCGTAAGCTCCGGTTCAGGCCAGAGTTTAAACCTCCAGCCAGGTCAGAATCAGCTTTATTATTCTGTTCAAGTCCAATACTATATCGACTAAGCATTAGACGTTACGGTAGCCAGGGCTATTTGCTGTTTTCAGTTAGTGCATCAGCAATAACCTGTTTTCTCTATCGGTGCCTGCCATAGTAAACATCCCCTGATAGATCCATAGTTATGATAAGCTTTTATAATGAACGCATTTGAGACAGTGGATTTAGTAAAGCGATTTGGCGATTTTAAAGCTATAGACGGTATTTCGCTAACTGCACCAGAGAACAAAATATTCGGTCTGCTTGGTCCTAACGGCGCTGGAAAAACTACCACCATAAAAATTCTGAGTACGCTTTATGCCCCCGATGGAGGTTCTGCCAAGGTTCTTGGTATTGATGTGGTCAAAGAACCCGAAAAAGTTCGACAAACCATCGGTCTGGCCGGACAGTATGCTGCCGTCGATGAATTTCAGACCGGGTATGAAAATGTTTATATGACAGGCCGTCTATATGGCTTGAAGAGAGCCGAAGCCAAAAAACGCACGAATGAACTACTTGAAAGATTAGATCTCGCAGAGGCTGCCAATAAACCAGTCCGAACCTACTCTGGCGGTATGCGCCGTCGCCTCGACGTTGGCGCAAGCTTGGTCGGGCGCCCAAAGGTTCTGTTTTTAGATGAGCCAACAACCGGGCTTGACCCGAAATCACGTCGCGACATCTGGCAAATAATTAGAGAGCTGATCCAAGAAGGCACATCAATACTGCTCACCACCCAATATCTTGAAGAAGCAGACGAACTAGCCGACCAGATCGCCATAGTTAATAAGGGGAAAGTTATTGCGAAAGGTACAAGCGACGAGCTGAAAACACGACTCGGCGGTGAAGTTGTCGAGTTTGGGCTGGAGAATCCCAACGACCAAGCTCGAGCTATGAGTATTGCTCACGAATTTTCGAAAGCAGCAGCCAGTTTTGATGAATCAACTTTACTATTAACTACACCCGTGAGTAACGGTGCTGAAAGTCTTGTAGGAATCGCCGGCGCTCTGAGTAAGGAAAAGATTAAGATATCAACGCTTTCGCTGCACCGGCCATCCCTTGATGATGTCTTTCTGAACCTGACGGGTAAAAAGGCTGAGACACCAAAAACTAAATCCGATACCAAAAGGAGGGCGCCGCGATGAACCTCCTCCGGAGTATTTATCACAGTTTACGTGATACGGCGATAATCACCCGCCGTAATCTTATGCGCTATATACGATTACCTCGTTTACTATTCTTCTCGTCAATTCAGCCGGTTATGTTTTTACTGCTGTTTAATTACGTTTTTGGTGGTGCGCTGGGCGGCGTCACGCGGGCGGCGGGCGGTAAGTATATCGATTATTTATTGCCAGGTATCTTGGTACAAATGGTCATGTTCGGCGGCGTGCAAACGGGTATTGGGCTAGCCGATGATATGAGTAGAGGTATCGTTGACCGGTTCCGGTCGTTACCTATGAGCCGCTTGGCAGTTGTGGCCGGTCGATCTTTTGCCGATGCAGTCCGTAACGTAGTTGTCGTATTGATCATGATTGCTGTTGGTTACTTAGTCGGCTTCCGTTTTCATGCCGGCTTGGCTGATGCGGTCGGCATGGTGGCTGTAGCGGTCCTGTTTGGTTATGCCCTGTCTTGGGCGTTTGCTATTATCGGTATGGCTGTTCACGATTCAGAAACAGCTCAGTTGGCTAGCTTCGTATTCATTTTCCCGTTAACTTTTGCCAGTGCTGCTTTTATACCGGTCCAGACAATGCCTAGTTGGCTCCAAGTTTTTGTGCGCAATCAACCAGTGACATTTGTAGCTAACTCAGCCAGACATTTAGCTCTGGGGACACCAGATGGTGGGGCAACTTGGAAAATTCTTCTTTGGTGCCTTTGTCTGCTAATCATCTTTATACCTTTTGCTGTCAGACTGTATAAACACGTAACATCCTAATATTTGGTGTTTGGTTGAGTCTTGCGATAAATTAAATATCGGATAGACACTGCTACTAACACAACTTATAGTTGTGTAAATTATTGATCAGATCGTCCGGGAAGATGTTCGATATTCATTGAAGCGGCTATTCTAACCGCTTCCTCACCACAGTCTCCGTTAGGGGAAAGCGTGCCTCTGCGTAATGCCAACGCAAGCTTAAGTTTATCGTCGTCAGACAAACAATCACCCCCATTACAATCCGGTAAATCTAATAGCTCGATTGCGCCGCCCACAAAACTACCTAATCTCCTGATGGCGTCTTGCCCATCGAACTGCACCCCATTATCCATCTCGGCCATCAACCCGAGTTTGCTTCGCACAAAACACCCCTCGCAGTCTCCTCTTAACATCGGAATTATCCGAGAACTGAATCGTTCACTTGAAGCCATGCCCTGCGACAAATCACTCATATTTTGCTCCTTGAAGTATTTTAGATAGTTTCTCGTAATAACTATCTAAATGCAAGCAAATAGGAATAGGCTGGTAGGAAGATGCTACTCGGATTTATTTATGGCCGTAGCGTTTGATGTAGCTCCCGACAAGTTCACGGGCAGTGCGATCTTCAATCTGTTTTGGCGGGTGCTTTTGGAAATAGGCAGCCGGTTCGATAATGGCTCCTTTGAGCCCGTTGTCCAGTGCCAGCTTCAGGCAGCGGATAGAGTCAATTGCCACGCCGGCAGAATTTGGCGAATCTTCTACTGATAGCCGTAGCTCTAGGTTCATTGGCACATCGCCAAAATGCTTGCTCTCAATGCGGATGAAACAGACTTTATTGTCTTTTTGCCAAGGCACATAGTCAGATGGACCGATATGGATATTATCGGCATCGATGTGCTGCCCGCGGGCCTCAATCTGTGATGTTACCGCTTCAGTCTTGGAAATTTTCTTTGACTTAAGCCGGTCCCGCTCGAGCATGTTCAGAAAGTCGGTATTGCCGCCGGTATTAAGCTGGTAAGTCCGTTCGATTTTCATGCCCCGGTCGAGAAACAGGTTAGTAAGGGTACGGTGCACTATGGTTGCTCCAACCTGAGCTTTGATGTCATCGCCAATGACTGGCAAACCGGCATCTTCAAACTTTTTTGCCCACTTGGTATCGGAAGCGATAAAAACAGGTATGCAATTTACAAAGCCGCAACCGGCATCGATTGCCGCCTGAGCATAAAATTCAGTTGCCTCCTGTGAGCCAACCGGCAGATAGTTGATTACAACTTCAGCGCCGCTGTTTTTTAAAGTTTGGACTACATCGACCGGTTTCTGTTTTTCATCTACCGGAACAAGTGTGGCGGTGTATTTATTGATGCCATCCAGTAGCGGCCCGCGCACCACTTTTACACCGGTTTTTGGTATCTTAGCAAAGATTACCGTGTTATTCGGCTTGGCGTATAACGCATCGGCAACATCCTTGCCTACTTTATTGGAGTTGACATCAAAAGCTGCAACTACTTCGATATCGCTGACATGGTAACCACCAAAGTTAACATGCATTAGTCCAGGAACGAACCCGTCATCCTTGACATCGCGGTAATAGTAAACACCTTGGAGTAGTGATGAAGCGCAATTGCCAAGCCCGACAATTGCCAGTTTAATTGTACGTTTTGCCATTATTAATTTCTCCTTCTCTGACCATGCTAAGTTGAAGCTCATCATAAGACAAATATATATTTCCTATGATAATATAAGCAAAGATTATGGATGATAGGTTAAAGAAGTTTGCGCGGCTGGTTGAGGTCGGGAGCTTTACGCAATCCGCCAAAGATCTACACATCTCTCAGCCGGCTTTGAGCTTCGCTATAAATAAACTCGAACATGAACTTCGGTCTTCCCTTCTGATTCGAGGGAAAAGGAAGTTGGAATTAACTGACGCCGGGCGTCTTGCTTACGCTGCTTCCATAGAACACCGTACAACCAACGAAAATCTGCTTACAAATTTAGTCGAGCTGACTCGTCAACGACCAAATATTGCGATCGGCATGATTGACAGTATCGCCGCTGCTTTTAGTTTTACCGCAGAGCCCCTGGACAATCTTGAGACAGCGGCCAATATATCTATTGTCGTCAATAATTCTCGTTTCCTGCGGGAGGCAGTTAAGAGTCTGGAAATTAATCTGGCATTTGTGGTCAGGGATGCGGAGACTTACCCCGGGCTCGACATCGATCCAGTGGGAGTTGAACCATTCATGGTAGTCTGCCGACCTGATCATTTCGCTACGGCCCAATCAGAACTTGACCGGGGATACTTGTCGCAGTTCATATGTTATGACCAGCAATCGATGAGCTATCGGCACATCAATCAAAAAATGCAAAAGCTTGGTGTTACAATCCAACCTACATTTTTCTCAACTAGCCCGGATGTTATGCAGCGTATGGTTTTGAGAGGCAAACACGTGGCAGCTTTGCCATATATTCTGACACGGGAGCTGTTAACGAGCGGTGAATTGGTAGCTCTCGAGAAAGCCAGGAAGGTTATAACTATTGATCGCCCGATCAGTTTAGTTAAGGTTCATGGCAAAGTGCTGCCTAAAGCCCTGGAAGTTTTTTCAGCGCAGGCAAAAGCAACCCTACACTCAATTAAGCAAGAATCCATATCTGTTAAAATAAAATAAATGTTAAAAATCTATATTGCTGGGAGAATCTCTAAGAATTCAGTTTTTGGCACCGACGACTGGCGTGTCACACCCGGTTGGTCCTTCGTGGTGAAGGTGCTCAGGCTAGCTTATCCACCCTAGCCCCAGCTAAGTATTACGTTAGATTAGCTACTAAGATCGTCCAACAAAAACAAGCCCTAGATCTGCAACAGAAATTCCTGGAACGGGTCGGCGAACAACCAGCAGACGGGCTATTTGCTCCAGCACTAGAAGTATTAGACGACTTAGTTACTAGCCTCAGACAATTAGCCGGAGTTAAAACCGACCGAAAGATGCTCCAGCTTCTCACTAGCATTGTTGGCATAGGCCCGGTGGTAGCTACTAGTATTTGTGCCGAGGTAGGCAGCATTGAGCGGTTTTCTAGCTCTCGACAACTCATAGCCTATGCCGGGTTAGACCCGAAAGTAAAACAAAGCGGTCTAACACTTAAACGCAATACTAAACTGACAAAGCGTGGTAGCCCGGAGCTGAGGCGGGCTATTTTTCTGGCCGCGAATACCGCCAGGAGGTATGATCCGGAACTCCGTGATTACTACCAAAAGAAACGAGACCAAGGTAAAGCCTACACGCCAGCTACTATAGCAGTAGCTCAGAAGCTTTGCGCCAGGATATACGCCGTCCTAACCAGGGGTACACCCTACATAAAAACAAGTTCAGATACATCGAGGACACTCGAAACTACTTGACTTACACTACTAGGTCTTGGCTCTTATCGCACACAAGATAGCAGCCCCCAACAATTATCTAACCCGGAGAAGCAATTAACTGTTTTGTTTATTACGAGCCTGCATGTATGTATTGACCTCAACAATAGCTCTAAGCCACCCATTAAAACTATTAAGTGCGGTCGCGGCATTTTGAACCCGGCTCCGTCGCTCTAAGTCTAAAACCCCAAAATGTTTTGGATGTACCAATTCAACACTATCGGTAACTGCTACATATTGCTCAGAGGGGTCAATTCCAAGTTCCTGAGCAAGCACAAGAGCACCTGCTAGTTGGGTATACCCAGCGGGCGCATTGCCAATCTCAACAATAAGCCTATCCTTTAAAGTTTGACCATGAGCCTTTACAACTGCCCGCATAACATCATCCCCACTGGCTTTCGGGTTTTTTTCCTCGACTGCATGCACTTGTACCTGCTGAGCAAGATCGAGTTTTTTAAGCAGCTCTTCTGTCTGCGGTTTATGCAAAACTTCCGCCACTAAGTATTCCGTTAGTGGGGGTGTTTTTTTATCTTCTTGGATCCTGGCAAGGTATGGCTTCAGTTCAGGGCGCCATAATTCTGCGTCAGTATACGGCCGGCCACTGCCTGCATAGATAATACTTGTAACATTACTGAGCGCCTCTACGGACAGGCCGCCAAGGAAGCTGGTAAGTTTTTCGTGACGGCGTGCACCCCAGTTTGCTACATTTTCACGGACAATAAATGCAATACCATTTGCGGCATGCTGAGTGACATATTCCCTAGCCCCGTAACCATCGCCGAGTGGCCGATCGAGTGTACGGTACATAGAATGCCCAATACCCGATCCATCCAAAATCGTTAATATTTCGCTCCACAGAGCGCCTTCTGAAATTTCATTTGTTTCAGCAATACCCTTTATGTTGGCCTCAATAGCCGGCAAATTTCGGGTAAATTCCTTTTCTCTGCCTATTTTGTCTCCTAATGGCTGCCCGGCACGCTGGCCGATATTTGGGTTACTAACTTCTGGGCTAGCATCATCCGAAGCTATAGGAAGCCCGAATATATCCTCTAAACGCCCATGTGCTTCATAACCAAGAAATTGCGGTATACTCCCCAGGGCAGTAAACTCAGGGAATGGCGTTGCCATACTACTAACTTGATCAGGGGTTAGGTCGTGGCTTAGTTGTTCTCTGGTAGAAGTCATTTTAATATTATAATATCCTTCATGATCTTATACAACAGGTAACTCAGAATCAATATACGATGCAAGTAAAACTGGTTTAGTGCATCAAGTTGGACGAAGCTAAGTAATCTAGATACAACAATAAAGTCTTGACGTCATAACGCTATAGCGTTAATATGTAAATCATGAGCCAATTAAGTGAAAAAACCACTATTTATCTTAACTCTACTGTGAAGAAATTCATTCAGCATAAAGCTGTAGCTGAAGGCCGTTCAGTCTCCGATATTATTAATGACCAATTTGCCGATATGGTAGAAGATCTGGAGGATATCAAAGAAATTGAAAGACGTCGGGGTGAACCTACTGTCCCATTTGAACAGGTGTTGAGTGATCTAGGTATAACCTATGAACAATTACGTTATTGAGTTTACAAAAAGCGCCCAAAAAGAATTATATAAACTTCCCCATTCAGCCAGCCTCCGATTAGCCAAAGCGATTAAGGAATTAGGCATAGATCCTAGAAAAGGAAATGTGCGGCCGATGGTAGGCAGTAAGAGTTGGCGATTGAGAGTGGGGGATTATAGAGTTATATATGATATTTTAGACAATAAATTAGTTGTGCTGATTATCAGAATTCGTTATCGAAAAGATGTATATCGATAATAATTATTTGGTACACCGTTCTAGACGATGTTCGGACACTTTTAGTGAACCAAGAAGTGTTTGGTACGCCGCATTGGACGAAGTTCGGACACTTTTAGTTGCTCAAAAGTACTTAGAACGCAGCGAATAATGCAATTCGAGCCTACGTGTCATTTTGCTTGATCGCTAAAGTTTATTATGCTTGGGTGACCTAGTATATGCACTAATGAGCTTAACTTAAAATTCCCAACTACCGGGGTTGCTGGATGGCCTGGCAACATGCCTTTCCGCTTCTGCGAAAGGATCATACTGACCAGTGTTTGCGTTATTTGTCGGCAACTCCCAACTACCGGGGTTGCTGGATGGCCTGGCAACATGCCTTTCCGCTTCTGCGAAAGGATCATACTGACCAGTGTTTGCGTTATTTGTCGGCAACTCCCAACCGCTCGGGTTACTAGATTCAGGCACGCTAATATCAACTGGAGTGGTATCTTGCTCTAGAGAAGCCGGTTGTCTACTACCATACATTTCACCAACTTTTTGACGTGCGATACCAACTGCCTGTTCCTTAACATGACTTCGAACACCTTTTACGGCGCCGCTAGTAACCTTAGTTGCAGTTCGCCTGGGGCTAAGAATGGCTCTTGCGACACCACGCTTTCGTATATTCAGATTACCTGCATCATCAACTCTTACTAAACCGGCGTTCTCTAGTGCTCCGTGTACAGCAGCCCTGCCGAATTCCCTGCCAATTCTCCCAGCGGTTTCCTGTAAAGCTGGATCTTTGACTGCTTCTAGTGCTCTCTGAAAACGAGTCTGTAGTGGAGTGGCTATTTCTGGCGCAGCGCCGTAACTAAATCCTTGATATTCGTATGGCATGTTTTTGTTTTATATTAAAGTATCTAATACAATATATTATACATAAATTATGCTGTTTGTCAATGTTGATGTACGATATTATGTTTATCTGGCAACTTTATCTTGTAATAAAATTTATCCTCAATACAGAGCAACATTCATTAAGAATGGTGTTGCCCCTAGTTTAAAAGCTTAAATCAATCCAACTTGCAATTTCTTTAGGTGAACGCTGCAAAGGTCGAGCTGGCATAAAACCGTTTGCAATGATAGTACGGATGGCCGCGTCCGGTATTTCTGTCGAAAACGCCAAACCGTATGATCCGTTAGTATTAAACCCCGAGAAAGAACCGTCAAATTGGTCACTCGTAACTACTTCTACCAAACTTGATTCAGCTGTGCTCATGTGCCCCCCCGTATTCCATACACCAAGTTCGTTTGCCATTTTTTGATATGCCCTTTGAAAATATGGATCATTCACATAGTGTTCGCCAGCCACAACAAACTTCTTCGCACCTTGGGTAGCCATCGCGGTACGTAACGCGATCTCACGGAGTAAATCGGACTCCGCGGTATACTTTTCTGGATTCAAGCCTTGCTCGCGCGCCATTTGACTTATTTGCAGCGATTCAGCTTCGCTATACGACATTTTGTGGGCATAAGATATGATTTTGTCCTCTGTTTGTATGAGCTGACCATCATCCCTAGCTTCGAGAACCACAGCGTCAGGTAAAGTCAGGTGTTCACCAGGATTAATGTCAAAGTAGGTGTCTACATCTCTAGCGTTTGCAGGCAAACCATTTTGTCCAATAACTTTTTTGAAATTAGCCAAAATGACTCGATTGTTTTTGTCCCAAGCACCCCACATATGACTTTTGACCTCCGCATTGACCGTAAAGTGCAAAGAGGCACGGGGTAACTCATCTTCGCGCTTGGCGTTTGCCGGGAATAGGATAACATTGCCATCTGCATCATATTCTATAGCGTGACTTGTTGAGTGAACTAAGACTATCTCCTCTGGCTTTGCGGATTCAGTATTTTTCCACAGTTCAGTTTCTTCGACAAATCTCCGAGAACGCGCAATCTTATCAATTCCGTCTTCAGAGCGCTGTTTATGATAATTACCGATTTTTGTACCCAATAAGGTATTTGCTTCAGGATTGCCAACTAATGCCGACAGGACGAGTCCGTAACCATTAGTGTCAATACCGTCTTGGTGGTTCAAGCCGTCTTCACCTACCGTTACCGCTGCCGCGATAGAGTCAAGCAGGGCGATAGCACGTTCGTCGTATTCTTTGGATATCAGTTTGCCGCGTAGTTCTATTAGATCCGGGTTGCTGCTCCCGAGCTCTATGGCAGCGCCCACTAATCCAAGTGGCGTATTAGTCACTACTTCGATAACCCCCTTTTTTAACTCGCTCGTAGCTTCACCCAAATATTTAGTCCGTTCTGCCGGCGCGGAGGTATGTTCTCCGAATGGTAAAACTGATGATAATTCCCCGTTGCCAGCATCATGATATGGGTTATCTAATTGCGGAAACTCATTGCGATTTCGGAAAATTACCAAGGTATGATTTATGGAAAACTCAGGATATTTGATGCCTCGCTGGTCCACTATTTCGTTGGCAGGCTGCCACTCGATTTGTGTATCAACATGATCTCCGGACATTAAAGATGGATCTCGTACGATATCATTGGTCTCATTTGTGGTTGGACTTTCGGTATCTAACTGGCCAGCGTTAGTCGCTAATTGTTCAACATGCGTACGTAAATCAGTCTGCATATCAGGCTGTTGCGCCAACATGTCGGCACCATACTCAAGTTCTGACTGAGGAGTGTTAAGAGTTTCTAGGGGAAATTTTTCGCCGGGCATATCAATGTTTTTATGTTAATTTATACTATATTACAATAGCACAAGCTTGATAGAAAGTCAATCAGATGGTACACCATAGTGTCCGAGGCTCGAACGATTTTAGCCGTTAGCTAAAGATCAGTCTAATCTGAGTTTGAATAGCTTTTAGCTTACTCTCACTTAATATACCCAACTTTTTTTCTATAATATTTTGTTCTATTGTGAATAATTTATCGGGGCGTATGTAACTCTTTAAATTTAAGCTGCCGGTAGCAAATTCGTGATCACTGATAGCGATGGCTTTTGCGCTCGCATCTCTTTTAGAAGTAATTTGGCAAAGAATTAAATTATCAAAATCAGCCCTACCGACAACTAAGGCTGGGCGCATTTTAAATTTTGAAAAGTCGGCATATGGAAACGGGACAAGAACTACGTCTCCTACTGTAAATGAGCCCATGCTTTATCTTCTTCTGGCGTATCCCATTGGCTTAGGCTGCTGAGGCTTACCACATATTCCTCATTCAAGGTCTTTCTGGTTTTAGGCTCAGTAGGCGCTGAGATTATTTTAATTTCACCTTTTTTTGCTTTCAACTCTACAATCCCAACGAGTCCACTCTCTTGTAGTAGTGGCTTAGGTATACGTATGCCTTTTGAATTACCAATTGTAATTATTGACGCTTTCATTGTAATTACATTATATTCACATTAGAATTAAACGTCAAGCCCATGCTTGGTACGCCGTAATCAAGAAAGTTCAAACTTATTTGGCAGCAAAGTCTGAAAATACATTTTCAGTGTTTTATAGTCTAATTATCTCTGTTAATTACGAAATACTGTTCACTCTTTACTATATATAAATATAGGAAAAGGTATAACTTATATAACTGTGATTAATAGTAATCAAAGCAGTTCCAACTTACATGAGCTATATGTAATAACCAAGTATTAGATCTTCTGTAACTTAAAAATTATAAAGCCAGGAATTTTAATTAATATATTGTAATCTTTCGGAGATACTTGCTTCATTTTAGGCAGTGGCTTTGGCTCAACTATATTAGCAATTACAAAACCAGCATTGGTAGCTTCGGAACATATTTCACCCAGGGGTTTGTGCCAGGTTGTAACTGGGAAATCACCCTTCCCCTCGAGTATCCTACGTTTCATGTAATTACCTTCAATCACAACCTCATTGGTTTGACGATTTTTAGTTAAAGATAGCCGTTGTACTTTCATTTTTTTATCATCTCGAAATGTTTCCATCGCAGTAGCTGCCGGATGGTCAGTTGAAAATAAAAAATAAGAACTTGGTTTTAATATACGGTAAACTTCGCTAAAGGTCTTTGACCAATCTTCAATGTAGTGAATCGCTAAACTTGAATACGCAAAGTCAAAAGAAGCATCCCCAAAAACCAAATTTTCCATGTCCATAACTTGGAATTGGCATTCAGGGTAATTACGTTTTGCAATTTCAGTCAAGTTCTTAGAAATATCAATACCGACCACTTTACTTGCTCCATGCTCAGCCAAATAGTGGCAATCTTCACCACTACCGCAACCCAAGCTAAGGACAGTCTTGCCCTTCAAGTTTGGCAATAAGTTATACATTGCTGGCTTCTCATACAGCGAGTGGTAGACTGAGACATCAGGGTTAAGAACGTGCCGAGAGTAACCTTCTGCGTTTTTGTTATACCAATCTATAGTGCGTTTATTTGTTGACATAGTTTGATTATAACAATGGGTCTATCGGGAAAATATTCAGTAAATAATGCTTATGCTGGTATATTGCTCTCGTAAGTCTCTAGCGGCTTACACTAAAAGAGGAGAGCCAGCAGCTGTTGCTTTGGATCCGTAGTCCACTATGCAAGCGTCTGGTCTCCTCTGTTGGTGTGTCGATCTATCTCAGGTTGAGAATGTTATCTCAAATAACACACAAGCCTATTGTACGCCAACAAAAGAGGAGACTTCAAATGTATCTCCATTTCTCTC
>Ga0182030_10009086_pt1 | contig 20420 bp, 27 predicted proteins | sample 812S3MmetaG_FD_121299 | JGI IMG/M metagenome (GOLD analysis project Ga0182030, IMG submission 121299) | Permafrost microbial communities from Stordalen Mire, Sweden - 812S3M metaG (Illumina Assembly) | ecosystem: Environmental > Terrestrial > Soil > Wetlands > Permafrost | place: Sweden... | reverse complement strand
GAGCTGCTGATGGGCGCGCTCAAGCAGGCGGCGATCTCCAAGATCGTCATCGAGCGGCCGCACAAGAAGTGCCGGGTCAACATCCACTCGGCCCGGCCGGGCGTGGTGATCGGCAAGAAGGGCGCCGACATCGACAAGCTGCGCAAGCAGGTCGCCAAGCTCACCCAGTCGGAAGTCGCGATCAACATCGTCGAGGTGCGCAAGCCGGAGATCGACGCGACCCTGGTCGCCGACTCGATCGCCCAGCAGCTCGAGCGCCGCGTCGCGTTCCGTCGCGCGATGAAGCGCGCGGTGCAGTCGGCGATGCGCCTCGGCGCCGAGGGCATCCGCATCAATTGCTCGGGCCGACTCGGCGGCGCTGAAATCGCCCGCCTCGAATGGTACCGCGAGGGCCGCGTGCCGCTGCACACTCTGCGCGCCGACGTCGACTACGGCGTCGCCACGGCGCACACCGCTTACGGCACGTGCGGCATCAAGGTTTGGATCTTCAAGGGCGAGATCCTCGAGCACGATCCGATGGCGCAGGATAAGCGCGCCGCCGACGCCGATCATTCCTCGACCCACCGTCCGCGCCGCGAGCCGCGCGAGCGCGATCGCGCCCCCGGCCGCGATGCCGCGTGAGCAGCCTTTGAAGGTCCACGACCATGATGCAACCTAAGAAGACCAAGTTCCGCAAGGCGTTCAAGGGCCGCATTCGCGGCGTCGCCAAGGGCGGGTTCTCGCTGAACTTCGGCGAGTTCGGCCTCAAGGCGATGGCGCCGGAGCGGGTGACCGCGCGCCAGATCGAGGCGGCCCGCCGCGCGCTGACCCGTCACATGAAGCGCGCTGGCCGCGTCTGGATCCGCGTCTTCCCCGACGTGCCGGTGTCGAAGAAGCCGATCGAAGTCCGCATGGGCAAAGGCAAGGGCGCGCCGGAATTGTGGATCGCTCGCGTCGCCCCGGGCCGCATCATGTTCGAGGTCGACGGCGTGCCGGAAGCGGTCGCGCGCGAGGCCTTCGCGCTCGCCGCCGCCAAGTTGCCGATCAAGACGCGCTTCGTCGCGCGCATCGCCGAGTAGGGAGAGAGAGATGAAAAAGACCGGCCGTCTCTCGGATCTGCGCGTATTGACCGAGGATCAACTCGACGACGAGGCCCTCAAGCTGAAGAAGGAGCAGTTCAATCTGCGCTTCCAGCGCGCGAGCGGCCAGCTGCAGGACACCGCGCGGGTGCGCGTCGTCCGCCGCGACATCGCCCGCGTCAAGACCATCGCCGCGCACAAGCGCGCCGCCAAAACCAAAGCCTGAGGACTGCTGCCATGCCGAAGCGAATTCTCCAGGGCGTCGTCGTCAGCGACAAGCAAGAGAAGACCTTGGTGATCAAGGTCGAGCGCCGTTTCACCCATCCGCTGTTCAAGAAGACGGTGCGCCGGACGAAGAACTACCACGCCCACGTCGAGAACAAGACGCAGAAGGTCGGCGACACCGTGTCGATCGAGGAGACGCGTCCGATCTCGAAGCTGAAGCGGTGGCGGGTGATCGAGGAACCGAAGAGCTAGAGGCGCTCGCGGCGCGAACGAAGGAATTTCGGGGGCGACGAGCCTCCTTCAGACGGGAGTCCGGCGCCGGCGGGCGGCTGGAGACCAGTCTGGCGAGAAAGGCGATTAGGCCATGATTCAGATGCAAACCAACCTCGAGGTCGCCGACAATTCCGGCGCGCGCCGCGTGATGTGCATCAAGGTGCTGGGCGGCTCGAAGCGGCGCTACGCCTCGATCGGCGACGTCATCGTGGTGTCGATCAAGGAGGCCATCCCGCGTGGCCGCGTCAAGAAGGGCGACGTGATGAAGGCGGTCGTCGTGCGCACCGCCAAGGACATCCGCCGTCCCGACGGTTCGGTGATCCGCTTCGACTCGAACGCCGCGGTGCTGATCAACAACCAGGCCGAGCCGATCGGCACCCGCATCTTCGGCCCGGTGCCGCGCGAGCTGCGCGCCAAGAACCACGTCAAGATCATCTCGCTCGCGCCGGAGGTGCTGTAATGGCCGCCAAAATCAGGAAGGGCGACAAGGTCGTCGTTCTCGCCGGCCGCGACAAGGGCAAATCCGGCGAAGTGACGCTGGTCTTCCCGACCGAGCGGCGCGCCGTCGTCGCCGGCGTCAACGTCGTCAAGCGCCACACCCGCCAGAGCGCCAAGAGCGAAGGCGGCATCCTGTCGAAGGAGGCGCCGATCGACATGTCCAACCTGGCGATCGCCGATCCCAAGACCGGCAAGCCGACCCGCGTCGGCTTCAAGACTCTCGACGACGGCCGCAAGGTCCGCGTCGCCAAGCGTTCCGGAGACCTGATCGATGGCTGAGGCAAAATCGGACAAGGGCGGCAAGCCGGCGAAAGCCGACAAGCCCGCCGCGAAGGCCGGCAAGGCCGAAGGCGCCGCCGAGGCCAAGGGCGCGGAGACCAAGGCCGCCAAGGGCGAAGCCAAGGCCGCCAAGGGCGAAGCCAAGGCCGGCAAGGACGAGGCCAAGGTCGCCAAGGGCAAGAAGCCCGCGCAGGGCGAGGCCGCCAAGCACGGCCAGCCCAAGGCGCCGCCGAAGGACTATGCCGCGCGGCTGAAGGCGCTCTACGACAAGGAGATCGTGCCGAAGCTGGTCAAGGAGTTCGGCTACAAGAACGCGCTGCAGGTGCCGAAGATCGACAAGATCGTGCTCAACATGGGCGTCGGCGAAGCGGTCAACGACACCAAGAAGGTCACCGCCGCGGCGGCCGACCTCGCGCTGATCGCCGGCCAGAAGCCGATCGTCACCCGCGCCCGCAAGGCGATCTCGACCTTCAAGGTGCGCGAGAACATGCCGATCGGCGCCAAGGTGACGCTGCGCAAGACGCGCATGTACGAGTTCCTCGACCGTCTGGTGACGGTCGCGCTGCCGCGCGTGCGCGACTTCCGCGGCCTCGACCCGAAGTCGTTCGACGGTCGCGGCAATTACGCGCTCGGGATCAAGGAGCACATCGTGTTTCCCGAGATCGACTACGACAAGGCGGAGGCGATGCTCGGTCTCGACATCGTCGTGTGCACGACCGCCAGAACTGACGCCGAGGCGCGCGCCCTGTTGCGCGCCTTCAACTTCCCGTTCCGGCAGTGAGCGCCTTGAGCGCTCAGACGCGGAAAATGGAGGCCGAGTGAATGGCAAAGAAGAGTGCAATCGAGAACAACCAGCGCAAGCAGCGCCTGGTGAAGAAATTCGCCGGGCGCCGCAAGCGGCTGCTGGACACCGCCAACGACGAGAAGCTGACGATGGAAGAGCGCTTCGAGGCGCGCATCAAGCTGGCGGCGCTGCCGCGCAACGGCGCGGCGGTTCGCATCCGCAACCGTTGCGAGGTGACCGGCCGTCCGCGCGGCTACTACCGCAAGATGAAGATGAGCCGCATCGCGCTCAGGGAATTGGGCAACAAGGGCCTGATTCCCGGCCTCGTGAAGTCGAGCTGGTGAGGAGGCGGGGATCATGGCAGTGAACGATCCGTTGGGCGATATGCTCACCCGCATCCGCAACGCGCAGACGCGCAAGCGCGGCAAGGTCACGACGCCGGGTTCGTCGCTGCGCCAGAAGGTGCTCGACGTGCTGCAGGCCGAGGGTTACATCCGCGGCTACACCACCACCGAATACGGCAACGGCCGCTCGGAGTTCGAGATCGAGCTCAAGTACTTCGACAACGAGCCGGTGATCCGCAAAATCGAGCGCGTCTCCAAGCCTGGCCGGCGCGTCTACGCCAACGTCGACTCGGTGCCGCGGGTCTCCAACGGCCTCGGCGTGTCGATCATCTCGACGCCGAAGGGCGTGATGGCCGATCACGCGGCGCGCGAGCTTCGCGTCGGCGGCGAGGTTCTCTGCACGGTCTTCTAACGGGTCGACTGTTCGAGCCGACCCGGTCGGCGTCCGCTAATTTGGAAGCACTGCAATGTCTCGTATCGGCAAGAAACCCGTGGCCATCCCGGCCGGCGTCACCGCCCGGCTCGACGGCCAATCGATCGCCGTCAAGGGCGCGAAGGGCGAGTTGACGTTCACCGCGCCCGAAGAAGTGCGGGTCAGCATCGACGCCGGCGCGATCCATGTCACGCCGCACGGCGAGGACAAGCGCGCGCGGGCGATGTGGGGAACGGCGCGCGCCCGCATCCAGAACCTCGTCGCCGGCGTGACCAAGGGCTTCGAGAAGAAGCTCGAGATCAACGGCGTCGGCTACAAGGCGGCGGTCGCGGGCAAGAACCTGCAACTGTCGCTCGGCTACAGCCACGACGTGGTCTTCCCGATTCCCGCCGGCGTCACCATCGCCACGCCGAAGCCGACCGAGATCAACATCGCCGGCATCGACAAGCGCCAGGTCGGGCAGGTCGCCGCCGAGATCCGCGCCTTTCGCGGCCCCGAGCCCTACAAGGGCAAGGGCGTGAAATACGCCGACGAGTTCATCTTCCGCAAGGAAGGCAAGAAGAAGTAAGGGGCGCCGTCATGGCCAATTCCAACAAGTCCAACGATCGGCGCAAGGCGCGCGTCCGCCGCGCGATCGCCGCTCACGCGGGCCGTCTGCGGCCGCGCCTCTCCGTGTTCCGCTCGTCCAAGCAGATCTCGGCGCAGATCATCGACGACGAAAAGGGCGTGACCGTCGCCGCCGCGTCGACTTTGGAGAAGGCGATCCGCGAGGAACTCAAGACCGGCGCCAACGTCGCTGCGGCCAAGCGCATCGGCCTCGAGATCGCCGAGCGGGCGAAGAAGGCGGGCGTCGCCAAGGTCGTGTTCGATCGTGGCGGCTACATGTATCACGGGCGCGTCAAGGCGCTCGCAGAGGGCGCTCGCGAGGGCGGCCTCGAGTTCTAAGTTCAACCTCAAGCGAGCGGCGCCGCAGGCGCGGCGACCGCGTTCAAGTGACGGAAAATCAACATGGCGCGTGAAGGAGAAGGCGGCCGCGGCCGCGATCATGGCCGAGAGGATCGCGACAGCGAGTTCGTCGACCGCCTCGTCCACATCAACCGCGTGGCGAAAGTGGTCAAGGGCGGGCGTCGCTTCGGCTTCGCGGCGCTGGTCGTCGTCGGCGACCAGAAGGGTCGGGTCGGCTTCGGCCACGGCAAGGCGCGCGAAGTGCCCGAGGCGATCCGCAAGGCGACCGAATCGGCCAAGCGTGGCCTGGTTCGCGTGCCGCTGCGCGAAGGGCGCACCCTGCATCACGACGTCCATGGACGCCACGGCGCCGGTCGCGTCGTGCTGCGCGCCGCTCCGGCCGGCACCGGCATCATCGCCGGCGGCCCGATGCGCGCCGTGTTCGAGTCGCTCGGCGTCCACGACGTCGTCGCCAAGAGCCAGGGCTCGTCGAACCCCTACAACATGATCCGCGCCACCTTCGACGCGCTGTCGCGCGAAGACAGCCCGCGTTCGGTGGCGCAGCGTCGCAACATCAAGGTGTCGACCCTCCAGTCGCGCCGCCAGGGCGTCGAAGCCGACGCCGCAGACTCCTGAGCGCGAGGCCGACCATGACCACGGCGAAGAAAGTCACGATCGAACAGATCGGCAGCCCGATCGGGCGTCCGCACGCGCAGCGTGAGACGCTCAAAGGTCTGGGCCTCAACAAGATCGGCCGTCGCGCCAGCGTCGCAGACACGCCGGAAACGCGCGGCATGATCGCCAAGGTTGCGCACCTGGTGCGCGTCGTCGACGGCCATTGAGGACGCGACCATGAAACTCAACCAGATCAAGGACAATGCGGGCGCGACGAAGTCGCGCATTCGCGTCGGCCGCGGCATCGGCTCGGGCAAGGGCAAGCAGGCGGGGCGCGGCGGCAAGGGCCAGACCGCGCGCTCCGGCGTGCGCATCAAGGGTTTCGAGGGCGGCCAGATGCCGCTGCATCGCCGCCTGGCCAAGCGCGGCTTCAATCCGCCGTCGCCGCTCGACCTCAACGAAGTCAATCTCGGCCGCGTGCAGAGCGCGATCGACGCCGGCAAGCTCGACGCCGGCAAGCCGATCACGGTCGAGGCGCTCATCGCCGCCGGCGTGGTGGCGCGGGCGCGCGACGGCGTGAAGCTGCTCGGCAACGGCGAATTCAAGGCCAAGGCCAAGTTCGAGGTCTACGGCGCGTCGAAGAGCGCGGTCGAGGCGGTCGAAAAGGCCGGCGGCAGCGTCAAGACGCTGAAGGCCGAGGCGGTCGCGGCCGGCTGACGAAGGGCCGCCCGAAGGGGTGGCGTTTCGTCGCGGGAGGGCCATATGATTTGAACGGCGCTCCGCATGGGCCGCCGTTCAAATTGCGTCTATAGCCTGCCGCGGCGGACCGCAGCCAGGCCGGGCGCTCGAGGGGCGCGTGACCCGCGCCGCGGTACTGACGGAGCGCGTAAACGATGGCATCGGCCGCCGAACAACTTGCCGCCAACATCAATTGGTCCGCTTTCTCCAAGGCGGAAGAGCTCAAGAAGCGCATCTGGTTCACCCTCGGCGCGCTGATCATCTATCGCCTCGGCACCTACATCCCGCTGCCGGGAATCGATCCCGCCGCCTTCGAGCAGTCCTTCCTCGGCCAGAAGCAGGGCGTGCTCGACATGTTCAACATGTTCTCGGGCGGCGCCGTGCAGCGCATGGCGGTGTTCGCGTTGAACATCATGCCGTACATCTCGGCCTCGATCATCATCCAGTTGCTGAGCTCGGTGCTGCCGTCGCTCGAAGCGATCAAGAAAGAGGGCGAGGCGGGCCGCAAGGTCCTCAACCAGTACACCCGCTATCTCACCGTCGTGCTGGCTCTGTTTCAGGCCTACGGCATCGCCATCGGCCTCGAGGGGCGAGGGGGCGTCGTCGCGGACCCCGGATTCCTATTCCGCTTCTCGACCATGATCACGTTGACCGGCGGGACGATGTTCCTCGTTTGGCTGGGCGAGCAGATCACGTCGCGCGGCGTCGGCAACGGCTCGTCGCTGATCATCTTCTCCGGCATCGTCGCGCGATTGCCGCAGGCGGTGGTGCAACTGTTCGAACTCGGCCGCCAGGGTTCGATCTCGACCGGCATGGTGCTTGCCGTCATCGTGATGGTGTTCGTCGTCGTCGCCTTCATCGTCTTCATGGAGCGCGCGCAGCGGCGTGTGCCGATCACCTATCCGCGCCGCCAGGTCGGCAACAAGATGTACGAGGGGCAGAGTTCGTTCCTGCCGCTCAAGCTCAACACTTCAGGCGTCATTCCGCCGATTTTTGCTTCGTCGCTGCTGCTGCTGCCCACGACCGTCGCCAATTTCGCCCAAGGCTCGGCGTCGAACGGCATCCTGTCGACCATCACCGCCTTGCTCGGCCGCGGCGGCCCGCTCTACCTCATCCTGTATGTCTCGCTGATCGTCTTCTTCGCCTTCTTCTATACCGCGACGGTGTTCAACCCCGCCGACACCGCGGACAATCTCAAGAAGCACGGCGGTTTCGTGCCTGGCGTCCGACCGGGCGAGCGCACCGCCCAATACATAGACGGCATCCTCACCCGCATCACCGTGGTCGGCGCCGCCTATCTCGCGATCATCTGCGTCCTGCCGGAGCTGCTGACTTCCTACTCGTCGGTCCAACTCTATTTCGGCGGCACTTCGCTGCTGATCGTCGTCAGCGTGACGATGGATACGGTGGCGCAGATCCATGGCCATCTGCAGGCCCACCAGTACGAGGGCCTGATCCGCAAGTCCAAGTTGAGGGGGAAGAAGAGATGAGGTTGATCCTGCTCGGGCCGCCTGGCGCCGGCAAAGGGACGCAGGCGACTCGACTGGTGGAGAAATTCGGCATTCCGCAACTTTCGACCGGCGACATGCTGCGCGCCGCGGTGGCGGCGGGAACGCCGATCGGCCTGAAGGCCAAGGCGGTAATGGAATCGGGCGCCCTGGTTTCCGACGACATCGTCGCCGGCATCATCGACGAGCGCCTCGATCAGCCCGATGCGAAGAAGGGATTCATTCTCGACGGCTTTCCGCGCACGCTGGCCCAGGCCGAGGCGCTCGACGCGATGCTCGCCCGCAAGGGGCTCAAGCTCGACGCGGCGATCGAGCTGAAGGTCGACGCCGAGAAGCTCGTTTCGCGCATCGTCAATCGCGCCGCCGAGGCCAAGGCCGCCGGCAAGCCGGTGCGCAAGGACGACGATTCGGAGATTTTCAAGACCAGGCTCGCCGCTTACTTTCGCGACACGGCGGCGGTGACGCCCTACTATGCCGCCAAGGGCGCGTTGCATGGAGTCGACGGCATGGCCGCGGTCGCCGACGTCGCCGCCGCCATCGACGCGGCGTTGGCGAAGGTAGAATGACAAACGCCGCCGCGGCGCGCGACGATTCGGCGGTTCGCGCCGAACGCCGCGGCGCGGCCGGCTTCATCATCCTCGATCGACTGCGCGCGCTCAACGCGCTGACGCTGCCGATGCTGCGCGCAATCGCCGCCGCGCTCGACGATTTCGAACGCGACGCGCGCGTCGCCCGGGTCGTCGTCGCCAGCGCCGGCGGCCGCGCCTTCTCCTCCGGCGCCGACCTGCGCTCGACTTACGAACTGGGGCAAGCGGGCGATCACGCCGCCCAGCTCGACTTCTTTCGCGAGGAATACCGGCTGAGCCGCCGCATCGCGCGTTATTCCAAGCCGTGCGCTGCGTTGGTCGACGGCATCGTCATGGGCGGCGGGGTGGGTCTGTTCGCCTACGCTTCCCGTCGCGTCGTCAGCGAGCGCTGCGTGTTCGCCATGCCCGAAGTCGGCATCGGCTTCTTCCCCGACATCGGCGCCGCCCACCTGCTGGCGCGCCTGCCGAGCCGCATCGGCGCCTTGCTCGCCGCGACCGGCAAGCGGATCGAGGCTGGCGACGTCGTCGAACTCGCCATCGCGCAAACCTTCGTTCCGAGCTCGGATCTGCCCGCGCTGACAGACGCGCTCGCTGAAGCCGCGCCGCTTGACGCCGTTCTCGATCGCTTCGCCGCGCCGCCGCCGCCGGGCAAACTCGCCGCCGAGGGCGCGGCGATCCAAACCTGGTTCGCCCGGCTCGACCGTCCCGCGGTCTTGGCGGCGCTGGCCAAGGCGGCGCCCGGCGCCGAACTCGCCGCGGCGGCGCTGACGGCGATGCGCGCGACTTCGCCGACGACCCAGGCGATCGCCTTGCGCCAGATTGCGCTCGCCTCCGACCTCAGCCTTGAGGAAACGCTTCGGGTCGATTTCCGCATCGCTTCGCGCATCTGCCGCGGCGAAGACCTATACGAGGGCGTGCGGGCGACGATCATCGACAAGCGCGGCGTACCGCGCTGGCGCCCGGGGCCGAGCGAGCCGATCGCCGAGGCGGCGATCGATGCCTATTTCGCGCCGCTGCCGCCGGCCGAGGAGCTGACCTTTCCGGAGCCCGCCCGGCGGTGAAGACGACCATGCGCCAGAGCGTCGATGGCGTGACGCAGATCGTCGAACGGGCGTCGCCCGGCGCTTATGGCGCAGCCGCCGGCCAGCGGGCGAAGTTCCACTGGAGCGACGCGCTGGTCTGGTTCATGCGCGCCATCGCCTGGCTGTGGGTCGCCAAGGGGCTGTTCAACTGGGGCCTGGTGCTCGGCGCATTCTCCCGTTACGGCGACTTCTCGGTGCTGTCGCGTTCGCTGCAGGGCTCGATCGTGTTCTTCGCCGCAGTCGATCTGCTCGCGGCGGTCGGCCTGTGGCTCGCCGCGCCGTGGGGCGGCGTGCTGTGGCTTCTGTGCGTGTCGATCGAGACGGTTTCGCCGGCGCTCGGCGTGCGCGGCGGGGCGACCGGCGTGCTCGGCGTCGGACTGAACGTCGTGCTGGTCGCGGTCTATTTCTTCCTCACCTGGCGGGCCGGTCAGGAGCGGACGTAAGCGGCTTCGCGCGCCGCTCTTAACGGTCTGCAAAGGTCAACAAACCATTTGATTTAGTTCAAGTTTACCGTCTCCAGTAAACCTTGGATTCAGCCTGACTCTTAAACTCGTCTTCATGGGCCTAGGCTACTGTCGACGTCATCAAAGGACCGAATAATAATCTCGGCCTGGGACAGTCGAACAGTCGGGTGTGACATGACCAATCTTGCGAAGACAGAGGAAAACGTCTCGCGATCGGCGCGAATTTCTACCGTTCGCCCTGCGTATCTCGAGACCCTGACGATGGTCGAGCGGCTGCATCGCCGCCTTCTCGACGTCATCAAGGACGAGTTCGATCGGCGCGGCCGCTCCGACGTCAACGCCGTACAGGCGCTGCTGCTATTCAACATCGGCGACAAGGAGCTGACCGCCGGCGAGCTGCGCACGCGCGGCTACTACCTCGGCTCGAACGTCTCCTACAACGTCAAGAAGCTGGTCGAGATGGGCTATCTCCATCACGCCCGCTCGCGCATCGACCGCCGCTCGGTCCGCATCAGTCTGACCGAAAAGGGCGAGGAGGTGCATCGCATCATCACCGGGCTCTACGAGAAGCACGCGACCACGGTCGAGCAGATCGGCGGCGTCATGGCCGACGACTTCGCCCGCATGAACGTGTCGCTGGCGCGACTCGAGCGCTTTTGGACCGATCAGATCAAATACCGCCTGTGACGCGGCCGGGCTCAAGGCCCCAAACGCGTTGCGGTTGATCTGTCCCGGTCGCGCGATGGAATCGGCAAGGGCGCCCTCTGCGGGCGCCCTTTTTTGTTGCGCGCGTTCACGCTTGCGTGCGAGCTGCGCCCGGCCATAAATTCGCCCGAAGGGTCGGCGAGTTACCGGAAGGGCAGGGTCGTCGCGATCGAATCGCGGGCCGGCCCCAATCGCGAATGCGGCGCGGGGGGCCACGACTGAGAGCGGCGTTTCGCGCGTATCATCAAGGGGCTTGGCCTGTTCATGACGGGATCTCGGTTTGCGCGCGTCGATCGACGCGCCTTTCTTTCTGGCGTCGCGGTCTGCGCCCTCGCCGGCGCGACCTTCGTCCCCTTGGCGGCCCGCGCGCAGCAGGCCGACGACGACCAGGCCGAGTGGCGTCAGAGCTACGAGACTTCCGATCGCGTTTCGATCGGCCGCGAGAGCACGCCGACGCTGTCGCCGGCGACGGTCGACGCCACCGAAAAGGCGATCGAGCTCTATCAGAGCCTTGTTTCTCGCGGCGGCTGGAACGCGGTTCCCGCCGTCGAGTTGAAGATCGGTTCGAAGTCCAAGGCGGTGCAGGCTTTGCGTCAGCGCCTGGTCGCCTCCGGCGATCTCGACCAGGAAGCCGGCATGGGCCCGGTGTTTGATTCCTTCGTCGACGCGGCGGTCAAGCGCTTCCAGGTCCGCCACGGGCTCAATCCGACCGGCGACGTCAACGACGCGACCCTCGCCGAACTCAACGTGCCGGCCGAAGCGCGCCTGCAGCAATTGCAGACCAACATCGTCCGCTTGCGCGCCTATTCGGGCGACCTCGGCCGTCGGTTCGTCATGGTCAACATTCCCTCCGCCGCAGTCGAGACGGTGGAGGACGGCGCCGTTCATTCCCACCACGCCGCCGGCGTCGGCAAGATCGATCGCCAGTCGCCGATCATGCAGACCAAGGCGACCGAGGTGAATTTCAATCCATTCTGGACTGTGCCGCCGTCGCTGATCAAGAAAGACCTCATCCCCAAGATGCAGGCCGACCCGACCTATCTGACCGACGAGAAGATCCGCGTCTTCAACAAGGAGGGCCAGGAGGTTTCGCCGCAGTCGATCAACTGGAACAGCGACGAAGCGACCCACTACAAATATCGCCAGGATCAGGGCGCCGACCTCAACTCGCTCGGCTTCGTTCGCATCAACATCCCCAACCCTTACGGCGTCTACATGCACGACACGCCGTCGAAGGGCGTATTCGGCGACGACTTCCGCTTCGTCTCGTCGGGCTGCGTGCGCGTGCAGGACGTGCGCGACTATGTCGCCTGGCTGCTGGAGGACAATCCCGGCTGGGGCCGCGATCAGATCGACGAGGTGATCCGCTCCGGCGACCGCGTCGACGTCAAGCTGACGACGCCGGTGCCGGTCTACTGGGTCTACGTCACCGCCTGGGCGACGCCGGACGGGATCGTGCAGTTCCGCCCCGACATCTATCAGCGCGACGGGTCCGGACCCGGCCCGCTTGCCTCCGCCATTCCCGCCCAGCCGCTCGCCCTGCCACAGGATTGAGCCGCTCTAGCCGATGAGGCCGGTCGCCTTCGCGTAATAGACGAGGGCGATCGTCTTGGCGTCGCGGATGACGCCCGAGGCGATCATCGCCTCGGCTTCCGCGTATCCGACCTCGACAACTTCGATGCGTTCGTCGGCGTCGACGCCGCCGCCGGCGCCGACGCGGTCACTCGCGCTATAAGGGGCGACGAAACAGCCGACTGTCTCGGTGAGCGCGCCAGGGCTGGTGAAGGCGTCGAAGGCATGGCGCGCCGCGGCGATCCGGACGCCGGTCTCTTCCAATGCTTCGCGCCGCGCGCAGGTCTCAGGATCGTCGCCGTCAAGCATGCCGGCGCAGGCCTCGATCATTTCCGGCGTCCCGTCGGCGAGATAAGCGGCGAGGCGGAACTGCCTGACCAGCATCACGACGCCGCGCGCCGGGTCGTAGAGCAGCACCGCGGCGGCGGGGCCGTGATGGTAGATCTCGTGGTCGAGCACGCGTCGCGAGCCGTCCGCCTCCTCGACCTCGGCGCGGGTGCGGGTGAGGCGGAAGCGCTCGTTCGCCAGCGTCCGCTCAGCGATCACGCGCACGCTCTTGGCCATCGCCTGTGGCTCCCGTTTGCGGCTGGCCGCATCGCCTAAACCGCGTCAGACGCCGAACTGCTCACGCAACGTCCGTTCATCGAACGGATGGCCAGCGTCGTGCAGCAGGATCAGCGATGTGGCGAAGTCGGTTTCGACGGCGACGCGCATGACGTCGCGGATTTCGATGTGGTCGGCGGCCGCGGCGACCGGCCGCTTGTCGTGCTCCAGGATCTCGAACGCAACCTTCGCCCCTTCGGGCAGCAAGGCGCCGCGCCAGCGCCGCGGCCGGAAGACGCAGATCGGCGTCAGCGCCATCAGCCGCGATCCCCATGGCAGAATCGGGCCGCTGGCGGAAAGATTGTAAGCGGTCGAGCCGGCCGGCGTCGCCACCAGCACGCCATCGGCGACCAGCTCCGCGACCCGCACCCTGTCGTCGACCAGGATCTCGATCTTGGCCGCCTGGTACTTCTGCCGCCACAACGACACTTCGTTGATCGCCCGTGCGGTCATTTCCTGGTCGTGCACGTCGCGCGTGCGCATCAGCAGCGGATGGATGATCGAAGGCTGCGCGACCGCCAGGCGGGCGCGCAGGCCGCGCTCGGAAAAGTCGTTCATCAGAAAGCCGAGAGAGCCGCGATTCATGCCGTAGACCGGCTTGGGCGCCGACATCGTCCGATGCAGGGTCTGCAGCATCGTGCCGTCGCCGCCCAGGGCGACAATGACGTCGGCCTCCTCGAACGGAATGTCGCCATAGCGGTCGATGAGCTTCAGGCGCGCCGCCTCGGCGTCCGGCGCGGTGGAAGAAACGAAGCAGATCGCCTGGTGTTTCTCCTCGACGGACTCTTGCGCGCTCATGCCGGCCCCTCTTCGCCGCAGCGAGGAATAGAGGAACGGCGCGCTTGCGTAAACTCCATGCCCGCCACGGCGAAGTCGCCGCGGGTTCGAGGCTTAAACCGAGGATCGGGCCGGCGCGGGCGCGCGGCCGCGCCGGCCGACCGCGTCGGGCGTGGGCAGGGTGATGAGGAAACGCGCGCCGCAATAGAAATCGTCGCTCTTGGCTTCGGCGAGGCTGATCGAGCCGCCGTTGCGCGCGACGAGGTCGGCGGCGATGGCGAGGCCGAGACCCGTCCCACCCTCACGGGTGGTCAGATGGAACGGTTCGAAAATGTGCGCAGTCTGTTCGGAGGCGAAACCGGGCCCGGTGTCGCTGATCTCGATCAGCGCGACATTGTCGGTGCGAATCGCCGCGAGGCGGATCGCGGTCGGCCGACCGTTTTGCGCTCCGCGGGTGCACAAAACCTGGGCGGCGTTGCGGCAGAGGTTCTCGATCACCCGCTGGATGTGGTCGGCGTCGGCGAGCAGCTCGAACTTCGGTGGGATGTCGATCGCGTAAACGACCGCCCCGGCGCGTTCGGCCTCGGCGGTCTCGACCACCTGACGCACCAGCTCGCGCAAATCGAAGCGCCGCGGCGACGGCGCCTGCTCGCGTCCGCCGCCGTAAGTGAGGGTCGACTGGCAGAACACGATTGCGCGGTCGAGCGTCGCCACCAGCCGCGGCGCGAGGCGCTGGGCGAGCGGGTCGGGGATTGTGCTCAGACGATCGGAAATGAGCTGCGCCGCCGACAGCATGTTGCGCAGATCGTGGTTGATGCGCGCCACCGCCATGCCGAGCTCGGCAAGCCGCTTGCGCTGCCTGAGTTCGTGGGCGAGCGAACTCTGCATCGTCGCCAGCGCCGCCTCGGCGCGGCCGATCTCGTCGTCTCGGCCGCTCGGCGCGATGACGCGCGCGCTTTCCTGCGGCCGCTCGCCGAAGGCGATGATGCTCGACGTCAGCCGGCGCACCGGCCGGATCACCAACGACCACAGCGCCGCCCACAGCACGCAGGTCACCACGGCGGAAATGATCAGCGACAGGACGAGGAAGTTGCGGGAAATGCGCCACATCGCCTCGATCAGCGGCGATTCGTCGAGGGTCACGTCGATCGTCGCGCCGTCGCCCTGCGACCGCCCGATCACCCGCACCAGCGAGCCGGGCTGGGCGAACAGCGTGCGGAAAGCCGCTTGGCTGAGCATGGGCGTCGATGAGGAGGAATCGCCCATCTCGTCCGTCTCGACGACGGCGCCTGGCGGTTTGTCGGGCTCGGCGGCCAGCCGTCGCCCAACCGGCAGGGTGACGACGATCGACTTGGCGTTGACCGTGTCGAGGATCTTGTCGGCGAGCTCCGGCGGCGCCGGCTCCTTGCCGGTCTCGCCGAACAACATCATCGCCGTATGGGCGACCATCAATCGGTCGCGCAGCCAGTTCTCGCGATAGGCGGTCAGGCGCGAGGCGTAGAAGAGGCCCATCGCCACCAACACGAAGCCGACCGTCAGCAGAAGAAGTCGGCCTGCGATGCCGATCGAGCGGCGGCGCAGCGGGGCGGCCGCGCCCGCGCCAAGCGCATCGTCGGACGCGTCGACCAGCGCCGTCGGCGATTGTCTGGCGGCCGCCTGCTCAGGCGACAGCAGGGACATGGTCGTCCTCCAGATAGACGCGAATGATCTCGTCGAAACTCGACTCAGCGGCAAAGCCGAGCGCCTGAGCGCGCCGAGCGTCGAAACGGCCTGGCCAACCGGAAACGATGGCGGCGCTCGACTCGTCGGCCTGGCGACGGATCAGCCGGACCGCAGCATCGCCGCCGATACGGCGCAACGCCTCGATCTGCTCGCCGACCGTCGTCGAAAAGCCGGGCATCGTCAAGCTGCGCCGCGGACCCAGCCGCCCGAGGTCGAGCGCCGCGGCATGGAGGAAGAAGCCGACCGCCGCGCGCGGCGAGGCGCACCAGAGCTGCATCGTCTCGGGCGTCGGCAGGATCGCTTCGCGTCCCGAGAGGGGTTCGCGGATGATCGACGAAAAGAAGCCGGAGGCGGCGCGGTTGGCCGGTCCCGGCCTGACGACGACCGTCGGCAGGCGCAGCGCGATCCCGTCGAAGACTGCGCGGCGCGAATAGTCGGCGATGAGCAGTTCGACGATCGCCTTCTGCGCGCCGTAGCTGGTCAGCGGCGCGACGAGGAAATCGTCGTCGATCGTCTCGGGGAAGGGCGCGCCGAACACGGCGATCGATGAGGCGTAGATCAGCCGCGGGCGATAGGCGCCGCCGGAGCGCTCGCGTTCGCGGCGGATCGCCTCGAACAGGCGGCGCGTCGCGTCGAGATTGACCGCGTAGCCTTTGTCGAAATCGCTTTCCGCTTCGCCCGACACCACCGCTGCAAGGTGAAACACGACGTCGGGGCGCGCCGCGATCGCCTTCGCCGCGGTCGACGGCGCGGCGACGTCGAGCGCCTCGCACAGCGTCGTGAAGCGGGCGCCGGCGGGCGGGGCGGGAACGACGACGTCGACGAGATGAGCGGTTTCGATCGGCCGGCCGGCGATTGCGCCGTCGGCCGCCAGCCTGACGCAAAGTTTCCGACCGATCATGCCTGCCGCGCCGGTGACCAGGATGCGCATTGTCCGACCCTTTTCGTCCTCCGCGGACTCACCGCGGACCCAGGAGGCGCCGAGCAGCGCAGAATTTCGTGAAGAAAATAAGTCAAAAGCGCGACGGTCACGAATTAGACAAATTCTAAAGCGAAGTGGCGGTTCGGGTGAAGTCTGGGGAGGCTAACGCTGAACAAATTGAGGCATCTGTGATCAAACATATTCTCGTTGCTTCCGTAGCGCTCACTGGCGCCGCCGGCGCCAAAGCCAAAGCCGACGAATACGGATTGGCGACCTACTATCGCAATCCGTCGCATGGCGGCCTGATCGCCGCCCATCCTACGCTGCCCTTCGGCTCGCATGTGCGTGTCACCAATCTCGACAATGGCCGCAACACGGTGGTCACCATCGTCGACCGCGGCCCGTTCGCCCGCGGCCGCATCATCGACGTTTCCACCGTCGCCGCCGACGTGCTCGGCATGCGCCAAGCCGGCGTCGCGCACGTGCGGCTGCAGAAGCTGTAAGCGGCTCGAGCGCGGCGCGTTCTAGTTTTCGCCTTCCAGCAACCTTCGGGCGATCACCTGCGCCTGGATTTCCGCCGCGCCCTCGAAAATGCTGAGGATGCGCGCGTCGCACAGCACGCGCGAGATCGGATATTCGAGCGCGAAGCCGTTGCCGCCGTGGATCTGCAGCGCGTTGTCGGCCGCCGCCCAGGCGACGCGGGCGGCGAGCAGCTTGGCCATGCCGGCCTCGAGGTCGCATCGCCGCCCGGCGTCCTTGGCGCGGCCGGCGAAGTAAGTGAGCTGGCGGGCGATGTGGATCTCGACCGCCATCATCGCCAGTTTGTCGGCGACGCGCGGGAAGGCGATGATCGGTTTGCCGAACTGCACGCGCTCCTTGGCGTAGCGCAGACCGAGCTCGAACGCGCATTGGGCGACGCCGACGGCGCGCGCCGCGGTCTGGATGCGCGCCGACTCGAAAGTCGCCATCAACTGCTTGAAGCCCTGGCCCTCGACGCCGCCGAGCAGGCTTTCGGCCGGCACGCGGAAATTGTCGAAGGCGATTTCGTATTCCTTCATGCCGCGGTAGCCGAGCACCTCGATCTCGCCGCCCGACATGCCAGAGGCCGGAAACGGGTTGGAATCGTCGCCGCGCGGCTTTTCGGCCAGCAGCATCGACAGGCCTCTGTAGCCAGGCGCGTCGGGATTGGTGCGCGCCAGCAGCGTCATCAGGTCGGCGCGCACCGGATGGGTGATCCAAGTCTTGGCGCCGTTGACGACGTAGGAATCGCCATCGCGGGTCGCGCGCGTGCGCAACGCGGCGAGGTCGGAGCCGGTGTTGGGTTCGGTGAAGACCGCGGTCGGCAGGACCTCGCCGCTGGCGATCTTGGGCAGCAAGCGGCGCTTTTGCGCCTCGGTGCCGCCCACCAGAATCAGCTCGGCGGCGATCTCCGAGCGCGTGCCGAGCGAGCCGACGCCGATATAGCCGCGCGACAGCTCCTCGGAGACGACGCACATCGCCACCTTGCCGAGCCCGAGGCCGCCGTACTCCTCGGGGATGGTGAGGCCGAAGACGCCGAGCTCGGCGAGGCCGCCGATCACCTCGAGCGGGATATAGGCGTTGGCGCGGTGCCAGTCCTGCGCGTGGGGGACGACTTCGGCGTCGGCGAAGCGGCGCATCTCGGCGCGGATCGCTTCGAAAGTCTCGTCGAGGCCGGGATCGCCGATCGCCCCCTCGTGCGCTGCGGCGATCAGCGCCGCCAGCCGCGCCCGCGCGTCGAGCGCGCTTCCCTCGGCGATCAGGGTTTCGACCGCCTTCGTGCGGGTCGCCGCGATCTCCGACCCGGAGAGGCCGAAATCGGCGAGGCGGACGATCTCGCCCTGGTTCATGGCGATGCCGCCGAAAATCTGGGCGAGGTATTCGCCGAGCCCGATCTGGGTCAGCAGCGCCTCGGTCTCGCCGTAGCGCCCTTCGGCTTGCATGCGGCGGGCGTAGCCCGCCATCTCGCGGATCGCCTCGACATAAGTCGCCAGCCAGGCGAGCCCGTGCGCGGCATGTTGTTCGCGCTCGAGTTTTCCCGCGTTGAGAACGCCGCCTTCGCTCACGCGCGGCCGTAGCCGCCGAGCGGCGCGGGCGAGCAGGTCCTCGACGGCGCGCAAGGCTTCAAAGGCAAGGTCGTCGGGCGACACGATTTGCTCCCGCAGGCGGAATGTTGCATTGCACAATGCGTCGGCGCATGACCCGAGGCAATGCCCCTTTCGGCGAAGGGGCCGCGCTCCTGAACGGTCGCCGCCGCGCCGTGCGTTCACGCGCCGCTGCCGGTAGAGTGACGCCGACGAATGCCGATCGAAGCGGGGCGGGTAGGGTACGAGATGGTGCGCAGGGTTTGGTCGATCGCTTTCGACGCCATCAATCATTTTCTCGCCGAGGACGGCTGGGCGATCGCCAGCCACATCGCGCTGTCGGCGCTGATGTCGCTCTTCCCCTTCCTCATCTTCGTCACCGCGATCGCCGGCTTCCTCGGCTCGAAGGATCTCGCCGACGAGGTCGCGCGGCTGATCTTCTCCGCTTGGCCGGCGGCGGTCGCCGGGCCGATCGCGGCCGAAGTTCGCGATGTGCTGACCGCGCCGCGCGGCGGCCTGCTCACCGTCGGCGCGGCGCTGGCGCTCTATTTCTCCTCCAACGCCATCGAGGCGCTGCGGGTCGGGCTCGACCGCGCCTACGCCTGCCCCGAAACTCGGCCATGGTGGCTGCTGCGACTGCAGTCGCTCGCCTTCATGATCGTCGGCGCCGCGGCGCTGCTCGGCCTGGCGTTCCTGGTCGTGCTGGGGCCGCTGATCTGGGCGACGGCGGTCGGCTTCGTCCCGGCGCTGGCGCCGATGCAGGGTACGGTGACCGTCGTCCGGCTCGGCGTCGCCACGGTGCTGCTTGCGGCGGCGATGTTCTTCGCCCATCGCTGGCTGCCGGCGGCTCGGCTGAGCCTGGTCGACATCGCGCCGGGCGTCGTGGCGAGCTTCGTCAGCAGCATTGTCTTTGGCGAAATCTTCGGCCTCTACTTGAGCCAGTTCGCGCGCAATTATGTCTCGACCTACGCCGGCCTCGCCTCGGTGATGATCGCGCTGGCGTTCCTCTACACGCTCGCCGCCATCTTCGTGTTCGGCGGCGCGCTCAACGCGGCGATCATGCGCGCGCGCGAAGGGCGGCGCCTCCGCCGGGCCGCGCCCGCGCCTTGACGTCCGGCCCGCAAGCGGAACGCCGCGGCGCTCAGCGGGCGTAGACCGCCGTCAGGCCGGCGACGTCCGCGCCCTTTTCTCGGCGCGCCGCCGCCGCTTCGACAAACAGCCGGCTCAAGGCCGCCGCGGCGGCGCTGGCCTCGACATAGGCGGGCGCATGGGCGAAGCGCATCGTCTCGCCGAGGCGATAGCCTTCGCCGGCGAACGTCTCGACGGTGAACGCGAACAATCCGCCGGGCGCAAGCGCCGCCGCCGCCGCGGCGAAGAGCGGCTGCAGGTCGCCGCAATAGGCGAGCGCGTCGGCGGCGACGATCAAGTCGAACGCCGCGCCGAAACGTCGCAGATGGTCGACGATGTCGGCGGCTTCGAGCGCGTCGTAGAGGCCGCGCTCGCGCGCTTTGGCCAGCATCGCGGCGGAGAGATCGACTCCCTCCAGACGCTCGACCCGCGCCCGCAACGGCGCGCCGGCGAGGCCGGTGCCGCAGCCGAGATCGAGCCCGCGGGCGAACCGGCGGCCCGGCGCGGCAGCGTCGATCGCGGCGGCGATCAAGGCCGGACCACGGTAGGCGAGGTCGCCGACGAGATGGCGATCGAAGCGCTGGGCGTAGTCGTCGAACAGCCGAGCGACATAGGCCCGCGGCAAGTCGTGGGGCGGCTCGCCTCGGCCGAGCAGCGCCAGCCGCCCCGCCGCGCCCAGCGCGTCGGCCGAATCGGCGGCGAGCGCGGCGCGGAACGCTTCGACCGCGCCGTCGGCGTCGCCGAGCTTCGTGCGCGCCTCGCCGAGCGCGAACAACGCCGGCGGCCAGTCCGGCGCCCGTTCCAGCGCCTGTTCGAGCATCTCGGCGGCGGCGCGCCAGTCGTCCCCCGCCGCCGCGGCTTGCGCGTAGGCGTAGCGGCGTTGGGCGAGCAGGTCGCGGCAGGCGAGGGCGTCGGTCAGATCGGAACGCTCAGCGCTTGCGGGTGCGCAACGTGTCGAAATAGACGACGAGAATGATCAGCAGCCCGGTGATGATCCGCTGCCAGAACGGATTGAGGTTGAGCAGGTTCGCGCCGTTGTTGATCGTCGTCAGGATG
>Ga0182030_10009084_pt1 | contig 20424 bp, 18 predicted proteins | sample 812S3MmetaG_FD_121299 | JGI IMG/M metagenome (GOLD analysis project Ga0182030, IMG submission 121299) | Permafrost microbial communities from Stordalen Mire, Sweden - 812S3M metaG (Illumina Assembly) | ecosystem: Environmental > Terrestrial > Soil > Wetlands > Permafrost | place: Sweden... | reverse complement strand
CGGTATCGGCCGTCAACTTCGCAACATCGTGCAGGAATCTCACTGTAAAGCCTTAATTTGTGTATCTCTAGGCTTGCGTTTCTTGCCCGACCTCTTTACTATATTGGGAAGCTGTATAAGTCTAATTCATGCGAACTTCCATATCGCATGGAAGTGGTGGAACATCTTATCGTGTACGCCTATATGTAGGTGGTGCGGGGAGCATTGCCAAGAGAGGAAGGTTCTAATGAAGCGCCACAGCGGCGATCTTCCTGGCCACTGCGGGGACTAGGGGCGAGTCAAAACAAATCAAGCTTTAAGGCGTCTGGCATCCAAGTACAAGCATTTGCAGTGGGCAACACACGATAAACGATGATACGAAAATAATGGACTCGGTCGAAAGGCACCACCATGATTTATGATTTATCCGAACTCTTCAGTTTGTCGTCGGCAAATATCGTCTTTGTACGGAGTCACTGCGGACGAGCTAACTGACTGATAATGAAATAAATGAATTTCAACGAGGAAGGAAATTTCATCACCTTGCGGGAATTACCCGCGGGCATGTCTTATCTCGGTGCCGTCAAATTGGAACACAACCTTTGGGTGGCGATCAAGGAAATTGACTTTCCACAACGACGACTAGAATACACCGTCGTACAGATGTACCCCTCACTCCACCCCAATCCAACCTGTCACAATTCAATTTAGCTATCCTTGAATCTGTTCTAGAGCTTCTAGCGATGCAACCCCCTTTTCGAGAGTAGCGCAATCTAAATATCCTAATTCATTGTTCCAATCATCGAATAATCGTCTAATTGATTCGTTCTTTGGCAAGTCACTGCGGATGTAAGTCTTATCGTCCATTTCGGAGTGGTTCCCATATCCTGGACAAGCAGCACATATGGAATCCTAGTCCTTTTCTTATCCAAGTCCTAATGCATATCAATGCTACTACCTAGTATAAGATAAGGATTCTTGGCCCATCATCTTGGTTCTTCGTTCTCAGTCTTCAGTCTCTCATCTGAATTGGTCGTCAAGATGGAGAGACCGAGTTTCACCCGTCATGACACGGATGCGGTTTTGGATGAAGACAAGAAGGCTTATCGTATGACCACCAGGGCTGGAAACAATGATTATAATGAAAGCATGAGCAAAGCCCAAGAGGCCGGCGTCATTGAACTTCCTCCCGCCTATCAAAGTTCTGATTCGGAGGCAAACATCGGTGAGGGCGAAATAAAGAACCTCAACACAGCGGAAGATATCGTAACTACTGTTATTCATGTCGATGATGATCCTACTCTTAATCCATGGACTTTCCGCATGTTCTTCATTGGTTAGTATGCGTCCGTCTGGGATGTCACGTTACTGACTTCTCAGGACTTGGTCTGTCCGCATTCGGAGCCGTGCTACAGGAGGTCTTCTACTTCAAGCCTCAAGTCATTTACGTTTCCATAATGTTCTTAACAGTTCTTTCGTACGCACTAGGGGAGTTCATGGCATTTTGTATCCCTCGATGGGGTCCCGTTGGTCGTTTCCTCAACCCCGGCCCCTTCAACAAGAAGGAGCACGCCGCAGCAGTATTGATGTCGTCAGCTGCGTCAGTTTCTGCACTCTCTACTGAAGCATTGGCCGTCCAAAAACTTTTTTATGGAGGTTATCCCAGTGCTGCTGCTGGCGTGTTCATCACTATGTCTACTCAGTTGATTGGATATGGTCTCGCTGGTATGATGAGGACCGCTCTGCTATACCCGACGAAGATGTTTTACCCCATGAACCTTCCCATTACTACTGTCTTGGAGACTCTACACAGGGATAAGAGAGAGACATCGAAGAGGATGAAGGTATTCTGGATTGTCTTCGCCGTTCTATTCTTTTGGGAATTCTTGCCTGAGGTAATTCACCAAGATCATCAAATAGATGGCTGCTTACCTTCTACAGTACATCTTCCCAGTCTTAATTGGTGTTTCTGTCTTCTGCCTAGCACATCAAGATAGCTTAGTGTTCACCAACCTCTTCGGTGGTGCCCAAGGAAACGAAGGCCTAGGCTTTGGAGCAATCTCCTTCGACTGGAACTACATCGCCGGTTTTGGATCTCCTCTCTGGTTGCCTCTTCAAACACTTCTCAATAGCGGTATTGGATATCTCGGATGCTGTGCGCTATTTATGGGACTCTACTACACCAATACCTGGAGATCTCAGGACTTCCCATTCTTGTCCCAACTGCTATTCGACACCACCTCTAACGCTTCAAACTTCGTTCCATATAATGAAACCCTGATCTTCAACTCTGATTTCCAAGTAAACAACACCTTAGTAGATGAGGTTGGAATACCTTATCTCACGGGTAGTTACATAGGCTATCTGATTACATCCAACGCCGGACTTACGGCAACGCTTGTCCATATGCTATTATGGAACTACGCCGACATCAAGATGGGTTGGGCATTCGTCAACAAAAAGAATTTGCAGCGATTGATAAAGCCCTCTACATACAAATTCTGGAAGCTTTCAGGAACGCGAACTGAACAAGAAAAGCAAGCGTTGCTCGATGACCCAACCATTGATCCCCACTACAAGCTCATGATCAACTACGACGAAGTTCCAAGTGTCTGGTACTTTCTCGCCTTCGCAGCGAGTTTCATCGCTGGCATAACCTGTTTATATGTGATGAAGTCGACTCTTCCATGGTGGGGATTGATTGTCGGTCTCATGATCACGACCGTCTTCATGTTGTTCTTCGGAGCTCAATACGCCATCACTGGATTCATGTTCAATTTACAGCCTATCTCCCAAATGCTTGCTGGATATATGTTCCCAGGTCGACCATTAGGTATATTTTATGATTCTTTGTCTGGTATAATAACTGATGTTCCCAGCAAATATGTACTTTACAACATACACCTACAACGCCGTCCAACAAGGCTGGTACCTCCTTCGCGACCTCAAGCTCGCACAACAAAATAAGCTATCCCCGAAATGCGCATTTGTAACCCAAGTCGTCGGTTGCATCTTCGGTGCCCTGTTGAACTATGTTATGATGTTAACGTTTGTCCACCCTTTCACCATCCTACTACCATCCTAACACCAACAATCTCTCTCCCTAAAACAAGCTGACCAAAAAACAGCATCGTCGAAAACCAAGCCGAAATCCTAATCTCCATCGAAGGAACACCAATCTGGTCTGGCGCTAACAGTAGGTGACATCGAGGAGTAGAAAACTTCCTTTCTAGACTATTTTACGAGTAAATTTGCTTACTCTCGAGACATTAAGCTTATTTACTCATATAATATGTCTCAACTCCAGAATCAATCTAAAAGAAGCTATTGCTGACTTCTTAATTTTACAGTCCAACAATTCAACACCCTCGCTATTGCCTGGTCTATAGCCCCAAAAATGTTCTCCATCGGTGCCCGTTACCAATGGGTAACAATCTCTTTCCTCCTGGGCTTCCTCGCCCCGTTGCCCTTCTACATCCTGCACAAACTCTTCCCCAGACAATCAATCTGGCCTTATCTCAACACCGCAATTATTTTATGGTATATGGGATATTTGTTCGTGGGAATTAATTCAAGTATCTGGAGTTATTATATCATTGGTGTGTTTGGACAGTACTTCCTCAGGAAATACAGACCGAGATATTTCGTGAAATGGAATTATTTGGTCAGTGCGGCAATGGATGGGGGGACGCAGGTTTTGGTGTTCTTGTTGACTTTTGCGGTGGATGGGGGGAGTGGGACTGCGAGGCCGTTCCGGGTTTGGGCGGGGAATCATGCGAATAATGTGGATTATTGTATGTACAATCCTGCGAATGGTAGCTAGAACCTCTTATAGGTATTTCGAACGTAGGTGGTACGCACAGAACATTGGATAAACCCTGTGAATAGACGATGGAAAGAAATGATTTAACCACTACCACGCCGTTCCTCACCCTCGTGCCACCAACCAAAGCTAACCGCTCCAACTAATTCCGCTTGAGTAACCTTCAGGAATTATTGAAACATGATTCATCACCTTGAGATATCATTGGGTCTGTCAACTCATGCGATGATGTTACTCCCCGTATACCTCGACATAAGGCCACATTACCAAGATTTCATATCATCTCATCTCATCGTAAATCCTCCCTATCAAGCACTTCGAAATCTCTCATTCACCTAGATTTTTCTTCCCACATTCTCACACACTCTAAATTCTCCCAAGAATGCTTCCGCAATCTATCCTCTTCTCAATCTGTTTCCGATTCCCACGGATCACCATCCCTGGCCTTGCCCCAACCGAAAACCAAGGTCTGTACTTGACCCAATCCCTTATTCCCTTGATTCTTTAATTTATTAATAATAAGCTAGGAGTCCCTATGGATAACAACACCCTTTTCCCGACTTCTATAATACAATGCAACGTCAACACGCAAGACCTCTGCTGTATGGCCACAGCACATATCAACAACGACTTAATTGCCTTGAAAGGATGTGATACTACGATGGTAAGTGCTCGCTCCCAGCATATATATTGGAGGCGTGGGAAGCAGCGCTAATAGTTGGGCGGCATAGCTATGTGCTTGTTACATACACGGTTTAATTCCCCCACGCGTGGGAGCGGTACTCGATAATTTGAACTTCAATCCTTGTGCTGGGGGATTTGGGGGTGGAAAGGATAACCTGAGGATATGAATTACGGAGATGATGTTGGATGTTAGGGGCTTGAAGATAGTTTGATATATGGGATTAGTTAGGTAGAGCTCTTTCTAGGTCGTAAAGTGAAGATAGTAGATCTCAGGTTGAGATTCGAGAATGAGAATGCATCTTCGGGGCAAAGCCCTTTAAAGGATGAAAATCAAATGCGTTTAGTTCCTGCCGAGCTCTCAATTCTCATGCTACGCACATATAGCACAACACCTGACCTTCATGTTAGTTTCTCCTCTTCTTTCAATTCCCGTTCGCGCTACTGCGAGCTCTTCCTTACAAAATGCTGCTCCATAACCTCCTTACCCCACTGCGTCCCCAGTCTCTCATCTAGCAACAAGAACCCAAAATGATCATACAATCTCCTAGCAGCATCCAACCCTTTGAAAGTCCATAAATGAAGCTCTTTAAATCCTTTCTCCTCCACGAATCTCACCACCTTTCCAATCAACTATATCATTGGTCAGATATTTCTCTCTACTCCGCTACGACAGTGCCTACAATGACAGGGATAATACTTACTTTTCTCCCCACTCCCTCACCCCTTACCCCCTCGCCCACAACAAAAGCCCTTAAATGCGCCTTTCCCTCCCCCAAATCATCTCCATCAACCCACACGGTCCCTACAATCTCCCCACTTCCACCTTTAACAGCATACCATACCTCATTCCCCTTCTTTCCAAGTCTTTCACAGAGATCTCCCAACCCTTTTGCCAAACCACTTTCAAACTCTGCACCAAACCCGTGGGCTTGGGAGTAGTATGATATATGCATATCCAAGCATCTGCCTACGATCCCGGGTCTGTAGCCTTTTAAAATTTCAATCTCTGGGTTCGTCCGTTTTGCTTTCCCTTTCCCTCGTTCCATCCCGTCTTCCGATAATCTTGCGTCAGCGCTTAAGGCGCCAAGTCGTTGCCCACGAAGCGCATGGCCGTATCTTTCCAACCCGTGCAAGATTTCCTCGGCCGAAGAAGGCGGAAAGAGATGGGCAAGAGCATCACAGACCTGCTTCTCCGCAAACGCGTTAATATGCTCCAAGCAATCTTTCCCTTTATGCGTAAGTTCCAATTCCAGATTCTCATTCTCCCCAGACAGTTCGGGTATGAGGCCTGACTGGGTCAACTTCATAAGCGTTTGGATGAAGCTGGAAGGCTCGAGATTCAAGGTCTGACATAACCCTAATGCTGTCTTGGTTGTATCAGGTGCTCCAAGTTCGATGATGGTGTGCACGGCTGCTGGTGGGAGGGAGGTCCCTGCGAGCGCAGTGGACATGAAGCCCAGCTCGCGAACGAGGAGGCGGGATGCGGCGCGGATTTGAGGGATCAGTGGATTGTTAGTGGGTTCCTTGTTCGGATTTCAGTAAAAGATAGACTGATAAGGGCGGAAAAAGCTTCATACCATTTTCACGAGAGATTTGTTTGGGGGATCTATTTTTGGCTGAGCACTTGCTTGTTAATTAGGGGTTGTGTAGTTTTATTATGTAGAATTTCGAGTGGGATTATAAGTATGATCAGTCGATGAGTTTTTTGATATTAGTTCGCAGGTATCATGAATCAAATTTCTGTTTCTTGAGTGTCACATGAGGTTAGCGAGCTTGCTGCTCTTGCTTAGGCACTAATTACCCTTGGCTTAGTCAACTCGCCTGAGTAGCCTGGGTAGCTTAACTAAGTAGGTCTGATTTTCCTAAGCAAGATTCAATTAATATCTTTTTAATTTATTAAAATTTTATTTAAGACTCTTTAACTGAATATATAAAAGGTTACTTTTATTATAAAATTACGTGAGTGTGCCCTTTTGGGCATGGTAGAGGCTGAAAAGGGTGCTTCGAGGAACTGATGAGACACGAGTGTCAAGAAAAGTACCAGATAATCCGCACCCTATTCCTTCCCTAACTTCTGTGGACCCGCACTAGTGGATAAGGGATAATGGATGTCGTTCCAGGAAGCACGGTACGTTCCTAGTACCAAAAGTTTAGCAGAACATAAAGCACCGCTTCTCTACCTTCTCATCTTTAAGAAACTCAATTCCTTCCCCATCCATAAGTCCTTGAATATACGCTTCTCCTATGACTTGGAAATGCTGCTCATAAGGTCGGATCACAATCGGCGTGCTGCACCCTAACAAAATAACAATCAAATCTCCCTCCCTAGTCTGATCGCAAGCAGATCCATGAATATTGTCCGGCACCCAGCCCATATATCCATTTTCCGTAATTGTGAACCTTCTTTTCTGGCACGTCCTGTCAAAGCAAGCATAGACTTCCGTGAAGTCATGCTCTGATGCGTCAACTGGAATTTCGTCGCTGAAAAAGTCGTTAAGTCGCAGGTTACCAAGCCGAAAATTCTTGTTTGCCTTCCGCCATTCTTCCCATCTGAAGTAGTAGTATTCTTGCCATGCTAGCCAAGTCCAGTCTCGCTGCTTGAATTGTTGCTCTGCTGCCTTAAAAGTGGATGGGAGATTGAGAATGACGGCGTGACGATCGCAAGCCTTCCGTCCTCCTCCTACTCGATCAGCCACCAGAGTTCGAAATAGAGCTTTCGAAGTCTCTGCATTGTCCCCGTAGATGCTCGTCCATTGCTTTGCTTGTATTATAGTGCTTTTTGACCAGGCAAAGTATCCGCGTCCTCGAGCTGAAAGCCCTGCGATGCTGTCCACAACGAAACCGGTGCAAGTTAGCGAGCGACTATTTGTGAAAGTCATCTCACATGTGCTTCCTCCAGCTGCTTCATATGGCTTGTAAACTGAAGCGTCTAGAACGGAATTCCCAGATAGCCATGCAGGACCCCAAAGCCGATTCTCGATTCGAGCAAGAGAGAGCCTGCCACCATCCCACATCCAATCCGCCACCCACGTTGGGGTCTTCGTCGGACCCCATGGATTCGCTTCCCGGAGAGGATCCAGACTCTCGTAGGTCTGGATGAAAGCTTTTGAAACTTCGGTGTAAACTTCGTGAGGATCGATGGTATAGTCTGGAACAATTTGCTTGGCTACATCAACTCCCATTAAACCAATCAGTCCATACACTTTATCCCTATAATCCCGACATTCGGCAGAGTTAGCAATATCGATGAGCTTCCAAAATGGTAGATCGCTTTCTCCATGTTTCTTTTTTTGGCTTAGAACCGAGAGATCGCGGTAAATGAGGTGAAGACTCGTAGTTGACCAAGCAGCATTTTCTAGATAACAGAAAAGTCAGTAAATTCTCAGCAAAGATTATTCCAGGAAATATGGGACATGTATCAAGATAATTGGTGAGAATATCCAGAATAGCAAAGGGTTTTACTCAACACTTACGCCATTTTCCGCCAGCATTGGCAACGTCTCGCTGAAGAAGTTCATCTTTCACAAGCCACAGGTCCTCCTGTAAGATCTCGATCCCCGAACAGAATGAGTTCCAATCAATCGATGAAGTTCCGCATCGTATCACCATAGATGATGCTCCCACGACGATTTCCTGGATGATCCACAGCCGATACCAGTACGGCCGTTCCATAAGCTGCATTAATGCATCCCAGCACCCATATCCGAGATATCCAGGCTCTTCGGTTAATCGTAGAGCCAGATCAAAACTCGTTCTTTGAGTGTTATAAAATTGGCAAAGCTTCTGGACAAGTTGAATAGCTTTGTCGCTCTGGTATCCCTCTTTCCCGAGCCAGGCAATTACCGTCCAGGCCTTCCCGTAGATTTCCCTCATCTTCCTAACCTGGCGACCACGTTCTTCGAAATCGTTCTGGTTAATACAGATGGCGTCCGCCCAGAGGCCAAAGTTTGATTGAAACTCCGATCCATCCCGGAAAACACGCAATGCTTCTTCGAGGTTGCGAGTTACTTTCAACTCGTGACCGTTGACGATGATCCTGCAAGTCTTGCTTTCATCTCCCCATACATACGAAAGAGATGCATAATCACCCCAGGTAAAACGTTGATATGCGTCTGGAGGTTCGCGGATTGTGGTGGGAGACAAATTTTGGATTGATCCTTCTGATTGTGGGCGCGATTGAATCCAGTTAAGCATGGATTTGTACTTATTTGACGGCGAGAAGTTCGCAGAGGATACGAAAGCTTGATATCGCGGGTTAGAAGAAGAGAGAGATCTTGTCTCGAGTCTACATTGAACCACTTCGGCTCGAAGCCGTTGTGATTTGGGGAGGAGCGTAAGGAGCCTGATCTCATCTCTGCCTTCGTCTAGAGGTGTGTAGGGTAAAGACATCCCACATAGGTGGAAAAACAAGTAAATTTATGGGAAGAAAACAGAAACATGTGCTTCCAGAGTGATGCAGCTGGAGAGCAAAATATTGGAGAGGAGGATAGAGGTTCAAGAAAGGTTCGCTGCAAGGCTCGGCCAAGATTCAGCGGCTCAGCCCACGCTAACCGTATTCGTCACCTACGCCACTTGATCCTGCTCCCTGGTACAAAATCTATTATTCTTAGGGAAAGCGGCTCTGTGACAAAGTTTAGAGTCTCTTTGGTACTAGTTAACGTTTGAATCAAAGACATCGGCTCCGCCCCGCCTTCCTTTACCAAAGGAGGCACAAAACAAAACAACAGCACGATGGTGAATCAACAATTGAGAGCGGTTCAATCCGATCACTAGAGGTTCAAGGCTACATTTTCTTTTGTGACTTAGTTTATGACGTAGGTGGCGTGGCGTTCAATCTATGTTGTATAAGTTTCATTTTGGTTTGAAGCCCAAAAATAAGCAAACGCTTCCTGACTCGTGCCTTCCTATTTGATCAAAGACAACACCACGACACCGCTTTCGTAGCAATACATCGTCTACCTCCTTTCCGTCCTATACTCTGCATTAAGTCCTCTGGTTCCTCGGCAGTAAGAGCGCCTTCGCTGCCTATCATCATGGTACCACCGTTAAGATTGGCAGGTAGGTTGGTTTCCTTTCCTTCTCCTGCACCTCCTCTCTCAGTCCCTTCGCTAAGCAGGAACCGTTGACGATAGCGAGAATAATGAAACCAATAAAGGATCTACCGTCGAAGAAATATTGATTAGATTTAGGGAGGAAATTGAGTACACCAAGATCAAATACCCCAAATGCCTATGTGTATAGAGATATTAGGACCAAATTTCGTATATTAAAGCTAGACTGACTTACCGGAGGTACATGACGCCTTTTTTCTCGAGTCTCCGCTCGAATGTCTGTTCTAACTGGAAAACATCGGTTATTCTTGAGATTAATCGACTCGAATGTCCCTACCGTCAAGTCCACGAATTTCCTTCTGTTTGGATTGAAACGTTGCTTGACGGCCAAATCCGAACCTTCGACTGTAATAGAATATATCATAACCCGAGGTTGACCCTCGATTGTCGGTGATTTATAGTCGAAAATGATATCAACTCGCTCAGACTTCTTGTTATCCGACTTCTTGTCGCCCAAGATCCTCGTAATAAGGTGTCTGATTTTCGTTTTCGTTGATAAAAGATAGCCTATCGCAAACCTTTTTGATCAATTTCGTATCGGCATTGTTAAAGGAATGATCTATCTTCTGAAGTTGGGGCCAGGCTAGTTCGGATAAGAACTCGTATCTAGGGATTGATCGAAGATAAACCTATAATGTTAAAGAATCTTATGGGAAACTCAGCTCGGCCGTAACGTTATGTGCATGGAGTCTTGCGATATGCGGAGCGTGGGGAGATGGCCGTAGGAATTTGAAGAATGAACCGACGGATCAGCCACGAGGGTAGCGGAAACGCAATCATAGGACCGTCACCTTCAAACAATCGGAGCCCAAGGCCACACATCAAAATACATGCTCCAGACGAAAATCTATAGCCTCTATTTTGCTTTTTGACAAGAGGGATCCAAAATTGCTCTAGCAGGAACTTTGTAAGGGAGCAGAAACGGATTGCCAGGTAAAATCCGGTAAGGAAACTGTAGCCGGGGTAAACTGGAGGCCAAAATGGGTTCTACATTATACCTAGTGCGCAGGCTGTAGGCTCTGCTCAGGTACGCTTATCCTCGGCTCAGGTTAAAGCAGCAGTTGTTCACGTCTGTAGACTAAAACAGAACCAGCGAAAGAAAAAGTTAATCCTGAGTCTACAGGCATTTTTGATAAAGGTACTGTGTTACGACGGAATTTTGCCGCGTATAACTGTAGGCTGTAAAACTCGCCGATTTCGCTCTTTCCTTATAGCTTAGAAGCCTCGTAGTCAACTTTCAAATACAAGCTATGCTGAAGAAAGATTCCTGACAACGCCAAGATAATTTGACAAGTAAATTTTAATATATTTCCATTGGTATTGAGTCGTAATTGATCTTATCAAGCCTAATCCCACCATGATGGAAAAAACTTTAGTGATCGAGGCACGATTGGCAACAACGGTCAGAGCACTCACTCTTTTTGCTCTTGATAAACTCGCAAATGTTTCTATACACAGAGAAAATGTTTTCGGATCTTATAAACAAGAGCTGTAATTTGTAAAGCGGATTATTGCATCCTTCTTTGTGTGTTACTCAGCCAAAAGTTGCAAAGTTCTTCAGGATCAGCTTTATTGATACCTGGTCTCATTCAATCATGCTGGACTTCAAGATCGTCCCCCGTGTCTCTCCCTCAAGTACATAGTTTTATGATCAAACTTGCATAACCGAGGCTGCTTCCTTTCGATATTTTAGATGCCCTTGCCTTTCTCACCCCCCTATCGTTAGGAAGCAATCAGCCTAGTTTGCGCTTGGGTTTGGTGGGAGTGTGATTTATTCCTTGTGCGAGGTATTTTTATGGAGAATGGATTGTGCAATAGGACGAGGAAAGTGAAAGGTAAACTGCAAGCTCTGGACATGTTTGAAAGAGGGAGTAAAATGTAGGATGAAAGACTAAGAAAAACTCGGGATGAGGTTAATTGCTGTAGGAGCGATCTCACTTGGCTAGATCGCACTTTGGGCTATGTTTACTCTAACTACCCCGAAGTATCTAAAAATTATGATTCACTCTAATTTTTTTTGGTTTATATGCGCGATAATGTATCGATATCGGAGGTCGGGGCGGCGATAGGAAACGGGTCGGAGCGGAGGTTTGAACGGACGCGGCCCCTTGTCGTCTAGGATAGGAGGTCCGGGCCCACTTTTCCATGGCTGCCTTGCGAGTCGCGACTTGAGAGGTTCTGTTCTCCCAACATCGCGATTCCATCGACTCTAGACATCAAACATGAGTTTCTGCTATATTTTTGCTGAATTATCTTCTTTCATTTGAATTGTTGTTCCTTCAACCTCGGATTCTTCCGTGGTCAAGTTTGAGACTTTCGCCAATTCTCACGGCGTTCGTCAGCTAGAGGTACGAGCTTTAATTTGATCATGGCGTCGACGTGCCAGTCTATCAACGACGATGCATTCGGTCCTGCAGTCCATGGTTGCCGCTCTAACTTTGACTTCACACTTCTCTTCGAGCAATCTATCCTGTCTATCGGCCCCGCAGCCTTACTTCTACTGGTCGCTCCTCCCCGACTTGTCCGACTCTGGAGATCGAGCAAAAAGACGCGAGCTAGTAAACTACGCTTTGGGAAATCCGTAAGTTCAGTACTCGGACTATAATGAGGAATGCTAATGTGTTTCAAGATCTGTGCTCTGCTCCTGATTGGGGTCCAACTCGCGCTCCTGATATACTGGTCGTCCAACCAAGTAACAAGAGCAACAGTCCCCTCTGCTGTATTATCGTTTTTGGCTGCCTTCGCGATATTGTTCCTCTCTCGTTTTGAACATACTCGATCAGTTCAGCCTTCGTTCATTCTCAGCATATATCTCTTAGCATCCGTTGTCTTCGATGCCGTCCAAGTCCGTACATTCTTTCTCAGACATGATAAGCCAGCGATACTTGGCCTATCTACGGCAAACGTCGCGATCAAACTAGCTCTTCTCATTTTAGAAACCAAAAGCAAACGGAGATATCTGAGAGCCCCTTACAACACCTACTCGCCAGAAGCAACCAGTGGGATTTTCAATCGAAGTTTCTTCTGGTGGATCAATCCTATTCTTGTAACCGGATTCGGGAAGCTCCTTACCTTGGATGACCTGTTTGCTACTGATTCATCACTCAAGTCAGAAGTACTGCTTGGAGATATACAAGTCTCTTGGGCGAAATGCAAGTACTCCGGGCTATCATAAGTGGTCGCGCACGCTACTGACGTTGTTCAGATCGAAATTCTGGAAAATACTCTCTAGTTTACACAACCTTCCACTGCTTGAGATGGAAACTAGCTGCTATCATACTTCCACGGGTTTTCCTGATTGGATTCAATTACTCCCAGCCATTTCTTATCTCCTCGGCCATATCTTTTGTTTCACAGAGCGGCCAGTCTCGAAATAAAAATGATGGCTACGGTCTCGTCGGCGCGGCTGGCTTAATCTATTTTGGAATAGCAGTGGGTACTACTCCATCTCTCTTGCATAGTAGCTCACCGATGTTCTAGCTTTCCACGACTTTTTACAAGCACCAGGTAAATCGTACCATCACTGCCTTTCGAGGCGCCATGGTCTCCATAATATACGCCAAAACTCTGGAACTCCCCGCCGGACTCTATGATGAGTCGGCCGCGCTTACATTGATGAGCACCGATATTGATAGGCTTGCTAGCAGCCTGGACTCTCTGAATGAGATTTGGGCAAGAATAATCGAGATGTCTATCGGCATCTGGCTGTTGGAAAGGCAGCTTGGCTGGGTTTGTATAGCGCCTATTGTTATCGTTGCACTTTCCGTCTTTGCTTCCGCTCTTGTTACGAAACGAATCGGTCCACGACAAGCACAGTGGGTTAGAGCTATTCAACGACGAGTCGGCATTACGTCTTCGATGCTAGGATCTATGAAGAGCGTGAAGATGATGGGTTTATCGAATAATTTGTTTAATACCTTGGATGCTCACAGAGTACGGGAACTCAATCTATCAAAGCATTTCAGATTGATGGGGTTGTATCGTGTGGCGCTATGTGAGTATCATTCTTTTAAATGTCATCTTCTAACATGACTAGCATTCATCCCGCCCATCATTGGACCACTAGCCTGCTTCGTCATTTTTGCTATTCAGTCATCTCGCGAAGGTTCAGAGCAACTGACTGCTGGCAAAACGTTCTCCTCGCTCGCAATAATATCTTTACTCACTGGTCCAGCATCTAGCTTTCTTCAGTCTCTTCCCATGGTTGGAATGTCGACTGGCTGTCTGGCTCGGATACAGAAGTTTCTGCTCACTGATTCACACATAGCTGAAGAAGGTTTTCCCAGTCAAAATGTGCATCATAGCGATGGTGAAGTATCAGAATCCATCGAACTAACAGACTACCACCAAAAAAACACGAAAGACCTAGCTATGACATTAAAGAACGCGACTGTTGCTCCATCTCAGGAATCTTCGCCAGTCTTACATAACATCAACTTGCAGATTGAAAAGGGATCGTTGACAATGATTGTAGGAGTTGTAGGGGCGGGCAAATCAACTTTGCTGAAAGCCATTATAGGGGAGTTGAGATGTAGTACTGGCAGCATAGAGGTTGATGCTAAGCATATGGGATATTGTGCTCAAACTCCGTGGCTCCCCAACTCGACCGTTCGGCAAATTGTCTGCGGTTATGACGATCCAGTCGAAGATCGAAAATGGTATGATGAGGTTCTTCACGCTTGCTCATTTGACGAGGATGTCTTGCTGCTCCCCGATCGCGATGATACAATCATTGGAAGTCGAGGTGTGACGTTAAGTGGTGGTCAGAAACAACGACTTGTATGCAATTGGTTGGCAATCCGCTTGAACCTTACTGACATTTTGCAGGCACTGGCAAGGGCTATATACTCACACCTCAGTATCATGGTCCTTGATGATATTCTCAGCGCCATCGATGCTCGGACCGAACAGCTGGTGGTCGAGAGGCTCTTCGGAAAAGCTGGCCTTCTACGGAGAATAAATTCAACTATTATTCTAGCAACGCACGCTAGTGAGCACAACCCAGTCGAGTTTCGAATCTATAGATGCTAATTTTTCTAGTCCGTCACTTGTCCTTGGCCGACAAAATCATAGTCCTTGGTTCAGATGGGCGCATTGCGGAACAAGGAACCTTCGAAGACCTCCGGTCACGAAATGGATTTGTCAGCAAGCTGCTACTTCATCCGGAGCTTCTCGAATCAAAATCATCCAAAATTAATGCCGGGACAGATTCCAACTCAAAACAGGCTACCACTATTCCCAAGGCACTTCGCGGACCCAGCGATAACGATGTCGCTGATCTGACACGGCGTATAGGCGATCTCTCTGTATATAAATACTATTTGAGATCCATAGGACCGAGAATCGCATTGATCGGAGTAGTATCATCTTTTGTTTGGATGCTATGTCAGGCGTTTCCGCGTAAGTACTCTTTGCTCCTTGGAAGGGAATCTTACTGATTCTTCAGCTATCTGGTTAACCCTGCACGCGAACGGGACCGTGAATAGTCTTACACTTTTCTCAGTCATCTATGTAGTCGTGTCTCTAGTATCATTGAGTGCGATAACCTCTACTCTCTGGTTGGATCTCCCCATTCACCTTCATTTTTGTAGCTGACCATATCAGGAATCTGTACATGAAATTAACTCCAACGTCCGGAGTTAACCTTCACAGAATCCTACTCAAATCCGTCATGAGGGCTCCACAGTCATTCTTTGACGAAACGGATTCTGGGATTACATTGAACCGCTTCAGTCAAGATATGACGCTTATAGATGGCTCTCTTCCAAATGCCGCCGTAATGGCTTTCTCAAGTAGGTTTGACCCCTCTTGCACACAGACAATTCAACTGAAACAATGAGGCCTCTTACAATGCATCGCCCAGCTGGCTTTAATTGCGGTAGGATCAACTTGGATGGCCATCACATGTCCCGCCCTCATCTTCGCTCTCTACATCCTGCAGAATTTCTACCTTCGCACGTCTCGACAAATGCGATTCCTAGACCTGGAATGTAAAAGTCCATTGTACACGCATTTCGCAGAGACTTTAGAAGGTCTCTCCACAATCCGCACATTCGGATGGCAACGCCAATTCATCAATGCTAATTATAATCTGCTCGACAAATCTCAAAGGCCTTATTATCTGCTCTTTTGTATCCAGCGTTGGGGCAACCTCTCCCTACTCATCCTTATTGGTATAACTGCAGTATCTGTGATCGCACTTGCTACAAGTCTCGTGGGTAGTACTAGTCCAGGACGACTTGGGGTATCCTTGAGTTCGGTTGTAAGCTTCACTACAAGTATGGGTTGGTTCATGCAGTTTTGGGTCCAACTTGAAACATCACTTGGAGCCATTGCTAGGCTCAAGTCTTTTGAAGAAGGAACAGAATCTGAGGATAAGGAGGGGGAGAGTTTTATCCCAAGCGAAGAGTGGCCAAGTCATGGTGCTATTGAATTTAAGAATGTATCTGCTTCATACGGGTAATTTCAACCTCATCAAATAACCATTCATACCAGGCTAACACGATTGCAGAGGAAATTCTCCAGCGTTACAAAATATTTCATTTACCATCAAACAAGGAGAGAAAATCGGAGTCTGCGGACGCACAGGAAGGTTCGTACCCCATCGGCACAAAAAATCCCTCCCACTAACAACCAACTCACAGTGGGAAAAGTTCCCTCCTCTCCGTCCTCCTCCGCATCCTCGACTACTCGTCCGGCACAATCACCATCGACGGCCTCGATCTCAGTACCCTCCCACGCTCCCTGATCCGCTCCCAAATCATCACCATCCCGCAAGAACCATTCATTCTCTCCGGCAGCGTGCGCCTCAACGCCGACCCCACTAGCACCATCCCCGACGCCGATATCATCAGCGCACTCACCAAAGTCGGCCTCTGGTCCATCCTCGAGTCCCGCGGCGGTCTCGACGCTGAAATGACAACTAACCCTCTGTCTCAAGGCCAACAGCAGATTTTCTGCTTAGCGAGAGCGATGCTTAGGAAAGGAGGGAAGATTCTAGTGCTAGATGAGGCGACGAGTAATGTGGATGCGGAGACGGATGAGCAGATGCAGAGGCTGATTAGGGAGGAGTTTGGAGGGTGGACTATTGTTACGGTGGCGCATCGGTTGGAGAGTATTGAGGGGAGTGATAGGATTTTAGTGCTAGATAAGGGGTGCCTAGTTGAGAATGGGGGCGTGGAGGAGTTGATTGCTAAAAGGGGCGCTTTTTGGGAGTTGAGGGGTGGGAGGTGAGTCTTGCCCATTCACAGTTTAGGGAGGGTGCAACCCGTATTTACAAGAGAGCCCGCCCGAACTTACCTTCGCATATCTATCTATAGATTACACTTATATAATACAAGACCCTTGTTTGACACTGCAAAACGTGTCAAGTGCGAGATCTATAATGAGCTCATGGAGATCAACAATTTAGAAATAATTGTGAAGCACATAAAAAATGTATGTGGGTAATAAAGGTGAATTTCTTGAAGTTTCGGGAAGCGAAGCTTTCTTGAATGTTGAAAGTTGATTTGAATTTCTGATACACGTAGTTCAGTATGACAATGATCTCATGAAATTTTGCATTTTCGTCTCTGGACCTGAGCTATTGCAACTTTAGCCTGAGCTAGCATGCATTAAAGAGGTATTTTAGTATCCTTGGGGCTCGGTTGGGCTCCCTTAAGGCCTGGTTACGCTTTCCTCATCTTATCTCTAGGGGCTGTGTGACGGATTTCACCCGTAGGTGGGACTCGATTGCCTTGGGCAGCTCTCGTTGTCCTACTACCCACTCGTAAGGGTTCGTAAAGGCTCCTTATAGTCCGAGACCTTACTCTTTTCTTTTTTTTTCTCTTTTATGCAGTTCTTCTTGTAAATATAGTAGCTCGCAATATAATATATTCGACCTAGCCTGTCACAACTCGTATTTATTAGCACGCGATTCAGTTCAGGTCTCTGTAAAAGTGTAGATGGATCACGAATTATAGCATCGGCCCAGATCTATGTTTACCCTATTTTAAAAATCTTCGCCACTTGGTTGTGTACCCACCCTACTTTGCACCCTAGTTTTGGATCCTGGTTGTGCACTTAGGAGGTGAGGCATTTATTGACTGGTGCGAATAGCGCAAGTCCCCCCTCCCTCTTTGGAAGCACACCTCTATTATTATGGTGGAAACCTTCTAATCACTTATGAGAAAGACTATAGACTGCAGCGGGAGGCTCAGAATCGGTGTAAGAGGCTCGGCTTTTCCTATTTCAGGGGCAGTCAGCAAGATTGCAGCCTAAAAATTGCGCCCGTGCTTACTCTGTGGCTGCTACTGGTTGATGACCTTCCCGATCTGAGATTCTTGCCAGGATTGCTGTTGGACTGTTGGGTTGCTGTTTGGTATATAATAATTCAAACGAAGCAGGGAAAAAGTTATTACCTCGAAGAGCGTTTCGGACCTACGACATTGAAGTTTCCTAAGTAAAATGTTTACAGTGCTAGATTATAAAATATTCTTAAATTCGGATAGATTTATTCTTGGCCGAGATGTAGTAAATTCGGGCCTGAGCGAGCGGCCCCCTTCCTATCTCCCTGTTTCCATCGCTTATTAAATCCAAACGTTTACTGCATCATGAATATTTTCGGAACGGCTTTTAGAGCCTATGAAATAAGGGAGCCCTCTTGAACAAGAAGAAATGAGATTTGGTACCGTGCGAAGCTACCACCTGCTGAAGTTGCTCAAAATGTATCGATGTACATAAGTTGAAGCAGTTTTGCAATACCACTGCAAGGGTGATTTCTTCATCTTCGTTCATGGGGTTCATGGCTGACACATCCACTCTCGCACCCTTTTCAATCAAAAGCTTGAATATCTCTGCTCGCGCATCCGCGATCTTTTGAGCTTTCGGCGATTGTTTAGATATCTTCCCCATTTTAGTAGATTGTTCGTATTGCCAGAGCAAAGCGCTTTGCCAGCATGTTCGCTTGCCAGAACTCTTTGTTTTGAACGATTTGTTTGGCTCTGCACCGTGTTGAAGAAGAATCTTGATCACATCTATAGTAATTAAGTCAGGGTGCATGTCTGGGAGTGGGCTCATCGCGTAGTCCAGAAGTGGCCTGCCTTTTTTCCCTTTCAACAATCGATGGCCGTCTCCTAAGCAGTGCTCGAGAAACTTGCTCAATCCAAATTGGATAACCAGTGAAGGGAATGTATTTTGCCATTCTTTGGGTTGAGGCTGTGTTGGATGAAAGTCGGTCCAGTGCCTCTTTGCATCTTGCTTTGAAGCCCACCCACCGTCGGTCTTGATTTCGGTTTCGTACTCGAGCTTCCTCTCTTTCCATCGATCTTGGTCATCCTTGAAGCATCTAATGTGATGTTCACGCATGGTCTTATCAAGCACCGTCAATAGGTCCAAATAAGTGTTGTCAGGGCGGCTCTTTCCTAAGTTCCCTTCGAAATGATGCGCACAAAGAAGCGATGTGGTAGCGAGAGACCATAGCAAACTGCGATTGCTTGATTGCTGTCTGTCAAGGATCTTCAGTTTTAAAACATACCCTTGAAGTAAAGACATAAATGGGTTGAATGAACTGTTCTGGGTATATGGGAGTAGCTTTTCGCTTCCAAATTTGTCCACGTAGTCTCTTGCTGCTCTGTGCAGGTATTCAACCGTCCATGTCGGACCTATCACTTCGTTTTTGCCTTGATCCGGACTCCGAAGTTTTACAAATGCCGAGAGTTCTGGCTGGATTCCAGATGCAACATTTTTACATATCTCCTCCACTTGAACAATATTCCATGGTTTGATTTCCGCATTTATGATGTCTTTAGTACTTATCTCGGTTGCAAGTACCAGATCAATCAGCATTAATGGATCTCCTTCTTCGCCATCGGCAACTGAATGCCTGCGAATTACTCTTGCGGCCTGCATGACCTGTAGTATTTGAGATGCTTTGGTGTGATAACTTGATGAAATTCTCGCCAGCGCGGTGTCGAAAGCTTCATCCAGGCTTGGGACTTTCATGGTGTTAAGTTCTGCGTCTGACTTGGTATCCTTCAGATGCTGAAGAACAGGGATTGACTTGATCCGTTCTATAGTTGTTTCAATGCTATCTGTCCCGTTTCTATCTAATTCTTTGAGCAATGAGGTGATTGCAAGCTGCGCCTTCAAAAATATTCCATTGGCTTCGTTTGTAATCGCATCAATGATGCTCTTGCCGAGGCTCGCATCTAGTTGGAAAATCTTCGGAAATACCTTGTTGTTTTCAAGAGCGTCTTTTACGACAAGACGGATGTCGTCCCGGTTGAACTCTTCCATTGAAAGGGTGGGGCATGATGTGAAAGCGCTTTGCATTTCGTCAAGTGCTCTGCTCGATACTATTGCCTTCACATTTGACGATGCTGATATCTCTTGGAATAGCTTAACGATATCTTCCTGGTCGCCGTCGTACTCATCGAGTCCATCAACCAACAAAAAGAGCCTGAGAGGAACAAGGTCCTGTGCAATGAGCAATTGAAAAGCATCGTGTAGCTCTTTTTGGGTCCATTGATCGACTTGATGGTCATCATCCGATTGAAAGTGGCTCCCTCCGTCACATATCCATCCTCCTGGTACTCTGTTCCAGCTGTAGCCTGTTGGACACAGCCCTGACATCATCAAACGTTCCTTAGCTCTCTCGTCTTCCTCTCCCTTAGTATCTAGTTGCGGCGTTGAATATCTTTTGTAGAGTATTGACCATTGATGAGGTAGTACCACAGCCAGGAGATGTGGTTGCTGTTTCAAGACTGTATAAAGAAGCGAGCGTAGTAGACCCTTTTGGGATCTCTCTATGGCTGTTCCACTGTTCCAGAAAAAGAATGCGGCTGTTGT
>Ga0182030_10009083_pt1 | contig 20427 bp, 11 predicted proteins | sample 812S3MmetaG_FD_121299 | JGI IMG/M metagenome (GOLD analysis project Ga0182030, IMG submission 121299) | Permafrost microbial communities from Stordalen Mire, Sweden - 812S3M metaG (Illumina Assembly) | ecosystem: Environmental > Terrestrial > Soil > Wetlands > Permafrost | place: Sweden... | reverse complement strand
CGCGCGAACCTCGCTGCCGCGCGCGTCGGGCAGGGCCACAATAGCGTGTGTAACGCCGAGAGTCAGGGCGTAATGAGGTGCATTGGATCTGCGGGTCACAAACAGATCGTCTTTGCGCAACTCGGCCCAGTCGGGGCAGTAATCTTCGAAGATCGCAACGATACGCAGGCCGGTGGAAGGATAGGCCCTGATATGACGCAGAACCGTTCGGGCTGACTCGCCGGAGCCGAAAATTACTGCCGGGACCCCCCACCACGGTTTTCGAGAACAAAAATGGCGCACGACCGATCGCGAAAGCACAACCAAAACCACGGTCGCTGCCCAGGAAAAACAGATGCCCGCGCTCAGCATTGTTTCCGCAGGGCGCCAGACGAAGAAAGCGCTCGCCGCGAGGCCATGGCTGAGGGTCGCGCCGGTGAATATCTCTCTCAGTTCCCGCGCTGGACTGAGACCGCAGCCGGGATAGAGCTCGAGCCCGGCAAAGATCAGCATCATGGAGGTCTGCGCCAGCAGAAATTCTTTCCATAAGTCGAACCAGCGGTTGACGAACAGAACCATCATTGCCGCCACAATCAGGACGGCAGCCATGTCAGCGCTCATCAGGCAAATGCTGGTGAGACCGCTTCGACTCTTCACCCGGGGCAGGGATGCGGGAGACGCGGCATGGAATGCAGCCACACTCATCTCAAGCCTCCGGCTACCGATTCCGTTAAAGCTTCCATATCTGACACGTTCATCACTTCCCGGTACACGGCCCAGGTAGCGTTGACCATCGTCCGCACAGTAAAGTCCCGTTCGTAGCGCGCCCGTGCCGCCTCGCCCATGGTTTTCAATAACTGTCGTGACGAAAGAATCTCGCTCAGCCGGTCCCTCATGTCCGCGACATCATCAAGGCGGGTAAGGTATCCGGTCACCCCGTGAGTTACCGCCTCACCCACGCCCCCGACGTCCGTGGCAATCACAGGAAGGCCGGCGCGCATCGCTTCGAGTATGCTCAAGGGAAGCCCTTCCCATTTCGTGGCGAGTACAAACAGGTCCGCGGAGGAAAGCAACTCAGCGATGTCGGACCGGTCACCAAGGCACTCGACGCGGCCGGACAAACCCGCCGCGCAAATGGCTCGCTCCGCCGCCGGTTGCAGCGGTCCTTCGCCCACCAGCAATAGGCGCCAGTTTCCTGTAAGCTGCCGAAGGGCTTCGATGAGCAGCAGGTGATCCTTCTGCGCCACAAACCGCGCGATCATGATCAGCGTCAGAGGATTTCCTGCCCCCGGCGTGGCGCGCGGCGCAACGTCCGGAACGCCGTTCCAGATCCTGACTATCGCATCGGGACGGGTAATACTGCGCCGCAACGCCATATCTTTGTTGGCCTGCGAAACGGAGATGATTTTCCCCCCGAGGCCGGCGGCAAGCCGTTCGAGCGGCACCGCAAACCAGCGCCGGCGCATGGAGACGCCGTCCGCGAAGCTCCAGGTATGCGCAGTAAAGACTGCGGGTGTGCGGGTATGGCGCGCCGCCAGACGCGCCAGCAGGCCCGCTTTCGAAGTATGCGCGTGGACCAGGTCTGGCGCTTCGGCGCGAATCGTATCGATAACCTCCCCGAGCGCGCGAAGGTCATTCACCGGGCTGATGGGTTGCACGAGATGAGGAATTTTGCGCACAGGAATACCCAGGCTGGCCGCACGATCGCAAAGGAAACCGTCTTCACCGGTCGCGATTACGGGCTCGATCCCGGACGGCAGATTAGCCACCAGATCGAGCAGATGCACCTGAGCTCCGCCGCGTTCGGCGCGAGTAATTACGTACAGGACTTTCACTTGAGTTTTGCTCCCCTGTCACGACAGGCTTACTGGGCGGTCCGACAGATAACGGCTATAAAGTTCGATCCACCGTTCGGTGACGGCTTCGAAACGGAACGTCTTCTGACAGTGCGCGCGTGCCGCGTTACCGAATGATCTCCGCGCATCCACCGGGGCATCCTGCAGTCTTCGCATCGCCGCTGCTAATTTTGGGGGGCTGCCCGGTTGCACCACCCAACCTGTAACGCCGTCGACGACCACTTCCGAATTGCCACCCACGTCGGTGACCACGCCCGGAAGTCCCATAGACGCGGCTTCCAGAAGAGCGATCGACAGGCCTTCGTAGTGCGATGACATAACCAGCCCGTCCGCGGCGTTGTACAACTTCCAGATATCTTCACCGGCGCCCAGAAACTTAACGCGCTCGGCCAGGTTCAGTCTGCGGGACTCGGCTTGAAGCGGCTCTGCCAGCGGTCCGTTACCAGCGATCAGCACAACCCAGTCGTCACCCGGCAGCAGCGTCAATGCCTGCAAAAGGCCGAAGTAATTCTTCTGTTCAACCAGGCGGCCGACAGAGAGCCACGCGAAACGCTGCCCGACTCCCAGTGCCGCGCGCGCTATCTCCCGGGCGTTTTGAGAAGGCGAGAACCGCTGCGTGTCGATGCCGTTTGGAATCAGTTCCAGCTTCTGCGCCGGTACGGCCCCCACCTTCACATAGCGGTCGAACGCGGCTCGGCAGATGATTGTGGTTCGATCCGCGAGGAAATCAGTCAGTCGGTAAAGAAACTCCTTGTGCCACGTGACCCCGCCTTTTTCGGAGCGCTCCTGCAGATTATGTGCCGTGCAGATCAGCGCGGGGATTCGGCAGAAGAGGCGGGCAAACCGACCGAGCAAATTCGCGTGCACCATGTGGCAGTGCACAATATCGGGTCGGAAAGCATTCACGATATGGCGCAGTCGCCAGATCCCTCTCGGGTCGGGAACACCTCGGGGCATACCGAGCGATTCGACATCGATCTGCTCTTCCACAAGTTGATTCACATAAGCGCTGGGGTCGACCATGCAAACGACTTTCACCAGCCAGCCACGCCGCTTGAGCTCAATCGCCAGGCGAACCACCTGAGTCTCCGCGCCTCCGAGCGTAAGCGTCGTGATGAGCATCAGAATTCTCGTCGGACGCTCGACGCGTATTTCCCTGGCGCGCAATTCGCTGTAGAGCACGAGCGTGCGCCGGCCGATTTCTTCCCAGGATCTTTCCGATCCCATGAATGCCGCGCCCTGTTCACCCATTTCTCGCAGACCCTCCAGACCCGCGGCGAGCGCCGCGTCGATCGCCTCGGCTACCCCGTTCGCCGTAGTTTCCTGAATGGCAATTCCACACGGACATTTGGCGAGGATCGCGCCGAGTCCACCCGCGCGCGTCGCCACGATGGGCCGCGAATTTGCCAATGCCATCGCGGCGACACCGCTCTCTGAAGTGAACTCCGCATAGGGAAGCAGAACCGCATGATGCTCGGCGAGCAGCGGCCCCGTTTCGTGGTCTTCGATATAACGGTGGATAACTCTGATGCCCGCAGGCTTCTGGTTGATAAGCCCGACGCAATAATCCCAATAGGCCTGCTCCCGTGCGTTAGCCAGATCGCCGGCGATGGTTAGATGCACGCGAATCTGGCCACCGGTGTTCAGCAGTTGCGCGGCCTGTATCGCAAGATGGACGCCTTTGTTCTCACGGATTGAGCCGAACACCAGCAGGCGGAGACCGCTATCGGGAGCGGACCCGATCTTCTGGAATGTTCCCAGCGGACCGTGCGGGATTACGGCAATCTTGTTCGGTTTCTGGTGGAATCTCTCAGTCAGAATCCTTCTTCCTGTCTCGTTATGCACGATCAGCCGGTCGCTGAGCGAGTATGCCCAGCGAAGGGCGTTCCATTCCACAGGCCTAAGGCGCGCAGGAAGGAGCCACTTGTGCGGGACCGGGTCGTGTGCGGTGAAAACGATCGCGCAACCCCGCATCCGCGCCAGGAGAAAAAATGCGAGGCCTACCGGGAAATAGAGCGGAAACTGAATGTGAACGATATCCCCGCGCTTCGTTTCCCGCAGTTGTCGGCTGGCCGTGCCGATCAGAAAGCGAATGTTCCCGGCGACGCGTGCCGCCAGACCGCCCCGACCCGTCCTGCGGTGAGACGAGAGTGCGACCGTTGCTCCGCATGATCGAACCTCGTTCAGATAGATAAACCCCGGCGGACAAAACAGCGTAACCTTCATATCGTTGGCAGCCAGGCCGGCCACGAGTTCCTTAACATACCTGGCGGCTCCGGACGACGGCTCGGAGGTATGCAAAACAACGCGGTTCGCCGGCGTGATTCGCGTCGGGTAGTCGTTGATCGCCGAGGTCATTTAACCTTTAGCTGGTCTTCTCTATGACTGCATCGACCAGTCGGTTGCGTTCATTGCGGTTCTTGCCATAGCCATAGGTGTAGCCATAGGCGTAATCGCCATAAGCCTTCAGGGAGGAACCCTTGACCTGAGTCATGACGATTCCCATGATGTTTGCGCGGTCGCGCATCAGCGCATCAAGTGCTTTCGATACCGCTTTACCACTCGTTGTGTCCGCTTTCGTCACGACGATTACGCTGTCGGTCATCGACGCGAGGAGATGAGATTCAGCAAAACCCAGCAGCGGCGGAGCATCAACCACGACGAGGTCAAACTCGCTCGTCACCTGCTCCAGAAGTTCGGCAGCGGTCTGAACAAACATGTCAGCGCCGCGATGGGAGACAGGACCCGCGGGAATGACAAACAGCTCATAGGGGTCTATCCTCACCATGACTTCGCGCCACCCCGCCCTGCAGGACAGAACGTCGGATAAGCCCTTACCCATCTTGGTGTCGAAATGCCTGTGCATGGTCGGGGCGCGGAGATCGGCATCTATCAAGAGCACTCGTTTTCCCGCCTGCGCAAAGGAAAGAGCCAGGTTCGCCGCCGTTGTAGACTTGCCTTCACTCGGTTGCGCGCTCGTAACAAGCAGGGAACGGACCGGGCGGTCCAGATTCGCGAGATCGATCGAAGTACGCAGGCCGCGGATCGACTCGCGGAAGCGCTCGATTGCCTGACCGGACCGCCTTTCGTCATGCTCCTCATTGGCAATCGCCACTGGGTTTTTCAGGTTTCGTGTTGCCGGGATCATCCCCAGTACCTGGACGTCAAGGCGTTTGGCAGCGTCTTCGGGGTCGGAGAGAGTCAGGTCGACCGCATCGGCAACCACCACCCAAATGACGCTCAGGACGGCGGCCAGCACTAAAGCAATCGCCAGATTCAGGAGGGTGTTGGGAAAAACCTTAATGTCGGCCGGAAGGGCAGGCGCGGCAATCTGAATAATGGCGTCCTGAAATTGATTGTTAAGGCCGGCCTCCGTCGTTCTGCGCTCGAGATCCTCATAGAGCTTCTTGTCGTTATCGGCATCGCTTTTTAGTTGCTGATACTGGAGCGTGCGGGCACTCAGGCCTTCCACCTCGCTCTTGGTTGAGCGAACAACTGCGGACAGCCGCTCCTCTTCTCCTAGCGCCTGCTGGTATTCCACTTTGACGCGATCTCCGGTCGAGGCCGCCAACTCTTTTACGCGTTTCTGCAGTTCGTCTACTTGCTCTTTCGCCTTACGATATTCCGAATAGTTGTCACCGTATATGGCTCGCACCGCGGCAAACTGCTGCTGGGCCGCATCCAGGCGTTCCATTGCCAGATCGAGCGACTCCACATGCCCGGCAGCCTGAGCCGCCGCGACCGCTGTGTCCGACCCCTGCATGGCTTTCAGTTGAGCTTCTTTCCGAAGACGGTCCGCCTGCGCTTTGGTGTAATCTTCGTTCAGCTGCTTAAGGCGGGAGGTCTGGATGGTCGAGCCCTGCTCCGGGTCCACCATATTCAGTTCTTTTTCGAATTGAGCGAGACTCGTGGTGGAGGTGTCCATTCGCTTTTTAAGCGTTCCGAGTTCCTTTCTCATCGAATCGGATATCTGTTCGAACGTACGATCGCGCGCGTCGAAGGCATGGACTATGTAAGATTGCCCAATCGCGTTTGCAACATCCGCTGCGAGGCGCGGATCGCTCGCCCGATAGGTGATGCGAATCAGGTAGGTATTCGGCGGCCGGGTAATCTTGAGCCGCCGGAGGGAAACAGGAGCGTCGCGCCTCTGCTGTATCCCCTTTGCACTCAGGCCGCGGAACTGGTTTTCACGGGCGAGAAGGTTGTATTTGTCAGCCACCGGCCGCAGCACCGGGTCAGACTGTACGATCTCCATCTGCGTGGCCATAATCTGATCCATATCGTTTACAGCCACAGTCTGCCCTGCCTCGAGGCCAATCACTCCACCGGATGAGTGTCGGTCGATACGCACGATGGCCGTCGACTCATAGAGAGGCTGCAGATTGAGCGAAACAATCCCGGCGCCAGCTGTAAGCACCACGACCAGAGCAAGCATCTTCCACTTATGGCGGTTGATCAGGTCCACCAGGTGCATCAGTGAAGACCCTGCCTCGCTCACCGGCGGCGCGGCCAGAACCTGGACAGGAGCTATGGGACGCGGATCGGACACGCGCAAATGGGTGGACCCGGCGGTGAGGAGTCTTGTGTCTGATTCGGGAAATCTCATGATGTCTTCTCTTCGCTCGTCAGTTAATACCGGAATGCAAGGGCCGCCGCCGAGGTGGTGCCGAAGCCGGTAATCTTGTCGATGACCGTCGCGGTCAGCCGTTTGTGCGCGTTGTCCTGAATAAAGAGAACGTCATTGGCCTCGAGAGTCACGTCGGGAGTCTTACGGTGCTCGATATCATAGAGGGGAATCGGAATTTCCTTTCGCTCTGTGGTTCCGGGCACCTGACGGTAGACATATGCCGTCTTTTGCGAATAAGGCAGAAGCCCCTGACATAGGGCGAGTGCTTTGAGTACCGTAGTAGTGCCCGTCTCATTCAGCGGGAAAGCTCCAGGCAGTTTCACGTTGCCGCTGATATAAAGCTTCGCCGCCTCCGGAACGCGTATTTCTTCACCGCCTTGAAGGGAAATATTCAGGGACGGATCGGTCCCCGATAGTAGTTGTTTGACCGGAATATGCCGAACCACATTTGGCCCGGTATCCGATTCCCCGCTTCTGGAAACCAGAATTTCCGGACCCGCTTCGGGAGCAAGTCCGTCGGCCCTTGCAATCGCGTCCAGAAGTTTTACATCGCCAAGTGCCTGGAACGTGGTGGAACGCCTGACAGCTCCGACAACGTTCACCGGCCTGCTTCGGTATTCAAGCACCGAAACCGAGACTGATGGCTGAATCAGAATATGGTCCTGCTTCAGCGCGTCAGCGATGGCTTGTTCCAGCTCAGCGGGCTTGACGCCTAAAGCGTGGACGGGAGTGTGCAGAAGCGCAAGTTTCAGCTCGCCGTTTGAAGAAACACGGTAGCTCCTCGTGATTTCCGGGCAGTCAGTCACCGAAACGTAAACAAGATCCCCCGAACCCAAAGGCTCATAAGCGACATTTGCTAACGCGAGGTTCTGATCGACGTGGCCATCCTCCCGGGGTGCCGGCGACTGTGCCGCCACCTGGCAAATCCCCGCGGGTATAAACATCACAATCAATAACGAGGACGGTAAAAGCACTCTTGTGAACATATTTGTTCCTTCCGTTCGTGCAGCTTAAGCGGCGCTTTCCGCACATCCACCGATGAACAGGGCCATCGCGAGCAAACTGTAGTCTTTCGGTCCTACTGGTTCCATGTGAAAAATGATCCAGAGAAGAACACACACCCCGGCGAGCAGGAATGCCAATACCAAACCCTGCACTAACCGCCGTCGTGTTCTAGTCATGTAGGATGCTGCTCATCGCCTCTGCGCTATTGCACCCCGTTTACCCAGTCGAGATTCAGTTCGGTGGATACAGATCTTCTGAGAAGCGAGATCGAAACGATAAGTCTGTATTCGTCCTTCATCCTGACAAAGGTACCTTCGATACCCTTCAACGGGCCGCGCGCAATAACGACACGGCGACCACTCACCGGCTCAACCCACGGCGCTGCGGTTAAGTGCGTCGTGCAGATCCTTCGCACAGCCTGGATTTCAAGATCGTTTACCGGCAGGGGTGTATTGCCGGCGCTGACGATATGCACAACACCGGGAGTATTCAGCACAGGATATGGGTCTGACGCGTCAAAACAGCAGAACACATACCCTGGGAACAGCGGCAGCCGGACTTCTTTAACCCGGTCTGACCACTGACGACGACTCTGGTATGTAGGCAGGAACTCGGCGAATCCTTTTTCACGAAAGGAGGCCGAAGTCTTAGCTTCGAACCGTGATCTTGTGCGCACCGCGTACCACCGCGCGGCCCCGACCTCTCGAGGAAAGGATTCCCCATTTGCGCCCCATTCTGAACCAGGTGTTGAGTCGTTGGTAAAGTTTTCCATGAAATCACGTAAAGGCGTAGCTTCGCCCTTTAAGTCCCACGGAGACATTGCGTCAATCAGACTGTCTAAGCTCTGCGAGTGGCCTCAGCCCCTCAGAGCAATCAACACGGTTGCAACAGCGGAGTCGCTGGGAAAAATCTGCGCGAACAGATTCATCTTGAAGTCCACACAGCATGCCATGAACCATTCGTTGGTTTCGGGCATTTTCTTTGCGACATTGCTGTGTTTCGTCCCCGAGTATCGCAGACGCCCGAAAACAACCGCAAGCGGCTTCATCGGGTGCCTGTACCCTTTTTCACCGCGGGGACAGCGCGTTAATCAGTTATTAATCCCACGAAAACCTAAGGAAGCCCGCACTCGACCGCATTTGGTTAGTGCGACGATCAGAGGTCAGTCTTTTTCCTGTGCTTCATAACCCGGTCAGCGGTAATGTGTCGCCTGTAACTCAAACAGGTTGAAGTATGTTTTTCCCAGTGTCATGAGGCGCGCGTGATCTCCTTCCTCAGCGATGCTGCCGTTTTCGAGGACCAGAATACGGTCCGCCATACGCACCGTGGAGAATCGATGCGAAATGAACAAGGCCATCTTTCCGTCGGTAAGCTCTGTGAAGCGCTGAAACACCTCGTGCTCCGACCGCGCATCCAGCGCGGCGGTGGGCTCGTCCAGGATCAGTATCTGCGCCTCCCGCATGTAAGCGCGGGCGAGAGCTATCTTCTGCCATTCGCCGCCGGACAGATCCACCCCGCCTTCGAAGCGCCGGCCCAGCACCTGTTCGTAATGGTGGGGAAGGTGGTCGATAACCTTGTCAGCACCGCTCTTCCGCGCGGCGTTCTGCAGTTTCTCCGGGTTCCGGAGGTCCTCAATGCGCCCGATGCCGATATTCTCCGCCGCAGACAGTTCATAGCGCATGAAGTCTTGACAGATGACGCCAATGTGCCTGTAAAGATCTTCGATATCGAAATCGCGCAGATCTACGCCGTCCAGAAGGATCTGCCCTTCGTCCGGCTCGTAAAGCCGGGTTATCAGTTTCACGAGTGTTGTCTTGCCCTGCCCGTTGCTGCCGACGATCGCGATACGCTCGCGAGGCTCCCACCGCATATTCAGCCTGTTCAGCACAAGGCGCGCGGAGCCCGGGTACGAAAATGTCACATTCCGGAGTTCGAAGCCGCTCTGAACGCTCCGGGGCGCAATAACATTTGCATGGGAATGGCGGGACGCGGGCTGGACGGCAAAAAAGTCGCGCAGATCGGTAAGGAACAGGGACTGGTCGGCAATACTTGAGAAGGAACTGAAGATGTTCTGAATATTCGTGCTCGTTGCGGCAATGGATCCCGCTAGAAACGTCATCGTACCGACACTCTGGTGGCCGCTCACGGTCCGGTAGATGACATACACGTAGGCGGCATAATAACCTGTGCTGCTCAGAACGGACAGGAGCGAACCCACCCATAGCCGACGCCCCGCGAGCGCCCGGTTATCGCGGTAGATCGAATCTGAGAGTTCTGCGTAGCGTCGCAGAAAAAAGGGAGCCAGCCCGAATAACCTGAGCTCTTTAGCCGATTCCTTGCTCGCTCCGAGCGTGCGATAGTAATCCATCTGTCGCCGCGTGCCTGTCTGGCCGAAATTTAATGTGTAGCCGAGGAAAGCGAAATGCGTTTCACCGAGAAATGCCGGCAACAGGCACCCGATCAGGCCAAAGAGAAGCCATGGAGAGTAGACAAGTATTGCCGCGGAAAGCGTTGCAATTGTGATTGCCTGCTGCAATACCGAACCGGTTTCGCGAACCATAGCGATGCGGTCTGTCGCCTGCAGGCGGGCACGCTCGAGTTTGTCGTAGAAATCGGGATTTTCATAGGATGCCAGATCCAGCGTAGAAGCGTGCTCCATCACGCGCAGGCTTACATATCGCGTGAATCTGTCCGCGAAAAGGCTTTCGAAAAAGCCAATGGCGCGGCTGAGGATGCTTGCCGATGCCGCCAGGCCAAATTCCAGAAGCACGATTCCCCAGAATCGCCGCGGCAAAGGATGCGACCCGTTGGTAGCTGCAACAACGGCATCGATAATCATGCGTGATACCGAGAGCATGGCGAGAGGAATCACTGCGGCGACCAGACGCAGCAAGACGCAACTCAGGACCACAGAGGGACCCGATTCCCACACGAGTTTCAGCATCGGCGGCAGATTACGCAGGGCTCTGACCCGCTGTATCCACGCGCCGGGAGATCTTCTGCTGGGGCGATCCGGGTTCATTCCATCGAGGACGCAGGAAAGCTGCCAGAGAGCGAAAGAGGACAAATCCCTCAGAGGACTTTAAAGCCCGCCCGCTCCATTCCCCGCACGGCTTCCGGATTTTTCATGAAGGTCTCCCACACAAAGCCGGTACGGGCATTCTCCGCCATGAGCATCGTAATTCCGGTGTCGATGCCGATCACATCACTGTCGTACCAGTTTTTAAGGGGATTAAATGCATTGACGAACCCATAACGGTTCCAGGCAGATGCCCCATAACGTTTTTTGATTGTCTTGATAACTCTGAGGCATGCCATCGGTTGAAATGCCAGTGAACCGGCCGCGGCGCTCGTCGATATGGTGCCGTCAATCGAGCCTGTGCGCGGAGGGCCGCCCCATACCTCGTACCCGCGCATGGAGTCGGAAGCAGTGATACCCCAGAGATCGTCGCTGTAATCCGGAAATTGTTTCGCCAGGTCCAGGCAAAATCGTCGGTGTACGTCGGTTGCAGTTACAGAGTTCTCAAAGTAGTCGGCGTACTGATCCCGTTTCTTTCGGAAATCAAACCAGGCCTGGGAATATTGGTGCACAAACAAGGGACCGAATGACCCGATGTATCGCAGTCCGTCATATTCAAATGTCGTTCGCTTCCATACGTTCCAGGTTTCGGCCGGCAACGGATGAGTAGACGATCCAAGGCCAAGGAGGTACAACATCATCAGTTCGCTGTATAGATCCCAATGGTAGGGAAGGAAACCCAGCTCCGGCGTCCACCCGTGCGGGAGCAGCGAGGTGTCTTCGGACAGCCATGTCCATTCGACGCGATCGAAGATCAGGGTGGCGAAACGGGAGATCTCTTCATCCTGAAAATGAGTGCGGCACATAAGGACTCCGCACAGCAAAATCGCGGTGTCAACGGAGGATACTTCCGAATCCAGCACCCGTTCGCCCGTATCGATGTTGATCCAATGATAAAAAAAGCCGCGATGGTTCGGTTGCCAGTTGGCGAGGGAACGCAGGGTGAGGGCTACACGATCCCGGGCCTGGCTCCAGGAAATGAACCCTCGCTTTTGTCCGATACAGATAGCTGTCAGCCCGAATCCAGTGGCTGCGATACTGCCGAGGACGCTGCGGTAATTAATAGGCACATTCGCCCGGTCTTTCACGATGCCGGTTAGGCGCCCGGATTGTTCCCAAAAGTACAGAAAGTTCGCGTGCTCCAGATCGTTAAGCAAACGATCCTCTTCCGCGGTGAAGGCAGGCAGCACTGGAATGAAATCTGACAACTTCGATCCGGCGGCGAAGGCGGGTCGACCGGCAGCGAAGGCGGGTCCGGCGCACAGGAGTTTTCGGATCAGCCGGCGGCGCGAGAATCTCACGGACGTCTCATCGTTATTTCGAGATTAACGGCAAGCGCGTAGAAACCCAAAGGGCTTTTTGGAACGCTGTTTGCACTATAAGCCGGACGCCTCCAAAGCATACTCGCGCTCTCCTTGTCCTGCTCATCGCGGGCAGCATCGCAGTTACGGTATTCCTGTTTTTACGGACGCGCACGATCACTCTTCGGGGTGCAGTGGTGCGCGAAAGTGACGACCCGGCACGCGAAGCCGTAATCAGGGGCGCTGACATTATGGTGAGTGATGGCACGCTTGTCCTCAGAACGAAGTCGGACAACGACGGCGCGTTCGCACTTACGGCCCGGCGCTCCATGATTCGCCGCCGGCCTCTGACGCTTAAGATTCGCCACGCCGGTTACCTGCCATACGATATACCGGATCCCGCTGGCGACCAGCTCTACGTGGTTCAGATGATTCCGGCACCCGCACCGCAGACCCCAAACCAGGCGGAGATCCGTATCGGAAACCTCTCGGTGCGGTACACGCTGAAGACCGCTGCTTCAGTGGATGTGGGAAGCGGCGCCAAAGTCTTTCAGGTTGTGAACAAAGGTAACGTACCGTGCAACCGGCGCAAACCCTGTTCCCCTGATGGAAGGTGGAAAGCATCCATCAATGCAGCGCAGCTGGACGCCGGACCCGAAAACGAGTTCCGCAACGGGCGCGTGTCCTGCATCGCAGGGCCGTGCCCATTCACGCGCATAGAACACGATGCCTTTTCCCGGGGGGGACGGGTCATCAGCGTTACCGTCCGCGACTGGTCCGACACCACCACCTTTCTGCTCCAGGCCGAGGCGGTTCGCCATGTAGTAACGGATGCGACGAGAAAAACTTACCCGGTCATCTTCGCGCGGACGCTGAATTTTTCACTTCCCGCAGCGGCCGAAGGGACCTGCATTGAAGCGGAAGTCGACGGCACACCTATCGTGTTTCCGATCATGCCGAACGTTTCCCCGGGCTGGGCCAGGTGTGAAACTCAGAACGAGACTGAAAACAGTATGCTCTACCGCTGTGAACTGAAGCCCGGTTATGAGTTCCGCTGATCCGATCCTTACAGTGGCTCGATACCTGCTTTGGACCGGGCGTGCTGGGATGGATGATAATCTTCGCGCTGTTCGCTCTCACCGGATCGGTTTTTACTGTTACGCATCCGGCCGCACAATCTGAAGCTGTCTGGTTGGCCACCATTCTGTTCAGTGTTCTGTTTTGCCTTAGCGTATTGACACGGATCATCCGTGGCCGCGTCTGATTCCAGGCGCATTATCCTGGCGTTCGGTCCTGCCGGAGACGGTTGGGTCGCGAATCTCCTCGAAGCTCTTTCGCACCGGTCCCGGAATGTCTGTAAAGTCGGAGACTCATTTGGAGTCGTGCCGCCCTGGCTTGCGGGTTATGCCTCTCTGCGGCTCCAGGGTGAAATCCTCGTAGCGGCCGAAACCAACACGGCACAAACAGAAGGTATCGCCATTGCCCTGCGGTCCTCCGGATCAGTCAACTATTTCGTCCTTCGACCGCGCCTGCCGGAAGCTCACGAATCGGACCCCGAAATCGGCGCGGTTTCGAATCTGCGCCGCCGGACCGTACTCGCCCTCATCCGAAAACATAAACTCACGCTGGATGCGGCTCACAGCGGCCTCACAGAAGCGGTCAGGCTGGCGCGTCCGCTGACAGACGGCGCCCGCTGGATCGTCGAAAATTCGTGGCTGATTCGGGCGAACCTTGTCCAACTCCGCAGGGAACTTCCGCCGAACGTCGGGCCCGGCGCCTCCGGGCGTCAGGCGACCGATATCCACCGCCTCGCGCAGAGGCTGATAATCGCGTCTGACTGCGTGATCAACGAAGACAACATTCGGGATTACCTTCGCAGTGTGCAGACGACGTGTTCACTGACGATCGAAGAACTGTGGTCTTTCCCGCAGTTTCTGCGTATCGCCTTGATCGAGGCTCTCGCGTCCGGGGCCGCCCTGGAGGACGAAAACGAGCAGTTGCGCGAGCGCGCGCGTTTGTGGGCTAACCGGTTGGCGGAAGCCACGCGCGCTGGCGGGGAGGCTTGCGCCCGCATGCTGGGTCGGCTTGACCTCGAACCTGCCGCACGTCGGCCGGCCTTCAGGACCGCGCTCGCCGGGGAACTGCGAAGCGAAGAAGCGGCGCTGAAAAGTGTGTGTCGCTGGATGCAGGAAAGGTCAGACACTCCCCTCTCCGATCTTGCCCGAGGCCAGCAGTCGGAAGAATCGGCGCGGACAGTCCGGATCGCCAATTCCTATACCAGCCTGCGCACACTCAGCCAACTCGAATATGCGGAGATTTTTGAAGCCGTCAGCGTCGTAGACGCGGTACTGCGGGCTGATCCCGCCGGTGTTTATGCTGACAGCGATGCTCAGACGCGGGACCGATGCCGGCGGACGCTGGAACGCATATCCCGGCAAAGCGGAATCGAGGAACGAGAAGTCGCGACGCGCGCCAGGAATCTGGCGGCGAGGTCGGCCGATTCCCGCACCGGAAATGTAGCCTGGTATCTTCTTGCGGGGGGAATCACGACGGTGGAGGAGGCTTGTGGCGCACGAATTGGCAGCCCCCTTCGGATTCGCCGCTTTGCCGTGAGACATGCAATGCCCGTCTACATCACGACGATCCTCCTGTTAACCGCCTGCTTCATGGCTCTGTCGCTGGTTCTCGCACGCGAGGCGGGAGTCCACTCATGGGCGGTTCTGGCAGCGCTTGCCGCCGCTGCGGCATTTACACTCAGCGAACTGTCCGTCCAGATCGCGCACGCTCTGATCATCTCCCTCCTGCCGCCGGAACCCTTGCCAAAGATGAATTACAGCGAAGGAATTCCCCCAGACAGTACGACCCTCGTGGTGGTTCCCACGATGCTCACCAGTTGCGAAGCCGTGCGCGCGGATATCGGCCGGCTTGAGGTTCGTTATCTAAGCAACCGCGATGAGAACATTTTTTTCAGCATCTTTGCGGACTTCACGGACTCCGCGGTGGCGACGGATCCGGCCGATGAGCAGCTGCTGCGCGCAGCCGTGAACGGAATTGACGATCTGAACAAGCGTTATCCCGGTGGGCGATTCCTGCTCTTCCATCGGCCGCGGACCTGGTCGGACAGCGAGCAGGCATGGATCGGCCGTGAACGCAAGCGCGGCAAACTGGAGGATCTGAACGCTTACCTTTGCGGTGAACGAACCGGGAATATTCTCGTTGCCGGGCACCTGCCTGCGCACGTTGCTTACGTCATCACGGTGGATTCCGACACGCAACTGCCGCTCGAATCGGCGCGGAGATTAATTGAGACCATCGCGCATCCTCTGAATCGGGTGGAAATCGATCCCGTTTCCCGTGTCCGGACCAGTGGTTATACGATCATCCAGCCACGCATCTCAATCGCGCTGCCCGCCGCGACTGCAACGCGGTTCACGCGCATATTCGCGGACGCCAACGGCACCGATCCCTATTGCGAGGCCGTTTCTGACGCGCAGCAGGAGTTGCTTTCGGAAGGGATTTTCCATGGCAAAGCCATCTATGACGTCAAGGCATTTCACGCGATCCTGAAGGACCGTTTCCCGGCGGAGACCATATTGAGCCACGACCTGATCGAAGGGGCGCACGCCGGTGTCGGCCTCGCCAGCGACATCGAGCTTTTCGAAAACATGCCGACCGATTACGGAAGCTTTGCCGCACGGGAGCGCCGATGGATCCGCGGAGACTGGCAGATCGCGCCCTGGATGTTCGGCAACGTTCCGCTGTCGGGCGGCAAGAAATGCCGCACGCCTCTCAGCGCGATCGGGCGCTGGCGAATTCTCGATAATCTCCGGCGGAGTCTGATTCCCGTTGCCGCGGTCGGGCTTCTGCTCGCCGGCTGGTTGATGTCTTCCGCGCCAGCCGTCGGCAGCCTCGTAGTGGGGCTGGCGGTGGCGATCCCGGCCTTTGCCCCTCTGCTGGACCGGCTTGCCAGAAGGCTTCATGGCTCGGTTCGCGGATGGCATGGTGCGGCTGACGATGTCCGGCGTGCCGCCGTGATGATCGCGTTCCTGCCGCATCAGGCGTGGCTCGCGATCGATTCCATTGCGAGAGTCTGCTATCGGCGCTGGTTCAGCCATCGCAAAATGCTGGAGTGGCAAACCGCCGAGCGAGTTCAGACCCTCGGCCGGCAGCATCTCGACGCCACGTTCCGCCAACTGCTGGGGGTCTCGATTCTGTCGATGGTTCTCGCCGTCGTGCTGATGCGATACGGTGTATGGGCGCCTGCCGTCCTTTTCGTCGGATTGTGGATTTTCGCGCCGCTCCTGATGAACTGGCTGGCAAGTCCCGGCCAGCCGGAACCGGAACGGCTCCCGGAGAACGACATATGGTTTCTTCGCCGCACCGCGCGCAGAACCTGGCGATACTTCGACGATCTGGTCGGCGACGAGACCAATTGGCTGCCGCCGGACAACTCGCAGGTGAAATATCGGGTCGAAGTCGCCCCGCGGACCTCCCCCACCAACATCGGCCTCTGGTTCGTAGCCGCTCTCACAGCGTGGGACTTCGGCTACCTCACGACCGACGAGATGATCAGCCGATGCGCGCAAACCATCGATACGGTCCGACGACTGGAACGTTGCGACACGCATCTCCTGAACTGGTACGACACGCGTACGCTGCTGCCTCTCGAACCGCGCTACGTCTCGACGGTGGACAGCGGCAACCTGGTGGCGGCTCTATGGGTGTTCGCGGAGGGATGCATCGACGCCATGCGCGCCCCGGTGATCGGGTCCGTCGCCTTTCGGGGGCTGTCGGATTCGCTTGCGGTTTTTCGCGAAGTATGCGGCAACGACCCTGCAGCCTCAGCCGGCCTGCGTGAATTGGGCAGTCTACTCCGCGGACCGAAGGAAGGTCACGAACTTCTTGCCGGTCTGGATTTCGCCTCCGCCGCTGCCAGGAAGCTGGTGTCTGTTTGCGAAAACTCCGATGTGCCGGTTCCTGACAGCCACGGTTCGGAAAGCCTTGCAGCGCAGCGCCGGAGTGGCGTTCAGCGGAGTGAACAGACTTACTGGGCGTCCCGCCTGTCAGAGCAACTCGCGTCCTGGAATGAAACCGCCCACCGGTACCTGGGCTGGATGGAGAGCCTGTCTTCCATATCGGATTCTGCACTGCACGAGATCGACCCGGACCTGGTCGGACTGCGCGGCAAGGCGCTCCGCCGCATTCCCTCACTGGAAGATCTGGCGCGTGGTACACCTGCTCCCATCGATTCGATCCTCTCCCGGCGATACGGATCGGTAGTCCAGGGGAGCATGGCCACCTGGTTCGATCGAGTAGCCGATGAATACGCCGGCGCGCAGGCGCAGGCGGCGCAGTCGATAGCGCGATTAGAGGCATTGCGCATCGCCGCACAGCAACTGGCCGGGGAAACGAACTTCCGCGTACTTTATGACCGCCGGCGCCGGTTGTTCGGCATCGGACATGATCCGCGCGCCGCAGGAAACTGCACCAGCCACTACGACCTTCTCGCCAGTGAATCCCGGCTGGCGAGCCTGGTGGCGATCGCCAAGGGCGACATACCCCCCGCACACTGGCACGCCATGAGTCGTCCATGGATTCACTCATTTCGCAGGGGGCAGCTTTTGTCATGGAGCGGAACGATGTTCGAGTATCTTATGCCCCTGCTTTTTACACGCACGTTCACCAACTCGCTCCTCCGCGAGGCTTGCCGGAGCGCAGTGCAATGCCAGATCGAATATGGCCAGCACAACGCTGTACCGTGGGGCGTTTCCGAGTCGGCGCACGGGGAACTTGATTCTTGCGGCACCTATCAGTACCGCGCATTCGGCGTACCGGAACTGGCACTGGACCCGGATGTCGGGCATGACATGGTCGTCGCGCCTTATGCCACGATGCTGGCGTTGCCATTGGCGCCCCGAGCGGCGGTGGAAAACCTGCGCCGGCTCGAAAAAAACGGATTGACAGGCCTCATGGGTTACTGCGAGTCGGTCGACTTCAGATCGGAATACCGGGCGGACGATGCCGGGGGCTCGGTTGTCGGCTGCTATATGGCCCACCATCAGGGGATGAGTCTGGCAGCGCTGGACAACCTTCTTCATCGCAACATCATGCAGCAGCGCTTTCACAACGACCCGAGGATTCGATCTGTTGAGACGCTGCTCTGCGAGCGGGTTCCGCTCGTGCCTGTGCCGGCCGAGGAAAAAACGTTACGGCCGGCACCCGCGCGAGTGCTGCCCTCGGTAACCACATCGGTGGCTGCCGCAGTGGGAGGGACCGATCGGCTCGGGTGATGTCGCGCACACCACCATCTGGTCAAATTGCTGCTTCAGCCGCTTCACCTCGGTGTCGCGAAGCGCATAGAAGACTTGCTCACCGATGAGATTGTGCCGTAGGAAAGCCAACGCGGTCGCCTGGAAGCTCGCGCCAGTTCGTAAGGCGAGTTGATAGGTCCTTCCGTTTCGGCCTATGGCGACCGGACTGGAGATCAGGAGCCACTGAGGAAGGCATTGGCGACCGTTTCGAGCGGGCCGTGTTCTTCGGTCGGCGATTCGGCGCGGGTCAATGTGGATTCGTCGTCGAGACTCACCCGGTGCTTCGTTCCGTACGTAGGCGAGTTCATGCGCGCCGATAAACCGCTGGACGCTCAACTGCCGCTGCGTAGTAACGATGATTCCGGGAATGGATCGAGGCAGTAGGCGCCCGGCAAACCGTCCGGGGGTTTGAGGACCAAGGTTTTTTGGTACGTACAATCGTCCTGAATACGTCGACGCTGCTCGCCCGTTCTCGACCTGACGCCGCATATCCAACCGCTGAGGGATTCGAGCCGAAGCCTGATGGCCCGTCGAGAATTGGTCGACCGTTTGGAAACCGCTCTCGCCAGATGCTCGACATCCTTGGGCAAACCTGAAGCAGTGATTTCTTCGCCCGTGATAGCCCACTGGCCGCTGGTACAACCGCGCCAGCTTCTGTATCTTGATGGCGTGGACGCTGCGTTGGCCGGATTCAATCAGGGAAACTCCCGTTCCTGGGAGGCCAAGCTCACGGGCGACCGCTTACTGGCTGGCGTCCGGGCGTGTTATGTTTGAGCTTGCCATGAGATGAACGGCAAAGTGGACAGTAAGTCTGCCGGGGAGCGCGGATTCCCGCGCTGATTTACTATCCAGTTTGCGCATTTCGCGGTTAGAACGCATGGTTTTGGATGGACGCGGTAGACGTATAAAATTGCAGCAGGACGAGCTAAGTCCTTTTCAGGCACTTAAGTAGCAGAGAACAAAGGCAAGCGGGAGTAATTCAGTGGTAGAATGCCAGCTTCCCAAGCTGGACGTCGCGGGTTCGACCCCCGTCTCCCGCTCCATCTTTTCAAGGGTTTACGGATTTCACCCTTAAGCCACCTTACCTTGTTTACCTCGAAAACCCGGATCGGGCGCTGCTTCTTTCAACTGCAGCGCTTCTTCGAGGGTTGTGACCGCTTGCTGTTTGGTTTCCAAATCGGTCATCGTATACGTATCGATGGCAACGCCTATGGCATGTCCCCGCTGGTCCGCTGCGGCCTTCGGATCGACACCCTCTTTGTGGCCCAAACTGGCCTGGGTTCTCCGCAAAACCTGAAAGTTTACCCACCCCAGCTCAATCTTCTCCAGCTTGTTGTGAATGTTCCGCCGCAAAAAATTGTCGCGCGACAAGAACGTCCCGCGCTCCGACGGAAACACCAGCGACTCCGGACCAAGGTCGATGGCCAGCTCGCGCCATTGCTCGATATCAGTGGCCAAATCAGGTGGAACCGCAGCCACTCGTTTTCCTCGCTCCGTCTTGGGGTCGCTCGGTAACCTGCGGTATACCCGTTCCAAGATGTTGACCATGTCCGGCCCTACCCGCCCCCATCGCAGTGCGAAGATCTCGCCAGGGCGCATTCCAACCAGAACGGCGAGCAAGAAAACGATCCGTTCCCGGAGATCCAATACCGACAACGCCGAATGGATTTGTTCCTTGGTCATAGTGCGCTTCTCGAAAGTCTTCGCCTCTTTCGGCGTCACCAGCGAACCCGCCGGATTGCCCTGAATGAGGCCATCATTAGCCGCCATTTTGAAAACGGCATTCAGATCCCAACGCAGATGACTTACAACGCTCTTCGATAGTCCATCCTTGGTCTTGATGTCGAGGAATCGCTGCAACTGGTCTCGCGTCAGGTCGCGCAATTGCCGACCATCGAAGGCCGGAACCAAATACGCTTGCAAACGTTCTGTAGTAGTTTTGTCTGTGGAGTCCTTCCATTTCTTGCGACGCTGCGGCAGGAACACATTCATGACGTATTCCTTGAAATCGGTCGGCAACGTCTGCCGAAATCCGGCAGTTTCGTTTATCGGGTTCAGGAACTCCTGGAGCCTGGCCCAGGCAGCACCTTCCGTCATCTGCGCACAATGCCCAAGGACTTTTGATCGCCCCCTTCCATCCTCGTAATATTTTCCAATCCATACCCATAAGCGGCCGTGTTTGATTTTTCGCAGACAGCCGCGTTGAAAACGCTTTCGACGCACGTTTGTCCTTTCCGGCGTCTCCGGCGCTATTTTCTGGTCTGATTCG
>Ga0182030_10009082_pt1 | contig 20428 bp, 17 predicted proteins | sample 812S3MmetaG_FD_121299 | JGI IMG/M metagenome (GOLD analysis project Ga0182030, IMG submission 121299) | Permafrost microbial communities from Stordalen Mire, Sweden - 812S3M metaG (Illumina Assembly) | ecosystem: Environmental > Terrestrial > Soil > Wetlands > Permafrost | place: Sweden... | reverse complement strand
CAATCATATGAATCCTATAAACCATAGGTCAGACACGCAATTGTCTGAACTATGGTTTCTGTGATTGGTTTGATTAATATGATTTCAGTCATAAATGCATTTCACAGCATTTATATGAATCCTATAAACCATAGTTCGGACAGGCAATTGTCTGAACTATGGTTTTTGTGATTGGTTTGATTAGTATGATTGTAGCCATAAATGCATTTCATAACAATCATATGAATCCTATAAACCATAGGTCAGACAATAGGCAACTGAATAATAAACTCACTTCCTTCGCCCTCTTCAGTTTCCACTTTTATTTCTCCGCCGTGCGCCTTCACAATATCATAACTCAAGCTTAATCCCAAGCCAGTTCCCTGTCCGGTTGGTTTTGTGGTGAAGAAAGGCTGAAATATCTTATCCAAGACTTTTTGCGGGATGCCGCTGCCATTGTCTCTCACCCGGATTTGCACATGGCCATTTGTTTTTTTAGTGCTCACGGTAACTATTGGTTCATAGCCCTGCCCCGCAGGCAAGCCGGTTTCACCCATTTTCTTTTTCATTTCCGTAACAGCATAAAAGGCATTTGTGTAAAGGTTCAGCAATACGCGGCCAATATCCTGCGGAACAATATTTATCTTACCTATGCTTTCATCAAAATCAGTTTTCATCGTTGCATTGAAACCTGCCTGTCCTGGAGACAGGCCTTTATCTTTTGCTCTTAGTCCGTGGTAAGCCAATCTCAAATATTCATCTGTCAGTGCGTTAATATCAGCAGGTTCTTTTATACCTGTGCTTGACCGTGAGTGCTGCAACATTCCTTTCACAATGGCATCGGCCCGCTTGCCGTGGTGGTTTATTTTTTCTTCATTCCTTTCAATGTCATCTGCAATTGCATTCGCTTCTTCGATATTTCCTTTTTTAATTTCTTCTTTTAATTCACCAATCAATTCTTTATTCACTTCAGAAAAATTGTTCACGAAGTTCAGCGGGTTTTGAATTTCGTGCGCAATACCTGCGGTAAGCTCTCCAAGCGAAGCCATCTTTTCTGATTGGATCAATTGGGCCTGGGTGGACTTTAGTTCGGATAAAGTACTCTCTACTTTTTCCTTCTGTTGCTGCAACAAAAAATTTGCATGTTTTCTGTGAATATTATTGCGCCACTGTATAAATCCAAACAGAAGAAAAAATACCGAGGCCGTTACAAAAACATACAAGATTTGCCTGTTCCTGTTGCGTTCGCTTTGCAGCACAAGGTTTGCCTGTGCTTCTTTTTTACCAAGCTGCTGATCAAACTGTATCTGCTGAGTTTCATTGATATTGCTTTGGCTTTGCACAACCCTTTGTATGCTGTCCGAGACTTTCAGATAATAATATGCGCTATCGGTTTTTCCCAGCTTGTAGTAGCTTGCCTGCAGGTATTTCAAAGCGTTCGATCCGGTCGCTATATCCATAATGTCATTACCAAGCCGGGCGGCGACTATGGCTTCTTTATACCTGCTCTGATTGAAATATGAGACTGCTCTGTATAAATAAAATGACCTGATCAAAAAATCGCCATTTCTTTTGCAACTGGCAATACCAAGCGCTATTACAGAATCTGCTTTGGGATAATCATTTACATCCAGGTAAAAGTTTACCCAGTAATAATAAGATATGTCTCTCGCTGCACGCTCTTTCGATGCCATTACCACTGCATCCATCCGGCGCAAATAAATCAACGCAGAATCCCGATTGCCGCCATCCGCATATATGCTGCTGATATGCCCGTATAAATGCAAGGGAATGTCATAGAAGGGGTCTTTATTATTAGCAAAAGCCTGCACGCCCTTAAAAGCATTTCGAATGCTTAAAGCGGAGTCTCCCAGATTATAATAGATAAATGAGATATCATAATACAATGTGGATACATAATCCGGAATGCCATATTGCTCAGACAGTTGCAATCCTTTTAAAGAAATATTCAGGCCGGCATTGTATTGAGAAGTATTGAGATAATAAAAACCCAAACGCGCATAAGCCAGCACTAAGTATTTTTTGTCTTTCAGGTTGAAACTGTGATCAACGTATTTGTTGAGATAATAAAACGAGCTGTCGTACTCGTTTACAAAAAACATGTAATACATGGACAGGCTGTCAAGGGTGTATGCTTTTACGGTGTCATTTTCTGTAGTACTTAGTTTGTTTTTAAGATTGCTGATCAGATTATCCTGAGCTTGCATGGCAAACACATTGGTGATCAGGATGCCTGCGATCAATATTTTTCTGAATTGGTTCATGCAAATTAAATTGTAAATATAAATCCAGCGCGTTCTTTTTTCACATTTATTTCACCGCCATGCAATTGTCTGAACTGTGATTTTTGTGATTGGTTTGATTGGTATGATTCTATCCATAAATGCACTTCACAGCAATCATACAAATCCTATAAATCATAGTTCAGACAAAGGGCAATTGAATAATAAACTCACATCCTTCGCCCTCTTTACTCTCCACTTTTATTTCACCACCGTGAGCTTTGATGATATCATAGCTCAGGCTCAATCCCAAACCTGTTCCCTGACCTGTTGGCTTGGTAGTGAAGAATGGCTGGAATATTTTATCAACAACTTTTAGCGGAATGCCGTTGCCGTTGTCTTTAACAGTGATAGTTATCTTACCACCAATCTTCTTTGTGCTGATGGAAACTGTTGGCTCATATTCTGTACCGGCAGATTTCTTTTTTTGATTGACCGCATAAAACGCATTGTTGTATAAGTTCAATAACACTCTTCCAATATCCTGCGGAACAATACTAATTTTACCTGTGCTTTCATCAAAATCAGTTTTCAATGTTGCATTGAAAACTTTATCTTTTGCCCTTAATCCGTGAAAGCTCAATCTCAAATATTCATCTGCGAGGGCATTAATATTTGTAAGTTCTTTTACGCCTGTGCTTGACCGTGAATGCTGCAGCATCCCTTTCACTATGGCCTCAGCACGTTTTCCATGGTGGTTTATTTTTTCTTCATTGCTGATAACATCATCCGCTATTGCACTTACTTCTTCAATATTTCCTTTTTTAATTTCATCTTTCATCTCTGCCAGCAATTCTCTGTTTACATCGGAGAAATTGTTGACGAAGTTCAATGGGTTTTGGATCTCGTGAGCTATACCGGCTGTAAGCTCTCCAAGGGAGGCCATCTTTTCAGATTGGATGAGTTGAGCCTGTGTGGCCTGTAGTTCATCCAATGTCAGTTCCAGTCTGCTTTTTTGAATGTCCGTTTCCTCTTTTTGGCGTCGAAGCAAACTGTATGCTTTTTTTCGCTGCAAGTTAGTCCGGTATAGGATAAGGGCAATAATGAAAAATAAGACGATTGCAGAAACGAGGACAAAGATCCTGACCTGGTTCCGGTATTTTTCACGTGCTGCATCCAACTCTTTCTGCCGTTCATCTTCACTGAAAATCAAAGACTGAATCCTATTCGTATTGGACTGGTTGAAAACGCTGTCCTTCATCGCCAGCATAATGTTCGTGTATGACAGAGCGCTGTCGGGCATATGTCTCGATTCATAGACATTTTTTAATATTGCACTGGCATTTTGCGCATAATCGGGAAAATTATACAACCGGCATAATTCAAGAGAGGCGCGTGCATATTGAATGCAGGAATCCTGCATTCCTCTTTTTTTAAATAATCCGGCCAGGTTATAATATAGCCTGGCCTGAATATAAACACAATTATAGATTTTGGAATTCTCTATACCGAGCGAATAAAATTTCCCTGCGTTTTGGTAATCCCCCGACTGTTCATACGTATTGGCAAGTATCGCCAGTACAAGGCTGAAATAGTTACGGTAATTTTTGGATTGCAAACCCAGGTCATAACTTCTTTTTGCATACCATAAGGCCGAATCAGGCTGATGCGATAATAGTTTGATAACACCTATTTGCGCAAAGGCATAATAAATGTCTTCTAACGATTCCCTGCCGAACTGAATGGCAGCATGAAAATGGTCTGTTGCTTCGGTATAATTTGCCATATACCGGTTCACCAGACCCATCTCATAATGCGCCTGTGCCATTTGAGATTCCCTTCTCTCTTTTAGCTGCTCGGCAATGTGTAAACTATTCAGGGCCATTTCAAGAGCCTTTGGATAATTGCCTTTAACATTAAACGCATAAAACAGGCTATTATAAGCGAGTGTTTCACCTAAGAGATAATGAGCAGAGCGGGCAATTTGTATTGCACGGCCGGAGAAATAAGCACTGCTGTCAAAATTCAGGAAACTGTAGTAGTCAGCTATCTTCGCCAACGCGGCAACACTGTCGACACTCCCGCTGGCATGACGCAGGCCTGATGCAAGACTGTCCAAATAGTGCTGCGATAGGGATGTTGTTGTCTTTAAAAAAAACAGCAACCCTATAAAAAAGGATTTGGCCGGAACAAATCGTAAATCAAGTTTCATTCGCTAAACAAATTTTAAATATTGATCCTTCTCCTTTCTTCGTGCCCACTTTTATTTCCCTGTAACGCGCTTTGATAATATCATAAATGGTCTGAATCACAGCCCGCCTCTGGCAGGGCAGGCTGTGATTCAGGCAGGAATAATAATAACAAACTCACTCCCTTCTCTCTCCCTGGTCTCCACTTTGATCTCCCCACCATGCGCCTTCACAATATCATAGCTCAGGCTCAAACCTAAGCCAGTTCCCTGTCCTGTTGGCTTGGTAGTGAAGAATGGCTGGAATATTTTATCAACAACTTTTTGCGGGATACCGTTGCCGTTGTCTCTCACAGTGATGGCTATCTTACTGTGGGCTTTCTTTGTGCTTACTGAAACTGTCGGCTCATATTCTGCTCCTGCGAATCTCTTTCTTTCGCTCACTGCATAAAACGCATTATTATATAAATTCAACAACACTCTTCCGATATCCTGCGGAATGATATTAATGTTGCCGATTGATTTATCAAAATCAGTATTCATGGTTGCATTAAAACTTTTATCCTTTGCCCTCAATCCATGATAGCTTAATCTTAAATATTCATCTGCAAGGGCATTAATATTTGTTGGTTCTTTTGTGCCAGTGTCAGAACGTGAATGTTGCAGCATGCCTTTTACTATCGCATCTGCACGCTTCCCGTGATGGTTTATTTTTTCTGAATTTTCTATTACATCGTTTGCAATTGTATTGGCATCATCAATATTTCCTTTGTTTATTTCTTCCTTTAATTCAATAAGCAGTTCTTTATTCACTTCAGAAAAATTATTCACGAAATTCAAAGGGTTTTGTATCTCATGCGCAATGCCTGCAGTAAGCTCCCCGAGGCTTGCCATTTTTTCGGACTGCACAAGCTGCGATTGGGTAGATTTTAATTCTTCAATAGATTTTTGTAATTGCTCTGTGCGGTGCTTTACTTTTTCTTCCAGCATTTTGTTTTCGCGGATAAGCATGCGGGAGCGATAAGAAATAAAAGCCCATACACAGGCAATAAGCAATAAAACGAAGATTGTAATGGCCCACCAGGTTGCCCACCATGGCGGCAAGATGATAACAGAAAGTTCTTTCTCCGCCCATGTACCATCAGGGTTAACGGCTCTTACTCTTAAAATATAATGGCCCACAGGCAGGCTGAAAAAATAAGCTTTCTGTGCAGTGCTTGCATCATGCCACACATTATCATAATTCTCCAGCATGTACAAATATCTTTCTTCGCCGGGCGTTTGAAAATGTATGGATGAAAAGCTGATCGCAAAAGAATTCTGATCATGCGCCAGTGTTATCTTATCTGTTTTTTCGATTCGGGAGAGAATACTTCCGATACCAGACGATATATCCTTACCGCCAATTTGGATGCCAGTGATATTTACAATTGGAGGAAACCCTGCGACCTCAACATCGCGGGGAAAGAAGTGATAATAACCTGACTGGTCACCGATTAATAATTCCCCATCCTTTGTTTTATAATTGTTACCAAAGCGAAAAGTGTTTCCATGGACACCATTTGCAGTTCCATATATCCTCACCTCTTTTCTCTCTTTATCTACTCTAAAAATGGCACTCGCTGCACTGATCCATAAATTTTGCTGGTCATCCTCGAGAATGTGCAGAATGCCACCAATTTTCACATTGATATTATCGAACAATGAAAAACTATTTGCAGTTGTATTGTAACGATAAAGCCCTTCCGCAGTTCCTGCCCATACAATTCCAGCAGCATCTGCTGTAACGCATTTTACATCACTGTTCGTTAAATAATGAGTGACAGCTCCACTGGTTTTGCTAACCTTGTTCAAGCCATTTGCAGTTGCTACCCAAATATTCATTTTGTCCTCTGCCACCAAATAAACTGTGTTGTTGCTTAAACTGCCGCTGTCTTTAGCATTGTGCCGAAAATGAGTAAACTGCCTGGTTGCTATATTCATTTTATCCAGCCCACCAAACGTGGCAACCCATAAATTTTTATCCTTGTCAATAAAAACATCATTTATGTTATTATTTATTACGCTGGATACTTTTGCAGTATCAAGCAGGTAATGCGTAAAGGTTTCTTTTATAGGATCAAACCTATCAAGTCCGTTTCCTGTTCCCACCCAAAATATCCCATGGTCATCAACCGCAATCGCCGCAACATTGTTATCGCTGACGCTATTTGGATCATGTTCATCATGCAGGTAAGTTTTTTCTTTCCCAGTTTTACCATCTTTGCGGATAAGGCCGAGGCTTGCTATCCATAAGTTACCATTTTCATCTTTATAAAAATTATTGCCCCCACCCAGGTTGTTTTGGTGGGGAACAACCGTAAATGGAAGAATTAATTTATCGGTCGGATTTATTTTATAAAACTTACCGTTTAAACTGCTCATCCATAACATGCCATCTTTTGATGAAAGCGCAGACCAGGCCAAATTATCTGCAAATCCAGTAACAGTGTCAGCAGCAAGGACTTTATCAGGAGCAAATAAAAAGCCGTGGTGTGTTATTTTTCTCGTTTGAGGATCATATTCATTAATTCCCTCAACAAAAGTACCAATCCATATTTTACCTCTGCTGTCTTCATGTATAAATGTGATGTGATCAAAATTATTTCCACTGAATAAAGGTCCCCTGCTCAGGCTTTGAGGATGTGTTGAATCATAATAATAATGTGTAAATACCCCTGTCTTTCTATCTAAAGTCTGCAATCCGTCTCCTGCAGTGCCTATCCAAAAATTTCCTTTGCTATCCTCAAGGATCGCTCTTACTTTGTCGTGAGCAATGCTGTTGGGGTTGGAAGAGTCATGCAAATATCGGGTGAATGTGCCCGTGGCTTTATCAAATCGATTGAGACCGCCTCCGGGATTAGTGCCCCTGGGCGGGAAAGGTTCACCGCAACCCACCCAAATAACACCTGCTTTGTCTTCATAAATCACCCTGATCTCATTATAGCTTAAACTGGTTGAGTCGTTTATTTTGTTGGGGTGATGGATAAACTTTTCTGTTTTGCGGTCATACAAATCAAGGCCACCGTAATCGCCGATCCAAATATTATTTTCATGGTCAACTAAAATAGCAGCCACCGTATCATGGGCAAGGCTTCCGGGGTCAGAAGCCTGATGCCTGAAGTGAGTAAATTTATTTGTTACGGGATCAAATCTATCCAATCCACTGGTCAAAGTTCCAATCCAAAGAACATCATCTGAATCCACGGCAATTGATTCCAGCGGAGCACTAGTTATAGAATTAGAATCTTTGCCATCATGAACATAATTTACAAATTGCGATCCGTCATAACGGTAAAGCCCTTTATTTTTTGTGATGAACCAGATATATCCTTCATGATCCTGCGTCGCTCCGAGAATGCCTCCCGTAGTGGATGCATCAGCATTTGGGATGTTGATCTGCTCAAATTTTTTTTGCTGGCTATATATCAATCGCGGCAGAAATAATAAGGGCAATATGAACAAGACGCCAACAATTTTTTTTCTCATATAGCTGAATGTTTGTTATTAAAAAGACCGCGGTTGGGTAGCAGGAAGGGCGGTATTTGAAGATACTGAAATTTATAATGAAGAATAAAAGAATTCATGGTGCGAAAAATGATTTTGTAGCTCGCTTTTTCAGTTCTGCTCACATGCGATTCACCGTTGCCTTTTTTGCGAAAAATTGAAAAATAATATCCGGAGTTTTTGCGGCAACAATCAATGAGAAGTTACCGGAAATCCAAAAAACGCAGATTATTGTTTAAATTTGCCTGTTCAAGCACCATAGCAATGAAAAAACAATTCCTGATCGTCTCTTGCTTTTTGAATTTCGCGTTTGTTACCCATGCGCAGGTTGTGTTCGTTGACACAAAACATGTGCTGAAACAAATGCCTGAATACCAGAATGCCGAAAAGCGGCTGGATCAGATCAGCGTGCAATACCAAAGAGAGATTGACGATAAACAGGAAGTATTGAACAAGATGTACAAAGACTATGAACTGGAGCAGGCCATGCTGAGCGATGAGACAAGAAAGAAAAGACAGGACGAAGTCTTTGCAAAAGAAAAGGAAGTGCGTGAACTGCAACGGATGCACTTTGGTTATGAAGGCGACTTGTATAAAAAAAGGGACGAACTGGAAAAGCCACTGAAAGATAAAATCACTGCTGCCATACAAAAAATAGCCACCAGCAGGAATTACGGCATTGTGCTGGATAAAAGCGAAGGCATCACTGTGATGTATTCGGTAAAAAGCCTTGACATCACTGACGATGTGATCAGGGAAATCAAAAGCAGGTAGATGAACATGCTTACAGACGGCATCTCAGCTCTAAATCGACATTATACGATTCTCTCTTTTCCCTAAAAATCTGAAATCGGGTTACCCCGGATCTGCTGAACGCAACTTTACTTATGCTAAATCTGAAGAAATATGCAATTTCCGTATGTCCGCCGTATGGTTTCCGTATCATTTCCGTATGGGAAGAGTATGCCGGCAGTATGAGGGAAGTATCAGGAATGTATGGGAACTATATAGCTGCGGCATACCTGAAGTATGCTTGCTAGTATTATGGCAGTATGGAACAAATATCAGTCAAGCAAATGTCGAATACATGGCAAAGAGACTTTAAAATTGCTGTTCATCAGATTAGCAAAAAAGCTCATAGATCAAGTTCCATCTTTACATCAGCAGTTACGAACGGCGAGCCGGTTGCAGGTACATGATGAAATCCATATTTGCTGTATAAACTAATGGCAGGCTGCAACTGACTGTTGGAATATAAAATTAATTTCTTTGCGCCAATTTCCTTTGCCTTCTCTATACATTTTTCTATCAGCATTTTGCTGATGCCTTTCCTCCGGTGATCCGGTGCCACACCCATTTTTATCAATTCAAATTCGCCATCATGTTCTTTTGCCAATCCCGCTGTGCCAACAATTTGACCATCCGATTTTGCAAGATAAATAAATCCGCCTCTGTCAATAATAGTCCCTCTCGGATCTTTCAGCACCAGGAGGTCATGTGTTTCAGCAAGCCCATATTTATTCAGCCATTCAAAATTCAATTGCCTGAAATCCTCTTTGTAAATGTCTTCGTAATCAATAATGGTTACCATTTGTAAAGTGTTTTTTCCAAGGTTGAAGCAATCAACTTATCAACTCAGTCAACTATTCAACATCAACCCGCCCAGCTCTTCCATCATCTTCCTGCTTCCAATAAAAAATGGCGAACGCTGATGCAATGCATCTGGCACTATGTCGAGTATTCTTTGTTTGCCATCCGTTGCACAGCCACCTGCTACTTCCATGATAAAGGCAAACGGGTTACATTCATAAAGCAGGCGCAGCTTGCCCTTGGGTTTGTCAATAGTTGCCGGGTACATGAATATGCCGCCTTTGATCAGGTTGCGGTGCACATCAGAAACCATGCTGCCAATATAGCGCTGCGCATAAGGTCCGCCGTTAGTACTATCTTTTTTCTGACAGCGGTCAATGTATTTTTTTACGCCCTCTTCGTAATGAAAAAAATTGCCGTGGTTCACTGAATAAAACTTGCCGTTTTCAGGGCATTTGATATCAGGATGGCTCAATGTGAACTCGCCGATTGAAGGATCCAATGTGAACCCATTGACCCCCCTCCTGGTTGCATACACCATCATGGTAGATGAACCATAAATAATATATCCCGCTGCTACCTGCTTGATGCCCGGTTGCAGGAAATCTTCCTTATGGCAGGGCTTTCCTTTTTCCGTGACCCTTCTGTACACGCCGAAGATGCTGCCGATAGAAACATTCACATCTATATTGCCGCTTCCATCCAGCGGGTCAAACAGGCAGACATATTTTGAGTTGTTGCTGATCTCATCATCAAACACAGCAATATCATCCAGTTCTTCACTACCAATGCCTGCGCAACTGATGCCATGGCGCAACACGCCCATGAACTGATTGTTTGCAAACACATCCAGTTTCTTTACGTCCTCGCCCTGAATATTGGTGCTTCCGGCATCGCCGAGGATATCTACCAGTCCCGCTTTGTTCACTTCTACGTTAACGCGTTTCGCGGCAAGGCCAATATCTCTCAATAAATTGCTTAGCTCACCCGTGGCATTGGGGAACATGCGAAGCTGTTGAATGGTGAATTCATCGAGTGTGAGGACTCTTCTGTTCACAATCATAATGGCCGTGTTTAGTGTGAGCAATCTTGGGGCAAAAATAATGGTTTACAAGTTGTGATGGTTGCTGAACCACCGAGACACGGAGAAGTCAGAGAACAAAGCTGCGATGATGAGAAGCCAGGTTGAGGGCTTTCAATCAAACCCGTTCTCCCAGCCATCTTTCTTCAATTTGCCAACCTTTTTTATCACTTCGGCTTCGAGCGTATTTTTATAAGCAGCAATTTTATGTCCGATGGTTTTATCAAATGCACCGATAATTGTTGCGGCCAGTATGCCTGCGTTCTTTGCAGCATTCAATGCAACGGTTGCGACAGGAATGCCATTGGGCATTTGTAAGATAGATAATACAGAATCCCATCCGTCCATGGAGTTGGAAGATTTTATTGGCACCCCGATAACAGGCAAAGAAGTAATGGATGCAATCATGCCCGGCAAATGCGCAGCACCGCCTGCTCCCGCAATGATCACTTTCAGCCCACGCTCTTTTGCTTTGCTTGCATACTCCACCATGCGAAGCGGTGTGCGGTGAGCAGAAACCACAGTGAGCTCAAACCCGATTCCGAATTCTTTCAATATATCAGCAGCAGCCTGCATTACAGGGAGGTCGCTGTCGCTGCCCATGATGATTCCAACAAGTATCATTTGAGTTTCCGGTTTTGAGTTTTCAGTTTCCAGTTCTGCCTTTGAATTTTGTCCCTTTTATATTTGATTTGTTAAGATAGTCCATAAAAGAACCAATCATTTTACTAATCTCTTCAGCTAATAAATAAAGTTCATCAAATTTATCACTGTTTATGTATCCCCTGTCAAGTGCTCTATAAAGCTGTGATTTTACTTCGCCTGCAGAACCTTTTGCGATACTTAGAAAATTGAGGAATTCCAATCTGCTTCCTCTGTCAAAACCTTCTGCTATATTATCCATCACCGATCCGCCAGATCCATTAATCTGATCTTTCAATTTATAATCTCTACTGAATTTTTCACAATTCATTATCTCAAAAATCCCGATACATAATATCCTTGATTTCCTCCACATTTCAAGATCTTCAAATTTTTTAACTGTTGCCATAAGAAAGGTTTTGTCTACCTAAAAATAATCAGGTTTCCTGAATTAACAGCGGCCACAAACTGGAAACTCAAAACTAGAAACTGGAAACCTTAATCGCCTGCTTGATTTTATTCGCTGCAAAGACAAGGTCTTGCTTGTCCTTGCTTAGAATTGTGATATGCCCCATCTTTCTTCCTGGTTTTGTTTGTTTCTTTCCGTAAATGTGAACGAACACGTTTTCCATTTTTAAAACATCAATTAAGCCTTCGTAATGCGCAACTCCGCTATATCCTTCAGCGCCTAACAGGTTAACGATGGCGGCCGGCATGATGTGCTTTGCGTTTCCCAGAGGATATCCAAGCATCACCCTCCACAGCATATCGAATTGCGAACTGAAATTTGCCTCAATCGTATGATGCCCGCTGTTGTGCACACGCGGTGCCGTCTCGTTCACAAAAACATCACCCTTTCTGTCCACAAACATTTCAACTGCAAAAATGCCCGGGCTTTTTAGTTCCTTCACTACTTTCAACGCAATGGCTTCAATCTTCCATAAAACTTTCTCAGGCAGCGTAGCCGGGCTCATCTGATAATCGAGCAAATTAAGGTATGGGTCGAAAACCATGTCCACCGCAGGGTAGAGTGCTGTCTCGCCTTTTTCATTAATGGCAACAATCAACGAAATCTCCTTATCGATATTTACCATTTTTTCAAGAACCGATGCCGCATCAAACCCTTTTGCAAAATCATCTTTTGATTTGATGACCTGCACGCCGCGGCCATCATAACCGCCCATTGCTATCTTATGAACAGCAGGAAGGAAATCTTCATGCGATTCCAATGCTTTGATGTTTTCTGTGACCACAAACGCTGCAGTGGGTATCCCGCGCTCTTTATAAAACTGCTTTTGGGCAATTTTGTTTTTGATGATCCTCAATGCAGATGGCCTGGGATAAACTTTAACGCCTTCGCTTTCTAATTTTTCAAGGGCATCTTCATTCACAGATTCAATCTCTATCGTAAGCGCATCCACCTGCTTACCGAAATGATATACGTCGTCAAAGTTTTTTATATCGCCTTTGGTGAAATGATGGCACAAATGCGCGGCAGGGCATTCGGTATCATTTTCCATAACAAAAGTTTCTACAGGGTAATTGGCTGCTGCCTGAAGTAACATCCTTCCAAGCTGCCCGCCACCCAATATGCCGACTTTTAACATGTGCTTATTTTAAGCCGTGAAGATACCAAGTGAAAATGATTTTAACATTACCGTCTTTGAACGGGCATTGGCAAGTGGTGCAAGAAATTTATCTTTGTACTGCAATATGATTCCAGATTACCCACATAAAATTTTCGGCGACAAGCGAATTTGCTACTTCCTGCTCATGGAGGCGCTTGCCATGGAAGCGGTTCGATAGCCCGAAAAACATACTCAATCTGCATTTGCCTCGTTTTATCATCAGGAATAATCCACTCTTCATTATATTATTAATTGTCAATTAAAAGTCTTTAACGATATGCCTACCATTTCAGCACCAGTTCAGCGCAATATAATAACACCCGATTTCCTTCCTCTGGAAGGCACGGATTACATTGAATTCTATGTTGGCAATGCCAAACAGGCTGCGCATTATTATCAATCTGCTTTCGGCTTTCAGCCCCTTGCTTACGCAGGGCCTGAAACGGGAGTAAAAGACAAAGCCAGCTATGTCGTCCGGCAAAATAAGCTCACGCTGGTTTTCACCACAGCGCTTAAAACGTGCAGCCCGATCGCAGATCATGTTTACCTGCACGGTGATGGTGTCAAGGTCATCTCGCTTCGTGTTGGCGACTCCGTGAGTGCGTGGGAAGAAACGACAAAGCGCGGCGCCAAAAGCTATCTGGAGCCTCAATATCTGAAAGATGAACACGGAGAAATCGTATTGAGCGGCATCCATCTTTACGGTGAAACAGTTCATCTTTTTATAGAGAGAAAAAATTATATGGGAGCATTCATGCCCGGTTATAAGGAATGGAAACCCTTGTACAATCCTCCGCCGACAGGGCTTTTATATGTCGATCACTGTGTGGCAAATGTTGACTGGAACCAGATGGACCGATGGGTGAATTTTTATGAAGAAGTGATGGGCTTCCACAATATACTTTCATTCGATGATCATGATATTTCCACTGAATACTCCGCATTAATGAGCAAAGTGATGAGCAACGGGAACGGATATGTGAAATTTCCGATCAATGAACCGGCAGAAGGGAAAAAGAAATCGCAGGTGGAGGAATACCTGGATTTTTATAATGGTGAGGGTGTCCAGCACATCGCCATGTCAACAAACAATATTGTGCAGACAGTGACTGAATTGCAAAACCGGGGAGTTGAGTTCCTGAAAGTGCCATCTTCTTACTATGATGATTTACTGAGCCGTGTTGGCCATATTGATGAAGACCTGGAGCCGTTGAAGAACCTTGGCATCCTTGTAGACCGCGATGATGAAGGTTATTTGCTGCAGATATTCACCAAACCAGTGGAAGACAGGCCTACTCTATTTTTTGAGATCATCCAGCGCAAAGGAGCCAAAAGCTTTGGAAAAGGAAATTTCAAGGCACTGTTTGAAGCTCTTGAGAGAGAGCAGGAAGCGAGGGGTAATTTATAGTCTTGAGTTTCGAGTTTGTAGTTTCGGGTTGGCAGCCCGAAAGGGTAGCAGTTTAGTTATTTCGGGCTTTTCCGTTTTTATGCACTTTCGAGCCATGCCGATATCACACTTGCCTTTATTAACACCTGTTTATATATTTGTAGGGCAGGTCTTTTGCATTTTATAATATCTTTAATGCCGTATCGTTTCATTATTTTGTGCTTACGCAGTGATCATAACAGCATGATGAAGAAAACTCTTATAAAGGTTCTACTGGTATTCATCTCCCCCTCCTTTTTGAATGCAGGTTTGTTTGCACAGACATCTGTGTCTACCATGCACTTCATAGACAATCAGCGGTCAATCCCGAGGATCAGCGATGTGATGAAAAGAAAAGAAGACACCCTGATGAAACAGTTTCGGGAAAAAGGATTGGTTTGGCCGGCTAACTTTATTTACATCCGCTCATTCAAATACGACAGTGAACTGGAAGTTTGGGTAAAAAATAAAAAAGAAGAAAAATATAAACTCTTCAAGACCTATAAAGTCTGCGCTCTTGCAGGAACCCTTGGGCCTAAGCGCATGGCAGGCGATTATCAGGTGCCTGAAGGTGTCTATTGCATCAACGAGTTCAACCCGCGCAGCGAATATCATCTTTCGCTTGGACTCAATTACCCGAATGCTTCCGACCGGTTATTGAGCGATCTTTCGCAGCCCGGTGGCGATATTTATATCCATGGCAGTTGCGTAACTGTGGGCTGCATTCCGCTTACTGACGATAAGATTGAAGAAGTTTATATCCTGGCTGCGCATGCAAAAGATATGGGCGAAGATTTTATCCCGGTACATATCTTCCCGGTGAATTTTAAAAATGCCAAAAGCGTAACCTATCTCAACAAATACCTACAAAGTTTTTCAGAGTATGGCCCTTTCGCAAAGAATATGAAAAACATATTTTATTATTTTGAAAAGAACCGCCAACTGCCTCTGATTCTGATTAACAATAAAGGCGATTACATTACGGAAGATGTTGCTATGCCGGAGGAAACAAGGGCTGAAAAACCAGTCAAAAAGAAAATAACACATAAAGCACAGCCAATAAAAGACGAAGACCTGGCCACATCAGTGGACAATCTTCCTGTATATCCGGGAGGAAATGAAGCTTTCCAATCATTTCTGGACAACCTAAGTAAACAAATGGCCAAAGATTTGGAAGAAGGGCAACGCAAAACTTTTGTTCAGGTAGAATATATCATTGATGCAGAGGGAAAACCCGTCTATGCACGTGTGCTCCGAGGTGGGAATGATACCATGAATGAAAAAATTGAGAAGGCGTTTGAACTAATGCCCCAATGGGCGCCCGCAAAACATTACGGCAAGAACATTGGCATCAAGCTGAAGCAGAGCATCATGGTAGGAACTGATTAGCCCGAAAGTCCGGAAGTCGATAAGGATTTGAATTTTTTTTCGGACTTTCCGGACTTCATGACTACTTCATCAACACCTGCACCGTTTCTTTTGATTGCTGTTTCAGCACAATCTTTTTCCCCTCAGTAAATGCGCTCAGCGAATCTTCATTGTAATGCCGGATAGTCAGCAAGGTTAATCCCTTTTCGATCTGCACATCAAAAATTTCTGATGCTGCAGAAGCAAGCTTGTCCAACTTCTCCGGTTTATCGTCCACGCATACCTGTAAATTCACAGCACCGCTTTGGATCAGGTTGGGTTTTATTTTGATCTCAGCAAATAAATTATAGAGATCGGCGGTCGGCTTCTCCCCCACAAAAGAAAAATCTTTGGAGTGCAGGTGTACCAACGCCTGATCCTGCTTGAGCACAATAATCGGCGGCAGATTTTTAATATGCTTTTTATGGATAACGGTGCCTGGCAACCGCGGATCAAGAAAACATTTTACATACAAAGGGATGCCTTTGTTCTGCAGAGGCTTGATGGTTTTAGGATGAATTACCTGTGCTCCGTAAAAAGCCATCTCGATTACCTCATCATAATTTAGTTCTGCAATGAACTGCGCATCGGGGAATTGCTTTGGGTCTGCATTCATCACGCCTTCCACATCTTTCCAGATGGTTTGGCTCTCAGCATCCACTATGTTTGCAAAAACAGCAGCCGAATAATCACTTCCTTCACGCCCAAGCGTGGTGCTTTCATTCTCATCGGTTGAGCCGATAAAACCCTGAGTAATCACCATATCCGTATTATGGAACAACGGCAGCACAATTTCTTTCACTTTCTGCGAAGTGTAATCCCAATCAATATTCGCATCGCGGAAATTATTATCTGTGCGGAAAATATCGCGCACATCGATCCATGTATTCAATATGCCTTCTTCACTAAGATAAGCACTGATGATGGTTGTTGATAACAATTCTCCGACGCATACAATCTGGTCATAATAATAATCATATTCTTTCAAAGGCTTGTCGTGCAGCAACCATTCCACTTCGGTATATAAATCGTTGAGCTTTCTTTCTGTTGCATTGTATTGCTTTACCAGCAGATATTTGGCAGTGGTCAGATGGCTTTGCTTTACGATGCCGAACAACTGCATCGCTTCTTCTTTTTTATTACTGTAAAATGCTTCGGCTACTTTCTCCAACGCATTGGTTGTTTTGCCCATAGCTGAAATAACGATCAGTATCTTTTCGCCTGCAAAAGACCGGAGGATTGCAGGAATATGTTGTATTCGTTCCACAGTGCCTGCGCTGGCCCCGCCAAATTTGAAAACTTTCATCATGAATTATTAGTGGGCGCAAAGATAATGCTCAGTGGATAATGAATGCCCGTGGATAAGAACCTTTACTATTGAAAGTGAAGCGCAGTGTCTGAAAATACTTATTTGTGTATGATTTACCAACCTTAAGCCACCCCAACTGTTTTTTTCTTTTTCATGCTCCTTTTTACATTTTCCCGATGCATGGCGCCCCATTCGCTTAGTTTATCCAGAACACCGTTCAACGAATCGGCATATTTGGTCAGTTCATATTCGACCACTACCGGTGTGCCTACAATGACATTACGTTTAATAAAACCATTCATCTCCAGTTCCTTCAATTCAGCAGAAAGTACTTTCGCAGAAATGCCATCTACCAGCCGCTGCAGCTCATTGAACCTTTTAGTACCTTCTTTTAAGCCAACAATGATCCGCAGTTTCCATTTGCCGCCGATAACATACAATGCATCGGCAATTGAGCCGAGCCGTGCTTTGCATTGTGATTGCGAAACAACCTCCTCATTGATTTTAGTCTTAGCCATAACATATATTTAACGCTTACTCAAAGGTAACTACTAACCTTTTGTATAGTACTTACATTTTGTAAGTAAAGATAATTAATTTTGTGTTCTCAATTTACTCAACAGAAAAAACAATAAACATGGGAACTACAAAATGGGCGCTTGACCCGACACACAGTAACTTAGGATTCAAAATCAAACACCTGATGATTTCCAATGTATCAGGTTCATTCAAAAATTTCAATGCAGAGGTAGAGACCAGTGGAACGGATTTTAGCACTGCGCAGATTAACCTGACTGCAGCAATGGAAACTATTTCCACTAACCACGAGCAAAGAGATGCCCACCTTCGCAACGCGGACTTCTTTGAAGTGGAAAAATATCCTGAATTGAAGTTCACCTCAACAAAGGTCCAAAAGACAGACACCGACACGTTCACTTTGCTTGGCGATCTCACTTTGAAAGGCATAACAAAACCGGTGAAGCTGCATGTGGAGTTCAACGGAACAGTGAAAGATCCATGGGGTCATGAAAGAGCCGGGTTTATAATTACCGGTAAGATCAACCGCAGTGAATGGGGCGTTAATTTCAATGCTGCGCTGGAAACCGGCGGTGTTGTATTAGGTGATGAAGTAAGAATTATTGCTGAAATTGAACTTGTGAAGGAAACAGCAAGTGTAGCTGCGTAATAGCATTAAATGAAACCAGGCTTGCAGTAAAACAAAATATGTCCATCAAAAGAAAATTAATAAGAACAGACACTCCGAAAGGTCAACCCGGCTTTTTAGGGGCCGGACATATTGCACGCCCTGTATTAACCGGTGGCTTTTCGGAAACTGATCCTTTTATTTTGCTGATGGATGACATGCTGGATAAGAAAGACAATACACCTGTCGGCGGCCCGCATCCTCATGCCGGTTTTGAAACGGTCACTTTTTTGCTGGAAGGCGAGATTGGCGATGAAGCCCACAAAATGAAAGGTGGCGATTTTCAGATGATGACAGCAGGCAGCGGGATCGTGCACACTGAAACGATTGATAAGATAGCAAAGATGCGCCTGTTGCAATTGTGGCTCGCCTTGCCAAAGAAAAACAGGTGGGCTACACCGAGAGTGCAGGACTTACAATCAGGCCATGTACCTGCATTATCAGAAAACGGAGTTTCTATCAAGCTGTACAGCGGATCATTAGCAGGCCTAGTTTCACCGGTCCAAAATTATACGCCGCTTATTGTGGCTGATATTACCATTGAAGCGGGCGCCACAACTACTCTGCAAATTCCTGCGAACTACAATAGCTTTCTTTACATCATCAAGGGTAGCGCAAAAGTTGGAGAAGATGGAAAGCAATTGCACCAAGACCAGATTGGATGGTTAGATTTATTCAACATTTCTGATCAAAGCGATTTTGTGTTGACAGCCGGAGAAGAAGGTGCTCGGTTTGTACTGTATGCAGGAAAACCAACAGGCGACTCCATCGTTTCTTATGGCCCATTCATTGCTGATACCAGTGAGGATATCCAGCGGCTCTATCAGGAATACAGGCAAGGCAAAATGAAACACATTTCTACCGTTCCTGAAAGTCAAAGAATATTATTGTAAGCTTTGAACTGACCCGAAACACTAACATCCCACTTAGAGAAATACTTTCGTCACTTATAACTGCAGATCCTCATTGTGCATTATTATCTGTGCAGGCTTCTATTCTCCTGATTTAAACCAGCCAGTAGAATGATTTTTCTACTGAAGGCATTGGCAAAGCATGAAATCCCTGCATATACGAACCAATGGACGTTCGCAGCGACATTTCGTTTGTTGGTATCATTGTAAAAAACTTTTCGTTTTGTATGAAATAGTTTTGCTTTGTGAACATAAATTGTCTGTTTCATATCCCCATTACAACGAAAATATTCAGGTTATGGAAAATTTAAAACATTGCACATTCCGGTTAACGGCAGTAACTGTGTTGCTGCTTGCATTCATTTGCGCAGCGACAGCATGCAATGCCCAGGCAACGCCAAAGCGTTCCTTGCTGGCGCTCTCAAAGACCAATCATACACTGGCGATTGTTGATCCGGCTACATTAACAATTGTCGCCCGCATTCCCGTTGGTGAAGATCCCCACGAGCTTGTTGCATCCTCCGACGGCAGGATTGCTTATGTATGCAATTATGGTGGCGGCAGCTTGCATGAGCTGAATTTGATTGACCTTGTTGCGCAAAAGCCTTTGCTCAATGTGGATACAAGGCCATTGTTTGGCCCTCATGATATTAGCTTTGTAAATGGCAAGGCATGGTTCACTGCAGAAGGTTCCAAATCTGTCGGCCGATATGACCCGGCAACAGGCAAATTGGATTGGAGCATGGGGACAGGTCAGGACAGGACACACATGATCCATGTTACAGCCGATGCAAAAAAGATTTACACCACCAACGTTTCTTCTGGCACAGTAAGCATTCTGGTTAACACCCTGATACAGCCGGGGAAAATGGCTCCACCAAATGCCAGGCCACATGAAGAATGGGTACATTCTATTGTTCCAACCGCCAGAGGTTCTGAAGGATTTGATGTGTCTCCGGATGGCAATGAGTTGTGGACTGCATCAAGTGAGGATGGAACTATTTCCATCATTGACCTTAACGAGAAAAAACTGTCAGCAAAAATTGATGCAAAGGTATTTGGTGCCAACCGCCTCAAGTTTACGCCGGATGGAAAGCTCATATTCATTTCGAGCCTGCAAACAGGCGAACTGACTATTTATGATCCCAGGTTGCACAAAGAAGTGAAACGGCTGAAACTGGGCAAAGGTGCTGCAGGCATTTTGATGGATCCGGTTGGTGCCCGTGCGTTTGTTGCCTGTTCCGCAGATAATTATATTGCTATTGTGGACCTTG
>Ga0182030_10009081_pt1 | contig 20428 bp, 18 predicted proteins | sample 812S3MmetaG_FD_121299 | JGI IMG/M metagenome (GOLD analysis project Ga0182030, IMG submission 121299) | Permafrost microbial communities from Stordalen Mire, Sweden - 812S3M metaG (Illumina Assembly) | ecosystem: Environmental > Terrestrial > Soil > Wetlands > Permafrost | place: Sweden... | reverse complement strand
GTCAGCGACAAGTATAAGCGAAAGATCCCAGGTCGTCTTATTGGAGTATCGAAGGACAGGCTGGGTGACAGTGCGATGAGACTGGCTTTGCAGACCAGGGAGCAGCATATTCGACGAGAGAAAGCTACGAGTAATGTTTGTACTGCACAAGCGTTGTTGGCAAACATGAGCGCTTTCTATGCTATCTATCATGGTCCGGAAGGCCTCAAGAATATTGCCGAGAGAGCTATTAATGGAGCAAGAATCATTGAACAAGGGCTCAAGACTCTTGGATTCGAAACGGGTTCTAGAGGTAAGGGAGAGGATGGAAGAGTGCTCTTTGATACCGTCGTTGTAAATGTTGGCCAGGGGAAGGCCGATAAGGTCCTAACGCGTGCCAGAGAAGCTTACAAGATCAACTTAAGGAGGTTCGATGACAGCCGCGTTGGCATCACCATCGACGAGACGGTGGATATTAAGGATCTCCACGAAATTCTATCTATTTTCAAGGATTTCGCGAAGTCTAGCAAGGAGACCCACATCGACCAGATCATCGAGTCACTACCTGGGAATGTGACCCCAGCCGCATTCAAGCGGACTTCTCAATATCTCACTCACCCTGTCTTCAACTCTCACCACTCAGAGACTGAGCTTCTTCGTTATATTCACCACCTTCAATCTAAAGATCTATCCCTCACACACTCTATGATACCCCTGGGATCTTGCACAATGAAGCTGAATGCCACAACCGAGATGGCTCCTGTTACGTGGCCAGAATTCTCTTCGATTCATCCTTTCGCTCCAACTGACCAGGCAGCTGGTTACAAGGTTATGATTGACGAGTTGGAGACCGATCTTGCCGCTATCACTGGGTTTGATGCCGTGTCTTTGCAGCCCAATTCAGGTGCTCAAGGCGAGTTCACTGGTCTTCGTGTGATTCGGAAGTACCAAGAGCAGCAGCCCGGCAAGAAGCGCGATATTTGCTTAATTCCAGTTTCGGCACATGGTACTAATCCCGCTTCTGCTGCTATGGCAGGTATGCGTGTGGTCACCGTCAAATGCGATACCAAATCTGGAAATCTCGACATGGAAGATTTGAAGTCAAAGTGCGAGAAGTACAGTGAAGAGCTTGGAGCTATAATGATAACTTATCCCAGCACTTTCGGTGTCTTTGAACCTGAAATCAAAGCTGTCTGTGATCTAGTTCATCAGCATGGCGGTCAAGTCTATATGGATGGTGCGAATATGAACGCTCAGATTGGTTTGTGCTCGCCTGGTGAGATTGGCGCTGATGTATGCCATTTGAATCTCCACAAGACTTTCTGCATCCCTCACGGGGGCGGTGGTCCAGGCGTTGGCCCGATCGGTGTGAAGTCTCACTTGGCGCCATTCTTGCCTGGCCATCCTTTGGTTCAGACCGGCGGCGAAAAAGGCATTGCACCCGTCAGTGGAGCGCCATGGGGAAGTGCAAGCATTCTGCCAATCAGTTGGGCATATATAAAGATGATGGGCGGCCGAGGCTTAACACATGCAACAAAGATCACACTCTTGAACGCCAATTATATCATGTCCCGACTCCGCCCTCACTACCCCATCCTATACACCAATGTCAACTCTCGTTGCGCGCACGAATTCATCCTCGATGTTCGAGGCTTCAAGGAGACAGCAGGGATCGAAGCTATCGACATCGCCAAGCGACTCCAAGATTACGGATTCCATGCCCCAACCATGAGCTGGCCAGTTGCCAACACCCTCATGATCGAACCTACCGAATCCGAAAGCAAAGAAGAACTCGACCGTTTTATCAACGCTCTAATCTCAATCCGGAAAGAGATTGAAGCCGTTGAAAATGGGACGACACCCCGGGAAGGTAATATTTTGAAGATGGCACCACACAGCCAGAAGGATCTTCTGATCGGAGAATGGGATCGTCCTTATACACGTGAGCAAGCTGCATACCCATTATCTTGGCTAAAGGAGAAGAAATTCTGGCCTAGCGTCACGAGGTTAGATGATGGTAAGTTCCCTCATTCCCCTTCCCCACCTCGCCATAACTAATGCTTTTCAGCTTACGGCGACATGAACCTCTTCTGTACATGCGGGCCCGTTGATCCTGTGGATGACGCTGAAGATGGAATTACTGGTGCTGCGGCGCCAGCTCCCACTTAATTACTATTTACAACACACCTTTAACCTTTTGATCGTTGAGAAAAAAAACATACAACTGTGGATCAGAATAAAGAGATAAATGCAATTTCAACATACATAGCGAGCAAGGAGTTGGGGTAAATCTGTGTGTGCATGCATTTATGCAACAGTATATTGGAAGGGCGTTTTAGATATACGGCTGGCTTCAACTGCCATACTGGGTCTGATGGGGTTAAGTTTGGACTTTGGGGTTATTTTGATGGGAATAGATTATATCCCAAAGTTTCAATAAGTGGGTGAATTGTGATTGTGACAGTTTGTGTGTGGAGTTGTGTGATATACCTAGTCAGGCTTTAAACATAATTGATTCCACCAGTGCGGAGTTGACTTTGTTGATAAATGGCACGTATATTCAGAAAACTAGTGAATATTTTATTCCTTTCGATTGGGTTTATAGCATTCGCATTTTCCATTGAAATGGAAACTTTGAGGCTCCGGTAAAAGAGACACTGATGGAGAACACTCTATTTTGAGTTTATACTATATTAACTAACAGCTGTCTCTATGTATACTAGACTTGAATGATTTACAGTATCTTCAATATAGTAACAGCTTATCATATAACAGGGCAAAGAGACTAGGATAGTCTCAGCTCTCGACAGCAAAGTCTAAAAAAACAAGGATGCCGCCTAGTTCGCAGCAATTTTGTTTGCCTTCTTGGCTTTCCAAGCCGCAATCTCGGCAACAATGGCCTTTTTTCTCTCTCTCGAAGATTGCTTACCACCCTTAGTTTTCGTCTTGTTCAGCTGGCCCGCCTTCTTCTTTTCCGCGCCTCGAACCCCCCTTAAGAAGCCAGGCACAAGATCTGGACGATGCTTCTGCAACCACCAATACTTTACAGCTATGTAGAGGAAAGCGAACTGATCCTTTGTGTATACCAGGGATGGCCGCCTCTTGCGGATCTTGGCTACCATGTCAAACACTGGGTCCCAGCCAAAGGCTAGTGATTTTTTGGCAGCGACTTCGTCTGCGGTAAGTGGAGTGATGGTTTCGGGTGCTTTCCCTTCCTCGTAGGTGGTAACTACATCTGCCCATTTTAATTTGGCAAGCGCAATGAGTGTTCCTGTTCGTCCCAAACCTGCCCGGCCTAGTGAGTGAATAATTAGTATTTCAGTTCTAGTTAGTAACAAGAGGAGATTTGTACTTACAATGAACAAACATAGGGTTCTTGCTACCCCTTCCTCCTAAACTCATTTCCGCAAATGAAATCAAAGCCTCGATCACGTCTAAGTCTGGTGCTGTCATATCCACCTAGGATAAAATTAATTAGCACAATGTTAGAAATCTAATCGGGGATCAATTGCCCAGTGCCGGCAGATTGTACCATCAACCACTTGGGGATCCAGAATTTGACGTACCCAATTGCCATAATCTAGATGAATGACTTTCTTCTCTCTGTCTTCGCCCTCCATTTTCAACGAGAACTGACGATAGGTGATACCTTTATTTCGGTATTTTTCAGGTATTTGTGCATCATTCGGGCTAAGTTCCCTTATCAGCTGAACTGTATAAAGCCCAAATGTTTTTGAGACTCGAGAGTCCCTATTGTTGTTGCTTTCCACTGGTTGAGTGTTGCTGCTCTGTTCGTTTGGTTCGCTGACGCTTTTGACATCAGGCTCACTAGGAAAGTATGGCTCTTTCCTTTTCTCTTTGTTCTGAACGAGATTGACAATTACCCCTGTTTCGGGGGCGTTCCTGTAATACATTTCCCAGAAGGCTTCATTCGATCGTTTGTCTTTGGGTTGCTAGGGGTGAGCCAATTAGCTATTCCTTTTCTCGTCCTAACAAGATTTGATTGAAGAATAGCTTACCCCGAAGGCCACGAATTTGGATCTGGGGTTGAATTTATCCTCCGAATATATAGGCCCCACCTAAAGATTGAGCAGCGAATCAGTCTACTGATTCTAGAATCAGAGAGAGAGGGTAGGGAGTGACTCCGAAGTCAGTCTACGAAGCCACTACGGAGAAAAAGCAGAGTGCTGCTTAAACGCTTCTGATCTGGACCCGAGGTAGCATAAGAGGGGAATTTGCTTTGAAATTTTGACTTACACGACCTGCCCAAACCTCGTGGTAATATTTTCTATTGTCGACCATTATTCCATCCGGGTTCCAGAGGATGCTCACCTCCTTTTCTCCTATATTCAGCCATCCGTCCTGTTCATTCCACACCTCATAATATGAATAATCTTCGATTGCATCCAGAGTCTGCCATCTCGCGGAAATTTCTGTTAAAAGTGTTAACGGACATATCCAGAAGTTCTTGACGTCTAGGGACATGAGGAAATATACCAGCATCGGTAAGTTTGAGATATCTTGGGAGTTCTGGACGTGAAATCGTCCCTGTTTCCGAGAAGGCGAGTTGGAACTGCACCCATAGTAGTAGAAAAACACAATACATTTTGATTGACAGTGATAGTTGGTAATGAAAAGATCCAAAGACAACCCCCTACCTTAGGGTGACAACTTTTCAGAAAGACTTGTAGGGAATTCAGTCTCCTATGTATAGTGATGGTGTTGCATTAGAGAGGACCAAAAATTATGAAGACAATAGAAGAACGGTCGAACTGATATCATATACTCAATGTGTAAGGGCTTCTAATGAACAAGTCATTTCTGGCGGAGCAAAACTTTGGTCTGTGGATCCAGTATTGTTATTCCTCGTTGTCATGGTTTGATTGATAGAATTGACAATTGCTGCTTCAAGATTCCGTTTGCTTTGGAGCTCCTTCGTGACGACGCTAAGTCCTAGTGTTGAATCCCCCGCCCCGCTCCGTCTCCCACTCCGCCACATTTTTGACGCTGCTCACATCCATCGTCTCAACACAGCCTCACTGCTGAACAAGTGTCCTCTAGTATAACTGGGAGCCCTGTTCACCGTTTTGTAATATCCCTTCAATCCTTTGGACCCCTGTGTATTGATTTTCTGTATCATCAGTGTCCACATTAATTTGTGACCGGGCTCCACCAAAAAGTCACTATACTCAAAAAAATATAATATCAAAACCAAACTAAATAAATAAGAAAATATTTTTTATATATATAAATAATAAAGTTTTTAATTAATTACATATAATTTATAATGTTCTAGTAACATAATGTCGCAGGATAATGAGCTACACGTGATAGTTGCTACCTCGCTACATATCAATCGTTATCCTTGGCTATATCTAGCCTTCTATATCACAGATTCCTAGGATCATTCTCATTTGCTGCTCTCTAAAGAACGCTCTGTAACTCAGTGGAGCGTATTATGCCGGACCGTGTATGCTAGCTCAGTGCATGCTGTGCAAGTATGTCTCAATTTCCGGGGCTGGCTCGGCCGTTGACCAGCTACCGAAGTAAGGCTTAGAGTACGGGGGTTTATCCACAGGCTTGGCTAGAGGCTTTCTGCGATCTGACTAGAGATGCAAATATGACCGTCCCAATACATGACCAAGCCTCGTGGGTTGTTTGAAAGCTCGCAAAAGAGATATAATTAGCCTTAATGATTTTCAGGCAAAGCTTAATGAGTGTTGAAGTAAGAAATCTATTCGAATGTGTGCCATGATGAGTCCTCCCGAACAGCATTGCCGTGAAATATTGTGCCCTTGCCGAAACGATGCTTTCACGAGACAAGAGACTACACAATTGACTCATCTAACAATTTTCGGACAATCACCTGCCCTTCCCTTAAAATCTCTTCGAATCGTATAATCACTTTCCCTGACTAAGCTTCTTCCAGCTGCCCCTCGCCTCCAGCCCCTCAAACCAGCTTTTGACATTGGGGTACTTTTCAAAGACCTCCTTTGCACCAGCCGCCTTGGCCGCTGCTCCATACGGAACATGAACCAAATCCGCAAGTGTCAACTGATTTCCAGCGAGATACTTCTGTTTGGTAAGAATATTATCATAGATGGCAAGTACGTCGTCCAAGGTAGTGAGGCTTTGAGCTACAAACGACTCATCAATTCCCAGTCCAAGAAATCTGAATCAATTCATTAGCCAAAGCGCTTTGATATGACTAGGAGTTTGGGAGGGCACGTACTTCTTGTAGATCTTCTCATCAGCATATGTGCCACATGGGGCATCGAAGTAACTCTGCTCTATGGAAGCTGCCTGGTCTCAAATTCAGCCTCATGTAATCTCACACCTCATTTTCCCTTCTAAATATAGCTCTCACATACCTGCTCAAATAAAGCAAATCCCTTGAAGTCACCATCGTCAGGGATTAAATTCGTTCCCTGGCCGGCATACTTCTTCACGAGGTACTTACAAATAGCTCTTCTTTCAAAGTCAACAAATCCTTCATCGTCGAGGGCTGGAACTTTACCGAAAGGATGCAGCTTAAGGTACTCAAGAGACTTTTGTTCTTAGTTTGCGATAGAGTCGACCACAGTCTCGAAGTCGAGACCTTTTTCGGCGAGGATAAGGGCTACGCGTTTGTATCAGGTTGCATAAGTGTCACCGTAGAGGTTTTGTTAGAAAAGCTGATATTGGTGATTATCAAATTTTTAAAAAGGGAAATGTTACTGTTGAAGATATTTGAATTCTAAAGTCCGTGTAACTTCACTTGTGCACTAGGCGTTCCGAACAAAACCACATAAATTAGAAAATCTAGCAAATCTAGAAAACATATGGCCGATTTTGGTGATGGAAATCTTTACTGTCATAATTCCATTATTGTCATCAGTTCACTGCTGTCATCATTTCATTACCATTAAAAAGTTATTTCCAATACCTAGAGGAAATATTCCACCAAGCTTAGGTACCGTATAAGGTAGGCATAAATCAGAGTTGCGGCGACTTCAAGATTTTCTTTAACATAGGATTTTTATTACTTGACTTGAAATTGTAGCGGGAATATGCTCGCCTACAAAGAATGGGGATAAAGTTCAAAGTTGGTGAAGAGTTGAGGAAGCTTCTCGCTGTTTTTATACATTCTTTGCTTCTCAGTAGATAAAGCAAATAGGTGTACAAGTGAATCAATGCAAGCGAATCTGCTAATAAAATTTGATCAAGGTGTTCTAGTACGATTTTACTTCAATTCATAAGCTTGAAAAATACTCAGCACATAGTATTTAAAGTGTAGATTGTCTTCTATTTAGCTTTAAAAAGTACATCTACACGAACATGACAGGGCAGATTGTTAGCGAATTGTGAGAAAGCCGAGACCACTTGGTGCTTTTATCGAGTCGATTGAGGTCTGTCTTTATGCTGAGGGGGTAAATTTTCGGGGCGAGACACTTGTAATTACCATTTAGCCATTCACTGTCATTTAAATTCATGTTGCCACATGCTTTCTTCCATGCCTCCTTTGACCAACTAGTGGTCGAAATTCAAGAAAACGGGATTTCAAGACCGCCAACTAAATTCATGCAGAATTTCTAAAACGTAAAGAAGAGGAAGTCAGCATGACGCTCATGGAGCTAGTATTTACAGAATAGAAGTGGAGGGGAAAGGGAGCAAAGAGCCCTGGGGGTCTGAGATACGCTACTTATACCCATTCATAGACATTCCTTAACCTTCTTTCGCACCCAGAACAACCTTTCAATAATAATTCTTCCCCTTCCACCATTTACCCCTCACTATCCCCCTTACCCTGCCTTCCCCCTCATTTTTCGCTCACACACACTTTGCCATTTCTTCAACACCCCACAAAGAACCAACAAGATAGTCGTCACAATGGCATGAAAGGTGTTATAACTTTCTTCGGGGACGATGCGGTCTCTGAGCTAGATGTTAGCCTTTGTTTTTTGGTGCGTAAATAAAAGTAATTTGGCCTGTTGATTGGCTCAACCTTATCTCCGATGTTTGTGCCGGCGCTCTTTGGATCCACACACAAGCAACACGCCAATGGCCAAAGTGTTAACCCCCTAATAGCAACCGCTGCTGATCTCCAAGAACTATTATCAATTGGAAAATTGAGCAGTGTCACTCGAAGCTTTTTTCAGATTGAGAACTATGGTGACTACCTCAAAGCAATCATAACCAAATCTCCTACAGCATTGAAAGTTGCGCAGCAACTTGATGAGGAGCGAGAGAAAGGCTATACTCGAGGCCCACTGCACGGAATTCCCATCTTGATCAAGGTTAGAAATTCCATTCTTGAGCTGCTGGCAAATATCAGAGCTAAGTGATTACATATAGGATAATATTGCAACAAGCCTGTCGTGGAGCACGGACGCCCTGCTGGCAGTGCGAATGTCATTAAAAAGGTAACGATATGCTAGCCTCTTATTTACACCATATCAATAATATCTAGCTTTTCAATGCAGGCGCCATAATAATCGCAAAGTCAAACTTATTAGTATGCTTAGCAGTTCCCTCCCCACGGCTAACGGCTTAAAATGCCGACCATGGAATCCAGATAGGAATTTTCAAATTAGAAGTATGCCCCAAAATAGTTTATTCACCTCACCCTCGAGTTCAAGCGAGGATGCATCATCTCCAGGGCATCGCAGTTCTGATTGAAATGAGTCCTTAAGCATGCCTAAAGATCATATGCTAGGGCTTACATTGACGTGCTTGTTAAGTTCCAAGCCGATTCTTGATGGAGAAAAATTCGCTCGTCTTGCCCATCTGCGCATGATCCAGGAAGCTTGAGGCTGACAGCAATCTCGATGAACCTTTTCTGCAGCGACCTCGCCGTCTCACTTTTGATCTATAATACCGCATCATAGGCCGACGGTCTTCAATGAGCATATTGGAGAGCAGTTTAGGTCTTGCCCACTCCCTCCATTCCATACAATAATACTGATCGAAGGCTATTAGGCTTTGAGCTGGGCTTCAAACTATTGTCCAGGTTAAGATAAGCATCATTGCGTCCGTGAAACTTTGGAGATGCTGCTCGTGGAAGAATGAATTGGGGAAAATTTACATTTTCTTGAGCGGAGTCAATGTTCTGCAACTCAGCTCCTCCTTTAGCTTTCAGGGCGATATCCAGAAGCTTCGTAACATGCTTTACAGCGGTCTCAACGTTAGGAATTGCTGGATTAAATTTTCATTGAGACTTGAGAAGTAGTAATGACCCTCAGTATATTAGATGAAGAGAATAATGAGAAGTTTTACATGGACTTGTACTGACTTAGCCGCTGTTTTCTGTTCCAATTGGCAGCCTCAACCCAGAAATAGATCAAGCTGGTGAATACTGACAAGATTGTGCTGCTCTTCTCATGGCTCTCATCATCCACTGGGAAACACACGGCGCCTTTTAGGGGGGGAAATATAGATTTTTTATTCTAATTGATTAAATTGTTTGCTTTTGATTAACTAGTTTGCTTTTGATCAACTAGTTTGCTTTATTAAAACCACCAAAACTTTTTACCTTGCTAGTTAGAAACATTTTTATTTATTTCTTATATCAAAGGCAAACCCACCAAAAATTTTACCTCGCTAGTTAGAAACCTTCTCATTTGTTCCTCATATCGGAGGCATAAAGCAAGCTTTATAGTTGAAGGCATAGGGACAGACGTAAGTGAATACTTAAGACCCGTGGGGGACCCATATCGTAGCCTAATAACGAGTGAACCCGATATTCTAGTGGGTCGTTACTACAGCTGATTTGTTGGCTTTTCTTTCCCTTATAATCTCCTTCTTTTTATTTTTCAATTTTGTCGCCTGGGAAGAAGTTAAAGCATTAGAATCGAGAATACTCTGATCAATACTTAAGCTGAGATCCGTATCCTCTAGCCCTAGAATCGCTAGATCGGCTAACTTCAATTTCGCTAGTATCTCTAAATTGTATGCTGCAAGGTTGGATGTAACGATTGAAAGTGAAGTGGGTGCAGGTCTAGATATCTTCTTCAAAAAACTTCCCTGGGCTTTGAGATCCGGGTTCTCGGGCATCGGTCTGGTTGGATCAATCTTCAGGATTTCGATGACTTTTTCCTCTAACGATTTGGATATCGACTCTGTGAGAACGGTTCCCCTCATTAACCAGATTATGTAGCCTGGCTTTGCGACCGCAATAAATCGAAGTTTTTTGCCTTCAGTAGTACTTGTAGTTGTACCATCATCTTTAAATTTAAGATCAGCATCGATATCCAGTTCGATATTGATATTTTGAATGCTCAGAACATTTCGAGCAACTTGTCTAATTTTATCGAGTATATCTTGATTGTATTTGGGGTTGTCCAGTGTTACAATCACGACTGCAGGTGGCTTAACAACGACAGGTTTCGATCTGTGCGTTATGTAGCTTCCCTCAGGAAATCCCAGGATTTCCTTCCCTAGTTTAAGCGCCTCTTCAAGTTTGTTTTCTAAGTCTTTAGAATGTTGCCCGGTGGCAAGAGCAGGCCCTTCGAATGTCCAAATTACCTCGTCGTTATTGGTACGTACATAGAGCTGTGCTGTAACTTTGACTTGAGTAATATCGTATTCGAACTTTTCCAGACCGTCTTCATGTATAACCGCAACACGTAAATTACTTTCGTCCGAGATGGCGAGCACATTCTGTTCTATCTTCTTTATAATCATTCTTCGGTATTTATCAATAGACTCTTGGATTTTCGCTGTCTTATCTGCAGTCGGCGTGGTACTCGTATAGACCGAGCCAGTTATATCGAAGTCAATAGTTTCGAAAAAAAAGGCTTTCGGGTGGATCTTGAAGTTTTTGAATTGCAGTATTTAAGAAAGTTTTCCGACCTAGTAGCTGATCTTTTACTTCTAGGGGTCCCTTAGGCGTCTCACTAGTAATTTCGAGAGCTTGTGTAAGTTTTAATATCAAGTTGGTGAAGGGGTCCTTGTTTGTTTGTTCGGCGTAGAATTTTGTAGTATAGGGCTTGAGGACGAATTGAAGCGCGTATATTTTTGATGTGCGCGCCTTGGTAGGCTTGATTTTAGATTGAACTCTTCTGACTAATAAGTATGGGTTTCCATTAAGAATTGTTTCGGTGTTCGCATGATCGTTTGTTCTCTTGAATATAGATCTGTGGAATGGTGTGGCTCCACTTATTATGATAAGTGCAGATAGAGCAATGAGCAGTGATTGAAATCGCATCTTGATCTTATTCCGTTATCCTTGTGTAAGAGCACAGTTGAGATTTGTTCGAAACGTAAATTCAGTTCGAGATTGAAGGTAGTGATCTTATAAACAATAAATAACAGGGGAATCTCGAATCTTTAATAGGCGTTCAAAAGCCCGTACAGTGGGTCTAGCAAGGCGTAGCATGGGAGGAAAAAAGTAGCGAATCCTTAATCCTAAGGGATCAAGACCCTAAATCCTGAGGGATTAATCAATCCTAAGGGATTGAAACTATAATAGTATTGTATTTGTTGATTCTTGGCATCTATAAAGATATAAACAAAAATGATAAATTATTAAAAAAAAACCGAGTGCTCGGCTGACTGTATATCGACATCCCCCACCCCCCTTCGGGATAGAATTAACAGGCCGAAATTGGCACGTGCACCAACACGAATATTTTTATTGACTTTTAATTTATATCGAGTATAAAAATGAAAATGAAAGAAAAAGCTAAACCTAGGAAGCCATACGCTTTTGTAGAGCATCGAGGTTAAGAAACTGTTTCGTGGGTGCTCTGTGCGTGGTTCTGAAGATGTATCTTATGCTGCAGAGATATTCGACAGACCTTGCACCCGATCCGGTCTTCTTTGATATTGAACAGATGTTTTCGCTTAAGGTGCTTGGTAAGGCCTCCCGAACTCGCAAATGAATATACCCGCTTTTTGAACAGCAAACTTTCCTCCCCTAAGGATGCAAAGCAGATAGAAGGTCTCTTCTCCTTAAACACTAGCAACACAGCAGCACTTATCGCCTGCTTTTCGACATCAGCAGTCAACTTGCGAACAGGCTGCTTTGGCATAAGTTGATATTCTCTCATATAGCATAGCTACAGCTCCGCCTTCTTGAAAGTGACAGTAGACAGCGACGACATCAATCGCTGTATTGCGCCGGCGCAACACCTCCTCCACGGCCGTACCTGGCTAAGTCATAATTGTCTCAACCAAACGCTTTTGCATCGACGGCATCTCAGGAATCTGCACGACCATAGGTTCTGAGGCATCGCTGAACTTGAGCCTAGAGAGCTGCAGCTCGATATCTTTCACAGGCCGGGCTTGTAGACTCTAGTGTTAATGAAGCAGCCTTAAAGTTGGAATATACTTCTGCATTTCCTTCTACTAGGACCTCAGCTGGGACTGGAATCAAATGAAAGCTGATAGTAACTTTTGGCTCTGTCTAACTTTGGGAAAATTGACAGTAGTAGCTAAAATGACAGCAGCAAAGTCTTCGATAACATTATTGAACATTGGCTTTAATTGAGGAAAATCCCATTCTAACGTGTTTGTCAATAGAGGTATGATCGAAAGGCCAGGGCAACTTGCAGTGTAACGCAAAGTCCGCATAAACCTCAAAACTACGCTGTGCTCGGATAACTGATGTTCGACTGGGGAAATGGTTCCTCTTTATACACTTGTCAACTCGGTGAGCGGAAGTGGATCTATACCATCTAACCAAGCCATATCTAGATCACGTGTCAAGAATACGCTACTCCTCCTCTGTGCCTACCTACCCAAACTACCAAAAACGAATTAGCCGGCATTACATACCTCTCTTCCGCATGTCATGCATGAATGCATTCCTCAAATGTGGAGAACCCAAATCACCCCTAACCGGCTGATCCCGAATCGGCTCACTTTCCTCAGTACATCACACCACTTCCTTTGCCCCCTGTTTCCTTCCACCTTAAAACCACATGACTTTCCTCAATCTACCGTTTTCTATATAAAACATAAATTCCCCTCTCGTCCACCTCTCCCAAGCCCTCAAAAAAAAACAGCAAAACCTAAAACCCAGTCAAAATCAAATTGAATTAAGAAAATGAATCCCGCAGTCCGCCGCACCACCCTTCTCCTCAGCGCCACCGCAATCAGCGTCTTCATCGCGGATAGAATGACACGATCAAGAAATAATACGGTGATTTGGGGGATAAATGGACAGTTGGATCAGATGAATGAGGTTGCTGAGAATGAACATACTGCTGCGTAGGTTTTGTTCCGCTCTGAGAGAGAGATGAGTAATTTGGTTGGGTGGGGCTGACGACAATCACAGGACGAGTTCACCGAGGGATTTAGAGGGAAGGGATGGAGGAGACGCGGGACGGGGCGTTTCGTGATTCTGGTGCACTTGAAATTGGGATCGGCGGGTTTTAGGAACGGAGAGGTACGTCGAAGTTTGAGTTCTAAGATATGTTGGGTCCATCAGCTAACATATTCAAAATAAAGTAGGACATCGGGAGTCATATTCATTGTGCCCAACCTGGAGTTAGGGTTATAATCCGTAAAATTAGCATTACATGTACAAAGATGCCACGGCCGTAATATCCCTCTTAATCATCTCCTGACACGTCTGCATCTTGGTGAACAGCTCCGGATCACCAATGATCCTCGCTGCATTCTTAACCTCCCTACACGTCTCATCTAATCTCGTGATAACTCTAACAATTGTTCCTTCAAGGACATCTGTCAAATCAGTGATGTTCTTGAAGCTCATGCCTCGAGCCCATTCATACACCACTTCCATCAATCCGAATCGAGGACGGGAGACGAAGTCGTTGGAGTCGTCGGCGGAAAGAATGACTTGGTGGTAGGTTTGTCGCTCATTTACTTTCTCGGAGATTTCAATGATTGTTTTCATTCCATTTACGAGATTTCCGGTGAGATTGGGGACCATGTCTGTCTTTTCCTGGAAAACGAAGGCGGAAAGTAATGCGACGATTTCAGCTGGTTCATAAGCTGCGAGGACGTTGTCGAGGATGAGTTCCGTGAGAACAAGTTCATCCGCTGAGTGGATTTCACAGGCGACTTTGCCCTTCAGCTGGACTCGAGAACTGTCATCGATGAATTCAAGATCTTTCAAGACTTGGATACGCTGCTCGTAGTCGGGTAGGAGCTGTAGGTTTTGATCGGACATAAGTTGTCTCAATTGGGATATATTTTCTTTAATGAGCCATTGATCATGGCACATGGCAAACTTTGATTGTCAATACTATCCTCTATAGCTGGAATGAAACCACTTACATGCTTAATGAACTGGGGACATTGCAGGGATCTTGCTTTTTGAGCTAATGTTGAAAGCTCAACACGCTTTGCCATGAGCTCTCGCAACTGCATGTCCTTAATCCGAGAATAATCCAATTCATTCCATTCCTCATTCTCCCAATCTAGACACAGACGCGCCACCTCTTCTTTTGCCTTGTGATATCCCTCACCACCCTCAAAGATACTGGGAATAACTCCTTTCACAATGGTATTTGTGAGACATTCCAGATCTGCGACAGGTATCTGCAATACCTTGATTGAGATATGCTTCTTGAATTGAGGTAGTTTGGTGAACATCTTTCGATACTTCGGCAAGTATGGTAGCAAGTCCGTGGTGTCTCTCTGATCTCTCCGGGTCCGGATCTCCACTACGTGCAAGAACGGAGCTGATCCACCACTGGAACCTTCGCGGAGGAGGATGCCAGGAGTTCGGACACCATCCCGATTGTAGACTATTACCCGTTTTGCGGCGAAAAGTCTCCGACCAACAGGAGTTCCAAGCAAGCCAAGGTGTAGGTCTAAAGTTAGTTGCTTGTAGTCTTCAGCTGCCTGATGACACACTTCCAGGTCTATATCGCAAATATCGCACGGTTCTGGCTTAATTTTTGCCAAATCGGCCTCGGAGACTTTGACAGCTTTCTCGTGTTCTGGTAGCAATTGCTGTGTAGCATGCTCGCTGAAACTTCGCTTGATCATCTCTTCTATCTTCAAGGCTTCAACTCGCAAAAGATTGAGTATCATATTGTACGTCAATCGGAATTGTGAGCGAAGCTTTGATGGATCTCCAAGTATCATCTGTCGTAATTCGGAGACCGGTGGTGCTTCACCTCCACCTGGAGCAACGATGATGACAGATCCAACGGTATCTAGACCTCTTCGTCCAGCTCGACCAGCCATCTGAGTATATTCGCCAGGTAGTAAATTGCGGAAAGAGTGACCATCGTGTTTGCGATATCCAGAGAAAACAACTGTCCGGGTCGGCAAGTTCAATCCCATCGCAAAAGTCTCGGTCGCGAAGAGGACTTTCACCAAGGTTTGTGCAAAGAGCATTTCGACAACTTCCTTGACAATTGGAAGCAGTCCACCATGATGTACAGCAATACCCCGACCAAGTAAATCTCGCAACCTAACGATCTGCGGCAAAACTCTGTCTTCTGGCTTGAGTCGTGCTATTGACTTCTCAATGATCATATGGATAGCGCTCTTCTCAGTGGCAGTGCAAAAATCCTGATTGCTGAGTGCGTCGGCGTTCTCCTCACATCGCTTCTTAGAGAACACGAAGATGCATGCCGGTAGTAAGGATTCCTTCTTGAGATATTGCACGAGGTGAACCCACAATGTCTTGTCCTGAGCAGCACTCGTTCGACCACCCGGCCTACCACCTCTTCCCATATGTCCGGGCGCATGACTTGCTCGGGGCGGGCCACCACGCCCTCGCTGTTGTGAGCCTCCACGCTGCTGACCACCGCCTCTCTGCTGGCCTCCTCGTTGATTTCCTCCCCGACCGCCTCGCTGATTGCCGCCTCCTCGAGTATTAGTTTCGGTAGGAGGAAGCGCCTTCACCTTATCTCTGCCAGAGAGAATATCATTTGCATCCTTCCACCCTTTCTCAATGAATCTCTTCTCTGCATCCACAATCTTATGAACCCCTTTGTCTGCCCAAAGATAGTGTTCCAATGGAACTGGTCGTTTAGGAGTGGAGATTACATAGATATCTTTCCTCTTCGTTCGTCCAACCCAGGAGGCAAATTCATACGTATTCGGAACAGTAGCTGATAGAAGAATCAATGTAACATGCTCTGGTAGCATGATAATGACCTCTTCCCAGACAACACCTCGTTCCAGATCATTAACATAATGCACTTCATCAAAAATAACAAACTCCACATCTCGGATGAGATCAGCTCCTCTGTAGAGCATACTCCGTAAAATCTCGGTCGTCATAATAAGACAGCTGGCTTCCGGGGATATCTGAACATCTCCGGTGAGAATGCCGACTTCATCAAACACCTCCCGGAAGTCTCGAAACTTTTGATTGCTCAACGCCTTGATTGGTGAAGTATATATTGCCTTCGTCATATGCTTGGCTGCTAGAGCTATAGCATACTCGGCCACAACGGTCTTTCCAGCTGATGTGTGGGCTGCAACAAAGACCGAGTCGCCATTCTCAAGATGATAGACAGCTTCTTTCTGGAAGGTGTCAAGCTCGAAAGGCCATTCTCTGGCCATATCCGGTACCAGTTCCCTGAAATTCGTAATGGGTCTCTTAATATCAACCATATGTGCCCATTCCCTACCTCCACGTTTCGCACTCGAAGCAGCCAGGACGCCATGTGGCTCTAATGCAGGGAATTCTACAGGAAGCAATGAATCGATGTCTTCCTCCCCATCGGCCTCAGATGACTCCCCGGATTCCGTATTTCCATTGACAGCATTTTGGCCATCTTGTGCCAGTTCATCTGCAGGTTCCTCCTCTAACACGTTCTCAATATCCTCGGCTTCCTTCTCGTCCACATCTGCCTTCTTCTTCGAGAAATCCAACCCCCTCTCAAATCCAGGCGGGATCTCCAATAATCCGCCCTCGCCACTAAAATTTATGATCCTCTCAAGCTTTGACGGTCCACTTGCAGGCACAGCCTCAGTCTTTATAGCTTGCTCATCCAACACCGCAGCAGCTTCCACTCCTTCTAATCCACCAGGTGCAAAAGGAAAGAAACCCGCAGCGCCTCTTACAAAATCTGCTCGATTGGCTGGTTTTCGAAGGAAGGATGTCGAGTTTTTAGCTGTTGCGCTGTTGGCTGGAACTGTGACTTCTTTGTACCCAGTAACTCGCCCTTCAAGTCCTTCCCTTGTGAATCGTGTGATTGTGCGTGTTTGAGTTGGTGCAATGGTGAAGAGGCCGGTGTAATCTGTGGGGGTTTCCCAACGTCTGTGGGATCAATGTTTAGCATTGTCTCAGCTTGGGCGGCGGTGGAAGCTTACTGCTGTAGCTTGTTGAGCCATTCTGTAGAGAATGAAGTGGAGGGAGTCAAGTATTTTTGCTCTAGCTCCCGTTTGAGGGCTTCTTGGTCTTGCTTTACTCTTTTGCGGGGTCTTTGTTCGTCGAGAATATGGTCGATCCAATCGTCTGCTGTGCCGTCTGTGGTGGTGGACTCGAGATGTACTCTTTCCAGGGCGCTGAGCAAAGTGTCAGCCATCTTGATACCGAGTTCACTCTGTAGTTGACGAGTTAGTATGAATGTTTAGTGTTTTTGCGCAGTCGCGAATGTCGCTATCAAGAAATACGCGATATGTATAGTTAACATTCTTCTAATTCAAAATTACCGGATTTAATTCATTCGAAGCTGCGGTATTCCATGTAGAAGCACTATATAAAGATTTCACTTGTTTTCTGTCTCGTGTCTCCCAAGGCACTCGACCACAGTTCATTGCAGGTCCCTTGCGCGAGCTGGAGATTATTTTAATATTTCGTTTCGATTACCCCGCCATCATCACCACATCAACAAAGCCGGACAAAAATCTCTATCCAATACGGTCTTAAGAGGGATCGACCCTCATATACCAACATGCGCCGTATACACCTTTCAATGCTACCCAAACAAACCCGTACGCCATACCCCTCATTACCCCGCCATCACCACATGTCATCCATTTCCGCCATAGCTTCCATCTCGTCGTCGAAACTAGCATCTACCGCTGGCTTATCCGCTGTTGAATTTGGTTTCGACTTTGCAGCTTCAGCCTGCAGCATTTCCTCCTCTGCCAACAATGCATCCAGATCATCCTCAGGGGGCTCATCAACAGTAGCGACATTCTTAGCAGGTCCAAAAATACTTGCGCTTGCACCAGGTAACAAAGCCTGAGTCCCTCCCTCAATTGACTTCTGCCGAGGTGCTCTCGGTGTAGCATCATACAAATCATCCATCTCAGCATCTTCATCTACCACAGGTGTCTTCGGTCTCTCCGTCGCAGTCTTCTCGAATATAGGTGCGACTCTCGAAGCCGTCTTTTCTCTCTCGTCACTTCGCGCCGGTAGATTGGGTTCATCGAATATGGAATCGTCCTGTGTTGAAGCTCTAGGCTTTCCTTCGTTGATCCACTCCATCCTCATCGATTGCATTTGCTTTTTATGTCCCATCTTTTCTACCATTGCTAACGCATCGAGGAATCTTGCTTTTGGGAATAGGTCGTCAAGCCAGAGCTGATAGAATGCGAGAAGTTTGGCGGCATCAGAGTACTAATTTTAATTAGCCACCACTTCCTCTACGGGAGAGATATGCATACCTCATGGCCTTTCCCTTTGAACTTCAAATGGTCCCTGGCTTTCTTCCGTAATTTTGGGATACCAGCAGCTGATAATAACCTTCAGTCATAATTAGATATGGACGCAGCATAACCCAGGTCCCATACCTATTCTCATCAAGCTTTACTCTCGGAGCTCTTGGTTTCCTCGTAACTTCAACTTCCTCGTCAATACCCAATCCAGCTCCAGTCTTGGGATTTGCCGTATCCTTTGCAGGCTCTTTTTTGCTTGGCACCTTGTAGTTGGCACTGAATGGGTCATTTTCATCATCCACATCGTAGTCAAATAAATCGTCGAATTCGTCTCCTCCAGCTGACGGACCGTCAGTAGGGAGTGGTCGGGATGTAACACCTGGGGAGGACATTTTAGTATCTTCTTTCTAGTTTTCTCACGTAATTGCCTCCGTGATTAAAAATTCGTGGTGCAAACTGGTGGATTCATAAATTGATTGAAATCTACGTTCGGCGCGTCTTGATTATGGGGAACGCGACTTACCATCAAGGTCTGCTTCGCCCACCCTACTCTAGCTCGCCTCTGCCGAAGCTCTCCAACGACAATCGTGAATTTGAACCTCACCAGATCTCGAATCCCAATTGGTACAGCAATTGGTCCTTCAAGATGTCAAACGTCGAGCAGCGGCCATATGTGCCAGCAAAGAAGATTAATACTGATTATCCAGTACATTCCCTTCCCACATTCTCTCAACCACCCAAGCTAATCCCCTCCATAGCTCATCGATTCCGATCCGTATGCCTAATATCCCCCTACCGCAGTCGAAGACTAATGAAAGCAGGCATTTCAAAAGAGTAGTTGGATATGCAAGAACTTCAGATTATGCCGTCGGAACAGCGACCGCAGCCGCAGGACCATCTCTCATGTTATTATGGGAGAAAATCGCACCATCACATGTAGGAAAGGGAGGATTCGCACCCATTATGCGACTTACCGGCGTAATCTCAGTCGGTGCCGGATTCCTAATGTTCTACCAACGTTCTATCCGTTCGTTCCCCTCCCCTGTCTCCTCGCATACCCCAATCTCCCCCTCCCCTTCTAACGAAAAACAGTCCGCTTCTACGGCTTCACCGAAAACAAACGAGAACAAGATCTCGACATGCGAGAAATGGTCACCAAAGTCAAAGCCGGGCAACCCCTCTACGGCACCAGCACAACTACACCCTATATCCAAGGAGTAGCGAGTAGGAATTCAAGATACTCGGGGATTTTCTTGCATGTTATGCCGTGGTTTAATTTTGTGAATCATAATCAGCATGGGGTGGATACGGCGAAGTATTATCAACAGGCGGAGAGGGAGTTGGAGGCTGAGAAGAATATGTAGGGGGAGGGGTTTTGTACATAGACGTTTTGTGCAATGGAATGGCGTTTCATGGATTCTTGATGTGGGACTTTAGTAGTGAGGAAAGTGTGTTCCAACGTGCAATTCACGAACTCATCCACCATTTCAATATTTTTTATTTTGATCATCCCTCCCACTCAACCATCCCCACCCTTTCCTTCTGCCTTTCCCTCAACCAACGGCTCAACCTCCAACTTCAAAACCCTCTCCGTCTTCTTCCTCGGTTCCGGAGCTATCCACACACATCAGCATCAGCATCAACATCAACATCAGTACCCCCACTCCTCCAAACGTGAACTCCACACAAAAACCCAAACATAATTTCGGAAAGAAAAAACTCACCCCTCTCATTACTCTGCACATAAAACCTCCTCAACAACAAAATAGCTTCCTCCCTCAACCACCCCCCACTAACCTCATAATCATCTTTCTCCATCCTTTTCCTCTTCTCCTCTCTCGTTTCCCTATTACCACCCTCCCCCTCCCCCTTCCCACCTCCATCCCCATCCCTATCCCCACCACCCCTCTCCACACCAAGATCCCCC
>Ga0182030_10009079_pt1 | contig 20432 bp, 19 predicted proteins | sample 812S3MmetaG_FD_121299 | JGI IMG/M metagenome (GOLD analysis project Ga0182030, IMG submission 121299) | Permafrost microbial communities from Stordalen Mire, Sweden - 812S3M metaG (Illumina Assembly) | ecosystem: Environmental > Terrestrial > Soil > Wetlands > Permafrost | place: Sweden... | reverse complement strand
GCTGGCCGTCTTCCTCGTCGCCAGGCGCCGGCCGCGCGTCGTGGTCACAGTAGGCGGCTATGCGGGGCTGCCTGGCGCGGTTGCCGCCATCACCTTGCGAGTGCCGCTTATCGTTGTGAGCTACGACGCTGTCCCGGGCACGTCGAACCGTCTCGTGGCACGTTTTGCCCGCAAGTGCGCCGTCGCCTTTGAGAGCACGGGACTGCCGAACCAGGTCGTGACGGGCGCGCCCGTGCGAAGCGCCGTGGTTTCGGCCGACCGGAGCGCGAGCGGCCGCCAAGCGGCCCGATCGCTCATCGGGGTGCCCGCTGGCCGGTTCCTCCTCGCCATGGCAGGTGGCTCGCTTGGTGCAGGACGGGTCAACGAGGCGACTCTCAGTCTCGCTAAAGCTTGGGCCGAGCGCAGCGATGTGACGATCTACCACGTCGCCGGCGAGCGCAATATGGTCGAGGTGTCGGCTGCGGCAGTGAGCCTCGGGCTCGGGCCAGCGCCGGAGGGCACCGGTCTCGATTACCGCCTGGTCGGATACGAGAAGAACATGCCGGCGCTGCTGGCTGCGTGTGACCTCCTCGTCTCGCGGGCCGGTGCCTCGACTGTCGCAGAGCTCGCCGCGATCGGCACGCCCAGCGTCCTTGTCCCTTTGCCCGGGGCGCCGCACGATCATCAGACGCGAAATGCCGAAGCGCTGACCGGTCTCGGGGCCGCGTTGCTTCTCCGGGACGCCGACTGCTCGGCCGTCCGGCTCCAAGAGATCGTCGACTCGCTAATGGCCGACCCAGCGCGACTTGCCGCCATGGCCTCGGCGGCAGCGACGGCCGGTCACAGTGACGCCGCCGACAAGGTCGCCGAACTCGCCGAGTCCGTGGTGGAGGCAGCAAGATGAGCCTCCCCGACGTGCCGACCGTCGACTTGAGCAGGCCCATGCGCATCCACGTCGTCGGTGTGGGTGGCGCAGGCATGAGCGCCATCGCCGCCGTGCTCTCCGCCATGGGCCATGTGGTCACAGGCAGTGACATAAAGGCCTCGCGGCCCCTCGAGCGCCTGCGCGCGTGTGGCATCGACGTCTCGATCGGGCACCGGAGCGAGAACGTCGAAGGTGCCGATCTGCTCACCTATTCGACCGCTGTGCCCAACCGCAACGTCGAGGTCCAAGAGGCGCTCCTGCGTGGGGTTCCCGTGCTTTCGCGCGCTGCTGTCTTGGCATCTATAGCTGCCCTGCGCCGGACAATCGCCGTTGCTGGCACGCACGGCAAGACGACTACCTCCTCCATGCTCGCCCTCGTGCTCGCCGAGGCCGGGCTTCACCCGAGCTTCATAATCGGCGGGGAGGTGAACGAGATAGGCACGAACGCCACCTGGGACCTAGGAGAGCTGCTAGTCGTCGAGGCGGACGAGAGCGACGGGACCTTCCTCGAGCTGTCGCCGGAGCTCGGCATCGTCACGAGCATCGAGCCGGACCACATCGAGCACTACGGCTCCTTCGATGCTCTGAAGCAAGCCTTCTCAGCCTTTTTCGCCAAGGTGGGCCTGGCACTGGTGTGTGCCGACGACCCAATCGCCTCCTCTTTGGCGCCGGCGAACGCCATCACATATGGCACGGCGCCCGAGGCGAGGGTGCGCCTGGACCGAGTTGAGTCTGGCCGCAGCAGCCTTCGTTTTAAGCTGTGGGACCGAACCGAGAGCCTGGGCACCTTCGACTTGCCCGTGCCTGGCTTGCACAACGCCCGTAACGCCGCGGGCGCTATCGCCGCCTGTATCGCCCTCGGGGTCGACCCCGAGCACGCCCGCCGAGCTCTGGCCCGCTTTGCCGGCGTGGCCCGCCGCTTCGAGTTTCGCGGCGAGGTCGGTGGGGTCACCTTCGTCGACGACTACGCCCACCTGCCGGGCGAGGTCCGAGTGGCCCTCGGCGCCGCCCGCGGGGGCAGCTTCGAGCGCATCGTGTGCGTCTTTCAGCCCCATCGCTACTCGCGGGTGGCAACGCTTGCCCCGCAGTTCGCCGATGCCTTCGAGGGGGCCGATGTCGTCGTTGTCACCGAGGTCTACGCCGCGGGTGAACAGCCCCGCCCCGGGGTGACGAGCAAGCTGGTATTGGACGCGATCGTCGGCAAACATCCCGAGGCCCGGGCGGTCTATGTGCCCAACCACGACGATCTCGTCACCTACCTGCGCACGATCCTTCGCCCGGGCGATCTTTGTCTGACCCTCGCTGCCGGCGACCTCACCAACCTCGTCGCCGAGCTTGGCGGAGGGGGTCACCGATGAGCGCCCTGCACCCCGTCGGCCTCGCGGCGTCGCTGGAGCGGGCCGCCGAGATGCTTGGATCGGTTGCGAAGAGCGACTGGCCCATCGGTGGGCTCACGACTTACCGCGTCGGGGGAGCGGCCTCGCTCTATTGCGAGCCGGCCGGGCTCGCAGAGCTGGAGCGCATCTCAGAGGTGGTGGGGGCGACGGGGATCGATCTCCTCGTGCTCGGCAAGGGGTCGAACGTGCTCGTTGCCGACGCCGGTTTCACCGGCCTGTGCCTGCGTCTTGGGGAGGGCTTCGCCCACATAGAGATCGAGGGCGATCTCGTGCGGGCCGGGGGCGCCACCGCCTATCCCGTCCTCGCTCGGCGGACCGCCTCGGCCGGCCTTACCGGCTTGGAGTGGGCCGTCGGCATACCGGGTTCTGTGGGCGGGGCCGTCCGGATGAATGCGGGAGGTCATGGCGCGGAGACCTCGGATCGCCTCGTCGCGTGCCGGGTGGTCACGATGGGCGCAGCCCGCTGCGAAGACGTCTTAGCGGCGGACCTCAACTTGTCGTACCGGCACTCGGCGCTCTTAGTCAGTGATGTCGTCATCGAGGCGTCCTACCGGCTCGAACAGGGCGAGCCCGCCGTCTCGGCCCGGCGCATCGCCGAGATCGTGCGCTGGCGTCGTGAGCACCAGCCTGGGGGCCAGAATGCGGGCTCGGTTTTCACCAACCCGGCCGACGATACCGCCGGCCGCCTCGTCGAGCAGGCCGGGCTCAAAGGCCTGCGCCTCGGGACAGCAGCGGTGTCCGACAAGCACGCCAATTTCATCCAAGCCGACCCAGGGGGCTCGGCGGACGACGTAAAGCGCCTCATCGGCGTGGTGCAAAGACTTGTTGCCGAGCGGCTCGGCGTCGATCTTCGCACCGAGCTGCACATGGTCGGGTTCGAGGAGGAGTCATGACCGATCCGAGGATTCAAGCAAGGCGTGTGCGCGTGGAGCGTCAGCGGGGTCACCGCCGCCTCGGCCTGTTGTTGGCGGTGCTGGCGGCCGCAGGCCTATCTGCTGGCGCAGTGGCCATCTTGCACTCGAGACTCTTCGCCGCCCGCAACGTCGTCATAGCCGGTGCGGTGAACACCCCGCGCAGTGAGATCCTCGCTGTCAGCGGACTCGACAGGGAGCCACCTTTGATCGACGTCAACCCGGGCGCCGTCTCGAGGCGCCTAGACCGTCTTGCCTGGGTGCTGTCCGCTTCGGTGCACGTGGAGTGGCCCTCCACAGTCGCCGTCGCCGTCGTCGAGCGGGTGCCGGTGGCGACGAGCCACCTGGCGGGCGGTGGTTACGCGGTATTCGACTCGACCGGCCATGTGCTGGCCGACGAACGCTTGCGGCCTGCCGGCCTTCCCCTCGTCGTTCTCCCCGGTGCCTCGGCTGCTCCGGGCAGCTCGCTTGGCGCTACTGCCCGTGATCTTTTGGTCGCCGCCGCCCAGCTCCCCGAGTCGCTCGTGCCCCGCGTGAATGAGATCATGGACTCGGCTACAGATGGCGTCGTGCTGCGTCTCGGGGGTGGGCTGAAGGCTGTTGTGGGCGACGATGAGGCCCTGACGGAGAAGTTCGTATCGCTGGCGACGGTGCTCTCGCGGGTCAATTTGGCTGGCATTGGCGGCATCGACTTGAGGGTCGCGGCCTCCCCGGTCTTGACCCCCCTGGTCAGCGCCTCTAACGTTCAAGGGAAGGGTGATGGCTGAGATCGCCCGCGACGAGGTCGGTGCTGAGGGGTGATCGAGGTCGCCGGGGTGGTTCGCGTAGCCGACCAGCGGTAACCCCACTGGTACTCAGGGAGAGGATGGAGCGCGGATGAGCACGCCAGGCCAGAGCTTCATCGCCGTGATCAAGGTGGTGGGTGTCGGGGGCGCCGGAGTAAACGCGGTGAACCGAATGATCGACGCCGGCTTGCAAGGCGTCGAGTTCGTGGCCGTCAACACCGATGCCCAGGCCCTGTTGATGAGCGAAGCAGACATCAAGCTCGACATTGGGCGCACCTTGACGCGCGGGCTCGGCGCCGGGAGCGACCCGGAGGTCGGGCGCATGGCCGCCGAGGAGCACCTCGAGGAGATCGAGGAGGTTCTAAAGGGCGCCGACATGGTCTTCATCACCGCTGGCAAAGGCGGGGGCACCGGCACCGGTGCGGCCCCCGTCATTGCCGAGACGGCAAAGGGTCTCGGTGCCCTCACAATCGGTGTGGTGACGCGGCCCTTCGCGTTTGAGGGCAGGCGCCGGTCGAACCAGGCCGAGGAAGGCATCCAACGCCTTCGCGAGAAGGTCGACACCCTCATCGTCATCCCGAACGAGCGCCTGCTGTCTATCTCCAACGAGCGAACCTCTATGGTCGAGGCCTTCTCGATGGCCGACGAGGTCCTCTTGCATGGCGTCTCGGGCATCACTGACCTCATCAACGTCCCCGGTCTCATCAACACCGACTTTGCCGACGTGAAGATGGTCATGAGCAACGCCGGTTCGGCCATAATGGGCATCGGTACCGGTTCGGGCGAGGGACGGGCGGTCAATGCAGCCCGCCATGCCATCACGAGCCCGCTTCTCGAGGCCTCGATCGAGGGCGCGAGAGGCATCCTGCTCAATATCGCCGGAGGCAGCGACCTCACCTTGTTCGAGGTGAACGAGGCCGCCGCCATCATCCACGACGTAGCCCATCCCGACGCCAACATCATCTTTGGCAATGTCATCGATGACGCCCTCGGCGACACGGTGCGGGTGACAGTCATCGCAGCAGGCTTCGACCACTTCGAGGCGGCGCCCTCAGCGAGCCCGGTGCGGGCCACCGCAGAGCCGCCGCTCGTACGCGCCTCAACCTCGGCGACCGCCGAGGTCTCAGAGAACGAGCCTCTTGTGGCCCCGCGCCGCGCAGGAGCTAAAGGACGTGACGTGTTCGATGTCGGTGGCGACGACGACCTCGACCTCGACGACGACTTCGACGTCCCCTCCTTCCTCCGCTAGGCGGATCGAGGTCGCGGGAACGCCCGCGGTCGTCGTCTTGAGCGGAACAGGGGACGGAGACCTAGGACTGCGCGCCTTGGACGGGGTTGACGCTGTCAAACAGCGGCGTCAGCTCGTCGCGTCGGGCTCCTGGCGCTTCTTGTGCCAGTGCCACGGCAGCGACGTAGTGGTCCTCGGGCCGACTGAGCCCTGTGAAGGAGCTGAGGCCGACGCCCTCGTGAGCAAGCTCCCGGGCGCCCCTTTGGCGGTCTTCTCCGCCGACTGCGCCCTGATCGCTATGGCGAGCCCGGAGGGGACCGTGGCGGCTGTGCACGCGGGGTGGAGGGGCCTTTTGGCGGGGGTGATCGAGCGGACCGGCGCCAAGATGATCGAGGCGGGCTCGACAGACATCGCCGCTGTCATCGGAGCCTGCATCGGCCCGGAGTGCTGCGAGTTCGGCCCGGGCGACCTCGAGCCGCTCGTTGCCCGCTACGGCTCCTCGTTAGTTTCTGTCACCTCGTCGGGCCTGCCCGCCCTCGACCTGCGTGCCGGAGTCCACAGGGCGCTCGAGGCGGCCTCGATCCGCCTCGTGGCAGAGCTCGACAGCTGCACCGCTTGTGACCCGGGGTGGTTCTCGTGGCGCGCCCGCAAGGACACCGGGCGCCAGGCCCTCGTCGTCGCGTCCGTGTCATGAGCGCCCTCGCCGATCAAGTCGCAGCCCGGCTGGAGGTGGCTCGCGAGCGCATCGCCCGGGCGGGAGGCGACCTCGAGCGGGTAAAGGTCGTGGCGGTGACGAAGGGGTTCGGCCCAGAGCAGGTGTCGGCCGCCTTCGAGGCCGGGCTCAGGGACTTTGGGGAGAACTACTCCGACGAGCTCGTCGCCAAGTGGCCGACGCTCGGGCACTTGGCGCGCTGGCACTATCTCGGCACGATTCAGCGCAACAAGATCGGGCGCCTTGCTAGCTGCGTAGATTGCTGGCAGGCGGTCTCGAGGGTCGTCGAAGGCGAGGCGATCAAGCGACATCGTGACGCGAACCCTGGTGAGGTGCTTGAGCAGGCGTCGCTTCTCGTCGAGGTCGACACGACCGGTGCGCCCGGCCGGGGCGGGTGCGCGCCGGACGAGGTGGGAAACGTCGTCGCCGGCCTCGTCGAGCTCGGATGTCGTGTGGACGGGCTGATGACCGTGGCGCCGATGGGTAACGCGGCCGAGGCAAGAGCCGCCTTCGACCGCGTCGCTTTGTTGCGCGAGGATCTCGGTCTAAGAGAGCTCTCGATGGGTATGTCGCAGGACCTCGAGCAGGCCGTCTCCGCCGGCGCGACGATGGTGCGCCTCGGGACCGCCCTGTTCGGTCCTCGCCCGATCGGTCGCAGGCTGTAACAATGGGGTTCTCGGAGGAGGGCTGGAGATGGCTTCGTTTGTGCAAAAGGCGCTGATGTACCTCGGTTTGAAGGACATCGACGACGAGGAGGACTACGACGCCGACGAGGAAGAGGTAGCCGAGCCCACCTCAAGCCGCGTCCGCCAGAGCGCCTACCCCGAGCCCGTGCCGCAAAGGGTGAGCGTGGCGACGGTGCGCCCCCTGGGCCGTGACGAGAGCCGCGAGGTGCCGATCCCCGTCGCCCGGGGGGCCGTCGTGCGTCCGTTCGTCACCCAACGGCAGTCAAAGCCCCAGGTCGTGGCCCCGGCCCGGTTCTCTGACGCCCAGGAGATCGGCGACATGGTCAAGACGAACATGCCCGTCATCGTCAATCTCCAAGCGAGCGAGAAGGACCTGGCCCGACGCATGATCGACTTCTGCTCGGGACTTACCTACGCCGTCGGCGGCTCGATGGAAAAGGTCGCCGAATCGGTCTTCTTGCTGACGCCCTCGAACGTCGAGGTCTCCCCCGAGGAGCGCCAGCGCCTGCAAGAGAACGGGCTGTTCCGGTCCTGACCTCCCCGAGCTCGCGAGGATTCACCCGCCCTTATGAGGAGGGCGTGGCACTTTGACCTATGTAGCCGATGTCCTCAACCTCTTCCTTTTCATTCTCGTCGTCCGGGTCGTGCTGTCCTACATCCCCTCCCCGCCGGGCTCGTCGCTGGCGCCCATCACGAGGTTCTTCGAAGCCATCACAGAGCCTGTGCTGCGACCTGTGCGCCGCGTAGTGCCGCCCATGCGCGTCGGCGGGGCGGCGGTCGACCTCTCGCCGATCATCGTCTGGGTCGTCATCTTGATCATCAGCCGGCTCCTCTAAGCCGCGCGGGCGGTATCCACCCCCTTTCGGGGATCGCCCGATACCATCCAGAACATGGATCTTTCCGCCAAAGTCCTGCGAGAGGTTGAGTTTCGCGACCGTCTTCGCGGCTATGACACCGACGAAGTCGACGAGTTCTTGGAGAAGGTCGCTGTCGCGGTCGAAGAGCTGCAGGAGAAGATGCGCCAGCTTGCCTACCGGGCCGAGCGGGCGGAAAAATCGATCTCCGACCGAGCGGCCGATGCCGACGACGACACGATTCGGCGGACCCTCGTGCTCGCCCAGCGAACTGCCGACCTCGCCGTGCGTGAAGCACAAGAGCAGGCAGCGGTGTTGATGGACGGGGCCAAGAACGAATCTGAGAAGATCTTGTCCGAGGCACGCGACAACGCGAAGCGGCTCGCTACAGACGCCGAACGACGTCATTCCGACGACATCGCCCGCCTCGAGCGCCAGCGCGATCAGGTCCGTGACGAGCTGAAGGAGCTCTCCGAGCTGCTCGACTCCGAGCGCAAGCGCCTGGCCGACTCGTTGCGGGCTGCCCTGCGTTTTGTGGAAAGGACCCTGCCGGCCCCGAACGAGATCTCCGAGCTTCGTCCCCTTCCGAGGCCCGTGCGCCTCGACGCCGACGGACGTCCCCTCAACGACGAGATCGAGGCCCAGATCAACGAGGACGCCCAAGCCGCTGCGCCGTCACCGCCCCCGTCCGAGAGCGGCCAAGACGAGGCGTCAGTTGCCAGCCCGGTCGAAGACGACGGGCGTGCCAGCCTGGCGGCGGTCCCTTCCCTTGAGGACTCAGGTCCGCCCACCGAGGCATGGCAGGCCGATCCCATGACGATCTTCGGTCAGGGCGGCGATAAGGCTGGCGGAGCTGTGCTCGACCCCGGCTCACATCAGGTGGGCATAGGCGGCCCGGACTGGATCGCCTGAGATAGTCCCGCCTCAGGCGTGACGCTTGAGGCGGATGACGATCGCGCTGGTGTCTGCGAGCTCGCCCACGGCGTTAAAGGTGCTGTCGTCGCTGAGAGCTTGTGTCTCGGCCGGGAGGTAGGGCTCGATCTCGATAGATGAGGCGAGCACTTGGGTGGCGATGTGGTCGCGCCACTTCTCAAGGACCGGCACCAGCTCGTCGCTAAGTTTGATCGACAGCTCGATGCGGTCTGTCACCTGCAAGTCGGCATCGCGTCGGGCACGCTGCACGAGGCGGATGACGTCCCGGGCTGTGCCTTCTGCCTCGAGCTCGGCCGTGGTCTCGAGATCGAGCGCCACTATCCCTGCCTCGCCGGGAAGGGACCGAGACGAGGCCGGCTCAGACGGTCGGAGCCTGAGTTCGAACTCTCCTGGCAATAAGTCGATGCCACCGACTTGCACCGTGCCGTCTGGAAGGCGTTTCCAGTCGCCCTTGTGCGCAGCCGCGATCACCTGTTGGGTGGAAGGCCCGAGCCGCGGCCCCAGGGCTGCGGGAAGGACGTTGAGAGCTGTCTCGGCGAGGTCCCCGACGGTGTCTGAGAGCTTGACCTGTTGCACGTTCACCTCGTCGGCGATCAGGTCTGCGTAGGCAAGCAGCCCGCTCGCCCCGGGAGCGGCCACAGTCAGGGCCGAAAGCGGCAGACGGGCTCGTCGTCCGGCCGCCTTGCGGATCGAGTGCCCGGCCGAGCAGACCTCGCGGGCGAGGTCCATGGCATCGACGAGCTCGGGGTCGGCTGGCAGCTCGTCGGGCTCGGGCCATGCGCGAAGGTGCACGCTCCGCTCGCCTGTGAGGCCCCTGTAGACGGCCTCGCTCAAGTAGGGGAGGAAGGGGGCCGCCACCCTCGTCAGGACTTCGAGGACGGTGTGCAAGGTGTCATAGGCGTCCTGTTTGTCGTCGGGGGCAGCGCCTATCTCATCGCCGTTTGCGTTGGCATGCGTCGCTCCGGCGTCCACGGGACGCCAAAAGCGGTCGCGACTGCGCCGCACGTACCAGTTGGTCAAAGCGTCCAAGAAGGCCGCGATGTGGCCACAGGACCCTGCCAGGTCACATCTGTCCATGGCAGCCGTGACGTCTTCGACCAGGCGGCGGCACTTGGCGAGGATGTACCGGTCGAGCACGCCGGTCTGGTCGGTGCGCACGCGCCCTGTCAGCCCGTCGGCGTTGGCATAAAGCGAGAGGAAGTACCACGTGTTCCAGATCGGGTTGCAGACGAGCCGGATGGGCTCGGCAAGGCCCTTCTCCTCGATGACAACGTCGAGGCCGCGCAGCACGGGCGAGCTGAGCAGGTACCAGCGCATGGCGTCGGCCCCGAAGGCGGCGAAGACCTCCTCGGGGTCGGGGAAGTTCTTCAACCTTTTCGACAGTTTGCGGCCGTCGTCGCCGAGCACGATGCCGTGGGCGATACATGTCCTAAAGGGGGGCCGGTCGAACAACGCTGTGGCGAGAACGTGCAGGGTGTAGAACCAGCCGCGCGTTTGGCCTACGTACTCGACGATGAAATCGGCGGGAAAGTGCTCCTCGAAACGCCGAGCGTTCTCGAAGGGGTAGTGGAGCTGGGCGAAGGGCATGGAGCCGGAGTCGAACCAGCAGTCGAGCACATCGGGGATGCGGCGCATGACCGATCGCCCCGTCGGGTCGTCGGGGTTCGGGCGAACGAGCTCGTCGATGGCCGGGCGGTGCAGGTCGTCAGGCCGCACGCCGAAGTCGGCCTCGAGCTCATCGAGGCTGCCATAGACGTCGACACGGGGATAGCGGGCGTCGTCGCTCTTCCACACCGGGATTGGGGTGCCCCAAAAGCGGTTGCGGCTGATCGACCAGTCTCGGGCTCCCTCGAGCCACTTGCCGAAGGCGCCGTCGCGCACATGCTCGGGGATCCAGTTGATCTGCTGGTTGAGCTCGACCATGCGGTCTTTAAAGGCGGTGACGGCGACGAACCACGAGGTCATCGCCCGGTAGATGAGGGGGGTGTCGGTGCGCCAGCAGTGCGGGTAGGAGTGGGTGTAGTCCTCAAGGCGCAAGAGGGCGCCTTTGGCCCTAAGTCGCTCGACGATGCGGGGGTTGGCCTCGAAGACCTGCAGACCGGCGAGGTCGCCGACCTGCGAGGTGAAGCGGGCCACGTCGTCGATGGGGCAAATGACTGGTATCCCGGCCGCCTCACAAGCTCGCTGGTCGTCCTCGCCGAATCCGGGCGCCATCTGGACGATGCCGGTGCCCTCGTCGACGGCGACGAAATCCCCTCCGAGCACGACAAAGGCGCCCGGGGTGTCGGCGAAGTAGTCGAACATGGGCACAAAGCGCCGACCGACGAGGTCCGCCCCAGTCACCGTGCCGAGCACCTCGGCGTCTCCCAGCACGTCCGCGTAGGCCTCGAGGCAGGCCTGGCCGATGACTACCCGGTCCTCGCCGAGGGCAAGCACGCTGTAAGAGAGCTCCGGCCCGACAGCGAGGGCAAGGTTCGAAGGAAGCGTCCAGGGCGTCGTTGTCCAAGCGAGCAGCCCGAGCCTGCCCCGTAGCAGCTCGGGGCCGTCGTCGACCTGTTCGAGGTCGAAGCGCACCGTCACCGCCGGGTCGGTGCGGTCGCGATAGGAGTCGTCTTGGCGCGTCTCGAAGTTCGACAGGGGTGTCTCGCACTCCCAGCAGTAGGGCAGGACACGGAATCCCTCGTAGGTGAGGCCCTTGTCGTAGAGGCGCTTGAAGGCCCAAAGGACGCTCTCCATGAAGGAGATGTCCATCGTCTTGTAGTTGTCCTCGAAGTCAACCCAGCGTGCCTGGCGGGTCACATAGCGCTCCCAGGCGTCGGTGGTGCGCTGCACGAGCTGGCGGCAGTAGTCGTTGAAGTTCCCGATGCCAGCTGCGATCACGGCTTGGCGACCGGAGAGGCCGAGCTCTTTCTCCGCGGCCATCTCGGCCGGCAAGCCATGGCAGTCCCATCCAAAGCGGCGCTCGACGCGCCGGCCTCGCATCGTCTGGAAACGGGGGACGGCGTCTTTGACAAAGCCTGTCAGCAAGTGCCCGTAGTGGGGGAGCCCATTCGCAAAGGGCGGCCCGTCGTAAAAGACATATTCGGTTTCAGGACCGTGCAGGGCGACGGACGTCTCGAAGGTGCGGTCCTCGGCCCAAAAGGCGAGTATCTCTTCTTCGAGCGACGGGTAGCGCGCCTGGGCGGGGACCTGCGGATAACGACTCGCGCCTGGCGCCTCGGACATGGCCATACAGTAGGCGGCCGTGACTGATGACCTGTTCGACGTCGAGACCAGTGAAGAAGGACCCCCCGCGATTGTCCTGCGGGTACGGGTCCAGCCCGGGGCCGGCCGCTCTGCGGTCACCGGGCGTCATGGCGATGCGCTCGCGTTACGCGTGGCGGCCCCTCCCCTAGAGGGCAGGGCGAACGCGCAGTGCCTCGAGCTCGTGGCCGATATATTCGGTGTGCGTAAGTCGCAGGTCGAGCTCGTCGCTGGGGACAAGAGTCGTCTGAAACGAATCCGTGTCGCTGGGGTAGAGCCCAGCCGGGCCCGTGACGCCATCGCCCATGAGCTTCGCTCGACGACGGGCCGGCCCGGGCCGAATGAGCGAGTCGAGAGGCCTTCGCGATCAAGACCGTGAGTTTGGCGGTGGATTGTTGGCGGGCGGTGACCACTACGGCTATCGTCGGTCACCCTCGCCGCGTCAGGAGGGACTAACTGTGCCGACGAGTGTGGTGGCGGCAGACAAGAAGAAGGGAGCCGTCGTGAAGGCGAACGCCTCCAAGGCGGCCAGTAAGGCCGCTGTGCCCAAGACCGCAGGTGAGTCGTCGAAAAAGGCCAGCGTGTCGGGTGACGTTTCGACACGGGCCACGGCCGTAAAGGCAGTGACGGCGACAAAAAAGGCCGGGGCGACCGGTGCAAAAGCCGCGCCCGCGCCGAAGTCCTTGAAGGCGGCGGTGCCCAAACCGACCGGTAAGGCCGGGACGAAGGCACCAGGGGAGAGCGCGGCCAAGTCCTCGGCCAAATCGCCCAGCGCCGCCAAGGACGGCTCGTCACGGTCCAAGGTTGCTGCCGCCCCAGCTGTACCCGGCAAGTCGTCCTTGGGCGCCACGGCCAAGGCCGGGACCAAGGCCCCGGTTGAGGGAGCCAAGCCGGAGGCCACACACGTCGCGCCCGCCAAGGCGCCGGCTGCCAACAAGGCTGCTCCCGCGCCCGCCAAGGTGACCACAAAGACGCTCAAGGCGGCTCCTACGTCTCGCAAGGCCCCTGCGGCCCCTCCGCGAGACGGGGCCACCCGGCCCGGGGGCGGGGGTCTTGGCGCCGATGCCTCGAAAAAGGTCGTTTCGGAGGGCTACAGCAAAGACGAGCGCTTCCTTGCCACCCAACGCGGCGCCTTGATGCGCGAACGTGCCACTTACCTAGAACAGGCGGCCTCGCTCAAGGCGGAAGCCGAGTCCCTCGTCGAAGAGATGGAGCCTGGCGATATCCAGTTCGACGACGAGTCGGGAGAAGGCGGCACAGTCACAGTCGACCGGGAGCGTGACCTCGCTCTTTCCGCCCAGGCCATGGCTGCAGTCGAGGAGATCGACCACACCCTTGCGAAGATGGACAACGGCACGTACGGGATATGTGAGAACTGCGGCCGCCTCATCCCAAAGGCGCGCCTTGAGGCCCTTCCCTACGCCAGGCTGTGCATCGAGTGCAAGAGCGGGGGGCTCTCGCGACGTTGAGCACCGCCGGCGTCGACCGGCCCGGCGCCACCGGCGAGGCGAAACCCGACGAGGGGGGCCGGCCTGCCCGGCGCATCGGCGTGATGCTCGTGATCGCCCTCGTCGTGGTCGTCGCAGACCAGGTGACCAAGTCACTGGCCGTCTCGCGGCTCTCTACTGGGTCGATTCACCTGATCGGCCCCTTCGCGCTGGCTCTCGCGTACAACACGGGCATCGCCTTCTCGATCGGCTCAGGCCTGACGTTGCCCATAGTGCTCATCGTCGTCGTCGTGGTCGCGCTCGTCGCCTGGTTCGGACGGACCGTTCCCAACAGCGCCGCCGCTGTCGGGGTGGGCATGATCCTCGGGGGCGCCGTTGGCAATCTCGCCGACCGGCTCTTTAGGGGCCATCACGGTGCCGTTGTCGACTTCATCTACTCGGGCTTTTGGCCGACGTTCAATCTTGCCGATGCCTCGATTGTCTCCGGCTGCGTCGTGCTCGGCATGGTCATTTGGCGAATCACTGCCACAAGGCGGCCACCGGAGAGCCCGGGGAAGACACCTCGGTGAACCACGAGGCGCAAGGCTCACCCGAGCCCATTGGCGCAGATGCCGCAGGGGAAGGTTCCCCGGTCACGATACCGGCCGCTCTTGCCGGCGAGCGGGTCGACAAGGTGGTCGCCCTCTTGTCCGGTCACACGCGGGCCCAGGTGGCAAAGCTCATCGCGGCTGGTGGTGTGCGCCTTTCCCAGCTCAATGTCTCAGCAGGCAGCCGGAGGGTGAAAGCCGGCGAGCAGCTCGAGACCGACCTCGCTTTGTTGGCCGAGACGGCCCGCCGGGTAGCGAGCCCGGCGGCGCCGGGCGAGGTTCCTTTTCGCATCGTGTACGAGGACGGGGCCATCATCGTGGTCGACAAGCCTGCGGGCGTGGTCGTCCATCCCGACGCCGCCCACACCTCGGGCACCCTTGTGGCCGGCCTGCTCTCGTCCTATCCCGAGTTATCGAGACTGCCGGAGCTCGGTTGCGGAGAGGCTGACCGTCCGGGGATCGTGCACCGCATCGACAAGGACACCTCCGGGCTGCTCGTCGTAGCCCGCAGCCCCGAGGCCTACCGGTCGCTCACCGCACAGCTGGCGGCCCGAACGGTGCGCAGGACGTACTTTGCACTCGCTTGCGGGTCGCTCGAGTCTGAGGTTGGAGTCGTGGACGCCCCGATCGGGCGGTCGCTGCGCTACCGGACGCGCATGGCGGTGGCCGTGGGGGGGCGCGCGGCCCGGACGCACTACAGAGTGCTCAACCGCTTCAGCGAGCCCTTGGAGGCGACCTACCTGGAGCTGCACCTGGAAACGGGAAGGACCCACCAGATCAGGGTGCATCTCGCCGCCATCGGCCACCCTGTCGTGGGCGACGCCCGCTACCGGGGCGACCGGAGGAGGTCGGGTGCCACGCGGACTTTCCTGCACGCGGCAGGCCTGGCCTTCCTGAGTCCCCTAAGCGGACAAGAAGTGAGTTTCACCTCACCTCTGCCAGCTGAGCTCGCGGCCGTGCTGGAGCGCTTTTCCTGAGAGCTCCAGCACGTCGCGGGCCCCTAAGCGGCGTCGTGGACTCCCTCGACCTCGGGCTGGACGGCAAGGAAAGCAAGTGCCGAAGCCTCGATGCGCCGCACGCGGCGCACGCCGATGCCCAGGGTCCGTGCCGTCGACTCAAGAGAGGCCGGAGGGCTTCCGTCGAGGCCGAAGCGCAGGCGCACGACGTGGCGCTCGAGCTCGGGCAGGCGATCTATGGCGGCGTCGAGTTTGCCGAGCGTGAGGCTGTGGGCGATCTCGTCCTCAAAGGCCGGCTCGTCACCGCTCACAACGTCACCGAGCGTGGCGGTTGCCTCGCTCGTCAAGGGCTGGTCCAAGCTGGCCACGACCCGGGGCAGGCGGACGTGGTCGGGGTCGGCCTCGAGCTCGGAGGCAAGCGCGTCCTCGGGCAGGCGGATGGCGCGGCCCTTGGACTGCACGGCGCGTTGCAGTGCCTGGCGTATCCACCACGTGGCATAGGTCGAGAAACGGAATCCCTTGCGCCAGTCGAATTTCTCGACAGCGCGCATCAGCCCGAAGGTGCCCTCTTGGACGAGGTCGATCAAGTCGACCCCGCGTCCTTGGTAGCGGCGGGCCCAGTGCACAACCAGGCGAAGATTGGACCCGATCATCTGCTTGCGGGCCTCTTCGTCGCCCTGTTCGATTCTTTTGGCGAGCTCGGTCTGCTCGGCGGCGCTGAGAAGCGGGAAACGGCCGAGATCATCGAGGAACAGCCGCATGAGGTCCGGCCCACCGGAGCTAGGCTCCCTAAAAACGCGGTTCCGCTCGCCGGCGCTCAACTCCGGCATGTTGGCTTCCTCGAGCTTGTTTTCGACAGGAATGACGCTCCACCCCTTCCTGAATTCGGTGGTCACCTAGTGCAACGCGAATCGAGGCCCGGTCATTCCCCCCGGTGCGTCTTCCGCGCCGTTCCAGTACCCACCTGCGGGGGCGGGTAAGTGACCCCTCTTGGCTCAGTCCAACGGCGAGGGCGGCGGGGCGCCCCAGCGTGCCCTGAGCACCATGTCTTTCAGGGTAAAAGAGTCGAGGTGATGGCGCATGTGCTCGCCCACATCTGCCCAAACGGCGAGCAAAACGCACTGGCCCTCGTGGTCGCAAGCGCCGTTTTGGTGGGGAGGCCCGAAGTCTCCGGCCACGATCGGGCCGTCGACGGCGCTCACGATCTGGCCAAGGGTGATCTGCTCGGGGACGCGGGCGAGGACGTAGCCGCCTCCCACGCCGCGTTTGGAGCGCACGATGCCCGCACCTTTTAGGGCGAGGAGTATCTGTTCGAGGTAAGGCTGGGGCAGGCCGGTGCGCTCCGCGATGTCACGGACCGAGGTCGGGGTGGCGTCTTCGCGAAGAGCCAGGGAGAGCAGTGCCCGGCTCGCATAGTCACCTCGGGTCGAGACTTTCACAACCCTCATGGTACGGCGACTGCCGCACCGCGGAGTTGCTCTTGGTTTTGGGCAGATCTTGAGGCCTTATCCGCCTATCCGCCTCCCGCGGCGGCCGGTCCACGACAATAAGAAGATGCACAAGAGCCAGCCAGGACGCTGAGCTGGCCTGATAGCGTCCGGGCCAGCGGGTGATGGCGTTCAGTGCCAAGAGCAAGGGGTAGGTGCGTGCGTAGTCCTCGTAAGTCCTTAGTACTGCTCGCAACTCTCGCTCTGGCCGCCGGGGCTTGTGGCAACGCAAAGGCGACGGTCTCCCACGTGGGCAACTCAGAGGGCGTAAGCAACTCACGGATCGTTGTCGGCGGGGTGGCATCTTTGACCGGGCCGATTGCGGCTGCTTTTGCTCCGATCTTCGACGGTGTCAACGCCTACTTGGACATGGTGGATGCCAAGGGAGGCGTAGACGGCCGCAGGATCGACTTTGCCTACCAGCTCGACGACGGCTCCAACCCGTCCCAAGACACCGACCAGGTGCGGACCCTTCTAGGTCAAGACCATGTCTTCGCCGTCTTGGGCGTGGGCACCCCGACCTTTGCTGGGGCGAGCTACCTCGCCGCCAACAACGTGCCCACGTTCGGCTACACGGTGAGCACCCAGTGGACGGCCGGGCCGAGCCTGTTCGGCTCGGAGGGCTCGTACATCGCCTTCACGCGCCCCGGGCCCGAGCCCGCCTACCTCGCCGAGCAGATCCACGCCAAGGCCGTTGGGGTGCTCGCCTACAACGTGAGCGGCTCGTCGCAAGGTTGCGAGGGCGTCGCCTACCAGATGAGGCGCTTCCACATCCCGGTCGTGTACGAGGACACCTCGATCGCCGCGCCTCCGGTGGACCTCACCACGGACGTTAACCGCATGAAGGCGGCCGGCGTGGACCTGGTCGCAAGCTGCATGGACCTCTCAGGCAATATCTTGCTCTCGCGCACCATGCACCAAGACGGGATGGGCTCGGTCGCCCAATACTGGCTCAACGGCTATGACGAGTCGGCCATCAAGAGCTACGCCTCGCTCATGGAGGGGGTGTACTTTCTCATCGGCCACGTCCCTTTCGAGTCTGACGAGTTGACCCCCGGCAAGTACCCCGGCATGGACCTCTACCTCGCCGAGATGGCCAAGTACTACCCGCACGAGCTTCCCGGCGAGGCCTCGCTCGCTGGATGGGTCGATGCCGACATGTTCGTGACCGGTCTGCACATGGTCGGGCGTGAGGTCACTCGTTCGAGGGTTGTCGACGCCTTGAACTCGCTTACGGGCTTCACCGCCGATGGCCTGGTCGCCCCCATCGACTGGCACTACGAGCACCGCTCGATCGGCCCGGTCGACTGCAATGTGTACCTGAGGGCCCTCGCCGGTCGCTACGTGCCGCTGTTCGGCTCCGCCAAGACGGTGTTCACCTGTTTCGCCGTGCCTCAGCCGGCCGAAGCCCGCCACGTGGTCGTCATCGCGCCGCCTGCGGGCGTGCCCGGGACTTGAAGGAGCTGAGCACGGGGCCGGCGAACGGGTGACCCAGTTTCTCAGCTACGCCATCCCGGGGCTGCCCTACGGGTGCGTGTTCGCCCTCATGGCGGTCGGTCTCGTGCTCACCTACCAGACCTCCGGCGTCTTCAACCTCGCCTACGGCGCCCAGGCGTATGCCTCGGCCCTGATCTTCTACGTCGGTGTCAACGCCGGCTGGCCGAGCTGGGCCGCCTTCATCGTCGCCGTCCTCGTGGCGGCGCCCTTGCTAGGACTGGCCATGGACCGTTTCCTCTACAGGTTCATCCGCTCGGCTCCCGTGCTCGTCAAGCTTGTCAGCGCCCTCGGGATGCTCATCGCCATCCCGAGCGCTCTCCAGCTCATATTCGGGGGCCAGCAAAGGCTGGCGCCGCCGTCGCTCTGGCTTCCGCCCGGCTCGGTGTACTTCCACGTGGCGGGCGACGCCATCAACGGCACAGAGCTATCGACGGTCATCGTGACGATGGCCGTCGTGCTGCTGGCCTCTTTGATGTCGCACTTCACCCAGATCGGCCTGAGGATGCGCGCCATGGCCGAAAGCCCGCGCATGGTGCAGCTCGCCGGCATCAACTCTGAGCTGGTCGGCGTCGCCATCTGGGTGCTGAGCAGCTTCCTCGCGGGTCTGGCGGGAGTACTGCTCGCCCCGCTGTTCGCTGATCTCGAGGCAATGAATTTCACCGACCTTCTCGTTGCCGCCATAGCCGCCGCCGCTCTTGGGAGTCTCACGAGCCTCCCGCTCGCATTTTGGGGGGGCATCGGGCTTGGCGTCGTCCAAGAGCTGCTGGGTGGTTACCTCCCGAGCGGCAGCGTGCTGTCGTCGGGTCTGCGACCGGCCCTTCCTTTCGTCGTGCTCATCGTCCTGCTCCTCGCCCTACCTGGTCTCAGGGAAAGGTGGTTCCACGACGACCCCCTGGCAGCCTGCGATCCGCCCCCACCCCCGATGGCGACGACGATTGGCGGCTACGGGTTCGGGGGAGCGTTGCTCGGCGCCCGCTGGGCGCTGCTCGTCGTCTTCTTCCTGTCTTGTATGACCTGGGTCCCGGGCAACTGGACCTTCACCCTCACTCAGGGGCTCGCCTACTCGATCATCTTCTTGTCCATCGTCCTGTTGACCGGAATGAGCGGCCAGATCTCTCTTTGCCAAGCGTCGTTCGCCGGTATCGGTGCTTTCACCTGCGCCCAGCTCGCCGGACACTTCGGCGTGTCTGTGCTTCTTGGGATCCTGGCCGGGGGCGCCCTGGCCGGATTGGTCGGTGTCGTGGTGGCGCTCCCCGCCTTGCGCCTTGGCGGTCTCGCCCTTGCTTTGGCGACGCTTGCCTTCGGCCTTTTGGCCGACAACGTCGGCTTTCAGTTCTCATGGTCCGGGAACGGCGACTCGGGGGTGAGCGTGCCCCGCCCGCAGCTCGGCTCGCTCGAGTTCACGAGTGGGAAAGTCTTCTTCGTCCTCGCCTTCTTCGTCCTCGGCGCTTGCGCGATGGTCGTGCTCGCCGTCCGCCGTGGCACGACCGGGCGCGAGCTCGCGGCCATGCGGGGAAGCGATCTCGCGGCGCAGTCGATCGGGATGAACCTGGCCAGGCTGAAGATCACCGTGTTCGCCGTCGCGGCGGCCCTAGCCGGGGTGGGCGGCGCCCTGTACGGCTCATTGCAGGGCACAGTCGGGCCGGACGACTTCAACTCCCTCCTCTCGCTCGTGTTCATGGTCGTGGTCGTCACGACCGGGGTGTACACCGTGGAGGGCGCCATCGAGGCAGGAATGGCTTATGTGATCCTTTACCAGCTGCTCGACTACCTGCCTTCGCAGTGGCGCAACTTGTTCCCGATCCTGTTCGGCATCGGCGCGGTCACTTATGCCCTGCATCCCGAGGGACTCGTGGAATGGCAAAAGCGCCGCGCCATCGAGATCGTCCTGGCCTGGCGCAAGCATCCGCAGGCGGTCGGGTGAGATGGCCTTGTTAGAAGCCCGAGGCATCACAAAGCGCTTCGGTGGCATTGTTGCTTTGGATGACGTCTCCCTCCTCCTCGAAAGAGGGGAGGCGGTCGCCCTCGTTGGCCCGAACGGGGCGGGCAAGACGACCTTGTTCGACTGCTTGAACGGGGTCCGCCATTTCGATATCGGAGAGCTTTTCTTCGCGGGGCGCCGGGTCGACCACATGCCCGCCTACAAGCGGGCCCGCCTCGGCATGGGACGGACGTTCCAACGTCTCGAGCTCTTCGCGGGCCTGACGGCGCGTGAGCACCTGATGGTGGCCGAGCGTGTGCACCGCGCAGAAGGACGGCTCTGGAAGGACCTGTTGGGTCGAGCAAAGGCGAACGTGCCGGTTGAACGCGTTGAAGCGTTGTTGACAGACCTAGGTCTAAAAGACGTCGCCGACGACCCGATCGAGTCGTTGAGCCAGGGTCACGGCAGGCTTGTCGAGCTCGGTCGCGCCCTTGTGCAAGACCCTTCGCTCGTGCTCTTGGACGAGCCTTCCTCAGGCCTCGATACCCGTGAGACCGCCGAGTTCGCCTCCGTGCTGATCGAGCTGCGGCAACGGGGGAACACGGCCATCCTTCTCGTCGAGCACGACCTCGATCTCGTGCGGCGTGTCGTCGAGCGTATCTATGTGCTCGACTTCGGCAGGCTGATCGCGGCGGGCCCCGTTGAGGAGGTCCTGTCGGACCCGGCTGTGCGTCTCGCCTACCTGGGGGACATCGCGTGACTGGCGAAAAAGGGGCCTGTTCCGGGGCGGCGTCGGCCCTCGCTCGGTCGCCGGCATTGCTCGAGCTGCGTGACGTCTCGGTGGCCTACGGGCGCTTTCGGGCCCTTTTCGGCGTCACGATGT
>Ga0182030_10009078_pt1 | contig 20433 bp, 14 predicted proteins | sample 812S3MmetaG_FD_121299 | JGI IMG/M metagenome (GOLD analysis project Ga0182030, IMG submission 121299) | Permafrost microbial communities from Stordalen Mire, Sweden - 812S3M metaG (Illumina Assembly) | ecosystem: Environmental > Terrestrial > Soil > Wetlands > Permafrost | place: Sweden... | reverse complement strand
CCTCTCCTCCCCACGCGATTATATGATGCTACGATTCCTGCGAACTCGATCCGGCAGTCCGGATAGAGTTCGTCACCCAGTAAGGTTTTAAAGAACGATGTCCGATAGACAAGATAAATTGATTTCGCGAAAGCTATCGGTTGCACCTATGATGGACTGGACCGACTAAGCATGTTTCCCTAGGAAAAACAGGTACTTATGCTGTGACGAAAAGGGCGTGTCACCTTTATGTCTCCTCCAGCAGTAGATACTTGGCGTACATCACTTGGCGTCGTGGCGGCAGTCAACAAATGACGCGAATCGACCGAGGAATAGCGAATACCCGTCCGGGCGGAGCGCCTGCGCGTTAGTTTGGGACGTAGATGTCGCAGGTTCGAATCCTGTCACCCCGACCAATGAATTATGGCGTTTTCTCTTCACCAATGTCGCTGGGTCCCAGGTCGAAATCGGTGTGGGTCCAAGATTGGGTCCCATATTCGCATGAGCCTGAAGGAAATTAAATCGCATCAATCTTTCAAATAATGCGATCGAGTGGTGGTTTGCCGGTTCGCCTTGCGGCGCACGCGATTAGTCGCTCAATTGCGGTTCGAACTACTCGTCGGTCGCTCGGCGTTGAACTGTTAGCCGAATCGGACGGGAGGTTGGTTTAAAGCCGACGCGAATCATTCAGGTGAGAGGTTGAAAGTCGGCGCAAGTGTCTCGCGCAAGTGGTAATACGCATAGAGACCGCGAGGGACGACCGGAAGCCGCGCCGCTCGACCTTAGTGCGTTCGCGACATGCGCGGCTATCGGGAGCCGCAAGAGATCAGGGGAACACGATTCCGGTGCCAACCGAGGACGCAACCGCCATGGCGGCGCACGTCATCGAGGCGCCAAAAGCTCCAATTCAGTTCATTGTTTATTAGGCTGCCGAAATTCGCGCCTGCGCTTGATGCTCGAGCCACGTTTGGACTTCCGCTTCAATCCATCGAACCGAGTGGCTAGTCACGTGCACGCTTCGAGGAAAGCGGCCTCCTTTCTGCAGATCGTAGATGCTCGTCTTGCCGAGGCCTGTTCTCTCAACAACCTGTGAGAGTTTGAGCATGCGTATCGGCATCCGCGGCGAATCCGTCGACGATTCAAGGGCGCCTCTATGGCTATCTTTTGGTGACCGGGTCTCACCGCCGAGGGTGTGGACTCCAACGGCGTTGGCTTCGTTCGTGGCTCTGGTCATCATTTGTCTCCGTCAACGACCTGCACTGACTTTCAGGCTCACATGCTGTGCGCGTCCGGCGCAAAAGGCGATGGAGCGTTTCATGCGAATTGACCGTCGAATGCACAAGCGCTCGGGAGTGGCTCCGCATTCGGTCGAACCGTCGAACGATGCGGCATCACTTTTCCTATCCAGTAGTCGGGGACGATCAACACTGTACGAGTTATACATCAGCTATCCACAACCGCGCGGCAGTAATGTCTGGATGTGGAATACGCCAGGCTCGAAACCGCACTTCTCAGAGACGTTGACGAAACGTATTATTACGGTGCGTCGTGCCGTTCCTGTCTACATTCCTCGCGGTTAGACCTCGTCAAACTCCGGCGCCACCTTGGAGAATCCTTTCCCCTCGTGAAAGTTCGGGGGCGGCTCAAGTGCGAGTTGTGCGGAAAACGCGAGGTTGTTATCACCTTCTTGGGGCCGCACCAAAGGACTGGCAGCGTCGCGCATCTATTCATGAAGGACGCGGACCGGTAGTGGGCGACCGCAAGACATAGCCAAGTCAGATCAGCTGAGGCTCTTTTCAACATTTCTGCCAAAAATGAGACGATGGGAAATAATGTGCGGTCGCTACGTATCTCTCGACGAGGCCTCGTCGAGCGCGCGTTCAATCTCGTGCATAGAGAGTGGCAATTCCGCCGCCAACGTCATCGCCGTTGGATTGAGACCGGGGGGGCTGTCGCGCCGCCCCGGACCCCACGAGCAGGGGCTTTCGCGCCCCGTGCACCCACGACCAACCCTCGTGGGTTGGATGCGCGTCAACCTTCGCGGTTGAATTGCGACCTGCCGATGCGATGCAGCCTCAGCCTCACTTAGGCCTAGAAGCGAGTCTTTGTTGATTCGTGTTGACTAACTCCAGATGAGTATATAAACTATACCCATATAGTAATTATGTGCATGCGGCCGCACCCAAAAGCCGCTAAACAAAACCATGGAAAGTCGTCGTATGCGCTGGGGTGTCGAGAAACGATTGGAGTTCATTGAATTCCGCCTCTTCTGGGAGGGGGGGATCAATCGTGCCGACATCATCGAACAATTCGGAGTCTCGGTTCCGCAAGCGTCGAAGGACCTGACCCTCTACGAAGAAAAGGCACCGGGAAACCTGCTGTACGACAAGAGCGCCAAGCTCTATTGTGCGGCAAAGGACTTCAAGCCGGTATTCATGGAGCCGAAGGCAGACGCATATCTAGCTCAGTTAGAGACCTCCTCAAGTCGTGACGACGGCTCCTCAGAAGTCTGGCTTGCGACTCCGCCCGAGTTCGACGCGATGCCCATTCCGCACCGCAGGATTGATGTCGCCGTACTCCGCTCGATCTTGACCGCCATCCGGGAAAACCGGTCGGTCGAAATCCGCTATCAGTCTATGAACCCGAAACGTCCCGCGCCGGAGTGGCGAAGAATAACGCCCCACGCATTGAGCAATGATGGGCTACGTTGGCACGTCCGGGCCTTTTGCCACGTCGATCAGAGGTTCAAGGACTTCATCCTTTCTCGGTGCCTTGGAGCCCGCAATTTGCAGGAACCGGGGACCGAACCTGACGCCGACACTTATTGGCGCAAGAGCTTCGCGGTGGCTTTGGCCCCCAATCCCGCTCTTAGCCCCGGCCAGCAAGAAGTCATTGCTCAGGACTTCGCAATGAAGAACGGGCGGGCCGAAATACCTGTCCGGATGGCTCAGCTTTATTACTTTCAAAAGCGTCTGCGCCTCGACGTTTCCGAGGATCTTGATAGTCCCCATGAAAGGCCGGTAGTGGTCGCAAACCGGCCTGAGTTTGACGCCGCCCTTGCGGAGGCCATGCGATGAAATCGGTGAATTTCGAATTCCTCCGTCAGCGTTGGCCAGAACTCGCGTCATTGGGCGGGTTCGCGGAATCCTATGCCTATACAGATGCAACCAGTTCACTGGTTAAGCTCCGGTCCTTCGCTGAAAACCTCACCTACGACACCTATACGGCGCTGAAGCTTCCGTTGCCGATTCGTCCCAGTTTTGTCGATCTCTTGAACGACAGCGCATTCGGCTCGGTCGTGCCGAGAGTTGTGTTGGACAAGCTGCACGCGCTGCGGATGCAGGGGAATAAGGCAGCGCACGGAGAGACAGCGAAGCCTCAGACGGCACTGTGGTTACTCAAAGAGGCCCACGATCTGGCCCGATGGCTGGCGGCCTATTTTGCAAAGATAGACCCGAAGACGCTTCCTGGTTTCAAGGACCCCACGCCTCCGGATTCGACGGTTTCTACCGCTGAACTGGAACGCGCCAAGAAAAAGGCCTTGGAAAAACTGGCTGCTCAGGAAGCGCAGTTAACAGCCGTCCTGCAAGAACTAGACGAAACCCGCAAAAAAGCGGAGACCGCCGAGAAAAAGGCGGCAGAGTTGAGCGCGCTCGGAGCCGCAGCCACCGCCACCGCCGACCTCCTCAAATTTGACGAGGCGACCACCCGCACCAGAATTATCGACGGGTTACTGGCCTCAGCCGGATGGAATGTCGGGTCAGGGCTGGAATCAACCTCAAACGTCGGCAAGGAGATCGAGGTAGCCGATCAGCCAACGCCCTCAGGTAAAGGCTTTGTTGATTACGTTCTCTGGGATGACGATGGGTCGCCGCTGGCGGTGGTTGAGGCCAAGAAAACCTCAGTCGATCCGGAACGCGGGCGCAAGCAGGCAAAAATCTATGCAGACGCGCTCGAAAAATCTCATGGGCAGAGACCGGCAATCTTCTACACGAACGGGTATGACATCTGGCTTTGGGATGACAAGGCCGGATATCCGCCCAGGAAAGTCTACGGATACTATTCGAAAGACAGCCTTCAGTACCTCGTAAAGTTCCAGCGGAAGAGCCGTGGGAAACTCTCTACACTCGCGCCGCAGCAGGCCATCGTTAACCGTCTCTACCAGATGGAGGCTATCAAGCGCGTCACAGAGCGCTTTGAAGCCCAGCACCGAAAAGTGCTGGTCGTGCAGGCGACGGGAACCGGAAAAACGCGCGTTGCTATCGCATTGGCCGAATTGCTCATCCGTGGAGGCTGGGCCAAGCGGGTGCTTTTCCTCTGCGACCGCCGGGAGCTTCGTAAGCAGGCGAAAAATGCCTTTACGGAATTTCTCCCGTCGGAACCCATCAAGATAGTCAATTCTCGCGTCACCGGGGCCGCGAACGAGCGCATCTTCATTTCGACCTATCCGGCGATGCTGAAGGTTCATCAATCCTTCGATGTCGGGTTCTTCGACCTTATCATTGCCGACGAATCGCATCGCAGTATCTACAACGTGTACGGCGACCTGTTTTATTATTTTGATGCATTACAGGTTGGTCTGACAGCTACGCCGGTCGATTTCGTCACGCGCAGCACATTCAATCTCTTCAACTGCGAAGGCCAGCTTCCCACGGCGAACTACGACCTTGAGCAGGCCGTGGAAGAAGGCTATCTGACGCCTTTTGAAGTATTTGAGCACACCACTCAATTCCTGCGCGATGGCATCAGGCTGGATGGCCTTACGAAGGAACAGATTGCAGAGTTGGAAGAGCAAGGAGAAGACCCTTCGCAGTACGACTTCAGTTCGGAGCAGATCGACAAGGCAATTTATAACAAGGACACAAACCGGGTCATTCTTCGCAATCTAATGGAGAATGGGCTACGTGACGGAGACGGCCAGGTGGTCGGCAAGACGATCATCTTTGCGCGGAATCACGATCACGCTGTTCTTATGAGCCGTCTGTTTGATGAGATGTACCCGCAATATGGCGGACAGTTCTGTCAGGTCATTGACACCTACGATCCTCGTGCAGAGCAACTCATTGATGACTTCAAAGGCAACGGCGATAACAGCGACCTGACGATAGCGATTTCAGTCGATATGCTCGACACCGGAATCGACATCCCCGAAATCCTGAATCTCGTATTCGCGAAGCCAGTCCGGTCGCCCGTGAAGTTTTGGCAGATGGTCGGGCGTGGCACACGCCTGTGCCCTGACTTGTTTGGCCCGGGCAAAGACAAGACGGTCTTCCGCATCTTCGATCACTGGGGGAATTTTGAGCGCTTCGAGATGGGCTACACACCCGCTGAGCCCAAGCAAGCCAAGTCGCTTTTGCATCAGGTATTCGAAGAACGGCTACTGTTAGCTGAAGCGGCCCTTAGGAAAAGCGAAATCAACGTCTTTGAAAGCGTGGTGAAGCTAATCGAAGCGGATATCAAAGACTTGCCTGAAGACTCCGTGTCGGTAAGAGAAAAGTGGCGTGAACGCCGGACGGCTCTGGAGAATGGAAGACTTCAAAAGTTCGATCCGGCGACGGTCGCCATGCTGCGCGGGACGCTTGCGCCTTTGATGCAATGGCGAAACACGCGCGGCTACGGTGAAGCCCATGCGCTGGACCTACTTACGGCCAGAATGCAGGTTGCGGTTATCAACGGAACCGCAAGTCTGGCCGATTTGAAGATTGAATTCCTGGAGCGCATCGACCGCCTGCAAATGCATCTGAACCCGGTTCGTGAAAAAGCGGAAGTCATCAAGCGCGTAAAATCAGACGCCTTCTGGACTACCGTCACGGCTGAAGACCTGGAGACACTGCGTAACCCGCTCCGAGAAATCATTCACTACCGTGAGAAAGACGGGGGAGGCGGCATTCCGCCAAAAGTCGTCGATGTATCCGAGGACACGGCTGCCATCTTTACGACACGGCGTAGCACCAGCCTTCGCACCGTAGATATGAAGGCATATAAGCAGCTCGTCGAAGCGGAATTGAAGAAGCACTTCGAGACGAATCCGGTTCTGAAGAAAATCCGTGCGGGAGAGGTCGTCTCCCCGGGAGACTTGCAATCACTGGTCTCGCTCGTTCTGACCCAGAATCCTCATGTCTCCTTGAAAGACTTAAATGAATTCTTCGAGTCCACGGCGCTTCCCCTTGATATCACGATCAGGGCAATCGTCGGACTGGACCCTGAAGCGGTGAAAAACAAATTCTCGGAATTTGTACTAAGCCATCCGTCGCTTACAGCGAAGCAAACTCGTTTTCTGGCGCTTCTGCAAAATCACATCATTAAGTTCGGCTTCATTACCGTAGACAGGCTTTATGAGCAGCCATTTACGGTCGTCGATGCAGATGGGCCGGAAGGAATATTCGAACGCACGGAAGACGTGGACGAACTCATGAAAATTGTAAACCTGTTTGCACCTACAACGCATGGCGATAGTGCTGACGCAACTGATAGGACGAAACAATAATGATTACCGGGGCACTCAAGCGCGACATTGACGCTCTATGGCTGGAATTTTGGCAGGGAGGAATAACCAATCCCCTTACTGTGATCGAACAGATCACGTATTTGATGTTCGTCCGCCTTTTAGATGTTAATGAAGCGCGCGACGAGAATCGCCAAAGACGTAGCAAGAAGGCATTCAAACGGCGCTTCGGAGAGGACGAGCAAGAATTGCGCTGGTCGCAATTTCGGCATCTTGGTGCTGACGAGATGTTGCCGCTGGTACGAGACAAGGTCTTTCCGCATTTTCGCAAGGCGTCTACGAGTGGCTCGACCTTCGCAGAATTCATGAAAGATGCGCAGCTCATGATTCAGAAGCCGAGTCTGTTGGTCAAAGCCGTAAATATGATCGATAAGCTGCCATTGACTGAAGGCGATACAAAAGGCGATCTATACGAATACCTTCTCAGCAAACTCACCACGGCGGGCATTAACGGTCAGTTTCGAACCCCGCGCCATATCATTCGTTTGATGGTGGATATGTTGGAACCCAAGCCGACAGATGTAATCGCTGATCCTGCTGCTGGCACAGGCGGATTTCTTGTACAGGCTATGGAGCACTTGACGCAGAAGTTCACCTCGCACGAGGGCGTGATCGAAGAATCTGATCCCGACACAGGGAAGGCGTACAAGATCTACACTGGCGACCTTTTGGAAGGTCATCGCGAACATATTCGGACTTCGATGTTCCATGGATTCGACTTTGACGCTACGATGCTACGAATCGCGGCGATGAATTTGATGCTTCATGGAGTCGATGACCCGGATATTCACTACCAAGACACGCTTAGCAGCGGTTTCACCGAGCGCTTCCCTAGAGCTTCCGAGGATTGCTTTGACCTCATCCTCGCGAATCCGCCGTTCAAAGGTCAGCTTGACTATGAGGATGTCGATGCAGGTCTTCTTAGACATGTGAAAACCAAAAAAACCGAGCTTCTCTTTCTTGTGCTCATCCTACGTATGTTGAAGGTTGGCGGGCGGTCCGCCACGATTGTACCGGACGGAGTGCTATTCGGGTCATCCACGGCTCATGTGGCACTTCGGAAGCTACTGATCGATAACAATCAGCTAGAGGCAGTCGTTTCACTGCCAAGCGGTGTATTCAAACCATACGCTGGAGTCTCTACCGGCATTCTGCTTTTCACAAAGGGCGGACGCACCGACAACGTCTTCTTTTACGACGTTGAAGCTGACGGTTTTTCGCTCGACGACAAACGCGATCCAATTGCCCAGAACGATCTGCCGAACTGTTTGACCACTTGGAAAACGCGCACTAAAGAGTCAAAGAACGACCGCAAAAGTAAATCGTTCTTTGTGCCGGTAGACGAAATACGAGCCGCCAACTACGAGCTATCATTAAATCATTATAAAGAGCATGTCTACAAGCTAGACCGATATGATCCACCGAAAGTGATACTAGAGCGCATGAAAGCGCTTAATGACGAGGTTACAACTGATCTCGCTGACTTAGAGGAAATGTTGGGATGAGAACGGCAGCGCTATCAGAAGTCTGTCACATCGCCATGGGACAGGCTCCAAGAGGAGCTTCCTACAACAATGACGGTGACGGCTATCCTCTGTTAGCAGGCGCTGGCGATTTTGGAGAGGATAGCCCCAAGCCCTCTAAGTTTACGACGGAGCCGAGCAAACTTTCTGCGCCGGGCGATATTCTATTGTGCGTCCGCGCTACGATTGGCGACTTGAACTGGTCAGACAAAGAGTATTGCCTCGGTCGCGGCGTAGCTGGCCTACGGCCAAAGAACGGCGATCTGGATCGCAACTATTTGTGGAGATGGCTCAGTTTTGCGCGCCCGGAACTCGAAAAGCGAGGCCGGGGTTCGACGTTTAAGCAGGTCTCCCGCAAGGACATAGCTGACCTGGAAATCGTCTTGCCTGAGAGCGCAAAAGAGCAACGGCGTATTGCTTCTATTTTGGACAAAGGCGACGCGATTCGTCGCAAACGTAGAAAACTTGCAACGCTTGCCGATGATCTACTGAAGTCTGCCTATGTACACACAGTCGGTTACTTAAGCCCTGACTATTACGCCTGGACGCCACAGCGTATCGAGCAAATTGCAGAAGGAAAAAAGGGGTCCATGCGTACCGGGCCGTTCGGCAGCGCACTTCTCCATAGTGAATTTGTAGACGAAGGTGTGGCGGTGTTGGGGATCGACAACGCTGTACAGAATTGTTTCGCATGGGACGAGCGCCGTTTTATCACCAAGGAAAAGTACGAGGAGTTGAAGCGGTATCGCGTATTTCCTCGCGACGTACTCATCACAATAATGGGGACAACAGGGCGATCCGCGGTAGTGCCAGACGACATTCCCGAGGCAATTACTACTAAGCATCTGGCGACGATAACTTGTGATCTTCAGAAAGTGCTACCGGAGTTTCTATCCTTCGCAATTCACTCCGACCCCCAAATCATTCGTCAAATTGAAAAGGCCAATAAAGGGGCGATCATGGATGGATTGAATCTCTCGATCATCAGAAAGCTTGAAATCAATGTGCCGCCGCTTGAAAAGCAGGAAAACTTTGTGCGCGCGCTTCGCATTCTGATGCGCGTCAAAGAACAGTCGGGATCAAGCCATACCGGTGGCGATGAACTATTGGCGTCCCTCTCGCAACGCGCCTTTCACGGGGAGATTTAGGATCATCCATGCGGTTAAATCGAATTGAGATTGAAAACTTCAAGGGCATCGGCAAGCGCCAGACCATAGAACTCAGACCCATCACGCTTCTTTTTGGCGCAAACAGCGCGGGCAAAAGCACTGTGCTGCAGGCACTTCACTATGCTCGCGAAATCCTTGAACGCCGCAATCCGGACCCAGACCACACTTTAGCGGGAGGTCTGATTGACCTTGGCGGGTTCAAAGCACTTGTTCACAATCATGAGCTTGATCGAGCGATCACGATAAAAGTAATCCTCGATTTGTCAGAGGAACAAAGTAGTGATCGTCTACCTTTGAATTCTGGAGGCTCGCTTAAGGATGTTGAGTTCATAAATCTCAACGTTCGATACATTGTTGGAGAAAACACGGACCTTAAAGAATACGCAATCGTGCAAGAGGTCGGCGTGGAGATCGAAGTGAGGTGGAGCGATCTTCTGGACGGTCCGTACGTGTCATGTTTGGGGGTCGAAATGGACGGCGCGCCGGTAGTCGCCGTCAAATCTCCACCTCAAGAAGGTCGAGCAGTTCTAACGAGTTTTAATTTCGGCCACTCTTTGTTCCAAGAAATCACGCAGAAAAGTGACAACGAAGATGTGCTGGGGGTCGAAGAGTCTCCAGTTACTGAGTATCTTCCCCGCTCGCCACTGGCTAGCGAGATTTGGGAGCTGTCTCGCGACATGGCAGCTGTCGCCGTAGGCACAGAAGGTCACGACTTCAGAGTTACGGTCGCAACCGTTCGCGGCGCCCTACCAGTTTTGGACAGGTCCCTATCATCTGAGCTGCGTGATCCAGAAGTTAAGAAGTTCGAGCTAGAAAATGCAACTCCGCGAGTACGCGGCCTCGCGAGACTACTCGATGAGTTGGCACTGGGGCCGGTACGAATAGCGCGGGACTACCTGAATACCATGACATACATCGGTCCTTTGCGTGAAATTCCGGCTCGAAGCTTTCGTCCCCGCCAATCACCCGACGAGTCTCGATGGGCTCAAGGGCTCGCCGCTTGGGATTTGCTTTACTCGGACACCAACGGCGAACTATTCGATAGCGTTAATGAATGGCTCAGCGATGAGCGAAAGCTCCGGACGGGATATCGGTTGGAGAAAGTGTCATTCCGCGAGATTCCTGTCCCAAGCCGCATGAGCACAATGTTTGAACGGGGGCTTACCGAGGACGACGTGGGGGACCTGCAAGAATTATACGAAAGCCTGCAAAGGCGCACCGAAGTCGGGTTACGAGATTTTGAAAAGGGAATACTTGTGGCGCCGGGCGATGTTGGCGTCGGTATCTCCCAAATAATACCGGTGGTTGTCGGGTGCCTAAAGAAGAACATAGGTCTACTGGCCGTCGAGCAACCGGAGCTTCATATCCATCCGGGCGTCCAGGTGGGTCTAGGGGACCTCTTCATAAAGGCAATTGGGCTCACGGAATCGGGGCTACCAACTGGTAAGTCTCTCCTGATCGAAACGCACAGCGAACACATAATCCTTCGCCTTCTCCGAAGAATCAGAGAAAAGTCGGAAGACGACTTACCACCCGGCGCACCGGCCTTGATGTCAGAGGCGCTATCTGTGATTTATGTCGAAGGTGACGATGCGGGCGTTCATTTCCGCCAGCTCGGCATTAACCAAGCCGGAGAATTCTCGGACCAGTGGCCAAACGGTTTCTTCGAGGAACGAGCGAAGGAACTGTTCTGATGCTTTATGAGTACGCGGTTGAGCCAAAGGCTATTGCGTCGAGCTGGCAGACATTTCGGTATGTAATCGAGAAATTTGGGTTTGACAAGGGGCGTCTGATTTCTGAGTTCCCGCGTAAAGCGTGGTTCACCGAGGTGTATGCGGCAGCGAGCGTCCTTGCTGCGACGGACAAAGCTCGTCTGGAAATATTGCTGAACCAAGCCAAAGGGACGAAGGTCGTTCGCATGGGTCGCCCGTATAACAGGGATGCCGGTGACTGGATGGTTAACGCGCTGATAGAGCATAAACGATTGCCGTTTAGGGCCATCGTGGCCTCTCAAAACGGCGGTAACAATCCGGATGTGCTCTTGGCCGATGACATGAATGAGAGCTATCCCGCCATGGCCATCGTGAATAACGTGGCGGTGCCACGAGATGCGACATCGATTACTTTTGCTTTGTCGGGGTTTATCGAGCACGGCTCGCGCGTTCTGTTTGTCGATCCATATTTTGATTTCTTTGACGCACGATACAAGAGCGTCCTCAATAGGTGCTTGCGAGTAGCCAAAGAGAAAAACCCGGACGTTGTTTGCGAAATTCACTATAGACACCATGAAAGAAATGTGGAGCCTTCGCATATCGAGCTGAGCGCCGCTGGCGTATTTCCAGGAGTGATCCCGACCGGGATGAAGATAAGGGTGTTTTGCTGGCGTGAAAAAAAGGGCGGAGCCGACTTTCATGCCAGATATCTGCTGACGGATAAGGGTGGCATTGGGATTGAGGCGGGATTCGCCGCCGAGGGGAGCCATCAGACTGTCGATATGTACTTGCTGGGGCTGGATTTGTGCAAAGAGAAACTTGGCACGTATACGTATCCCGCCGATTCATATGAGTTAGTTGGTCCAGTGTTGTTAGTGGATGCCAATGGGCAGGTTTCACGCATTTAAAAGAATACGGGCTAGGCATCCGATAACCTCAGCACCGGGACATTCATAAGCGCAAGGAAGCATAAGAATGAAAGTAGCAAGGCTGCAAATCATAAATTTTCGCGGGATCAGGTCGGCCACACTTAAATTCGCTGACCATGTTGTCCTTGTCGGCGACAACAACGTAGGTAAGTCCAGCGTGTTTGAGGCTTTGGACTTGGCGCTTGGCCCTGACCGACTCAGTCGTCGTCCCAAGATTGACGAACACGATTTCCATCTTGGTGATTACGTTAGTGCTGAAGGTCAGCCTCGCAAAGAGGTAAAAGTCGAGGTGACGATCAGCGGGCTAAGCGCTGAGCAGCAGGACAGGTTTGTTGATGCCATAGAGTGGTGGGATACGTCCAACCACGAACTCCAGGTCGCCCCGATTGAGGGGGTGGATCATCCAGAGGTTCAGGCTGCGCTCCGGGTCACGTTTGTTGGATTCTATGATCCTGAAGAAGATGATTTTGACGGAGAGACCTATTTCTCTCGAACCATGGAGGAAAGTGAGTCTCCCGTGCCGTTCCGGAAGTCGGACAAGCAGTTCTGCGGTTTTCTCTACCTTCGGGCATTGAGGACGGGAAGCAGGGCTCTCAGTCTGGAGCACGGAAGCTTGCTCGACATCATCCTGCGGCTGAAAGAAATAAGACCCCAAATGTGGGAAAAGACCATAGAACAGTTAAGCCAGTTTCACGTCGCCAGCGACCCGGCTATAGGGATTTCGGGCGTCCTTGAGAGTATCGAGACGGCCATCAAAAAGTACGTTCCGCGTGAATGGGGCGTTACGCCCCATCTCAAAGTCTCAAACCTCACCCGGGAGAGTCTTCGAAAGGTAATCACAGCGTTTATCGCTACTGGCGAAGGCCCGCATGCGGCGCCGTTCTATCGGCAGGGTAATGGGACAATAAACATGCTAGTCCTCGCAATGCTTTCCCAAATTGCAGAAGGAAAACAGAATGTTATCTTTGCCATGGAGGAGCCCGAGACGGCAATTCCCCCATACGCGCAGAAGCGCATCATCCATGAAGTTCGTAAGCTGTCTTCGCAGTCTTTGTTTACTTCGCATTCACCGTATGTGCTTGAGGAATTCGGGCTCGATGAGCTGACAGTCTTGACCCGCTCACCCGAAGGGGAGATGAAGCAAGCGATTGTGGAACTTCCCCCGAGCGTCAAGCAAAAACGTTATCGACAGGAATTTCGAACCCGATTTTGCGAAGGGCTTTTGTCGAGACGGCTTATTCTTGCAGAAGGGGCTACTGAAGCCACCGCGATACCGGCGGCGGCAAGACGTCTGGAGGAGCTTAATCCCGAAACGTATTCCTCGTTGGAGGCGCTCGGCATATGTACTGTGGACGCAGGCACGGACTCGCAAATCGCCGACCTGGCAAAACTCTACGGGAGTCTCGGGAAAACTGTATACGCGATCTGCGACAAGCAGACTCCCGCGAGTGAGGCAGCTATCGCTGGAGCGGTCGCGAAACTATACATGCATGACGAGTCAGACGTCGAAAAGCTCGTTCTGAAGAACACGACTAAGGTTGCGATGGAACGTTTCATCGATTCCTTTGATGCTCCTCCTCATTTAAAGGCGAAGTACGCGAATCCTAAGGCGTCTCCAGAGGCGTATCTGGGCGATTATTTCGATTGGTCGAAGGGCAATTGGGGAATTGCAGAGTTCCTTTCTCAGTGTAACGAGCAGGAAATTCCGGAGTGGATTCGCAAAACATGCCAAGACATACGGGATGCGTGCCAGCCGCCGGTGCCGGAGAACAAAGACGACCCTAAAGAGCCGCCTGATGGTAACGAGGGTGCCCCGCTCCTTGCTTGAACTGTCCGACAAAAAGAAAGAGATTGTTGCCTGTGCTGGTCATCTTCTTGTCCATGGTGGTCCAGGCTCGGGCAAGACAACCGTATCGATTGTGAAAGCCGACATACTCATTTCAGAACCGTCGCGATCTACACAGAAAGTTCTTTTTCTTAGTTTTGCCAGAGCGACAGTTGCCCGTGTTCTGGAAGCGTTGGACGAACATGGCGGGGGCAAGGCGGAAATTCGCAAACGGGTTGAAGTAGATACATACCACGCGTTCTTTTGGAGAATTCTTAAAACGCACGGCTACCTTCTAGGAATGCCGCGCAGGCTTGAGCTTCTGACTCCCTCGGCGCAAGCAGTGGCACTGTCGCAGATTAGGCACGGCTTCGGTCCTGTGAAGAAGCTCACGCCCGAACAGAAGGAGCATAAGTGGCAAAGCGAAAGCGAAGAACTTCGCCGTCTCGCCTACGAAGAAGGAAAGGTCTGTTTTGATTTCTTTGCGGATACAGCGGCGTCGATTCTCAACAAGAGCCAGAAGATAAGAGAACTAATTTCTGAGGCGTATCCCGTGATTGTTCTTGATGAGTTCCAAGACACAAATGCGGGGCAGTGGGCGGTTGTCAGAAAATTGGGTATATCGAGTACGCTTGTTGCGTTGGCTGACGCCGAGCAAAGGATTTTCGATTTTATAGGCGCTGACCCGGAGCGCCTGAATCATTTCAGGGCGGCGTTCAGGCCAACAGAATTCGACTTGGGTCAGGAGAATCATCGGAGTTCCGGAACCGACATTGCTCTTTTTGGCAACCATATCCTCATTGGAGAATTTCAAAGCAGCTATAACGGGCTCAGATTGATTACCTTCGAGGCGAATGGAAACCAAGCATTAGCGGCGCTAAAAGGCCAAGCTCTCCAAGCGAGAAGGCGCCTTATTGAAGCGAAGGGCAATAATTGGTCGCTTGCAATTCTCGTACCGACAAAAAAAATGATGCGTCAGGTATCGGACTCGTTTCGAGAGAAGGAGGCCTCCATGCCGTCTATATCTCACCACGCCGCAATCGACATGGACGGAGCTATTCTCGCCGCAGAAGTTATTGCATATCTTTTGCAATGTAACGGTGCCGACGGCGAGTTTAAAGGGTGTCTGGATCTCGTATGCAACTTCTTTCGTGGTAAAGGGGGAGATGATCCCTCTGCGACTGACATCGCGGAATCCATGGCCATTCTCAAGGCGTTTGGCAAAGCCACCATGTGCCGAGAGCAAGGAAAGTCCGTACCTGCGAATAGCATTGTTATTCCGCTATCGGCAGGATACGAACGCTGTATCGCGCAGGTAAGAACCGGTAATCCGGATGATGACTGGACCGCTATCCGCATCGCATTGGCCGAGTGTGGATGCAACCGATTGATGCAGGTTGCGGAAGAGGCCAGAAATGTCAGGTTATTGGATAGGGGGACTGAGCTGCGGGATTCCCTTTCTTTGGACTGGAGGCAAAATGGCTCATACAAAAATGCTTTGCAGATAGTACGGCGGGCTTTCACACGGCATCATTTTGCGGTAGCAAATAAGCCAGAGTCAGGCGTTATCGTGATGAACATGCACAAAGCGAAAGGGAAGCAGTTTGACGAAGTCATTATTTTCGAAGGATGGCCGAGAACGCAGAAGGGGAAAATTGTTTCAAACCCAGACCGCATTGTTCGCGGTAATACTGCGGAGGGGGATATGACGCATGCACGACAGAACTTCCGCGTGAGCGTCACTCGCGCAAAGATGCACACTACGATCTTAACGCCCAAAAGCGATCCTTGTTTGTTGCTGCTTCGTAAATCTAGGCCCTAGTTACCTCCTGAGCTAGGCCGACTCGACTCCAGCCACAACTCCGGCATCAGCGGCTGGTAGGGCCGAATGCGCACGCGGCGGCTACCGCATGCTTTGCATGTAAGCAGCTGGCGAAGGCACCTGTCGGCCCGCCCAAGCAAATGGAAAGATACGCTTAGTCTAAGAGATAGGCGTTTACGTGAATACTATAGAACAGGTGGTCGAGACCGGTCGTCGTCGTCGACGAACCCATAGCGCACATTTTAAAGCCGAAGCGGTAGGCGCGTGCCAACAGTCCGGGGTCTCCATTGCGGCGGTGGCCTTGGCACGTGGACTCAACGCAGCGATGCTGCATCGGTGGGTCAAGCAGGCCGAGCGCAGCGGAAGGCCTATTGCGATACGGACCACAACACCGAGCGTGGCCATAGAGAACGAAGAAGGCTTTGTACCGGTGCCGCTGCCCTGCAATCCCGTCTCAGGTGCGATCCGTATCGAAGTGCGGCGCCGAGGTGGCAGCGTTACCATAGAATGGCCGGTGTCGGCGGCGCATGAGTGCGCGCTGCTGTTGCGCGAGCTCATCAGGTGATCCGGATCGATGCGGCCTGGTTCGCAGTGGAACCGCTCGACATGCGTGCCGGCGTCGACAAGTCGCTGGCCCGCGTCGTGAATGTCTTCGGCGAAGCGCGTGCTCATCATGCGTACCTGTTCATCAACAAACGCGCCAATCGCATGAAGGTGTTGGTTCACGATGGCTTTGGCCTGTGGCTGTGCGCAAGAAAGCTCTACGAGGGCGGCTTCATCCGCGCGGGTGCGAGACATGATCGCGGCATGCCCCTCTCGCACGAGCAACTGCAGGCGATCGTTGTGGGGCTGCCGTGGGAGCGGCTCGATGAACGCGCAAAGATCCGAATCCTCTGAAAATAAAGCGCTTTGCGGGCTGTTGCTGTCACAGCAAATGTGGCAGTATTTAAATCCATGGAGTCCTCGCGCGAACTCGCATCGATGGACGCAGCGGAGCTGCGAAGTCTAGCCGCGACGCTCTACGCGCAGCTCGCCGAACGCAGCGCTCATGCAGCCCTCGTCGCTGAATTAAAAGCAAAGCAACTAAAGATCGACCAGCTCACCCACGAGATGGCGATCTTGAAACGCTGGCAGTTCGACCGACGCAGCGAGCAGATGGATGTCATGCAGCGTTCGCTATTAGATGAGAGCATCGATGCGGACATCGAAGCGATCAACCTCGAGCTCGAGGCACTGAATGAGAAGCCGGCCACGCCGCCGAAGCAACAACCCCGCCGTGTGGCGCTTCCCGCTGCCTTCCCGCGCCGCGAAATCCATCACGAACCTGAGAACACCCAATGCAGCTGCGGTTGCGGCTTGGAGCGCATTGGCGAGGATGTGAGCGAGAAGCTCGACTACACCCCGGGCGTGTTCGAGGTGGAGCGACACGTCCGTGGCAAGTGGGTGTGTCGGCGCTGCGAACGTCTGATCCAGGCGCCCGTGCCGGCGCACGTCATCGACAAGGGTATCCCGACGGCAGGCCTACTCGCCCAGGTGCTCATCGCGAAATATCTCGATCACTTGCCGCTGTACCGACAGGAAAGCATCTTCGGACGCGCTGGCCTCGCACTGCCGCGCTCGACACTCGCGCAGTGGGTCGGCGCTTGCGGTCTGCGCCTTACGCCACTGGTGGAGGCGATGAAGGCGCTGCTACTCACCCGATCAGTACTGCACGCGGACGAGACGCCGGTGCCGATGCTCAAGCCTGGACTTGGCCGCACGCACCGGGCGTACCTGTGGAGTTACAGCTCGAGCGAATACGATGAGCTTAAGACAGTTATTTATGACTTTACCGAGGGCCGCGGCGGTGTGCATGCCCGCGACTTCTTAGGCAGCTGGTCGGGGAAGCTCGTCTGTGACGATTACTCCGGCTACAAAGCGCTCTTCGAGCGCGGCGTGATCGAAGCGGGCTGCATCGCACACGCACGCCGGAAACTCCACGACCTCTACGCCAACCATAAAAGCGAGATCGCCGAAGAGGGCTTGAGGTATTTCGCTGCGCTTTACGAGATCGAACGAGAAGGGCGCGAGAAAAAACTTACCGCGGAGGGTAGGCAGAAGCTGCGCCAGCAGCGTGCAAAACCCATCGCGGAAGCTTTGCGCCAATGGCTCACTCGTCAGCGGGGTCAAGTGCCGGACGGGTCTGCCCCACGCAAAGCTATCGATTACAGCTTGGGTCGTTGGGCAGCACTGACTCGCTACCTTGAAGATGGCGATCTGCCGATCGACAACAATCACGTCGAGAACAAAATCCGTCCGGTTGCGCTCGGCAGAAACTATGTACGCCCAGTGATTATGCACGGTGCCACGATTGTGCAACGCATTTTGGCTGCTTTTCCCCTGCATTTACTGTTTCAACTAGAACCTTGCCGAGCATAACTGATGATGGTGTCCTCCGGAGCGTCATATCGCTACTGAGGGTTTCACCATGCATTGCATTTCTGCTGATCGATCCCAGGACTTGGCGGTCGCCAAGTACACCGCCTATCTTCGGAGCCGCCGATACGCCTCACGGACCGTGGATCTTTACGGGCAGTGTCTCGAGGACTTCTTTGGATGGCGGTCGCGAACTCGCGATCACTGGCGGATTCCAGACGAGGCGCTCATATCAGCTTTCATCGATGATGATAGGGATCGGAGGAGACACCGTGTTGCGAGGCCTCGTCGTACCCCTTACGAGGAGCACGCGGCGCTGACGGGATGGCTCAAGATGCTCCGGACGGAGGGTGCGATCCCCGTTCGAGCGATCGCTGGTGACGCCACGATTGAGGCCGAGATCGCGGCTTTTGATCGCCATTTAGTCGAGGCGCGCGGCTTGCAACCCGCCACGCGTATTGTCCGACGCCGCGACGCCCGCGCGTTTCTCGCAGGATGTAAGCTGCGCGGCCGTCGATCGCTGACCGACGTGAGCGCGGCCGAGGTTTCCAACTTCTTTGCACGTTACACCGCGGGCTGGAAGCCCGGATCGATCCAGAGCGCAGCGGCGTCTGTTCGAAGCTACTTTCGTTTCAAGGCCGTGAGCGGCGTTGCGTGCACAACGCTTGCTGCGGCATTGCCGCGGACCGTCAGGTGGCGACTCTCGAGTGTACCGCGGGCTTTGACGCCGCGTCAGATCGCCCAGCTACTTCAGTCCTGTGACCGTTCCAAGCGTACGGGACGTCGTGACTATGCGATTCTGCGCTGTCTCGTCGATCTTGGGTTGCGTGGCGCCGAGGTTGCACGGATGACGCTGGATGAAGTGGACTGGATTGAGGGCACCGTCAGGATTCACGGCAAGGCCCGTCGCGTTGATGTCATGCCTCTGCCACAAGCAGTTGCGGAAGCGATCGTCGCGTACCTTCGCCAGGGGCGCCCGCAGACCTGCCGCCGCGAGGTATTCGTTCGACACAGGCCGCCGTACGATATTGCGACCACGCCGGCGGTCGTGCGCCAAGTGGTACGCGACGCCGCGGAACGCTCAGGCCTAACGGCTCGCGTGTCAGGTCCCCATGTACTGCGCCACACCCTCGCGACCAGGCTCGTTCAGCGTGGCGTGCCATTGAAGGAGATCGCTGATCTTCTCAGGCACCGCTGTGTCGATACGACGACCATTTACGCTAAGGTAGATTTACCGGCACTCGCTGCCGTGGCGCGTCCGTGGCCAGGGAGTCGGCCGTGATCGCGCCGGCGAGGATGGCCGATCGCGTGGCGGCATATCTGGCAGAACGCCGTCGCAGCGGCTTCGGTATGTCCATCTCCGGCAGCCAGCTTGCAGCGTTTGCTCGATACGCAGACGGTCGCGGGCATTCCGGACCGATCACGCTGGCGCTTGCATCGGAGTGGGCACTGTCCTCTCAAGGCCGCCGGCCGTTAACGGCGGCACGGCGCATTGAGGTGCTTCGTGGCTTTGCGAAGTTCTGTCTGCGGTATGACCCAGCCACAGTGGTCCCACCACGGCGTCTTTTCGGGAGATCACATCGACGACTGCGGCCGCATATTTACACCGACGCGGAGATCGCTCGCCTGATGACCTTAGCGCGCAAGCTCGGCGGCTTGCGGGGCGCTACTTGCGCGACCATCTTCGGATTGCTCGCGGCCTGCGGTCTTCGCATAAGTGAGGCGACCCGGCTGGAACGGGGCGATGTGGACTTGTCACAGAGACTGCTATTTATCCGCCAGAGCAAGTTCGGCAAGTCGCGGTGGGTTCCATTGCACCCATCAGTGGTCGTCGCGCTGACGAGGTACGCAGTGATCCGGGACGCGGATCCTCAGGCGGCCGCGCGAAGCTCCTTCTTTACCTTTGATCGTGGGCGATCTGCCAGCAGCGTGAACGTGCGGTACGCCTTCAAGCAGCTGCGTCATCATCTCGGGCCACCTCGCGGCGGACATCCCGGTCTGCGCTTGCATGACCTTCGACATACCTTCCTGTGCCGCCGTCTCGAGCAGTGGTACCGCGAGGACCGCCAGATCGACCGCCACATGCTGGCCCTTTCGACCTATGTCGGCCACGCGAAGGTCACCGACACCTACTGGTACATCACCGCGACGCCGGAGCTGCTCGCGTTGGCGGCGCGCCGAGCGCAACAGGCCGCCGGGAGACAGCTATGAGCACCACCGATCCGTTACTACTTTCTCGCCTCATCGAGCGGTTCTTCCTCGACCGACTCATGAACCAGGTCCACGCCAGCCCCCGCACCGTCGCTGCCTATCGAGACACGTTTCGACTGGTCCTCGCGTTTGCGCATGAGCGATTGCGCAAGAAGCCCGCGGAACTGGTGCTTGCCGACATTGACGCCTCATTCACACTCGCGTTTCTGAAGCATCTCGAAGACCAGCGGCACAACACGATCCGCAGTCGTAACGCGCGACTCGCGGCGATTCGCTCATTCATGCATTTCGCGTCATTCCAGGAGCCGTCCGCGACTGGCGTCGCCCAACGCGTGCTGGCTAT
>Ga0182030_10009077_pt1 | contig 20433 bp, 18 predicted proteins | sample 812S3MmetaG_FD_121299 | JGI IMG/M metagenome (GOLD analysis project Ga0182030, IMG submission 121299) | Permafrost microbial communities from Stordalen Mire, Sweden - 812S3M metaG (Illumina Assembly) | ecosystem: Environmental > Terrestrial > Soil > Wetlands > Permafrost | place: Sweden... | reverse complement strand
TCCCATGTTGCAGAAGGAGCGCTTCACGCTGGCGACGAGAGACAAGTTTTTCCTCGTGATTGGCGCGAACGACAAGAAATTTTCCGAAACCGAAACCCGCAGACTGCTGGAGTCCCTCGGCGGCATGCACATCGAAATGGTGGAAGCCTGATGCGCTACGCTCTTTATACCATTTTGATTCTGGTGGTCGGCGTGGCCGCGGGCGTCGGCATCGCTGGCTTCCAAGGCCGGATGTCACGCAAGCCGCCCATTGAGGTGTTCCCGGACATGGACCGGCAGTTGAAGCTGCGTCCCGCACAACCCAATGATTTCTTTCCAAACGGCCTCAGCTCGCAATTGCCACCGCCCGGTACGGTCGCTCAAGGCGCGCCGCTGCAAACCGTCGGCGGCGAGGTTTATCCTTTTGAAAATGCGCCGGCCAACACCGGCCGCGTCACCGGCACCACCAATTTTATCGAAACCAATCCGCTGCCCGTCACCGGCGCATTGCTGCAGCGGGGACGCCAACGCTTTGATATTTATTGTTCGCCGTGCCACGGCGCGCTCGGCGATGGCAACGGTATCACCAAAAAGCTGGGCGTGATGCCGACCGTGGCCAATTTGCACGACAAGCGCATCGTGGAAATGGCCGATGGTGAAATTTTCAACACGATCACCCACGGCAAGAGCACGATGGGCGCCTACGGCCCGATCCTGCCGGTGGCGGACCGCTGGGCCGTCATCGCCTACCTGCGCGCGTTGCAATTGAGCCAGTTGGGTTCGGTGGACGATTTGCCGCCGGAGCAGCGGGCGGCCTTTAAATAATAATCATGAGTTCATCCCACGAAACAACGCCTTTGCCGCCGCCGCTGGATTTGTCCGGATGGCGGAAGGCACCCGCCGTCCTGATGTTCGCCGGCGGAGTGCTGGCGGTGTCCGGCGCGGCGATGTATCCGGAGGAGTTCGGCCCTTCGTGGTTGCTGGCGTTCATGTTTTTCCTGAGCATCGCGCTGGGCGTGCTGTTTCTCGTGATGGTGCATCATTTGACCGATGCCGGCTGGTCAGTGGCCACGCGCCGGTTCTGCGAACACATTGCGGCATTGCTGTTCCCGTGGCTGGCGATTTTGTTCGTGCCTGTCGTCGTGTTCGGAAAATTCATTTATTCCTGGATGACGATTGCCGATCCGCACGGCAACACCTCGCTGAACGCGAGACAGCCGGTGTTCACCCAGCCGGGTTTTCTGCTGGTGTCGGCAATTTTCTTCGGCATCTGGTGGCTGCTCTCGTCACGGTTGCGTTACTGGTCACTCCGGCAGGACGAAACCGGGGCCGCGCTGTGCACGCACCGCATGCGTTTCCATTCGGGGTGGGGGATCGTCATCTTCGCGTTGACGCTGACCTTCTCCGGCGTGCTCTGGATGCAGGCCGTGCAATACCAGTGGTTCTCGGCAATTTACGGCGTGTACTTCTTCGCCAGTTGCGCCTGGGCGGCATTGGCGGTGGTGTACATCCTTACGGCGCTCCTCCAACGTCAGCGGATTCTCGACCGGGTGCTGCACGACAACCAATTTTATTATCTGGGCCTGCTGTTCTTCGCGTTCACAGTCTTTCAGGCGTATATCGAGTTTGCGCAATATTTCGTCATCTGGAACGCGAACACGCCCAGCGAGACTTTTTTTTACCTCGCTCGCGAAAAAGGCTCGTGGTGGTGTGTCAGCATGCTCCTCATCTTCGGTCATTTCCTGCTGCCGTTTTTTGTTCTGCTGCCGGTGAAGGCCAAAACCAGTTTCAAAATCATGCTGCCGGTTTGCCTGTGGGCTCTGGTGATGAACTTTCTGGATTTGTCCTTCAACATCCTGCCGGTGTCCCATCCAGCCGGTTATCCATTCAAATGGCTCTGGCTGCAGCTCGGGTGTCTCGCGTTCATGGGCGGATTTCTCGGTTGGGCTTTCCTGAAAAATTTCAACCGCCATGCGCCGTTCCCGAAAAAAGACCCGCGCCTGCTCGAAGCCATGGGCATCCATTACGCCGGGCAGGAGCTTTCCGAAGCGGCCCCAACCGCTGGAGGTGGCCAATGAACAATGAACGAGCCGTCTGGCCTGCTGGAGTTGGTTTCTTCATCGCATGCTTTTTGTTTGCCGCCATCGTGGTGATCGTGAAATTAACCACGCCGGCTCCGGCCATTGACACCGGCCGTGCAGCGGTGCGTGCGAAGGCCCTGGCCGAAATCCGGACCGCCGAGGCCCAGGTCTTGAATCATCCCGGTTGGGTTGACGAAAATCGCGGCCTTGTGCGCCTGCCGATTGATGTGGCGATGCAAATCATAGCAAGCGAAGGGCGGGATCCCGCTGCGATGCGTTCGAACCTGACCGCCCGTGTCGAAAAGGCGACCGCGCCGCTGCCGCAAGCGCCGGCCAAACCCAGCGCCTTTGAATGATCGTGAACGAAACCAATAAAACAAATCCGACCGCATCTGAAGTTGACGCTTCCTTGCGCGTGCCGTTGCTCGCGCTGTTTGGCGGCGCAGCGTTGTGGCTCGTCGTCGGTTCGGTGCTGGCACTGATTGCCTCGATCAAATTTCATGCGCCCGATTTTCTTGCCGACTGCCCGCTGCTGACTTACGGCCGCGTCCAACCGGCGGCCGATGATGCGTTGCTTTATGGCTTCTGTATTCCCGCCGGACTGGGTGTCATGCTTTGGCTCTTCGCTCATCTCGGCCAGGTGCCGTTGCGCGGTGCCATCGTGCCAGTCGTGGCGTCCAATCTCTGGCATCTCGGCGTGTTTATCGGGCTGGCGGCCATCCTGCTGGGGGAGAGCACCGGGTTTGCGTGGTTGGAATTTCCGCGTGGCGGTTCGGTCCTTTTGTTCTTTGCCTACCTGCTGCTGGCGCTGTGGGTCACGATGAGCTTTGCCGGCCGCCGCGAACGCGCGCTGTATCCGTCACACTGGTTCCTAGTCGCTGCGCTGTTCTGGTTTCCGTGGATTTACTCGACGGCCAATTTGTTTCTGGTCGCCTGGCCGGTGCGCGGCGTGGTGCAGGCCGTCATCGGCTGGTGGTTCGCCGATAACCTGGTCTTTGTCTGGCTGGCGCTGGTCGGCATTGGCACGGCGTTTTATTTCCTGCCGAAGTATGCCGGTCGTCCGTTGCAAGGTTATTACCTCGCGCTGTATGCTTTCTGGTTGCTCATCCTGTTCGGAAGCTGGTGCGGAATTCCGTTGGGCGCGCCGGTGCCGGCCTGGCTGCCGAGCGTCAGTTCCTTTGCCGCCATCATGACCTTTGTGTCTGTGCTCTCGGTTGGCGTCATCATGTGCAAGACCCTCTGCGGCGGCGAAAAGTGCGCCAGCTTGGGTGGACCTTATTGTTTCATTCGGTTCGGTCTCGGTTCGTTCCTGCTCTCGGCGTTGATGTTCATTGCGATGGCTTGTCCGAAATTCAACCTGCTGACCCAATTCACCTGGTTCGGCCCGGCACAAACCCAGTTGCAACTGTACGGTTTTTTCGCCATGACCATGTTCGGCGCGATTTACCATCTGCTGCCCCGGGTTGTTGGGTTTGAATGGCCGTTCCCGAAACTCGCGCGTTTGCAATTCTGGCTTTCGATGGGCGGGGTTGTGTTGCTCGTGGTTCCGTTGGCTATTGGCGGGTTGGTGCAGGGGATGAAGCTGAACAATCCAGGCATTGCCTTCTTGGACGCAACCCAGGCGACGCTGTTCTGGTTCCGCTTCAGCACCACCGGCCTGTTGTTCATGTTGGTGGGCAATCTGCTGTTTGCTTTGAACATCTTCGCGCTGACTACCGTCTGGAAGTTTGCGCTGGTCAAAAGGGTCATTGCGATTGTAAAAGCGCCGCTTGAAATTGCGGAGGTGAAGGCATGAAAAACGGCTGTTACATTTTTCTCGCGGCTTTCATCGCCCTCGGTGGTTCCTGGCTCGGTTTGGTGTACGGGCCGATCCATCAGCTCGGTGGTGCTGAACAGGCGATCGTCCTTAATTCTTCGGACACCTATCCGTTTCAGCGCCCGGGTGATGCCACGCTTGGCTTGCAGGTGTATCGCGCCAACGGGTGCGCCGCCTGCCACACCGAGCAAGTCCGGCAGACGGGCATGGCCTGCAATGTGGTGCTGATGAACGCCGGCAAGAATCCGGTGGCGGTGACAAACCTCATTTCATCCCTCAGCCTGACCAATCTGACCAAGGAAGCCGCCGACCAGGTCGCAGGCCAAATCACCGCTGCCGGCGGCAAATCGGAAATTCACATCATCGCCACCGGACCGAACATCGCGCGCGGCTGGGGGATGCGCCAGAGCGTGGCCGAGGATTATCTTTACGACGCGCCGGTGCAATTGGGGAGTCTCCGCGCCGGCTCGGACCTGGCAAACATCGGTGTCCGCGCGCCGGATGCGAACTGGCAGTTGACCCATCTTTACGCACCGTCGGGCGTGGTGAAAGGCTCGACCATGCCGCCGTTCCGTTATCTGTTTGAACGCCGCAAAATGGGTGAGACGCCTTCGCCGGAGGCACTGCAGTTTCCGAAGGAATTCACGCTGCCCGACGGTTATGAAGTCGTACCGACGCCGGAAGCGAAGCAGCTCGCGGCGTATTTGTTGAGTTTGCGGGCCAACGCGCCGTTGTACAGCGCGCCCATATCGCCTTGACCCATGAGTGACGAATCAAAATCCTGTTCATGTCAAAGTCCCGAGGGTGAGCCGTCGGCGGTTCGTTCGACGATGCCGATGTGGATCATTGTGGTCACGCTCATGCTGGTGTTTCTCGGCGCGGTATATTTCGACCGGCACAGCGGCTGGTTTGACAGACAGGTTTACGGCCCTTACACCTCGGCGTATCAATTGGAGGAATATCAGCCCAAGTCGGGAGCTGCCGCCGCCGCTGCGCAGGGCAAACGGGTTTACGAAAGCGTGTGTGGTGTTTGTCATGGCACCGATGGCCTTGGCAAACCCGGACAGGCGCCGCCGTTGGCCGGCTCGGAATGGGTCAACACGAAGGGATTCGACCGCCTGGCGCACATTCCCCTGACCGGTCTGAATGGCCCGATGCAGGTGGAAGGCAAGGATTGGAGCCTGGCCATGGCACCGATGGGCGCCGCCTTGTCCGATGCCGATCTGGCCGCCGTGCTGACCTACATCCGTAATTCGTGGGGCAACAAGGCCGGCGAAGTCACCGCCGATGACGTGAAATCCGTCCGCGCCGCCCTCGGTGCCCGTCCGCAACCGATAAGCGGCAGCCAGCTAAAGGCGATGCCGGAGTAAAACGGGTTGCCCGTTTTTTCCGCGTTGAGTTTAGGAAAACTTTTCCCGCCAGTTGTAAACAGGCATCAACGGTCTGCGGCAATTCACACGCTTGTGCATCGCGTTATTTTACGAAAGTATTGCCATTATTCTGGCAAGTTCGTAATCTCGCGTTGCATTAAGCACTCACATGTTTAGCCACGCATGACCACTCTTGGCATTATCATCGGCGATCGTGGTTTTCCCATGGCCCACCTGGAGGTGCGGATTCTGGGGATGAATAGACGCAAAATGGCGTTGCGTTGAGATGGGTTACTGAAATCATTCGATGCCGCGCCCGACAAACAAGCATGAACAAGCAATATACAATCGGTCTTGATTACGGTACCAACTCGGTCCGCGCCCTGGTCGTCAATGTTGCCAACGGAGGGGAAGTGGCATCGGCGGTCTGGGGTTATGAACATGGCGTGGCCGGGGTGATCCTGGCACGCGACCCGAACCTGGCCCGACAACAGCCCGCCGATTACATCAAAGGCGCGGAAGTCACCATCAGGAAAGTTCTCGCCACTGCGAAAAAGAATGTGCGCGGGTTCAGTCCCCGCCAGGTCATCGGCATCGGTGTGGACACGACCGGCAGCACTCCCTTGCCGGTTGATGCCAACGGGCAGCCGCTCGCGTTCAACAAAAAATTCGCAAGTCATCCGGCAGCGATGGCGTGGTTGTGGAAGGACCACACCGGCGTGGCCGAGGCTGCCGAAATCACCGCGCTCGCCAGGAAGATGCGGCCTCAATTTCTCGCCAAGTGCGGCGGCATTTATTCCAGTGAATGGTTCTGGAGCAAGATTCTCCGCTGCCTGCGCGTCGCGCCGGAAGTGTTTAACGCCGCGCATTCGTGGGTTGAACTGGCGGATTACGTTCCTGCTGCGCTCACCGGTACGGAGCATCCTGACAAATTCATTGCCGGTGTCTGCGCCGCCGGTCACAAGGCGATGTGGAACGCTAAATGGAACGGCTATCCTGATGCGCAATTTCTTTCCAAACTAAATCCGAAACTGGGCAAACTCCGCTCGCGGCTGACGACACGCGTTCATTCAATTGACCGCGCTGTCGGCGGACTCACCGCGGCTTGGGCGAAGAAAACTGGTTTGACCGCTGGCATTCCCGTTGCCGTCGGCGCGTTTGACGCGCATCTCGGCGCTGTCGGTTCCGGCGTGGCACCGGGAACGCTCGTCAAAATCATCGGCACCAGCACGTGCGACATCGCCGTTCTGGCAAACACGCAGAAGCTTGCCGATGTTCCGGGCGTTTGCGGAATCGTGGACGGGAGTGTTTTGCCCGGCTATTTCGGGCTTGAAGCGGGTCAATCTGCGGTAGGCGATTTGTTCAACTGGCTCGTGAACTATGTCCAACCCGGTGGCAACTCGGCCGGCTCGCACGAAGCCCTGACGGCCGGCGCGCTGAAGTTACGGCCCGGCGAAAGCGGGTTGCTGGCGCTGGACTGGAACAACGGCAACCGCACCATTCTTGTGGACCAGCGGTTGACGGGATTGCTCGTGGGTCAGACGCTTTACACGACGCCCGCGGAGATTTACCGCACGCTCATCGAGGCCACGGCCTTCGGCGCGCTCACCATCATCAATCGTTTCGAGGAGTACGGCGTGAAGATCGGGCAGGTGGTGAACTGTGGGGGCATTGCCGAGAAAAGCCCGCTGGTTATGCAAATCTACGCCGATGTCACGGGACGTCCCATGAAGGTCAGCCGCTCGGCGCAGACCTGCGCGCTGGGATCGGCCATCGCGGCGGCGGTTGTGGCCGGCGCACACAAGGATTACGCCACGGCCCAGAAGAAAATGACCGGCCTCAAGCCGCGCGTGTTCAAGCCGGATTCCAAGGCCCACGCGACCTACAAGGAACTTTATGTTCTCTATCGCAAACTTCACGACGCCTTTGGCACGAACGGCTGGAAAGGGAACTTGTTCGACGTGATGAAGCAACTCATTGAGATCCGCGGCCGGGTCCGTAAATGAATTTCGCCATGCTGGAAGTACTCAAAGCTCAAGTCTGCCAGGCCAATCTCGACCTGGTTGTAAAAGGTCTGGTCATCGAAACCTGGGGCAACGCCAGCGGAATTGACCGGGAACGCGGACTCATGGTCATCAAGCCGAGTGGTGTGCCCTACGACGGCATGAAGCCCAAACACATGGTCGTCGTGTCGCTCAAGACCGGCAAGGTCGTGGACGGAAATCTCAAGCCGAGTTCGGACACGGATACGCATCTGGTGCTCTACCGGGCGTTTCCGAAAATTGGCGGCGTGGTGCATACGCACAGCCTGTTTGCAACGGCCTGGGCGCAGGCACAACGCGGTCTGCCATCGTACGGAACAACCCAGGCCGATTACTGGTACGGCGACGTGCCCTGCACGCGTTTGCTGAAGCCGGGCGAAATCAAACAGGATTACGAAGCCAACACCGGTCACGTCATCGTCGAGACATTCAAGAAGTTGAAATTCGATCCGTTGCAGCATCCGGCGGTGCTCGTTGCGAGTCACGGCCCGTTCACCTGGGGCAGGGACGTGGCGGATGCCGTACACAACGCCGGTGTGCTGGAATTCATCGCGCGATTGGCGAGCGAGACGCTGCGGATCAATCCGGCCTTGAAGCCGATGCAATCGGTGCTGCTCGACAAACATTATTTGCGCAAACACGGCCCAAAGGCGTCTTACGGCCAAAAAACGAACAAATAGAACAACTCGAAACCTGATATGAAAAAAAATATTTCGATCATCATGTTAGTGTCGGCTGGACTGGGAGCCATCTGTCTAATAGGCTGCGCTTCCATGCCCACACCAGCCAATCAAATGGGGACCGTGAGCCAGGCTCCCTTCGGCAAAACGCCGGACGGCACACCGGTCGAGATTTACACATTGCGCAACAGCAAGGGAATGCAGGCGCGCATCATGACCTACGGCGGCATCGTCCAGTCGCTCAAGGTGCCGGACAAGAACGGCAAATTCGACGACGTTGTGCTTGGCTTTGACAATCTGGACGGTTATGTGCGGGACAGCTATGTGAAAGCTTGTCCCTATTTCGGCGCGCTGATTGGCCGCTATGGCAATCGCATCGGCGGCGCCAAGTTCACCTTGGAAGGCCAGACCTACACGCTGGCCGCCAACAATGGTCCCAATTCACTGCACGGCGGCCTCAAGGGTTTCGACAAGGTGGTCTGGCAGGCGAAGTCATTGCTGGCAGCCGATGGGCCGGCCTTGGAACTGACCTATCTCAGCAAGGACGGCGAGGAAGGTTTCCCCGGCAACCTGAATGTCACCGCCACTTATACTTTGACCGATGACAATGCGTTGAAGCTGACCTTCTCCGCGACCACCGACAAGCCGACGGTCGTCAATCTCACCCACCATTCCTATTTCAATCTCGCAGGGCAGGGGAATGGCAACATTCTCGGCCATGAGGTCTATATTGACTCGGACAAAACCACGCCGGTGGACAAGGGATTGATCACGACCGGCGAATTCGCGCCCGTGGACGGCACGCCCTTCGACTTCCGAAAACCCACCACCATCGGCGCCCGTATCAATGATCCTGACACCGTGCTGCAATATGGTCCGGGCTACGATCACAATTGGGTCATCAACAAGCCCATGGGCCAACTCGGAATGATGGCACGCGTGGTTGAACCGGTCAGCGGTCGCGTCATGGAAGTATGGAGTGATGAGCCGGGTCTGCAGTTTTATGCCGGCAATTTCCTCGACGGCACCCTTACTGGCAAGGATGGCAAGGTTTATCAGCGCCGCACCGGTTTTTGCATGGAGCCGCAGCATTTTCCCGATTCACCCAACAAGCCGAATTGGCCGTCGGTGGAACTCAAGCCCGGCCAGACCTATCACAACGTCATCGAGTATAAGTTCACCGCCGAATAATCAGGCTGAAAAACTTTAATCCTATGAACGAAATAACCAACAGCGTGTTGGCGGCAACCAATAACGTGGACGTGGCGACGAACGCCCTCGCCTCGGCGGCTGTGGCGGGAGGAGTGAACGGCACGGTGTTCAATGGTCTGGATCTGGCCGTTATCGTTGCCTTTGCCATCGGCATGATTATAACCGTATGGTATTCCATGCGGAAGAAGAACGAGTCGGGCAAGGATTATTTCCTGTCCGGCCGCGATGCGAACTGGCTGCAGATCGGCTCCTCGATTTTTTCTTCCAACATCGGTTCCGAACACCTCGTCGGCCTTGCCGGTGCCGGGTTTCTCACCGGCATGGCCATGGCCCACTGGGAAATGCACGCTTACTGGATCATCATTCTGGGCTGGGCGTTCGTGCCGATCTACGATCGTATGAAGGTGTTCACCATGCCGGAATTCCTGGAACTCCGCTTCAGTCGCGGCTCGCGAAATGTGTTGAGCCTGCTGACCATGGCCAGCCTGGTGCTGACGAAAATTGCCGCGACGATTTACGCCGGCGACGTCGTCATCCGCACTCTGTTGAATGTTCAGTCGGTTAATATTATTGGACACCAGATTGACGTCTTCTGGGTCATCGCCTTGAGCTTGGCGGCGACAACTGGCCTTTACACGATTTTTGGAGGCATGCGCGTGATTATGTATACCGCCGTGCTTCAAGCGCCAGTATTAATCTTCGGGTCTGTCTGCATTCTTTACACGGGACTTCACGTATTGGGCCACGGAAGCCTCATTGACGGCTGGCATGCCACCCTGGCAACGGTTGGTAGTAATGTGCATTTGATTCGTTCGGTTCATGACCCGGTCTGGTCGTGGACTGCCGTTTTGCCGGCATCCGCCATCATTGGTTTCTGGTATTGGTGCACCGACCAATACATCGTCCAACGCGTGCTCGCCGGCAAAAACCAGCAGGAATCCCGGCGCGGCACCATCTTAGCCGGTTTTTTCAAGCTGACTCCGGTGTTCATCTTTCTCGTGCCCGGCATGATAGCCTTTGCGCTGACCAAAACCCCCGGCGTCGGTTTCAGCACCAATGGTGACGCCGCCTATACCTCGCTCGTCGCGCAAATTCTGCCCCACGGCCTTCGCGGCATGGTGGCCTGCGGCATGATCGTCGCCCTCATGGCGTCGCTCGGCTCCAAATTCAATGCCTCCGCCACGCTCTTCACCATGGATTTCTACCGGGAATGGTATCCGAATGCCTCCGGCAAAACCGAGGTGTTCGTCGGCCGACTGGCGACTGCGGCCATTGTTTTTTTCGGCATCTGCTGGGTGCTGGTGATCAAAAGCCTGCATTCCAACCTTTATGTGTATCTCCAAAGCGTGCAGGGCTATCTCTCTCCGGCCATCGCCGTGCTTTTTGTGATGGGCGTGTTCTGGAAACGCGCCAACGCTACTGCCGCCTTGTGGTCTTTCTCCATTGGCGTTGTGGGCGGTTTCGCCCGCCTGGCTGCGGACATTTACATGCGAAGCCAGGAAACCGTCGTTGGTGATGCGAAAAACAATCTCTACCACGGTGTGATTACCTTGGATCAATACAAGGCGATCATCGCACCCATTCAGCAAAAATACGGATTGATTTATGATTTGTGGACGATCAACTGGCTCTATTACTGCCAGATTTTGTTTGTCCTCACCGCCGTTCTGATGGTCGTCATCAGTCTCATGACCAAGGCGCCGGATCCGAAGACCATCAAATACACCTGGTATGGCGCAACGCCGGAGGAAAAGGCCGCCACCCGCGCCAGTTGGAATGCCATGGACGTGATTTTAAGCCTGATTGTCATCGGCTGCGTCGTCCTGTTCTATATCAAATTCTGGTAAGGAAATTAATCCGGACAATGGCTGCGGTGCTCCCGGCGCCGCAGCCATTTGATTTATGATCGCCAAAAGATTCGTCGGATTACGCGTGGTTGCCTGGCTGCTCTTGACGGCGGGCTGCCTGCACGCGCAGGTCACTTCGTCCAATACGAACCTCACCGCTCGCGAGAAACAAATCATTGCTGCGGTTGGGACCGATGCGGCGCCCCGGTTTAATGGCGCATGCATCGTCGGGGTTCGCCCCGGCACGCCGTTCCTTCATTCGCTGGCCGTGACCAGTGTGCGCCCCGTCGCCTTTTCTGCAAACCAGTTGCCCGCCGGTTTGTCACTGGATTCAAAATCCGGCCTCATCACCGGGATGTTGGCCAAAGCGGGCCGATATCATTTCCAAGCCCTGGCCAGGAATTCCGTCGGGGAAGCTGAAGTCGAAATCAATATCGTTTGCGGTGACACGCTCGCGCTGACTCCGCCGATGGGTTGGAATAGTTATGACGCGTTCGGCGATTCCGTTATCGAATCCGAGGTTCTGTCCAATGCCCTGTGGCTCAAGGAACACCTCCAGCCGCTCGGTTGGGACACGGTGGTCGTGGATTTTCGCTGGTATGACCGTCTGGCTGATGGTGTGCGGGTCCAAAATCTCGAAGGCGTGACGATTGATGAGTTTGGCCGCTGCGTTCCGCCGACCAATCGTTTTCCATCCGCGGTCAACGGCGCCGGGTTCAAGCCGCTGGCCGACAAGCTGCACGCGTTGGGTTTGAAATTTGGCATTCATATCATGCGCGGCATTCCGCGCCGGGCGGTTGAACAAAACCTGCCCATTGCCGGCACCAGTTTCACCGCCGCCCAGGCCGTCCTGCCGGAAGACGATACCAACCGCACCTGCATCTGGAACCACGACATGTTTGGCGTTGATGCCGCATCGGAAGCGGGCAGGGGATGGTATGCGAGCATTGCCCGGCAATATGCCGATTGGGGCGTGGACTATGTCAAATGCGACGACATTGCGAACCTTCAACGCGGCAAATTTTATGACGCGACCGAAATCGAGGCGCTTTCCAACGGTCTGAAAGATTCCGGGCGCTCGATTGTCCTGAGCCTTTCGCCCGGAGCCACGCCGGTAAATGCGGGGCCGCATGTGAAACAATTTGCCAACCTGTGGCGCATCTCCGGCGATTTTTGGGACAACTGGCCGTCACTCGACCGCAACTTCAGCCTGTTTGCTGCCTGGTATGATGACGGCGGTCCGGGACACTGGCCCGATGGCGACATGATTCCGTTCGGCCATATCTGCCAGCGCAATTGCGACGTGCATCCCGACCGCTGGACCCGTTTCACCCGTGATGAACAGCTCACCCTCATGTCGCTCTGGGCGCTGACCCCGTCGCCGCTCATGCTCGGCATGAACCTGCCGGACAATGACGATTGGACGACCGCCATCCTCTCGAATCCCGAAGTGCTGGCGGTGGATCAGGACCCGCTTGGCAAACCGGCGCGCCGGATGACGGGTCCGCCGCAATCTGCCGAGGTGTGGATGAGGCAACTGGCTGACGGTTCATTTGCGGTCGGTTTTTTCAATCGCACCGGCCAGCCGGTGAAAGTAAATTTCCCCTGGCGAAACCTCGGTTTTTTGTCCGCTCCATCCGTCCGCGACCTGTGGTTGCGTCAGGACTTGGGCCAGCAGGAAAACTTTGCCGCCGAACTGCCAGCTCACGGCTGCTTTCTGGTTCAGGTCCGCTGAATTCACTTTACTCAGCGCGCAAGTTGATTATGCTTCGCGTTTGATTTTTAAGAAAGTCAGGACGGATTTATGGCAAAATTGACAGTCAAAGATTTGGATGTTCAGGGCAAACGCGTTTTTTTGCGCGTGGATTACAACGTGCCGCTGGAGGAAAAGGACGGCCAGATGGTCATTACCGACGCCACACGGATCGTCGAAACCCTGCCAACGCTGAAATTGCTCATCGAAAAGGGCGGTAAATTGATTTTGACTGCTCACCTGGGACGGCCCAAGGGCAAGCGTGAAGCGACCATGTCGCTGGCGCCCGTTGCGGTGAAGTTGTCCGAATTGCTTGGCAAACCCGTCAAGTTCGTGGACGATTGCATCGGCGATAAGGTCGAAAAGGCCGTTGCAGCCATGAAGAATGGAGACGTGCTGTTGCTGGAAAACGTCCGTTATTACAACGAAGAAGAGGCCAATGACCCGGCGTTTTCCGAAAAGCTCGCCAAGGTCGCCGACGTGTATGTGAACGACGCCTTTGGCGCGGCACACCGAGCCCATGCTTCGACGGAAGGGGTGGCGCGTTTCGTTGCCAAACGCGGCGGCCGGTGTGCCGCCGGCCTGTTGATGGAGCGCGAATTGAAATTTCTGGGGGATGAACTGGACAAACCAGTGCGCCCGTTCGTCGTGATTCTCGGCGGTGCCAAGGTTTCGGACAAGATCAAGGTCATTGACCGGCTGCTCGAAAAAGCGGATATGATCCTGATTGGTGGTGCCATGGCGTATACGTTTCGGCTGGCCCAGGGTTACAAGACCGGCAAATCGCTGGTTGAGCCGGATGCGATTGACATCGCCAAATCCGCGCTGGCCAAGGCCAAGGCACGAAACGTGCAATTTCTTTTGCCGGTGGATGACGTGGTCGCCGTGCCGGTGAAGACCGACAAGCTCGATAAAAAGGGCAAGGCCATCATCGAATGGCAGAATCCGCGCACCAGCGCGGACATGAATTGTCCGGATGACGCGGCCGGGCTGGACATCGGTCCGGCGACGGTCAAGGCGTATTCGGAAGTGGTGGCCAAGGCCAAAACAATTTTGTGGAACGGCCCGATGGGGTTGTTTGAAAACAAGCAGTTTGCCGCCGGGACCAATGCCGTCGCCCAGGCGGTGGCGGATGCGACACAAAAAAACGGCGCGAAAAGCATCATCGGTGGTGGCGACAGTGTGAAGGCCATCAACAAGGCCAAGCTGGGCGGCCAGGTGACCTTTATGAGCACCGGCGGCGGCGCGAGCCTGGAATTTTTGGAAGGCGCGGTGTTGCCCGGTGTGGCGGCGTTGAGCGAGAAATGATTTATTCCCGACGAGACGAATTTAAGCATGAACAAAGACCGTAAATTGATAGTTGCTGGCAACTGGAAGATGAATAAAACCGTTGCCGAGGCGCTGGCGCTGGTCAGCGACCTCAAGCTGGAACTGGCCAAGGTGAGGGAAGTGGACATCGTCGTCTGCCCGCCCTTCACGGCGCTGGAAGCGGTATCGAAGGTCGTCGTTGACTCGAACCTCCGGCTGGGCGCGCAGAACATGAGCGAGCAGAATTTTGGCGCGTACACCGGCGAGATTTGCGCCGGGATGCTCAAGGAATTTTTCGTGCGCTACGTCATCCTCGGCCATTCCGAGCGGCGTCAGTATCAAAAAGAATCCGACGCGCTCATCGCCAAAAAGGCGGCGGCGGTTCACGCCGCGTCGCTCAAGCCGATTGTCTGTGTCGGGGAAACTCTGGCCGAGCGCGAAGCCGGGCACACGGAGAAGGTGCTGGAGACCCAGGTGCGCGGCAGCTTGGCGGGTTTGACGAAAGAGCAGATGGTTGAGACCATCGTGGCCTACGAGCCGGTCTGGGCCATCGGCACGGGCAAGACGGCAACGACGCAGCAGGCGCAGGATGCGCACGCGTTCATCCGTTCACAACTGGTGAAATTGTTCGACGAGGCCGTGGCCAGAAAAGTCCGTATCCAATACGGCGGCAGTGTGAAGCCGGCCAACGCCCGTGAACTGATGAGCCAGCCGGATGTGGACGGCGCACTGGTCGGCGGCGCGGCCCTGGAAGCGCGGAGTTTTGCTGACATTATTAAAAATTCGATATAGAAATTAAATATGGCATCATTTTTTACAGGGATTCTGGCTTTTGTGCTGTTCCTCAACTGTCTGTTGTTGATCCTGCTGGTGTTGATTCAACTGCCGAAGAAGGACGCCGGTGCCGGCATGGCGTTTGGCGGGGCGGCGGCGGACGCGCTGTTCGGCGCAGGCTCGGGCAATGTGCTGACCAAAATCACCAAATGGGCGGCCGTGGTGTTCTTCGTGCTGGCCTTGTTCCTTGGCTATTTGCAGAACCGCGTACACAGCCAGGGCAGCGTCGTGGAATTTGAAAAACAGGTGCAGCAACAACAGATGCAAACGCCGGTTTCCGCTTCGCCGTCGGCAGCCGCGCCTGTAGCTGCACCGGCGCCAGCGCCAGCGCCGGTGAACAATTTGCTGGCAGTGCCTTTGTCGGCGTCAACCAATGTCCCGGCTGCGCCGACGCAATCGAAATAACGCGATGGCAATTTTTCAACGCGCCCGGCGGATTTTTTCGCGGGCGCGTTTTGCTTTGTGCGTTGCGGTCTGGCTTGGTTTTACCGGCTGTCTCCGCCACGAGCCGCCGGCGGATGTCACGATCATCAACAACGCCGAGCCGGAAACGCTGGACCCGGCCATTCTCACCGGGCAGCCGGAATTCCGCATTGTCATCGGTTTGTTTGAAGGATTGGCGCGGCTGGATCCCCAAACCGCCCGGCCGATTCCCGGCCTGGCCGAACGTTGGGAGATTTCCCCCGATGCCTGCACCTACACGTTCCATTTGCGCACCAACCTGGTCTGGTCCACCGGCGAGCCGATCACGGCGGACGATGTGGTGTATTCCTGGATTCGCGCCTTGAACCCGATGACGGCGGCGGATTACGCCGGGCAGCTTTATCCTTTGAAAAATGGCGAGGCTTTTAACACCGGCAAAATCAAGGACCCGTCGCTCGTGGGCGTTCATGCCCTGGACCCGTTCACGGTGCGTGTCGAGTTGAATCATCCCACCGCGTTTTTCCCCGACATCTGCACGATGCCGGTGGCTTCGGTGGTGCCGCGGCAGACCATTGAAAAATACGGCGACCGTTGGCTGATGGCGCGGCCCTTGCCGTCCAGCGGCCCGTTTGAATTGGCCGCCTGGCGGATCAACGACAAGGTCCGGCTGCGGAAAAATCCGCGCTATTGGGACGCCGCGAACACCCGGTCGGAAATCATTGACCTGCTGCCCATCGGCTCGCCGTCCGCCGCCTTGAATCTTTACGAGGCCGGGCAGGCGGATGTGGTCTGGGACAAGGAACTGGTGCCGGTCGAACTGCTGGATGTGCTGCTGCGCCGGCCTGATTTCCACACGTTCAATTATCTGGCGACCTATTTCGTCCGTTTCAATGTGACGCGCAAACCGTTTGACGACCCGCGGGTGCGGCGGGCGCTGGCGCTGGCAGTGGACAAGAACCGTATCGTCAAAAAAATCACGCGGGCGGGCGAACAGACCGCGTCACACCTGGTTCCCGAAGGCACGGCTCATTACATTTCACCCGAAGGTTTGGGCTATGATCCGGCACTGGCCAGGAAGCTTCTGTCGGAAGCGGGTTATCCCGGGGGCAGGGGATTTCCGCGGTTTGATTACATCTTCAACGCGGCGGCGGGCGGCTCGGCAAAAATTCACGAGGAGATTGCGATCGAATTGCAGCAAATGTGGCACGACACACTCGGGATTGACATGGAGTTGCGGCAACTGGAGTGGAAGGTGTACCTCAGCGCGCAGGACCAGCTTGATTACAACCTGTCGCGTTCGAGCTGGGTGGGCGATTACAATGACGCCAACACGTTCCTTGGCATGTTCACCAGCAATGACGGCAACAACCGCACCGGCTGGAAAAACGCGCAGTACGACGCACTCATCCACGAAGCCAATGAACAAACCGGTTTGCAGGCGCGCGAAAAACTGCTGCAACAGGCCGAAACGATTCTGGTGCGGGATGAGGCGCCCGTTATTCCGCTTTTTTTCTACGTCGGCATCAATTATTTCGACACGAACCGGATTCAGGGGATTTATGAGAACATCCTCGACGACCATCCGTTGCAAGCCATCCGTAAAATCAAAACCGTCAGATAAATGTACTTTTTTCGGCGCCTCCTTTTCGCCATTCCGCTGCTGCTGGTCATCAGCGCGCTGGCGTTTGCCATGGTGCATCTCGTTCCCGGAGGGCCGTTCGACCGCGAACGCGCGCCCGCGTCACCGGAAATCGAGCGCAACCTGAAAGCGGCTTATCATCTGGACGAGCCGGTCTGGAAACAATACGCGCGTTATTTCGGCCTGGTCTGGGAGAAGGACGCGGCAGGCCGCTGGCAACATGCGCCCGCCAGTTTCAATGTCTCCTACAAGTACCGAAACCATCGGGTCAGCGACATCATCGCGCAAGGCCTGCCGGTTTCAATGACGCTGGGTGCGCTGGCATTTGGCTTTGCGCTGGGCACCGGTTTGCCACTCGGATTTTTCACTGCGGCCAGGCGCGGACGCTGGGAGGATTACGCCGGCAGTTTTCTCGCCGTCTTGGTGGTATGCGTTCCGGGATTTGTCGTCGCGCCGCTGCTGATCCTTGTTTTTTGCATCAAATTGCATTTCTTGCCCGTTGCACTCTGGGAATCGCCGCTGCACATGATTTTGCCGACGATTGCACTGGGTTTGTTTTTTTCCGGCAAAGTCGCGCGCCTTTTCCGCGAAGGGATGTTGAACGCGATGCAATCTGAATTCGTAACCGCCGCGCGCGCGAAGGGACTTGGAGAAAACCGGTTGCTGCTCAAGCACGCCGTTCGCACCGCCATCCTGCCGGTCGTTTCCTATTCCGGCCCGATGCTGGCCGACCTGCTGACCGGCTCGTTTGTCATCGAAAATATTTTTCAGATTCCCGGCGTCGGCGTTTTTTTCATCAACAGCTCTTTGAATTCCGACTACATGATGACGGTGGATCTGGCGTTGCTCTACGCGATCCTGCTTATCGTGCTGAATCTGATCGTGGATTTTGCCTACACCGTGCTTGACCCGCGCGTGAAGTATGAATGATTCGAACGAAAATCGAGAACCGAAGTCAGGAAACAATCTGACGCCCGGTCAGCGCGCCTGGCTGCGTTTCCGGCGAAATCGCGCCGCCGTCATCAGCGCCTGGTACCTGGTTTTCCTGCTGCTCGCCATCGGCATCTGGCCGATTACCTTGAAAATGTCCGGCGGCACTTTTGCCCGGGTCCATAACCCCAACCAGCTTTCGGACATTTCCTTCTCGCCGCCCGGAGCACAACACTGGTTTGGCACGGACGTTCACGGGCGTGACGTTTTTTCCCGCGTCCTGTACGGTGCCCAAATTTCACTGCTCGTCGGCATGGTCGGGGCCGTGGTGAGCCTCGTCATCGGCGTGTTGTGGGGCGCCGTGGCCGGTTACGTGGGCAGACGTGTGGACAGCGTGCTGATGCGCATCGTGGACGTGCTGTATTCGCTGCCGACGGTGATTTTCGTGATCGTACTCATCACCACATTTGGTGAAATGCTGAAACAGTCGCACTGGGTGGGTCATTCGCCGGCTCTGGCTGGCGCCTTGCGAGTGGTGCTTTTGTTTGTTGGCTTGGGCGCCGTTTCGTGGCTGACCATGGCGCGCATCGTGCGCGGACAGGTGTTGTCGCTGCGCACGCGTGCGTTCGTGGAGTCGAGCCGGGCGCTGGGTGGCGGGCCGGCACGCATCCTGGCACGGCACATCATCCCCAACGTTTTTGGCGTTGTGATTACCTACCTTGCGCTCACCGTGCCGGCCATCGTGCTTTATGAGTCCTTTCTCAGCTATCTTGGTTTGGGCGTGCAGCCGCCGATGGCCAGTTGGGGCACGCTCATCGCGGAAGGTGTCGGCCAGATCAACCCAATCCGGATTTATTGGTGGCTCATTGCCTTTCCCGGCGGCGTGCTGGTAACCACCTTGCTGGCGCTGAACTTCATCGGTGACGGCCTGCGCGACGCATGGGACGTGAAAAGCAAATAAAGTCGGCACGTCACCCCGTGCGCACGGGTTATTTTGATTTGGCGGGCGGAAGACTGGCCGCCCGGCCGGACAAATAATCCCTGATCCGCCACTTCAAGAACGCCGAGCAATGCCGGGGCGTGGCCTTGTTGCGCGTCGGCCAATATCTGGCGAAATCGCGATCCAGCTTGACGAGTTCGCGAATTGAAATTCCGGCCAATCGCTGTGCTTCAGCGATTTTGCCGGCGGCAAGCGCCTGCTGCCACAACATGAATTGGCATGACTGGGCGGCCATGCGGGCAGCCAGATCCAATTCATGTGCCATAACCTTTCCGCTTTTGCTTGCGGGTTTTGCCCGGTGCAACACGGCACGTTGTCTTTCAATTTCCTTCAACGTCGAACGAATGTTTTTGGCGGAAATCCGCGTATAATGTTTCAATCCATTCCGGCAAAACAATTCACGCTGTTCCGGCGGCGGCGCGGTGATGACGGTTCCGAGCGGTGTTTCGTTGGGTAGTGTGAATTGCAGTTTCCGATGCGCCCGGCCAAGTGCGAACTCCGCCCTGGCAGTCTTTTGGGACGCGTCGTTAAAAACATCCCGGCTCAAAACAGGAATCAATTTAGCCTCGTCAAAGGTTTTGGCGCACCAGCCCAGGGATGCCCCGGCCAGGAAGGGAAGATAACTGCCGGCTAGTGGCTGTGGATGGCCACCATCACCCCAATCAGTGATAAGAAATCCCATTGCGCCATGCTTGCGTCCGGCTTGGGCGGCCGCGCGCAAATTGGACAGTGCGTTATCATGCCGGCCGATCAACGTCTGCCACGTTGAAGTGCCAGGGCAGACGTAAAATGGAACTTTTGCATTCGCGAATTGTGCTGCTTCCTTTTCAAACGGGTGATTTGCCTCGTAACCCCAATTTAGGGCGATCCCATTGCGCGGCAGCCGGGAGATGAGTTTAGGGTGTTTTAAAATGATGTCGCCCCAGAACATCATCCGTTTGCCGCGCGCGGAAACTTCCCGATGAATGCTCTTGAGGAAATCCAGATAGACACGGCCCTGGCCTTTCAACGCACATTGCTGTTTGCTTTGCCCACGGCCAAGATCCCACGTCTCGTCGCAGCCGACATTGAAGAACTGGCTCGAAAAATTCGGCAATAATTCATCGTAAAGTCCGCGCAGAAAGGGCAGCGTGCCGGGATGGTTCGGCGCGAGTGTGGACGGGCGGCGGACGAATTCGCCGCTCGCGTCTTCGTAGGGCTTGGAAATTTCGGCGAGCTTTTTAAGCCGGGCATCCTCCAACAAATAGCGCAGGTGACCAAATGAGTTTTGATTGGGCACGAGATCAATGCCCAGTTCACGGCAGCGCGCGTCAAGTCGCTGAATTTCGCTCCCGGTTAACGCGCCCCAGCTTTTCCAGACGGATTGGTAACGGCGATAGGCAAACGTATGCTCGGTGTACAATTGAACCTCGTTGATCTTGAAATCAGCCAGATGTCCGACCAATTCCAGCAGCGTCTCGATTTTGGGAACGCGGCCTCGCGATATGTCCAGCATGACGCCACGGCGCGCAAAGTCCGG